>Ga0335078_10005442_pt1 | contig 18821 bp, 7 predicted proteins | sample Lox_Sample_32_FD_206711 | JGI IMG/M metagenome (GOLD analysis project Ga0335078, IMG submission 206711) | Soil microbial communities from Loxahatchee National Wildlife Refuge, Florida, United States - Lox_Sample_3.2 | ecosystem: Environmental > Terrestrial > Soil > Wetlands | place: USA: Florida... | reverse complement strand
CATGGACTGGCAGGCAGCCGGAGGTCCCTGGCCGGGCGGAGCGCCCGGCCAGGACCCCGGCCTGCCCGGGCCGTCCGCGCCGCCGGGCCTGCCGGCCGGGTTCGGTCACGGCGGCGCGTGGGCCGGGCGGCGCCGTCCGCGGCGCTTGCATACGCGCTGGAGGCCGCCGCCGGGCCGGATGGCCTGTACGACGGCGCGGGCACGGATGCGCTTGTCGGGATCGCTAAGCAGTGGGCGGCCATCGAGGCGTGGGCGGGGGCGGGCAAGCTGGCCGCGCTGCGCGCGATGACCCGCGAGGACGCCGACGGCACTCCGCGGCTGCGCCGCCGCCCCGACCTGCCCGGCGGCTGGGACGACTCCCTCACCTACGAGTCTCCGGCGCCCTGGGCCCGGTGCCGGCGGGGAACCTCGCCGCCCTGGCCTGGGCGCTGGGCACCCGGCTGGCCGGCATCGGCCGGCTCCTGGCCGAGGGCACCCTCACGCTGGCGAAGGCCAGGATCATCGTGCAGCTGCTCGGCCCGCTGGATGAGCGGCCCGCGCCGAGGCGCTGATCGCGGATGAGCTGGCAGGCAAGACCTGCCCGCAGGTGGAGCGGCCGGCCGGTGGCTGACCGCCCGGCTCGACGTCGTGCCCACCTACGACTGCGACCACCGCTACGCGGTCGGCTCCTACCTGCCCGGCGACCGGCTGCGCCGCCTGGTCGCGGTACGCGACCACACATGCACCTGGCCGCCCTGCTCCCGCCCCGCACGCGACAGCGATTTCGAGCACGCCATCCCGTACGACAAGGGCGGGATCACCGACGCGTGCAACGCGGGCGCCCGCTCCCGCCGCACCCACCAGGTCAAGCAGATGCCAGGCTGGACCGTGACTCAGCCCCGGCCAGGCTGGCATGTGTGGACCACCCCGACCGGCCGCAGCTACGTGCAGGAGCCCTGGCGGTACACCGCCTGACCGGAGAGCCACCTCACCCGGCAGCCCCAGGCGCGGGCCCGGACAGGACTCCTGCGGTCACGAGTAGCCCGTGACCGCAGGAGACGCCGTTCAGGTCAGGACTTCCAGAGATTTGTCGGGAGGAGCGGCAGCAGGGCCTTGCCGGTGCTGATGTTGATGATGAGGGCCGCCCCGAGGTAACCCGCGGCGAAGCTGTCGAGGAGCGCGAACCACCCGCCGACCTTGGCGACGTCGCTGGTCCAGCTCGCCGTGCCGCCGAGGTTGGCGATGGCGAGGACGATGAGAACGATGAAGGCCAGGGTGAACGGGGCCACCGCGGTCCAGCTGATGGACGTCGCGGCGAACGCGAATGTCGCCGTGAAGAGGGCCCACAAGATCAGCCAGGCCGCGAACGCGTGATCGAAGTTGGCGACTCCTGCGGCAGCGATCATCGGGCCGGCGAATACCTTGTAAATCAGGGCCGTGGAGAACAGGAATCCGGCGTAGCCCACGCCGAACGTGCCGCCGAACAGCTCACCGCCCCGGTATTCCCACAGCCCGCCGATAAGCAGGCCGCCGGCGCCGATGCCGAAGCAGGTGGCAAGGAAGATGTTGCTCCCAGCGCTGGTTATGATCCCGGTCTCGACCAGGCCGAGGACGCCGACGGCGAACGCGAACGCGAACGCCGATAGCGGGACCCCGCCGGCGGTTGCGGGGTATGCGTGACCGGGCCCGGGAGCCCAGACGAGCGCCGGAGGCTCGGCTGCGGTGCCTTCGCCCAGTGTGTGTTCTGAGGGTGCGGTCATGGCATCATCCATCCAATCGCGTCATTGCGTATAGGCACGCGAGTGGGCAGCAGCGCTGGGTCAGCGTCGTCTTCGATGCGTTCACAGCATCACCTGCCACCGGAGTCTCGCTGTCCCTAATGGCTAATCTCGCGGCTCTGAAATTACCGGGAGATGAGCTGTATCGTAGAAGTTCTGCAATGGTTTGCAAGAGGGGTGGCGGCCAAAGATTCCCTGGGCTCAAGAAGGCGTCTCGAAAAGAGAATAGTTATATTCTCATAAGCCCTAGGATGGCACCGACGATGATCTTCCCGGACTAGCGGAGACCTGTGGTTCACTGCTGCCATGCCAGGAATTGAACTCCTCGCGGCGGGACTGGAAGAGGCGGGCCTGGCGGTCGCCGAGCTAGAGGTGGTGACGAGCGGCTCCTGCAGCTCGGCGGCGCGCGCGTGCCGAACGTCGTCCACGTCTCGCCGCGCCTGCTTGTGCTCGAGGCACTGCGGCCTCGCGGCGAAGGAGAGCGGTTCTGGGAGCAGCGTCCACCGTCTCCGGCCGGTGCGGCTGGCACCGCGACGGCTGGCACGGTTCGGGCCTGATGCGGCAAGACAACTCCTGGGAGACGGACGGGCACGCGTTCTACGCCCGGCGCCGGATCCTGCGATGGCTGCCGGAGCCGCTGGTCGAGGCGGAGTTCGACCGTGACGAGCGGCGCGCGGTGGAACGGCTGTGCGGCGCGCTCCCCGAGCTGATCCCGCCCCACCCGGCGTCGCTGACCCACGGCGACCTGTGGATCGGGAACATACTCGCGGACGGCTCCGGCCGGCCCGCGCTGATCGACCCGGCCGTGTCCTGCGCTTGGCCGGAAATCGACCTGGCCATGCTGCGGGTCCAGCGTCGGCCGCCAGAGGCGGACCGGTTCTTCGCCGTGTACGAGGAACTCGCCCGCCCGTTCACCGGCTGGCAGGACCAGGCGCAGCTGCTACGGATCTGGGACCTGTTCAGCGTGATCGCGCACGGCTCCGACACGTGGGGCGCGGCGGAGATCGTGCGCAAGCTCATCGCGCCATTCCGTCGCGGCGCCGCGAGCCACGGCTGAACCGGATCTACTCTCGGACCCCGATCGCCTCGACCGGCCGCGAGCGTAGCGCCTGCCGCGCCGGTACCTCCAGGACCGTCAGCCGCCGTTCGATTGTGGGCGCCCCCCGGACGTGCGCACGCACTATGGTGGTGGGCTGGTGCCAGACCCGGAGGGACGCGTGAACGACGATCAGCAGGCCCTGATCGCCTCGCTTGAGGCGCAAGAGCGAAGCCTGATATTCACCCGATTCGACAACTCGGACGCCTGGCGACTCGGCAGCGCGATGGTGGCGGCGGCGATCGAGCGGGAACTGCCGGTCACCATCGACATCCGGCGCCACGGCCAGCAGTTGTTCCACGTCGCACTCCCGGGCACCACGGCCGAGAACGACTCGTGGATCGACCGCAAGGTCAACGTGGTCAACCGGTTCGCCGCGGCCTCCTACCTTGTGGGCCGCCGGCTAGCGGCGCGCGGGAGAGCGCTGGACGAGGCACTGGGCGTCGAGCCGCGGTTGTTCGCTGCGCACGGCGGCGCATTTCCGATCCGCATCGCGGACGTGGGCGTTGTCGGCACGGTGACCGTATCCGGCCTGCCTCAGGCCGACGACCACGCCTTTGTCACCGAGATGATCGGCGCCTTCCTCGGCATCTTAGGTCCGGCGCGGGGCGGACAGGTCTTCGTCGCCATGATTCCTCCGGGCGGACTGCAGCCGCCGTAGATGGAGCCCTGGATCTTGCGCCCGTAGCCGAGCAGGATGCCGGAGTTGGTGTCGAAGTGGCTGCCGCCCGGCTAGCCGGCCGCCGGGTACGCCACGGTGAAGTGGAACTGCATGACGAGGAACACCTGCTTGGTCAGGTCGCGGGTGAGCACGCTGTCGTCGGCGGGCAGGGCGAGCTGGGCTGCACCAGCGGCGCCGGTCAGCGCGTCGGACAGCGCGGCGAGGTCGGTGCCCGCCGGGATCACGCTGGCCAGGGACGGCGGCGCGGCCGCGGTGGCGGGGACGCCCGTGTAGAGGGTGAGGGAGTCGATCATCAGGCCGGCCGCGGCCTGCACGGCGTAGGGGAAGAACGACGTCTCCAGGGTGACGGTGAAGTCGCCGGTGCCGTTCACGAACGCCGACCACTCGGTCGGGAAGTCGTAGCGCAGGTTGAACAGCAGCGCCTGGCCGCTGCTGCCCGTCTGCTTGAGCATGCCCGTGAGCGAGTTGGCCGCCGCGGTGCGCAGCGGGTCCCCGGCGTCCCTGGCGGTGTAGCGGATGTGCAGGATGAGGTCGGAGATCGTCAGGTAGTCGAACGACCTGACCTCCGCAGGCAGCGACAGGTTCCACGTGCTGACCGCGCCCGCGCCCTCGAACGGCAGGAACCGCTCGTCGCGCAGGTTCGTCTCGAACATGCCGCTGTCGCTGACGCCGCCGCTGGTCACGATGACGTCCGTCGAGCCGAAGCAGTCCTGGAACCGGCTGTCGTCCTGCCCGGTGCGCGCGTACCCGCCCGCCGCACCGCTGCCCGTCAGCGGCGAGACGCGGATCGTGCTGCTTTGCAGGGCCGCCGTCAGGTTCAGGCTGGTGGCCGGCCCGACGACGGACGGCACGGAGAACGCGAGCGCCTTGATCCGCCGCATGTAGTGGCCGGGACCGTCCCAGTCGTACAGCCACTCGGGGACGGTGACCGTGCACGAGCCGGTGACCTTGAGCGCGAGCAGGGCCAGCGGATCGAGCTGGCGCAGCGACACGTGCCTGGTGAGCTCGAGCTCGCGGGTATTGCTCTCGTGGTAGGCGAGCTCCATCCGCTTGATGTCGAGGTAGAGCGCCTCGCCGGACAGCAGCCCCTGGTGGCCGGAGTCCCAGTAGTTGTACTGGATGAACGTGGTGGCGTCGAGCTCCGGGCGCATCAGCTCGTACTTCATCGTCTGCTCCGCCTTGCGGGCGGTGTCGCAGGCGAACCGGTAGTACTGGTAGTACAGCCCGGTCAGGTCGCTCTGCATCCAGGTGTAGAAGTCGGTGCTGGTGAACTTGCTCTTGAGGAACGCCTGGATGTCCTTGGCCTGTGCCACCTGCTTCTGCGCGGTGGCGTAGTCGTGCCAGGCGACCTGCTCGGCGATGAGCGAGGCGACGATCTGGCGGCCGAGCTGCAGCAGCTCGCGGGCGGCGAGGTTCGCCTGCAGCGTCCACTCCTCGGTCCGGCGCTGGTAGCCGGCGGTGCGGGCGGCGATGGTGGCCTGGTCGGTCTGCCAGGCCGCGAGGACCTGCGCGACGTCCGCGGCCAGCCGGGCAGCCTCGCCGAGGACCTGGCCGTTGACGAGGCCAAGCACCGTGCCGAGGCCCCACCAAGACAGCTGCCCGTCGATCTTAGGTACGGGGGTGAGCGCCGTTGCCAGCGCGTTGGCGATGTTCGCCGTGATCCGCAGGTTTTTGGCGGCGGGGAGATTGGTGTTGAGCTCGGTGTCCTCCTGCTTGTTCAGGTACAGCTGGCCGGTGCCCGTCGCGCCCGACTGGGCCGACGGTGATGATCCCTGGGCGAGCTGCGGGTCCGGGTAGGCCAGCGTGGGCACCGGAAGGTCGTACTCGGCCAGCAACGTGGCGTAGACGTCGTCGAAGTTCTTCTCGGTGAGCTGCGTGCGGCTGAGCGTGCCGGGCGTGATGGCCGGGACCGTCGTCTGGTCCGGTGCCTGGCCGAGCAGGCTGAGGTAGTAGGTGTACCGCTCGACCACGGCGTCGCGGGTCCGCAGCAGGGCGTTGGTGGTCTCCATCGCGTGCTGGTACTGCAGGTAGCGGGTGTGCTGCAGCAGGTGCTGCAGGGTGACCTCATGGTCTTGCCGCTTGAGCGCGAGCTGCTCGGCGTCGCCCTTCTCCAGGGCGGACAGCAGCGTGGCGCCGAGGGAGCGGACCTCGCCGGCGATCTCCAGGGACTTGGCGATGAGCAGCAGGGCGCGGACCGGCCCGGCGGGCTGGCTGATCCCGCTGACGATGCTGCCCACGTCGAGGCCGGCCGCGGTGGCCTTGACCAGCATGCCCGGGTCGATCGGCGGGTCGAACAGCGGGAGCTGCTGCGCGACGCCGGCGATGTTCTCGCTGTTGCGGATCTTGAACAGCCGGTCGGCGACGGTGTCCCAGTAGCCGAGCAGCTTCGGGTTCGGCGGGATCGCGAAGTACAGCGACTGGCCGATGCCGAACAGCACGCCGCTGGCGTCCGCACAGGAAGAGCCGGGGGACGCGCCTGGGCCGGGCATGAGGTTGAACGGGAACTGGCCCTCGATGGTCACCATCGCGTCGCCCATCGGGTCCAGGCCGTTCGCCTTGAGCTGCGCGAAGTTACGCGCGGTGGTGCCGCCTGGCCGCGGCACCGACTGCGGCCGCGGGCCGAGCAGCTGCGCGGCGAGCACGTAGCAGAGGGTGGCCTCGTTCAGCGTCTCGATCGTGTCGGCCAGGAACAGGCTGTCACCCCAGGCGATGAGGTTGTCCAGGTACGCCATCACCACGGACCACTGAAAGGCGCTCTGCCTGGTCCGCGCCACCGGGTACGGCTGGTAGGGGCTGGCGAGGATGGCGCTGTAGCCGGCCAGCACGTCCTGCTTGGCCGCGATGAGCGCCGGGTCGGCGAGCTGGCCGTCCGGGGTGCTCAGCAGTGCGATCAGCTCGGCGACGCTCGCCATGGTGGTGTCGCTGAACGCAAACGACTTCCAGTACCGCCCGCCGGGGTCGGTCGGGTCGAAGACGAGGTGGAACCACCGCTGCGCCTCGGCGAACCGCTGGTTGTTGCTGAGGTGCACGGCGATCATGACCAGGATGTGGTAGAGCAGCTCCCCGTTGTAGCAGGCGTACGGGCCGCTGACCGAGGTGTCGATGACCGCGTCGGGCATGGTGACCGTCACCAGGTCGCTGCCGAGCGCCGTGTACTCCGTGTCGTACTGCACTGTCCGCTGGGCGAGGAACGTCGGGTCGAGCATGCCGGCGAGCGAGTCCTGGTTCAGCTTGCCGATGAGGTCGCCGACGAACGGGTGGGTGAATGTCGCGAAGTTGTACGAGGACCGGGTCCAGGTAGGCCCGAGCCCGCCGACGATGAGGTTCAGGTCGGCGGAGTAGTGAAAGCCGCCGCTGGCGAAGAGGTCGGTCATGTCTGCGCTCCTTACTGGCCGCTGCTCGCCGTGGCGTCGGCGGCCAGGCTCCCGGCCGGGTAGATGACCTGGCCCTGGTAGGTGACGGGGGCGGGCAGCGGCAGGGCGGCCCTGATGCCCGGTGCCTGGGCCAGGTAGCGCTGCATGGCCGACGGGCTGGCGCCGGCCGTGTCCACCGCGACGGCCTCGCCCGCGGCGGGTCCCGCCGGGCGCGGCGGTAGCACAAGCGGCGGCATGGACGTGGCGGTGACCGGCGCCCGGGTGACCGGCAGCTGCCCGAAGCCCGGGACGACGGGCAGCCGCCAGGCGCTTTGCGTCGCCGTCACGTAGAACACGCGCCGGTGGTCCTCGTACAAGAACGGCGCCGCCCACTGGCCGGGCAGGCCCGGCTGGCTGTCGGTGACCCGCGGCAGCCAGCTGAACTGCACGAGATCGGCCGAGCTGACGGCATTCCCGGCCCCGTCAAGCAACGCGACGGTGAAGCGCCCAGGCCCGTGGGTGCCGGTGTACGGGACGGCCAGGGCCGGGCTGAACTGGCGCTGCTGCGGCGGGAGGTCGAGCGCCGCCGCGAGCGGCACTCTCGTCATCCAGCGCCAGGGGTCGTTCCCGTGAGGAACCCGGAGCACCATCTCGTCGAAGCGGACCGCCCCGTTCGTGTTGTGCAGGATGAAGCCCGCGTTCCACGGCGCGTACCCGGCCGGTGCGGTGACCGCGAGTATGAGCGCGTCGGGGGGGATCATCCCGGGCCCCGTGCTTCCCGCCAGGTCCGGGTTCGTGCCCGTGAACTGGCCGGGCACGATCCGCAGCTGGTCGCGCACCGCCTCGAAGGAGCCGAAGCCTGCCGGGTCGAAGGCGCCGATCGTGGTGGGGAGGCCGATGTCGGACGTCTTGGTCGGCTGCCACTTGCCGTTGTAGTACTCGGCCCAGCACAGTGCCACCTGGGCGGTGACGGAACCGGAGGTGGCGGCGGCCGTGCTGTTGGACACGAAGGTGTTCAGGTCGCTGACCTGCAGCGTGGCGACCGTCGTGGGAGTGCTGGTGTTAGTGCCGGTGCTGGTGCTGGTGGGGCTGAATTGGGGCGTGGAGCCCTGCGCCTGCTTGACCGCCTTGAGCCAGCAGCACACCAGCCGGCCGTTCCAGGCGATCGGGGTGACCGGCATGTCCTCGGGGTCGATCATCATCTGGGTCCACGGCCCCCACACGCCGTTCGTGAACTCGCGGAAGAAGTGCTTGCGGTGCGCCCCCTTGGTCCGTGCCACGACATAGGAGGTCCCGGTCACGTCACCGGGCTGGTAGTACAGCCCGCACGGTTCCAGCTTCGCGACCTCTTCCAGGCCGGAGAGGTAGTCGAGGTAGGCGCCGGCGGCCGCGTCGTCGGTGACGTCGCCTTGCAGCAGGTTGCCCATGACCTGCTGGAAGAGAGGCGACTGATCGTCGCGCAGCTCGGGGAAGAGCCAGTTCTCCGGCCACAGGAAGACCTCACGGTTCGCCTGCCAGAGCCGGTACCGCTTCATCCAGTCCCAGCGCGCCTGGTCGAAGTCCGCGGCGGACACGGCGGGCTCCAGGTTGCGGATGACCCGCTCGACGAACAGCTGCACCTGGGAGAGGGCGAGCCGGATCCGTGAGGTCAGCACGGGCGGCTGGGTCTGCACGTCGACGAGGAACGGCGCAAGCAGGCTGTCGGGGCTGTCGTAGGGGTTGCCGGTGACCGTGGCGGACAGCGCGGTTCCCGCGGGCAGGGCGGCGGGCACCCCGGTGCTGACGGCGATCGCGGCCGGGCCTGCCCAGGTCACGGTGGTGCCGGGGGCGAGGCCGCCGCCGGTGACGGTCATGCCAGGCACCACCCCGGTGGTGCCGGCGCACTCGATGGTGGTCGCGCCGGCGGCGGCCGCCGCGGTGGTGGTCAGCGTGGCGACGGGCGGGGTGTAGCCGTCGCCGAGTTGCGCCAGGATGGCGGCGACGAGCGCGTCCCGCTGCCGGACCCGGGCGGCGTCGCTGACCGGCTTGATCACCGTCAGCCAGTCCTGCTCGGCGTAGTGCGACCGCAGCGCGGCCTGCAAGGCGCTGACGGTGTCCGGCGTGGGGGCGTTGGTGATCGCCGGCACCAGCACCGCCGCGGACAGGCCGCAGGCGGCGACGACGGCGCTGGCATCGTAGACGCGGGCGAAGTTCGCCACGATGCTCAGCGGCTTGGGGTCGGTGCTGCCGAAGAACTGGGTGAGCAGCGTATCGAGGGAGTCCTGCGCCCAGCCGGTGAGGCTGGCAAGCGCGGACTGCCCGCCGGGCAGCAGCGCGCCGGGGTCTTGCAGGACGGCGACCAGCCGCCCGTCGCTGGGGGAGGCCGGGGACAGCGCCAGCTTGATCCGGGAGAAGTCGAGCAGGCCGGCCAGCACGTCGCGCAGCCCGGCGGCGGTGGCCGCGTCCGGTGTGCCCGTCGCGGCCAGGTCGTTGAGCCAGCTCCCGCCTGCCGTCGGCGACAGGGCGGTGGCGAGGTAGGCGGTCTCCGCCGCGGTCAGCGACAGCCCGTTCGCGAGCGAGACCGCCTTCAGGTACCGGGTGTAGGTGTCGCCGAGCCGGGTGACCAGCGTGCCGGAGTACAGGTACTGGCCGGGGATCAGCTGCCAGCCGACCCCTGGTCCCTGCCAGCTGACCGACAGCGTGGCCTGCAGCCCGGTGACCGTCAGTGTCACGGGAGTCAGCTGGCCGGCCACGAGCGGCACCGGGGCGGTGTTCTGCCACGTGTTGTTCGTGACGGTGCCGGGCACCGTCGTCCCGTTCGCCACCAGGGTCACGGCCGCGCCGGGGTCGGCGGCCACGGCGATGTAGTAGCCGCCGTCCTGCGGCGCGGTGAGGTACCCGTCCCAGACGCCGGCGGCCGGATCGCCGTTGCCCGGCGGCAGCTGGCCGGCCAGGCCCGGGCCGTAGGCGAGCACGCCGGTGGCGTCGGCGCTGGCGCCCGGCGGTCCTGCCGGGTCGTTGCCCGGGTAGAACACCACCGCGAGTCCCTGCTGCTCGATCGCGGTCAGGTCGCTGCCCGCGGCCGCCGTGACCGGCCCGCCGTCGGCGTGCAGCACCGTGGCGGCGGTGAGCAGCCCGCTGGCGAAGCCCGGGTCGGCGCCCGCGGCCGCGGTAACCGTGGCCAGTGCCTGCTCCTGCTTGCGGGTGGCCGTCAGCGGCGGCAGCAGCGCGCCGAGCATCGCGGTCCGCTTGCCGGCCGCGGAGCCTGCGGCACTCAGGTACGCGTCGTACCCCGTCTGCAGGTCCGGGTAGGCGGCGAGGAACTCGGCGACCGCCTGCTGGCTGGCGGCCGCCAGCTGCGCGACGGCCGTCTGCAGCGCCGTGTCGCTGCCGGCGGCGGCGTCGATCGCGGCCTGGGTGGCGGCATCGAGCACTCCGGCGTAGCTGAGCTGCTCGTTCAGGCCGCTGTAGCTGAGCTGTCCGCCGGCGGCGGAGACGACGGCGGCGGGCAGGCCGGACTGGCCTGGCGGGGTGGAGTAGGGCACGGTGGTGGTGTACGTCCCGGTCGCGAGCCCGAGCAGGAAGTCGGCGGCGGCGCTACCGTACACCAGCGTCACCAGGCTCTTGGCGATGGCCCCGGTCGGGTCGTCCTGCACGGTGAACTGCGCCTCGACGGCGGCGAAGTCCGCCCGCAGCGCCGCCGCGAGAGCGGTCACGTCGCCAGGCGCGGGTGCGGAGGTGCCGGTGAGGTCGGCGTTCCACAGCAGGTACAGCACCTGCGCGGGGGAAAGGCCGGCCGTGGTGCAGGCGGAGATGAGGCGTACCAAACGGACGATGGCTGGTTCCGCGGGCCCGGACGTCTCCGGGTCGGGCGCGGCGAACGGGTCAAGCCCGGAGTACTGCCGCAGCGCGATGAACTCAACGACGCTCAGCCCGAGCGTGCGCGCGAGCCAGCCGAACCGGAACACCGCGCTCACGTTGCCGAGCGTCAGCGGCGTCCCTGGGCCGAAGCCGAGCGCCGCGGTGATGAGCGTGAACTCCGCACCGGACAGGCCGCACGCCGCGCACAGGGCGGGCTGGTGGGCGAGCACCGTCTGGCTGGCGTCGGTGAGGTACCCGCCGTAGCCGTCGTCGCCGAACGCCGGGTCCTGCTGCAGCACCGCGGGGGTGAGGAACAGGTCCTGGTAGAGGGAGTCCTGGCCGGTGATCGCGGCGGTCCCGATCGGTGCCAGGCAGGCGAGCAGCTGGGGGAGTGACGCGCCGCCGGACAGTGAGAGCTGCCCCATGATCCGCAGGAGGAACCCGAGCCGCTGCAGCAGCACCTGGAACCCGGCCTCCGGCGTGGCCGGCGCGGCGGGCAGCAGGGCGGCGAGTATGTCGTCGGTGTGCTGGACCGACGCCGCATCGGAGGGGTCGGCGAGCAGCGGCGTGAGCTTGCGCCACAGCCGGATGAAGCGGATGAGCCTGGTGTAGTCGTCGGCGGTCAGCGCGTTGGCCGTGGTGTCGGGGTTGGCGTAGCGGAGGAACAGGTCCGCGCCCGAGCAGTCGGCGGCGCCGTCGGCCGGGGCGGTGATCGTGATGATGTCCATGATCCGCGGGTAGACGTCGGCGCCGGTGACCCAGGTGACGACGGCGTTGTAGTCGCCCAGGCTGGTGCCGCCGTACTGCGTGGCGTCGAGCCCGGCGGGCAGCGACGCGATGAAGCTGGCGGTGATGTCCGCGGCGGTGCCGAGGTTGTCGTGCAGCTCCTTGATGGTCGCGAAGGAGACGTTCAGCCGGGTCAGCCGCGGGATGAGCGCGGCGTTCTGGTTGATGAACTGGGTGGTGACGATGAGGGCCAGGTCGTCGTAGGACACCCCGAGCCGCCGGGAGAGGTCGGCCAGGCTCATCCCCTGCAGGGCGGTGAGCGCCGTGCTGTCAGGAAGCCCCCACAGGTCACCGAGCTGCAGTGACGGGTCGGTGAATATCCGGTACTCATCGCGGGAGAGGCCGGCCTGCTCGATGAGGATGTCGGTCCAGCCGTAGCCGCCCGGACCGCCGGCGAGGCTGTCGCCGGCGCGCAGCGCGGCCATCGCGTCGGGCAGCGCGACGCCGAGGGCGTTCATCTGCAGCCGCAGCAGCGTCAGCGGCCGGGTGAACGGCAGCGGGCCGGGGAAGAAGACGCCCTGCAGCGCGGTGTAGGCGGCGTCGTCGACGTACTGCGGGCTGGCGATCAGCTCGGCGGAGGTGACCGTGTCGCCGGTGTCGTGCCCCCGGTAGCCGGCCATCGAGAACCCGTTGGCGACGTAGTACTCGAGCGCCTCGTTGACCAGGTCGATGTATGGCAGCGCCGTGTTGGTGTTCGCGCAGGTCAGCGGCAGGTACTGCAGGTCGGGGCGGCGGGCGAGCAGGACGTCTTGCGGGTTGTCGCCGCTGGCCGGGGCGGGCTGGTCGGCGTAGTTGAGCAGGTCGACCAGGTAGGCGGCGGGGCTGAGGATCGTTCCGCAGTCCTGGCAGTCGCAGTAGTCGAGCGACCCGAACAGGTTCTCCAGCGTCGGGAACGCCACGACCGGGTAGCCGGCGGCGGACTGGGACGGCGGGGCGGCGGCCAGGGCCGGGAGCTGCCCGCCGGCGGCCGGGCTGACCCGGGCGCCGAGGTAGCCGACGGCCATGGACAGCGTCGCGGCGAAAACCTGCCTGGCGCGGTTATAGATGGCGGCCGTGGTGTCGTCCCCGCCCAGGATGGCGGAGTACGCCCTGGTGAAGCCGGCCGCGTCGTAGCGGGTGATCGCGTACGCGGAGGTCAGGCCCGCGTTCAGCAGCGCCGTCATGCCCGGGTCGTCCGTGGTCAGCTGGCCGACCCGCTGCAGGCACCCGACCTGGGCGAGCACGTCGTCGGCGGGCGCGGCGGCCCCGGTGCGCGCCAGGTACGCCTGCACCGGCTCGGCGCCGATGTCGAACGCGTCCTGGTTGGCGGTGAGGAAGTCGGCGACGCGGCCGGCGAGGCCGGCGCTCCCGGTGACCGGGATGTCGCCGACCGCGACCTTGCCCGCCCAGGTGAGGGTCTGGAAGGAGGCCCTGACCTGCGCGGCGAGCAGCTCCGCGTAGTTGGCGGCCCGCTCGGCGGTGGTGCCGCCGGTAATCGACGGGGGGACCGCGGTGCCGATCAGCGGCGCCCACTTGGCGGCGTCGTGGTAGCCGAGGACGGCCAGGTCGGCCGCCGACTGCGGCGGGCTGTCCTGCTCGGCCGCGAACAGGGCGGTGACGAGCGGCTCGTTGTTGATGGTGAGGAAGTACAGCTGGCCGGTGAACTGCAGCTGGGCGGTGAGGGCGGCGCCGAACTGCTGCGTGACCGCGGCCCACAGGCCGTCGGTGTCGCCCGTGTACTGCACGTAGAGCTGGGCGAACTGTTCCCGCTGCGTCGTGTCGGGCAGCGTGGCCCGCAGCATCTCATCGAGCGTGGACAGGCCTCCCGCGGGGGCGGCGGACAGCAGCTGGCTTGCGGACAGGGCGGTGTAGCCCGCGACCGCCTCGGGTATCTGCGCGGTCAGGCCGGCCGGGATGACGCCCTGGCCGGCGGCCTGCTCCCAGATCGACTGGACGTCGGCCGGGCTGGTGCGCAGCAACGTGTTCGGGTCGGCGGGGAGGCCAGCGCGCAGCAGCGCGTAGTAGAACGCGGGCGGCAGGCTCACCGGGACCGGAAGCGCCGCCGTCTTGCCCGGCGCCGGCGCCGGGCCGGGTGCGGGCGCGGTGAGCTGGCTCAGCTGGCTGGCGCTTGCGGCGAGCGCGACGATGCGCGCGTCCAGTTGGGTCTTGCCGGCCAGGTAGGTGATGTCGGCACGGCCGTTGCCCTCCTGCAGCCCGCCCAGGTCGCCGGGGTAGGCGGCGGCCAGGGCGGCGGTCAGGATCTCGTACTCGCTCGGCAGCCCGGTCACCCCGGCCGGGAGCGTGACGTCCAGGTTCACCGCGGCAGGCGCCGCGTAGGCGACGTCGGAGGAGGCGAGCACGGGGGAGGGTGCCGCCCCGACGGCGGCGGCCGCGGACACGTGGACCTGCAGGTCCGGGCTGGTCTTGGCGTGCGCGCTTAGGTACGCGGCGGTGACGGTGACCGTGATCGCGTACTGCCCGTCGCTCCCGGTCTGCGTCGCGGCGAGCACCGTGTCACCGCCGACGTTCTTGTCGACGAGCTGCACGGCGAGCCCGGGGATGCCGGGCAGCGCCGGGCTGTAGACCGTGCCGGTCACCGTGTACGGTGTGCCGGGCACCACGATGCCGGCCGAGGGCGGCGGGTCGCCGCCGTACGGTGCCGGGACGGTGACCACCGGCGCGTCCCGCGTCGGCTCCCCGGCGGGCGCGCCGTCCTGCGACTCGAACCGCGCCACGACGTCGGCGAGCCGCACCTCATCGCCCGGCTCGAGCACCCGCCCCCCGGTGACCCGCTCCCCGTTGACGAACGTACCGCTCGTCGAGTTGAGGTCCCTGATCGTCACCTGCCCGGTGTCGCTGACCGTGACCAGCGCATGCCGCCCGCTGACGTACGGGTCGTCGATGACCAGGTCCGCCGACTCGGAGTGCCCGATCACCAGCTGCGGCCCGGACAGCGGCAGGACCCCGGCCCGCGAGGCGGGCTGGAGGATGACAAGTCTCGGCAAGCCTTCTTCACTCGTTACCAGTACCACAATGTCCTCCAATCGGCTGACTGCCATGTCCCGCAACCTCAGTCAGTAATCCAATCCCAGATCTTCTTGGGTGAGATGGAAACATCGATAGAGAAGCTTCCGCCGATGCCGAGCACCGCGCTGACCTTGAGTTTTACCCCCACCTTTTCAAGCCCGAAGCGGCCTGTGAAATCGGCACCTGCCCCAATTCCTACTTTGACTTCTCCCCCCACCTGAGCGCTTGCGGTATCGTTTCCGAGTCTTGCCTGTGCTCCGAAGAAAAACCCGAGGAATACGTCCGCTTTGGCCCCGACGGCAATGCCCTCGGGGCCGATGCCGACATCAGCGCCGGCTGACCCCTTCGCGCCGGTGAACGCGGATCCAGCGAGGCTGGCCTGCCCGTCACCGAGATGGCCTTTCGCCTCAAGTCCCACGGCCCCCGCAACATCGCCGAAAACGCCGACGCCTTCGGGGTTGGACTGCATGCCCGCGGCGGAATCTACCGTGATGACCGAATCAACTTCGGCGTCGGAGTCGCCAGCAAGTCGCTCGCCACCCTCGGTCTTTCCTGACAAAATTGGAGCCTTTGCGGATGGCTTCCACCAGGGATTGTCCTTGATATTCTCCCCGTGCTTAAACTCCTTCTCGAAAGTATTCTTCGATGGTTTCTTGACAGAAATCTTGCTATTATCTGAATCCTCTGGTTGCTCTGCATGCGGTTCCCAGAAAACTCTGGCGAAAGCCTGCTTGAGTTTCGCGTCTGCTTCCGCGATTCGCTGCTGCTTGAGGTTCTGGTCGGTGGCGGGGGCGGGGTGGGCGGGCCGCGGCAGAATTGCCGGCGCGGCGATGGCCGCGCGAGCATGACCCGTACCCGGATGAGGATGACCTCTGCTTGACTGCGCGCGGTGTCTTCTGTCCCGCTCCCGGTAAAGCGCCGCTATCTGCCGTCTCTCAAGCACCCGGCTGTCGGCCGCCTGACGGCCGCTTGGATCGCTCAGCGACGTCGGCCGGGATCTCGCGTACGCGTAGAGGTTCAGGCCGTCGACGGGGCCCGCCGGGTCGCACGCCGTCCAGCGGCCGAGCCAGGGCGCGTAATAGCGGGCGCCGTAGTAGTACAGGCCCGTCTCGGTGTCCCGTTCCTTGCCGGTGTAGCGGTAGCGCTTCGGTGTCTCGGTCTGCGAGGTGACCGCCTGGTAGGACGTGGCGCCGTAGGGGAAGTACTCCTCGTACGTGATGATGCCCGCCGCGTCGTCCAGTTCAAGCAGGGCCGACCCGAGGTGGTTGGCGTGCTGGTAGCGGGTGAGTGCCGCTGAGCCCTTGTCGGTGCCGATCGTGCGGTTCTCGACGCGGGCGGCGGCCTGGTCGCCGTCGCTGACGTGCAGCGTCTCCCGCGACAGTGTGATCGTGGTGCCGTCGGCGGCGTACTCGCGGTAGACCTCGACCGTGCCGAGGTAGATCCGCTCCGCCTTGCGCGCCGTCGTTCCCGGCTGGTCGGTCACCTTGCGGGCCCGCTGGCCGCCGCCGTCGTAGGCGTACCAGGTGAGCTGTGGCGTGCCGCCGGCGTTGGGGGTGGTGGAGCGGAGCTGGTCGTCTTCGTCCCACGTCATCGCCGACAGGTGCGGCATCCGGGTCATGTTGCCGTGCGGGTCGTGCGCGTAGCTGCCGGTGTACGGGCCGGCCACCGGGTCGCCCGGCAGGCTGGTGGCGGTCAGCCGGTTCCCGGTTTCCGTCGCGGTGATCCGCGACTGCTCGGCGCAGGCGTACCGGCGGGTCCAGCTGCCCGAGCTCACCACGTGCCCGACCGAGGTCAGGTTCCCTGCCGGGTCGTAGCCGTAGTTCTCGGTGTAGCTGGCCATCGCGGTGCCGTCGCCTGGCTGGGGCAGGCAGGTGCGCGGCGAGTCGTCGTCGGTGACCTGGGCCGGCGCCGCCAGCGCGCCGTTCGTCTGGCCGAGGTGCTCACGGCCGGTCGCGGCGAGCAGCCGGTAGACCGCGTCGTAGGTGTAGGAGGCCGACGGCTCGACCCGCTGGTTGCGGAAGAAGATGACGTCCTGCGTGTCGGCGTCGTCGCGGATGCCGGTGACGTTCCCCACCGGATCGTAGAAGTACGACAGATCCTGCACCGTCTGCTGGCCGGCGGGGAACGAGGCCGGCCGGGTCGTCGTCAGGGTAGTGAGCCGGAACGTGAGCGTGTCATACCCGAAGGCGGACGTGGTGCCGTTGCCGTAGCCGACCGATACCCGCTGGCCCTTGGCGTTGTAGGCGATGGCGGTGACGGCGTGCAGGCCGGCGCTGGCCGGGTCGAGCAGCGCGGCCGGCGCGGCGGCCTGCTGCGGCCACACGTCGACCTGGAGGAGCTGCCCGCCCGCGTCGTAGCCGGGCTGGATCACGTCGGGGCGCATCGCGGTGCTGTGCGGTGTGACCTGCTGGACCGGGCGGCCGAGCGCGTCGAACATCGTGGTCTCGGTGAACTGGTCACGGCCGCCGTCACCGGACGGCACCAGGCCGGCCGCCGCGGCCGCCGCGTCGAGGTCGGCGGCGGACGTCAGGCCGGCCAGCGGCGTCCAGTCGGCCGAGGCGTGGTAGTCGGCGGCAAGCTGCCTGACCCCGGCCACCGGGTTGCCCGTGAAGTCGCAGGCGCTGGTCTCGGTGTACCCGGCCGGGTCGTAGCCGCGGAACAGCCGTCCGCACAGGTTGGCGGCGGGCTGCCCCTCGCCGTACACGTTCAGGTCAAGCAGGATCTCGGCGGTCCCGCCCGTGGCCACATAGCGGTGCGTCGGCCGCCGCGCCAGGTCGTACACGAGCCGGAACGCATGGCCCCTGTCGTCCCAGGCGCCGATCGCCTGCCCGGTCACGCCGGGCAGCGTCCGCCGCGCGCCGCCGTCCGCGCTGACCCGGTAGACGGCCCGGCCGGCCATGTCGGTGCCCGCGAGGTAGCCGGCCCCGCCGTCAGGGGCGGGCTGGCGCAGGACATGCTCCTCCGCACGGCGGCCGAGCTCGTCGAAGACCGCCAGCGGCGTGCCCTGCGTGTCGCGGGCAACCCGGACCGGGTACCTGGCGGCCGGGCCGTTGTCCGCGACCGACAGGCACGTCCGGCCGAGCGAGTCGAAGTGGGCGGTGGCGGGGGTCGCGGCGAGCGGTGCGGTCTTGCGCGCCGCGTCCTGCTGCGCGGCCTGTTCTTCGGCCGTGGCGCCGTACTGCCCGCCGCTGCGCAGGTCGTACCAGGACGTGAACGGCGCGGCGCCGAGCAGCCGGGTGAAGTAGCCGCCGACGTCGGGGTCGGAACGCGGGTCGGACACGAGCGCGGTGTCGTCGCCGTCCCACGCGTCCTGCCGCCACGGGCCGAACGTCGTCTTCTCCCACGTGCCGTCGGGATGGAGCACCGCCACCGCACGGCCCGCCGGGTCGTAGCAGGTGATCGTGGCGACGCCGGTCGCGGCGGCGAACTCGAAGCCGGGCGCGGCCGAGTAGAACGGCTCGTAGCTGCGGACCGGGCGGCCCTTGTTGTCGAAGACCGTCCAGCCCGAGGTCGCCCACCGCGCCGCCCCGGTGCCCGGGTCCGGTGCCGCCAGGGCCTTGCGCTGGATGTCCCGCCCGAACCCGTCGCCGTAGGCGAGGCGGTACTGGCAGCGGGTGACCCGCGGTGCCCCGGCGTACGGCGGCGGGCCCGTCAGGTCGGAGACGTGGGTCTCGCGCGCGATGGTGAGCACGGCGGGCGGCGACGGCTGTGCCGCCGCGCTGGTCCGCTGGTAGGCGCCGGTGTCGTAGACGATCCGGGTGGTGGCGTTGCCGAGCAGCGCCGCCGCGCCCGCCACCGGGTCGGCGAACGCGGCGGCAAGCGCCGCGTCGTCCAGGTCGGCGGTGAACCCGGACAGCGCATCGCCGAGTGACTCGCTCGTCTTGCCCATGACGGCGGTGGCGGTCACCCGGCCGAACACGTCGAACGCCGCGCTCTCTCGGTTGCCGTTCTGGTCGGTGACCGTCGCGGGCGCAAGCACCCGGTAGTCGCTGGCCGCCGACGTCACGTTCCCCACCGGGTCGGTCGCCGACGCCGGCAGCAGCAGGTGCGCGTCGTAGCTGACCCGGGTCACCGCGCCGAACGGGTCCACGGCCCGCACCGGCAGGAAGCACGAGGTCTGCGCGGCCGTCAGCTCGGTCGCCGGGGGGTCGGTGTCGCCGGGGGAGTAGTACACCCGCCCCGACGGTATCCACCACCCGGCCTCGCCGGCCGGCTGGACGTAGCCGCCGCCGGCCAGCATCGAGTCGGGCACCAGCGCGCCGAAGACCGCCGTCACCATCGCCTCGGTCAGCGCCGCCTGA
>Ga0335078_10005441_pt1 | contig 18822 bp, 17 predicted proteins | sample Lox_Sample_32_FD_206711 | JGI IMG/M metagenome (GOLD analysis project Ga0335078, IMG submission 206711) | Soil microbial communities from Loxahatchee National Wildlife Refuge, Florida, United States - Lox_Sample_3.2 | ecosystem: Environmental > Terrestrial > Soil > Wetlands | place: USA... | reverse complement strand
GCACGACCGCGAACGGCTCTCTCGCGGTCAATCACACGTACGCCGCGGCCGGCACCTACGAGGTCTCGCTCGAACTGATCGACCTGCTCGGCATCTCCGTCTGGGCCTACGACAACGTGACCCTCTCGTCGCCCGCGGGAACCCTGGTCGCGGTCGCGGTCGACCTCACCACCACCGGACCCGCCCCCCTCACGATGACGTTCGCGGGGAGCGCCTCCGGAGGCGCGGCCCCGTACTCGTTCGCATGGGCGTTCGGAGACGGTGGGACCGGCAGCGGTCCGAGCCCCACTCACACCTACACCGCCCAAGGCGACTTCGATACCGTACTGACGGTGACCGACTCGGCGTCCGTCACCGCCCAAGCGTCCGTCGTCGTCGTGGTACTTCCACCGGTCGGGACTCTCGCAGCGTCGATCTCTGCGAACGTGACAGAGGGAACGGCGCCTCTTTCGGTCTCCTTCCACGGCTCGGCCACCGGTGGGCTCGCACCGTACACCTACCTATGGACGTTCGGTGACGGGTCGGCCGCGGTATCCGGAAACGCCACCACGCACACCTACACGTCGACGGGCTCCTACGTCGCCACGCTGATCGTGACCGACAGCACCGGCGCGATGGCGACAACGGAGGTCGCGGTGGTCGCGACGTCCCCCTCCGGCAGTCTGGTCGCGTCGGCGAGAGCCGTCGTCACCGCGGGGGTCGCTCCGTTCTTGGCGAGCTTTGCCGGAACCGCCTACGGCGGCACCGCACCCTACACCTTCAGCTGGAACTTCGGGGATGGGACGGGAACGGTTGCGGGGAGCTTGGTGGCTCACCTCTACATCAGCCCGGGAACTTACCTCGCGACGCTCACGGTGGTCGATGCGCAGGGAAGCATCACCACGGCCCACGCGCAGGTCGCGGTCACGAGCTCCGAGCCCGGAGCCCTCCGAGTGAACGCGAGCACCACGGTCACGAGCGGCGTCGCGCCGTTGACCGTCGCCTTCACCGCGGCACCCGAGGGCGGGGTCGCCCCGTACGTCTACCTCTGGAGCTTCGGCGACGGGGAGGCGTCGACCCACGCCAGCCCCTCCTTCACCTACACCGCGGCCGGCAGCTACACCGCCACGCTCGTCGTGACCGACGCGTCCGGTGCGACCGCGCTCTCTTTCGTGAGCGTCCAGGTGTTCGCCACCGCCCACGGACTCTCGGTCGGGGCCAGCGACGTGGTGACCGAGATCTCCGGTTCGGCCGAGACCGTCGCCTTCAACGCGTCGGCCCAGGGTGGGGAGGCCCCCTACTCGTTCGCCTGGTCGTTCGGCGATGGAAGCGCCGGCTCGACGAACGAAGCCCCCACGCACACCTTTGACTCGAGCGGGGATTTCGCCATCACCCTCCGCGTCACCGATGCCGATGGTCTCTCGACGAGCTACAACCTCAATCTCGTGGTCGTACTCTCGGGCCTCCTTGTCATCTCCTCGAGCGCGCCGACTCCGAACGCGACGGAGCTCTCCTGGAACTTCGCCGCGGCGACGGCCGGCGGAAGTGGGCCGTACAGCTACTCGTGGGATTTCGGCGATGGCAGCTCGATCGTGGCAGGCGCCGCGCCGACGCACACGTTCGCGAGCGGCGGCACATACCTCGTCGTCGTGACCGCCACGAGCGCCCAGGGGAACTCGACGGTCCATGACATGCTGGTCAATGTTCCGTCGGGCCTAGCCTCGACCTCGGGCCCTCTGATCTCGGCCCTGGTCGTGATCGGCGTGGGCGGAGTGCTGGGCGTCATCGTGGGAGTCCTTTCCTTCCAGCGGCGTCGGATGGTCGCCCACGGCCGCGCCGGAGCGCGCCCCCGGGGCCCGGGGGACCGAAACGCCGACGTGGTGCTCTCCGCGGACGTGGTGCTCTCCGCCGATGTCGTGCTCGCTGCGGACGTCGTGCTGGCAAAGCAATCCGAAGAACTTCCGCCGGAGAAGGATGTCCTCGAGGACATGTTCTGAGACGAAGCGGGGAACGGAGGCGATACCGATGCAGGTCCAGATGCGGCGATTCGAGTACGGTGCCGACGTCCCGAAGGCGGGAGGTCGCCACCCTTCGGTAACGGCGTTCACCAGCCCAGCTTCGGAGGAGGGAGACCGTCCTCGCCCGGACGTCGGTGACGACGTGGAGAGCGGTCTCTCGCTCGCCGTCCCGGGCCGGCTCCCGATGTTCCTCATCGCCGTCGACGCCCGGAACCCGTCCGCGCCCGCCGAGGATCCGGAGGAGCTTACCGATCTGTCGACGGACCCGACCGCGCCCCCGGCAGGACCCACGTTGATCCCGTTCTTGGTCCGCCGCCACCGGGCCACGGTCGGGGCCCACGGCGAGACCGTTTGGGAGCCGGCCGTTCCTCCCGCGGACCTCTCCCCGCTCGTTCCACCGGCGGAAGGGTGGGAGGCGGTCGAACGGTATTTGCTCCCCTCGCTGCCACCGTTCCACGACGATCTCCTCATGGTGGCCAGCCCGGCAGGAGGATACTCCGACACCCCGGGCGGGCGAGGGAGTTGGGCTCGCCGCGCCCGTGCGATGGAGACGCCGGGGAACCCGGGTGCGGCCGGGCGCCTTGCGAGCGTGCTTCGATGTCGCGTCCCGCCCCGCCGCGGGCTGCCCTCCGCTCGGTTCTAGAGGACGACGGCTCACCGACTCCGGCAGTCATCGATCCGGCCCGGTGGACCGCTTCGGGTCCTGTGCGTCACGGAAACCCGTAACCGCGGAAGACCTCGTAGAGGACCCGATCCGCGGGGACCCCGAGCTGCAGAAGGTTGCGATAGGTATCCTGCACCATTCCGGGTTTGCCGCACACGTAGTACCGTGGGTCGGAAAGCCCGTGGGACGCCGTTCGGAGCAGGGCGGCGTCGATGCGACCTCGTCGCCCCGTCCAGGAGCGGTCCCCCGCGGCCTGGGTCAGAGTGTGCAGGACCTCGAACCGGGGGTTCTGTCGCGTCAGGTCGTCGAGCTCGGAGCGGTAGACGATCTCCTCTCGGGTCCGGTTCGAGTAGACGAGGCGGAGGTCGAGCGGTAGCTGCCGGTCGGCGGCGTACTCGGCCATTCCCTTGAGAGGCGTGATGCCGATGCCGCCCGCGACAAGGACCGCGGGGGAGGTCTCGTTCAGGACAAAGTGACCGTACGCCCCGTCCACCTCGGCATCGTCACCGGGCTCGAGTCCCGCGAACGCTTCCTTCCAGGGGGAGTCGGAAATGCGCGCTCCGAACTCCAGATAGGGCCGCGTGGGCGAGCAGGCCAGCGACATCGGGTACTCGATCGGACCTCGTCGCGTCACGATCTCGAGACCGCAGAACTGGACGGGTGCGAACTCGAATCCGGCGGGTTTCTCGAACTTCACATCGTGGACCGTGGGAGTCACGCGGGTCGACTCCAAGACGCGAACCCGGGAGATCATCCACCCGCCTCAGGCGGCTCGAGTCCTGCCCCTGCATAATGACTGAGTTCGGGGGGTTCCGGTCGGCGGGGTGCATGGGCCCATGCCACCCGGCTACGTTCCGGCGCCTTCTCTCGTGACGAAGTGGGCGTTCCCGGACGGCGGTTCATCGTTCAGAATTCAGGAGGTGGGGTAGCTAGGTAAATCCGGGCACCGCTCAACAAGCGTGATCCACAGCGAGCGATCGGCTTCGAGACGTCGCAGGCCGCCCGGCTCGACGAGAGATCGCTGGGGCGAAGCAGTTCGACGCTTTGCGGCGGAGAGCCTCGCCGACTCGTCGGTAGGTGACGCATGGAAGTCCCGTATCGTGTACGAGATCGCGCGCACCCCGTCGCTTCTCCGAAAGGTGGGCGTGACCTCACCGCCTTCGACTCCGCGGCGCCTGAGGGCCGAACACGTGGAGAGGCTCAAAGGAGGTTTGCCGTGGAGTCCGGCCACATTGAGCCTCCACTTCAACGCTCTGCGCCGATTCCTGCGGTGGGCCGAGAACCCCCTTGCCGCCCACCGAGGGCTTTGGGCCGTGCCGGCAGAGACCACGGGCCGTCGCCGATGGCTCGCCCCCGACCAGCTGGCGCGCCTCTACCGCGCCGCACGCGGACGCGAACGGATCCTGCTCGCCTTGGAGGGGTTCAACGGTCTCCGTCGCGTCGAGGTACTGCGGTTGCGCGTCAAGGACATCGATTTCGCACGCGAGCGGCTTCGCGTGCTCGGGAAGGGCCGCAACGGAGGCAAGTGGCGGACCCTCCCGATGTTCTCGGAGACGTCCCGGGCCCTTCGTCCGATTGCCCGGGAGCTGGGCGATGACTCGATGGTCGTCCCACTCTCCCGATCGGGGGCGGACCTCCTGCTACGGCGGGTCGCCGAGCGGGCCGGGTTTCCCGGTCTCGGTCTGCAGGTCTCTCACCATGACCTCCGACGGACGTTCGGACGCCTCGCCCACAAGGCGGGAATGGACCTCGTGCAGCTGAAGAATCTCTACGGACACAGCTCGCTCGACCAGACGGTCCATTACATTGGTCTCGACGAGGACGAGATGCGGGCAGGGCTCGATCGGTTGGCCGCGCTCATCGGTCCTTTGTTGCAGACGGGACCTTCGCCGCGCGATCCCTGAATCGATCAACGCGCACCGGACCGTAGGATCGAGCGCCACCAAACCGAGCCGGGAGCCCCCCCAACGGCCGTGGGAGCGCTATGTCTTGGGCGTAGGTGGCACGACCGCGTCGAGCGCCGGGGCCGTCTCGGGCTCGGACGGGGCGGCCGACCGCTGCTTACCGACCAGGAACAGGCCGAAACCAAAGGCGATCAGGATGCACACCGCCAGCACGAGGAAGACCTCGTTGTACGAGCTGACGAGCGCATTCGCGAACGCCGAGGCGCTCTGGGCGCCCGAGGAGAGCGTCTGGTAGCGCCACGACGCGAACACCGTGAGCAGGGAGATCCCCAGCGCTCCCCCCAGACTCTGGAAGAAACGTGTCAGACCGACGGCGGCCCCCACGCTCTCCTTCGGTGCCTCGTTCAGGACCGCCACTTGGGACCCGGCGAGGGTCAGCCCGAGGCCGAACCCCATCGGGATCAGCGGCAGGGCGATCCCCCCGACCGGCACGAACCCGAAGGCGAGCACCCAGAGAGGCACGGTGGGGCTCAGCTGGGTCAGGAGGAACCCTGCGATGCCCGCGACCAGGAGGCCGGGGGCCACGACCGTTCGGTACGATAGACGCGTGAGGAGTTGGCCCGAGACGGCCGCACCGACGATCATGGGGACCGCGAAGAAGTAGATGATGTCCCGAACACGGGCGGCGGCGTCCGGTCCCTGGTGCAGGAGCACGATCCCTACGAACACCGAGAGGAAGGTGATGGCCGAACTGAAGACGACCCCGGTGAACAGCATGATCCCGCTGGAAGCGCCGATCACTCGCTGACCGAGCAGGCGCAGAGGGACCAGGGGTTGCGGATTTCGGAGCTCCCACCATAGGAAAAGCGCGAACGCGACCACGGCCCCGGCGAGAAGTCCCGCGGTCCGCGGGTCGGTCCACGCCCACCCGGCATCCGAGACCTGCACGAGGGCGAACATCAGGGCGCCGACCCACGACGAGAGGAGGGCGGCTCCCGCCGTGTCGAAGGCGCCGGAGACGGCCGGGCGAAGCGGGCCGATGGCGAAGAACGTGATCGCGATCGCCGCGACCCCGAATGGGAGGTTGATGTAGAACACCCAGCGCCACGTCGTCACCGAGACGATGTAGCTTCCGAGGAGCGGTCCCAGGACGACCGAGAGCCCCGCCGCCCCGCTGAGGGCTCCGACCGCTCGCGCGCGCGTTGCGGGTGGGTAGAGAACGCCGACCATCGCGATCGCGACCGGGAACACTCCTCCGCCGCCGAACCCTTGGATACCGCGGAACAGGATCAGCTCCCCGAGGTTCTGACTGATGCCCGCGAGCGCCGACCCTACGATGAAGATCGAGAGGCCGGCCAGGAACACGTTACGACGACTCGAGATGTCCGAGAGACGGGCGAAGATCGGGATGGCCAAGGTCGACGAGATCAGGTAGGCGCTGACGACGAACGTCACGCCGTCGACCTGGTGGAGGTCACTTGCAATGTTCGGGAGGACGGTCGAAACGACCAGGGCGTCCATTCCGCCCATGAGCAAGGCGAAGAACACGCCCACGAGGACGAGGATCCCCGTGACGCCGGTCAGGTACCCCGACGCGGCGGCCCGTCCGGCAGACCCCATCGCCGGTGTAGGGGGGTCTCCCCCGGCCTCGCCGAGTTCCGTTCCGCCTGGCAGAGCCATCGCCGTCCCGTGCAGCAATAGTGACTATTAGTCAGTATAAAGTCCTTTAGTCAGTTGACCGGGTGCAAGAAGGTTAAAATACGCTCGCGTCGCTCGCCGGGAGAGTCGGGTGGGACTCCTACGCAATGCCGAAGGTCGTGCCCGAATACAAGGCCCAGGCGCGGGCACGGATCATCGCGGCCGCGAGCCGGGTCTTTCGCCGCAAGGGGTTCCGCAGCGCGACGATGGAGGATATTGCGCACGAGCTCGGGGTGAGCAAGGGGGCGCTCTACCTCTACTTCCGAACGAAGGCCGAGCTGCTCGTGCACATTCAGGACGCGTCCCGCGAGGAGATCATCGCGAAGTGGGAGAAGCTGATCGAGGACGGAGACCTCGCAGAAGGGATCGCCAACTCGCTCGCCGATATCTTCTCCGGCGACGCCGACCCGGCCATATGGCACGAACTGGTCGCGGAGTCGTCGAGCGACCCCGAGGTGCGAGCCGCCCTCGTCCAGGACCACCGGGAGGACGCGAAGCTGATGCGCAAGTTCCTGGCGCGTCTCGAGAGTCGTGGACGAATTCCGAAGATGCGGGATCCGGTCGCGCTCGCCGAGGTGGTGCTGACGTTGCTGCAGGGGACCGCGCTCCAGATGATGTTGACCGGCAGGGGCGTGGACGCACGGCGGACCTTGGTCCGAGAACTGCGACTTGTCCTGGGTCTCTGAGCCGGCTTGGGCTCGGCCGCGGTCGCGCCTCCGCCCCGATTACCGATGAACGCACCGCTCCGAGGTCCCGGTCCTCGAGAGAGCGGAACGGAATTCCCTCGCGGCGGGGCCGGCCGTCCTCCTCGCGTGCGGCATCCGTAGCGAACGCGGCGAGACGTGAGGGAGACACGCTACGGCCGACCTTTAGGTGAGAGCCGTCCCGTTCTCGGCCCGCTCGTAGAGATGGATGCGGTCCCCCCAGTGCGCGTGGGGGGTCAAGCCAAGGTCGGCATAGACGCGACGTAGCGGCTCCGTCGACGGCAGATAGGCTTGCCATTCGTCCTGCCCGAGCGCGGCCGCGAGCGCGGTGAGCGCGGGGAAGAGCGACGCCGGCTCACCTTGCAGCGGGTTGACCCACATCGTTCGGGGCTGGCGCTGCCAATCCACCTGAACGGCGGCCGCCAGGCAAGGGCCGAGGTACAGCTTGTGTTCCTGGACCCAGCGGTCCGGCAAGCGTGGGTCCCATCGGCCGAGTCGACCCCCGTCCGACCCGGGCAGAAGGTCGGCCCGCCCGCTCACGCCGGGAATCCAGCCGACCGGACCGGTCAGGTGGTCGCCGGGGGTTGCCGGACGAAGCAGCTCGGCGGCCGATCTCCGGGCCGGAGCGCGGCGCAAGGTCATCTCGAGCACCGGCCGGAACCGATGCCGGGTGAACAGCTGGCGGGATGCCCGGTTCCCGTCATCGATCACCGCTCGAACCTCCGTGAGTCCGATGGCTCGAGCGTCCGCGAGCAGGCCGTCCAGGAATCGGCCGCCCACCCCGCGTCCGCGGTGCGACGGCGCGACCCGGAGTCCGCTCACCCAACCTTGGCCGTGACCCAGGTCGTGGACCCGTCCGAAGGCGACCCAGCTCCCTTCGTCGACGCCCGCCCAGAGGCGACCGTCCCGAACCCACTCTTCGATATCGTCCAAAAGGTAGTCCTGGGGGTCGGACGCCGCGAGGAACTCCCGGAGCAGATCGAGTTCGCGCTCCGGTTCGATGCGGTGCAACTCCATCTCGCAAACCAGCCGCGGCGGGGCACGCCGTGGCCATCCAGGTCCGGAGAGGCCATGGCCCTTCTCCTCGACCCGGTCGAACCGATTGAAGGACCCCGGTCATGCAGCAGGCTACCCGGGAAGTCAACCTGTTCGGACGCTTCCGATGCGCGAAGAGGGACGCTGGAAGTGCGAAGCCCTAAGCGCTTTCTGGAGCTGCCCTTCGAGATGGCGGACGACGCGCTCGACCGCTCGATTCGTTTTGCCGCGTTCCTGATCGGTGGGGCCCTCTTCCTCGCGTTCGCGATCGAGTACCTCGTAGGAGGGGTGATCGACCTGATCGTCGATTGCACAAACTCCTCCTTCTCCGCTGGGTGCTCCGGAGATCAGGTCTGGCAGGCTCTGGCGCCGGTCATCGGAGGCGCGGTGCTGGCCTTCCTTGCGATCCTCTTCTTCGTCCTCGCCTACCGGCCCGTTCGTGCCACCGCGGCGCCGTTCCCCCCGCCCCCGCCCCCTCCGCCGTAAGGGTCGCGTGCGTCGGGCGGGGCGAACTCCTGGCCTTCGAACCCGCTATCGGGGGGTTGCCGGGATCCGGGTCGTGTTCATGTCGAAACTCGACCAGCGATGGCAGAGAGGGCACGCCATGTACCGGGACGTCCCGAGGCGCAGGGCGGTGACGGACGCCCCGGGTACGAAGTCGTAGTCGAAGGTCTTCGAGCACTTCGGACACGTGAGCCGCACTCGCGACACAAGGCCCGGGGTGCCCAAGGCGCGGTTCCGCCGGTAGCTCCAGAGATAGTAGAGCACAAGGATCACGACCAGGACGACGGCGACCGCCACCGCGACATACAGGCCCCAACTCACGGTCGGCCCCCGACGCGGGTGTTGTCGACGGGCAGGGCCGGAGGGTCGACGTTCGCACGCGCGGTGGTTCGCAGCGCTCGTCGGACCCGACGGGCGATCGTTACCAGGGGGTCCGCCGCGAGCGGAGGCAGCTCCGGCTGGATGCCCCCCGGCACGATCTTCCCGTCCACCGTCGCCGCTCGCAGATAGAGTTCCCAGTCCGCAGCCGCCCGGGCCGCCTTCCGCCGGATCCCCCACATCATCTTCCGCCGGTAGATCGGGTTCGGGAAAGCGACCACGAGTTTTTGGGGTTCCGCGCCCGACCCGGACTGGCTCAGGCTCAGGGCCACCAAGAACTCGCGCTCACGTCGGCTGAACAGCGAGCCCACCTCGGGTCACCGACGCACGCACCGTACTTAGGTGTTACTGATTTCAGTAACGTTTCTGTCTGCCGTCATGGGTCGGGCGGGTCCCGCTTCCGCACGACGCCGACCGCCTTCATGTAGGCGGGTGGCATCTCACCTCCATGGCGCGAATCAACGATCAGGAAGGGAGCAAATTCGACGCACCGCTCGAGGTCGTCTGGAAGTACCTCCAGGCCCCGGAGGCCCACGGAGGCGCCCACAAGGGGACGCGGAACCGGGCGATGAAGCCCCTCACGGACACGTCGTTCGTCGTCTCGTGGGAGCAGAACATGGGCGGCAACTGGGTGAAGGTCGCGAACCGGATCACCGTCTTTCCACCGCTCGGCATGGTCGCGGAAGCGATCGAGGGCCCGATGACGGGTTCGAAGATGATGACGGTCTACACGCCTCACGGGCCGAAGACGGAAGTGTCGATCTATGCGGACATGCAGTCGGGCGTGGTCCCGGCAGCGCAGCTCGAACCGATGGTTCGCGGGGCCTGGGAGATGGCCTTCAACGAGGATTCCGCCGGAATTCGAGAGTTCGCCAAGAACTCGAAGTAAGCACGACCTCGAACTTCACCGCAGGCGCCCGTGGAGCTCGGTCGCACGCCCGCTGCGCCCGAGGGGCGCCGGAACGTCGGAGGGCCACCGTGAAGGCCGCAGTCGTTCGCACGTTCGGTCCGCCTCCGACCTACGGGGAGTTCCCCGAGCCGGCTCCGGTCCCCGGGGAGTCGCTCGTCACGGTCGTCGCGGCGGCAGCGAGTCCTCTGGCGGTTTCCCGCGCTGCCGGAGCCCACTACAGTGTCGACACACCATTGCCGTTCGTCCCCGGCGTCGATGGAGTGGGCCGGACCCCCGACGGCCGCTCCGTCTTCTTCTCGTTCCCCCGACCGCCGTTCGGTGCCATGGCCGAACGGGTGCCGGTCCGCTCCGAGTTGATGGTGCCGCTGCCCGACGGTCTCGATGACGTGACAGCCGCCGCCGCGGCGAACCCGGGGATGTCCTGCTGGCTCCCACTGACGGGACGGGCTCGTCTCGTCGCCGGCGAGTCGGTCCTCGTGAACGGGGCGACGGGAGCCGCGGGCCGGATCGCGGTCCAGGTCGCGAAATTTCTCGGGGCGCGGAAGGTGATCGCGACCGGCCGGGACGAGCAGAAGCTCCGGTCGCTCCGTGAGCTGGGTGCGGATGCGACGCTCTCCGTGCTCGAACCCCGCGATCGCTTCGGCGAGGCCGTGCGCCGGGAGGCGCACGAAGCAGGTGTCGGGGTTGTTCTCGATTATCTCTGGGGCCCCACCGCGGAGACCATCCTGGATGCCCTCGGGGGACCGAACGCGCCGCGGGGTCCCGCCCCTATCCGGTTCGTCCAGGTCGGGAGCTTGGCTGCTCCCACGATCACGCTGGACGGTGCAAAGCTTCGGAGTTCTGGACTCGACCTCCTCGGGACGGGCCTCGGCAGCGTCAGCAACGTCGACCTAGTCGCCGGTATGGGTGAGTTCCTCCGAGCACTCGCTCACGCCCACTTCCGGATCGCAACGGAGGTGCACCCGCTGTCGGACGTCGAGCGGGCGTGGGGTGCGACCCGGGGCGATCGACGGGTCGTCTTCACGGTGCCGTGAACCGTTTCGCCGGCTCGTCGAGGATCGAGGGTCGGTCGCTCGCGCGGGTCGGGGCGATCACCGGGGCGGCCGCCTCCGGAACTGCTTCCGCTCCCCATAGGGGGATTTATCGGGGGAGGGGTTGGGGAACTCGGCGCGTGCTAGTGATGTCGGCGGAGGAGAACACGGTCGCCGTGCGACGGCACCTTCGTCCCCGGCGGGGCAGCGCAGGCTCCCGCGAACTGTCACTGCCGCCCCGCGCGAAGTCGAGCGGGCCCGTGAGGATAGGCCGGGCGTAGGGTCGGTGCCCGACGGCGAGCGCATCATGCCGGAACCTGCCTCCCCGCCGCCGACCAAGGCTCCCCCAGCGTTCGGTCGGACCCCCGTCGGCGTCCTTGTCATAATTGTCGTGGTGGCGCTCGCGTCGGTGCTGGCCACCTTTTCGGCCGTGACCCCGTGGTATACCCAGTCGGGAACGATTCCGCAGCCGTCGTACGTGTCCACCTACACGGAGGAGTTCACGCCCGGTCCCGGGGGATTGATCTCGACGTGCTCGACGTTCATCACGTCGCACCTCACCGAATGTGGCACCCTGGGCACCGTCTACAACACGGGCAGTGGTTCGGCGCTCTTATCCGACCTTTATCTCGGCCTTCTCGGCGGCGCGGTGTCGCTGGCCGTGCTCGCATTCGGAGGCGTGGTCGTCCTGCTCTCCTCGGCGTCCGGCAAACTGCGCGTGCGCCGGGCTCAGTTCCTGCTCACGATCCTGATCGTGGCCGCGCTCGTCGTGAGTACGAGCGCGCTGGTCGCGATGCCGGTCCTCCAGGGGGCCGCGCTCGACAACACCGGAGCGTGTGCGGGGTTCAATGCCACACTGACCCCGTGCAACAGCGCGTTCGGTCACGCGGCCGGGGTGGGATGCTCGGACAACTCGTGCATGCAGACCGACCTCTCCTGGGGACCGGCGATCGGCTGGTACCTCGTCATCGCCGCGATCGCCCTTCTCGTGGGGGCGCTGGTCGTGCTCCGACGCCACCCCATCGGAGCCCCCTGCCCCGGGTGCGGCGAGCTGAACCGGTTCCACGGGAAGTTCTGTGACCTCTGTGCGACCCCCCTGCCGTCCCGGGTTCCGCCGAGGACGTATCGGTTGCGACTGTGAGCCACGGCCGCTGCCGGGGCTGCGGTGAGGACCCGGCCCGTCCCGGGACCCCGGCCCTCAAACTCGTGTGCGGTCGGGACCGCGGGGACTAGGTCGGGTTTGAATACCCGAGGACCTCCTATTGCATTCGGGACTCGACCGCGCGACGCCCGTTCGCAGGCCCTCCCAGGGCGGTCCGGCAGTGAACCAGCGAACCAAGCTTCTCCTCGCCGTCCTGATCGCGGTCGTGGTCGCCGCGGCGGGGGTCCTGTCGTTCATCGTCCTGACCCCTCCGAGTTCCCCGTCAGGCCCGCACCCTTCCGGTCCCCTCCTCGGTTGCAGCGGCTCGACGGGGTCGTCGCAATCGGCCGGCGGCGCCGGAAATTGGACCGGCTATCATGGGAACTCGAGCCGTTCCGGCTACCTTCCGATGGCCGGGCCGACCGCGGTCGACCCCGAGTGGGACGGGTCGGTCTCCCTCAACGGAGACGTCTACGCGGAGCCGCTCACCTGCGGGAATGCGATCTTCGTCGCCACCGAGCAGGACTCGGTGTACGCGGTGAACGCCACCGACGGCGGGATCATCTGGCAGACGAACCTCGGCACGCCGATGCCCGGGTCATCGCTTCCCTGCGGGGACATCAGTCCGAGCGGGATCACGGGGACGCCGGTCATCGACGTCGCGACCGGGACGTTGTACGCGGTCGCCTTTCTCACTCCGGGCCAGCATGTCCTCTTCGGCCTGAACATCAAGAACGGCTCGGTCGAGTCCCAGGTCGTCGTGGACGGTGCAGGATCCAACCCGCTCGTGGAGCAGCAACGGGGCGCCTTGCTGCTCGCCAACGGCTACGTCTACATTCCGTACGGCGGGTTGGACGGCGATTGCGGCCAGTACCACGGTTGGGTCGTGGGGGCACCGGTCGGCGGCACCGGCGCGCTCCTGGACTACCAGGTGCCCACGGGCCGAGAGGGGGGGATCTGGGGGACCGCGGGCCTCGGGCTCGGCCCGAACGGTAACCTCTACGTCGCGACCGGCAACAGCGAGTCGACGACGACGTTCGACTTCGGCGACGCGGTCATCGAGCTCTCCCCGGCCCTCGAGGAGCTCAACTACTTCGCGCCGACCGATTGGAAGACGCTCAATTCGGGGGACATCGACCTCGGCTCCGTCGCGCCCACGGTCCTCCCGAACGGGGACGTCTTCCAGATCGGCAAGGAGGGGGTCGGCTACCTACTGACGCCCACCCTCGGGGGCGTCGGCGGGCAGATCTTCAACGCGAGCGTCTGCGCGGGGGGGTACGGGGCGACGGCCCGGGTCGGGACGACGATCTACGTACCGTGCGACGACGGTCTCGCGCGACTCGACGTCGGGCCGACGAACTTCACGGAGACCTGGATGGCGTCCGGGTTCGACGCGGGCTCCCCCATCGTGACCGGCGGTATCGTCTGGGCCGTCAACATCTCGACCGCGGACCTGCTCGGTTTCAATACGACGACGGGAGCGACCGTCTTCTCCTTCTCGCTCGGCTCCGTGGACCACTTCATCACCCCCGGCGCCGCGCCGGGCGAACTTCTCGTCGGCGCCGGCTCGAACCTCGATGCGTTCGACCTGGCGTGAACCGGTGGCCGCCCGAGGACGCTATCGGTCGACCTCGACCCGCCCTGGACCGCGGTCGCGGAGGTCGACGGACCGCGGTCGCCAGGCGACCCCGACCCCCAGGGCCGCGAGGGGCACGGCGAGAAGGTAGAGCCAGAGACCCTCGTACGTCCCCGACAGCACGGCGGGGGCGATCGTGCGCGCCGGATTGAGCGAGCTTCCGGTGAGGGGCCCGATCACGAACGTGGAGACGCCGACCGCCAGCGGCGGCAGCGCGAGACGCCAGCGGAACCGGCCCTCGCCGAGGTCCGACAGCACGAACACCGCGCCGATCAGCGCGGCCGTGAACCCCGCCTCTGAAAGGAATGCGGTCGCCGTTCCGGTCGAAGGGATCGTGCTGCCGAGATGGGCACCGCTTCCAAGCGAGACGAGGACGAATCCCGAGCCCACGAACGCTCCGGTGACCTGCGCGACCACGTACTCCGGGACCTCGCGCCAGGCGACGCGCCCGCTGACCGCGAGCGCCAGGGTCACCGCGGGGTTGAGGTGGGCTCCCGAGACCCCCACGAACAGGAGGATCGGGACCATGACCGCGAGGAACCAGGCGACCGCGAGCTCCCACTGGGGTACGCCGCCCCCACGGGCCGCGAGGACGATCGCGCCGGTTCCGATCCCCACGAGCAGAGCCGTACCGAGCGCCTCGGCGACGAACCGCCTCGCGAACCCCGGGGTCACTGAGGGGGGCTCCGGGAACGGGCCGCGCCCCGCCGGTCGGAGAGCGCGAGCTCGGTGCGAAGTCCCCGGACGAGCCCGGCGATCCGGTCGCGGACCTCACGGAACGCGGCGTCATCCAGGGTCGCAGGGTCCGGGAGCGCCCAGTCCCGCAGTTCGAGGGTCTTGAGACGTGCCGGACAGCTCGCGTCGTCGAGGCAACCCATCGTGACCCGCACCCGCGCACGGTCCATCATATCCGGCGTCAGGAGCTGCGGAGGGTGAGGGGGGAGGTCGAGGCCGACCTCGCGAAGCATCGGCCCGGTCCGAGGGTTCGCTGCCGGTGATGGGTTCGTTCCGGCGGAGACTGCGGCCCAGCCGTCGGGTGGATTCGCGTTGAACATCGCCTCCGCCATCAGGGACCGGCCCGAGTTGCCCACACAGATGAACAGAACCGTCTTACCGGCGGTCACGGCCGGACCCTTCCGGGCTTCGCCGCCCGGATATCCGCCGACACCACCCCGATCTCCGCCTGGGCCTGCAGCGACGAGGTGGGGGTCTCCGCAGAATGCACGGTCACGTCGATCGAATCAAATCCGGCGGCCCGAAGCCGTTCGGTGACCTCGTCGCGCGTGAGCGCCCCCGACGAGCACGACGCCCATCCCGCGGGGTCGTTGCGGACCTCCTCGGGGATCGGACGGGTCGCCAACACGTCCGCGACCGCGAGCTCGCCGCCGGGTCGCAGCACTCGGAACGCCTCGCGGTAGACCTGCGACTTGTCCGGGGCGAGGTTGATCACGCAGTTCGAAAGGACGACGTCCACGGACGCGTCCGCGACGGGAAGGTGCTCGATCTCGCCGAGCCGGAACTCGACGTTCGCCCGACCGGCCGAACGGGCGAGCGCGCGGGAGCGGGTGATCATCTCGGGCGTCATGTCGACCCCGATCACCCGGCCCGAAGGGCCGACCTGTCCCGCGGCGACGAAGCAGTCGACCCCCGCACCGCTGCCCAGGTCGAGGACGACCTGTCCGGGCCGCAGGGTCACCAGCCGAGTGGGGTTCCCGCAGCCGAGCCCGAGGTCGGCGCCCTCCGGGATGCTCGCGAGGTCGGTGGCGGAATATCCGGAACAACAACCCCCGGTTCTGGCGTCGGGGGATGACGACCCCGACGGGGCGCACCCGCAACCGGCGTCCGTGCTGCCGCAGCATCCCGCCCCGGCGTTCTTCGCGACCCCACCGTACCGTTCGCGGACCGACTGGCGGAGCTGTTCCTCGCCCGGAGCCGAGTCGCTCACAGGACCTCCGGGGTGGTACCGGGGACGATCCGATAGTACATCCACTTCCCCTCACGCCGGGCGCTCACGATGCCGGCAGCCGTCAGCACCGACATGTGGTGGCTCACGGTCGCGTGGGTGAGGCCGAGAGCCGCCTGGATCTCGCACGCACAGAGCTCGCCCTCGCGGCGCAGGATCGCCACCGCGGTCAGCCGCTGCTCGTCGGCAAGGGCCCGGGCGCGCGCGAGCGCCCGCTCGAACCGCTTCGTCTTCGCGACCGTGGTCCCCATCCCCTGGTAGCGCGAAAGGCAGCTGTCCCCGTTCGACCCGGTGAGCCGACCGAGACGGTTCACGAGCCCGGTCTCGAGCTTGGTCGCGGTCATCATGTCGATGTATGTCGACATCATATATGTAGATGCTCATCAACATGGGAACCACGGTTCAGTTTGCCCAGATACCCGTTTTAGACGCCGGTCGCCCGCCGGCGGTCGCCGTTATTCGGTGGGGCGCACGGCCTCGGCCGGGGGGAGGTGTGCGGCGCGCAGCGACGGCTCGGCGACCGCGAGCATCGAGAGCCCGTAGGCGGCGCCGAGGATGATCAGCAGGTTCGTCCACGGCACGGTGAACACCGTGACCCCCGCCGACGAGGCCGCGGAGCCCTGGGTGACGTTCCAGACGATGAGGAGCCCGAGCGCGGTACCGATCGCGATCCCGACGAGGGTCACGAACGAGTACTCGAGGAAGAACGCCTTCAGGACCATGCGCTGGGTGAAGCCGTTCGCGCGGACCATGCCGATCTCGCGACGACGCTCCACGACGGCCCGCAGGGCGACGATGCCCATCGCCGCGATCCCGACCGCGAGGCCGAGGCCGACGAAGATCTGGAGGAGGCCGATCACCCCTTCGGTCGAAGCGACGGACGTCGCGAGGAGGTCGGCGATGTTGAGGACCACGAGACCGTACGGGAAGAAGGCTGCCTTCGCGACCTGGGCCGCCTTGGTCGCCGAAGCGCCCGAAGCCAGCTTCAAGAAGAAGACCTTCTCCTGCGTAACGCCGAGCGCGGCGGCGGTCGGGGGGCTCACGTACACCCCCGAGACGAGCGACTGCGTCATGATCCCGATCACGGTGACCGTGGCGGTGTGGCCGTTCGCGGGATTCGTGAGGAGGAGCGTGCCCCCGGCGTTCACCGTGGGGTGGGCTCCGCCGGAGCCGGTTCCGAGGTTGTTCGTGACGGGCGCGTAGCTCTGGTCGACGATCGCCACGTTCGGGTCCGCTTCGAGCTTCGCGTTGACCTCGGCGGCGCTCATGCCGCCCTCGGTGGCGGTGAACGTGAACTGATTGGTCGAGTAGAAGTTGGACGCGGCAGGCGCGTCGGCCGGCGCGCAGTACACGTCGTCCGAGTACGGATTACCGGAAAAGCCGGTGGCATTGACATAGATCCCGGCGAAGGCGAGCGGAACGACCGTCGAGAAGTACGGAGCGACCGACGAGTTGTTCGCGACCAGTCCGGGGAGGTTCGGGATCGTCGTGGACGAGTAGGCCACGAACGTGTACCCTCCCGACTGCTGTTGGAGGGTCTGTCCCAGGCTCCCGTCGACCGTGGCGCCGGTCGCCGCGATTGCCACGAGGACGAAGATCACCAGCGCGAAGATCGCGAGGCTCGTCGTCGTGCGGGCGGACCTCCGACTGGGGTACGAGAGCGCGATCCGGGCCACCGGGGCTCGTTGCGCCTTCCCACCCGCGACCCGAAGTAGCGCGTTCGCCACCGCCGAAGCGTTGAACGCAAAGAGAAGGAGCGCGCCGGTGACCATCACGATCCCTTCGGTGAAGACGATGAAGATCCCCCCACCGTGCGCCGACCCGAGGAGCGCTTCGTGGAGCGGGCCGTATCCCGCCCAGACGAGGAGGGCGGCGCCGCCGACCGAGAAGGCGACCCGGTTCTTCACGAACCGAGAGGCGATCAGGGTAAGCCCCGCGATCACGAAGGTACCCCCCAGGATCGGATACGAGGCGTCCGAAGTCCCCTGGTAGGTCCGGGCGTAGAGCAACGCTCCGAGCACGAACGCAACGCCCCCCAGGTAGGCGAGGTAGGTGTAGGTCCGCACCGTCGGGGGCGGTTCGGGAAGGTCCCGGATCGCGCGCACGATGTTGAGCCGGCTCGCCCGCCAGCTCGCGACGACGACCGTCACGATCGTCAGCACGAAGCCGATGACGTAGGCCGTGAGCAGCGTCTGGGGCGTGACCGTGAACGAATCCAGGATCGCCGACGACGGGAGCCCGGGCTGCGGGAAGAGGACGCTGAACGCCACGGCGAGGCCGTATCCGACCCCGACGCCGAGGAAGGTGCCGGCGAGCGCGCTCCCGGCCGAGTAGGCGAGCCCTTCGAAGAAAAACGCGTAGACGAGCTCCCGACCCTTGAGCCCGATCGCGCGTAACACCCCCATCTCCCCTTTGCGTTCCTCGGCGAGCAGGACGAAGATGCCCACGATGAGCATCGCACCCGCGACGATCGAGAAGAGACCGAGCACCAGAAAGAGCGTCGAGATGCTGCTCGCCGCCGAGGTCGCGGACGCGAGCGCGCTCACGAGGAGCTGGTCGACCGAAAGACCTCGGGCGGCCGGGATCGTTGCGAGGGTCGCGTTCAGGCTCGCGCTGACCGACGGGGCGAGGGAGAGCCGGTTCGCCTGGTCCCCGACGTTCGTTACCGAGAGGAAATTGATGGCGCCGGTGAGGTTCTGAAGGTGCTGGGCGGTGGGGAGGTCGACGAACGCGCTCCCGAAGTTTCCGACGCCTCCGGTCGGGAAGGCTCCGCGGAGGTTGTCCTGGACGACGGCCTGGACGACCGACGGGATCGGGGTCGCCGCGGCGCCGTAGAGGTAGACGGAGTCGCCGGCGGCCGCATTGAGCTCCGAGGCGGCCAGGTCGTCGAGGAGGACCTCCCCCGGCGCGGGCCCCGCGAGCTTGGCCCCGGAGTCGGTCACGAAGTCGCCCAGTTGGGCGCTCTGGTTGCCGTTGACGCCGATGAGGTTGAGATTCGTCTGAGGGATACCGGTCGTACGGTCGAAGATCGAGGTACGGCCGACGATCTCCGGCGCCATGCCGGCGATCGACGGGTTTCCGGCGGTCGCCGCGGAGACGTCGGTGTAGACCGTGTATGGGAACGGCGTCCACGCGCCCGACGGAGACTGGTTGCCGATGACCTCGTCGTTGTAGCCGACCGCGAGGACCGTGTAGTGGACCTCGAGCTCGTTGATCGTGTCCCCGACGATCAAGCTTCCCGAGACGATCGTCGTCGC
>Ga0335078_10005440_pt1 | contig 18823 bp, 14 predicted proteins | sample Lox_Sample_32_FD_206711 | JGI IMG/M metagenome (GOLD analysis project Ga0335078, IMG submission 206711) | Soil microbial communities from Loxahatchee National Wildlife Refuge, Florida, United States - Lox_Sample_3.2 | ecosystem: Environmental > Terrestrial > Soil > Wetlands | place: USA... | reverse complement strand
GCGCTGTTCCGCTTGGCGCTGCACCTCCGGCAGGAAGGGCGCCAGGTTCGCCAAGGGGGCCACAGTTTCGCTCAGTTGCTTAAAGCTCCGGCCCTGAAGCTTCACTTCCTGGGTCAACGCGGTGAGAGCCGCCCACATGGAATAGAGATCCCATTGGCCGTCGCGCTTGCACGGCTGGACAGCCGTCGCGGTCACTTCCACCGATCCCCCCGACCACTCGGGCTGGCGGCCATCGATGGCGGCGAAAATCTCAGCGGCGATTCCTTGCGGCGCCTCTTCTTGCGTCAGAATGGTGTCGAGCCAAGCGGTAAAGCGGCTCAGGATTTCTTCGCGATCCATCCTCTTCTCTTTCAGGCGACGTCGGTCGTAGCGCCGGGTTTATCCGCCATCGGATGCTGAGGAACATTTGGGATTTGGCGGGGTAAACCCGCCGCTCCGCCCTTTTTTCAGCATCCCCTGGTTTGGCGAAGAACGATGAACAAAAGGCGACATGCGACGCGTTACTTGTCTTCCGTTCACCGTTCATCGCTCATCATTCATCGTTCTTCGGTGGCCCTATTTCTCCTTCAGCACCGCCAGCCAGGGACCCGGTCCCACGAAACGCCTCTCCGGCGCCTTGTCGGCCAGCAGGGAAACCAGCGGCGCCCACGGGTCTGCGGCCAGCAGCATTCGGAGGGCGCGACGACGCGGATCGCGCAGCAGCTCGTACGCATCGCGGATGCGCTCGAAGGCCTCGGGAGAGCGCTCCGGCGGATGCTCTTTGACCTTTTTCAAATAGGAGGCGCGGATCTCCTCGTTGGTAGCATTCGACGCCACTCCCAGGATCTCCCACGGGTTGTCGTGCGGACCGAGCGTGCTCTGACGTTCCATACTCAAAAAACGGCCTTCAGCTTTCAGCACCAAGAGCCCGCTGATCGCTGATGGCTGAAAGCTAACGGCTCTTTTAGAATAAGCTCCCCTGCCCTCCCCCACCGCTGGGAGGCCTCGGAGGTCCGGGTGGGCCGAACGAACCGGACGGTCCGCGTCGTCCCCGGCGACGTTTCGGGCGCGAACCGTTCCGTTCGCCCATACCCAGGATCTCGTTTAATTGGTCCATCATCTCCGCGAATTCCTCAGGCGTTACCGGTCCCAGATCATCGTCCAGATCGTCGTCGTCGTAGTCGTCGTGCTCATCATCGCCGAAGTCGGGTCCGTCGTCAAAAGGGCTCTCAAACTTCCCTGCCCTGAACTCGGGGAACTCGGTTGACTGTTTCTCGTGGTTCAGCACCCGGTTCAACTCCTCGGTACTCATGGAAGACGGACCCAGGGCAAAGGGATCGTGACGGCCCATGAAAGGCTGGCCGCGCCGGCAGTCGACCGCCTCGTCCACCAGGCCCATATCGCGTTGGCGCCGCGCCAACTCGGCCGCCGCCGCGAAGCAGCGGTCGCGTCGATCAGGCTCATAAAGCGGCAGCGCCCGTCCCCGCAACAAAAGAAAACGCGCCTGCGTAGCCCCGTCTTTGGCGAGACCGGCCCCGGAGGCGGCAAAAGCCAGTTGCCGGTGATTCAGGCGCAAGGCTGCTTCCGCCAGCAGCCGAAGCTGCCGCGCGTCCATGATATGCCCGGCGCTCCGGAGTTCATCGAGAAGGCGCTCTTCCAAAGCGGGGGGCACGGCGAGCGGCCATCCGAGATCGTCACCCAGGGCGCAGGCCCGCGCCACCGCCACCGCCAGCGGCTCTTTTTCGTCCAGAGCCCCGCTAAGCTTGCAGTGCCGTTCCGTCACGGCGTTCTGTAGCTCACAGGCGTCGGCAACGGCACTAACCACCATGGCAGCCGCCACCCGGCTCCCCATCCGGGCGGCCACCTGCGTCAAGCTGCCGGAGGCGCTTTCCGGATCGCCGCGCAGCACCGAGACGGCCCACGCGAGCGCCGCCAGAAAAGCGGGGCGGTCCCCTTCCTGCGTCTGGGGCAGGGCTTCGAGGTCCTCGATATCGCGATCCACCAGGTGTGCCTTGCGTTGCTCGAGGTGGCGCTTGGCCGTGGCCACCAGCAGGCGGAGCCGCGCGCGGCGTACCTCGGGGTTGAGGGCGGCCAGACCCTCGGCCTGTTCAAGGCAGCCCAGGGCTTTCTTCAGCGCGCCGCGCTTCTCCGCCAGGTCCATCAGGTTCAGCAGAGGGCGGCTATCCTTGGGGCAGGCGCGCTTCCAGGCCTCCGCCGCTTCTTCCGCCAGCTTCCAGCTCCGGTCCTGACGCGCCCATTCCAACCAGCGCATGAAAAGTTCGGGCTCGGGATCGATGGCACAGGCCCGCGCGAACAGCCTCTCGGGATAAAGATGGTAGTAGCTGTCGAAGTTCTTCTCCTCCGCCTCGCTCATGAAGCGCGACCGATGCCGGTAGCGCATATCGGCGACGGGATCTCCGAAGGCGCGCTGGACGTCGCGAAGTTCCTCGCGCGGGATATGGTCCAGGATATCGACCATGTGCAGATAGATGGCGGCCACTTCCGGGCTGTCGGCGGGAAACCAACCCTCTTGGACGGCGTGGCGGCGAAACTGGTCCCAACTGTGGCAGGCGGGCACGCAATGGATGGTATGCTGGCCCTCAGCGAGGCGAGCCGCCAGGCGCCAGAAGTACGCATCCTGGCGGGGCCCACCGCCCAGCGCCCGCTGGATTTCGTTGTACTGAATCGAGGTTTCCTGGGCGCGCACGGCGATGTGCTGGCACAGCCGGACAAGAAGATCGGGAGAAGCCGCCCGGCAAGCCGCGACCGCCTGCTGGATGGCGGGAATGATCTGGTTGCGCTTCCGCGATGGAAAAGCGGTGTCCAGCGCCTGCAATGCCCATCGGAGGCTACCCGTCTTGCCCGCCACCTGGGTGGCCAAAGAAAGCGTCGCGGCCTTCAACCCCGGAGGAGCGTCGCGGGCGATCATGGCGCGTATCGCCGGGACCAGCCGCGCCGGCGCGGATTCGGCGTCGATGAGCTGCAGCCAGCGCTCGCAGGCCGCGTCGTCGGCCCGGTAAAAGCTGGCCACCGCGCGCACCAGCATCTTCCACGGCGCGAGCGGGCTGCGCCGCGAGATCTCGGGTAACTCCAGGGAATCGTCTTCCACCGGACCCGCGGTTACCGCTTCCCAAGATGTCTGCAATCGGATGGCGCCGGCTCGCAACGGATGCTCAGCGGGGAGCGCCGGACTCCGAGCCAGCGCGTTGAGGTCGGTAAGTTCGCGCCTGACCGTGGCCTCGATCTCCGCGCGCCTTTCCGCCCCCAGACCGGGGTCGTTCAAGTGGCTGAGCAAATCGTCCAGGGAATGGCGTCCGGCCGCGACGGCAACGGCAACCTCGCCCAGGGCGCTTTTCGCCGACGGGTAACGCTGCTTGACCAGATCAAGCAACGCCTGAGCTTCCACCGCCAAGCCAGACTTGAGCAGAGATCGAATTCTGGCGCCATAGGCCTTCACTAGGAGAGCTTCCGAGGCGGCGGTGCCGGCGCGCTTGTGGATCTCTTTCGCCAGTTCCAAGGCTGCTTTGCTGTTGCCTTGAGCCAGCCAACGCTCCACTTCGGCGAAGCCAAGGTCGCTGGCGCCCGGAATCGTTCCTCCGCCGGCCGGTTGAGCCGCCGGCCAAGGCTTGTCACGATTGTGATGTTTGTGACTTTTGGACATCCGTCGTAGTTCACAGTACTAAAAGCCTGCGGGAAGATCAAGGAGCTCGAACGGCCCTTTCCAAATCTCAAATCTCAAATATCTCAAATCTCAAATCTTCAATCTCGAATCTCCAATCTTCAATGCCTCGCAAAGGCGTCGGCGGAGAAAATGCAAATGCCCGCTCCCAGGCCCGCAGCAGGTGGAACCAGCTCCGAAGCAGTTTCGTAACCCACTCCTATGACAAACGCACCCAAATCGACCGCCTATTGCTCTCTCACCGTCCTGGTCGCACTCTATGTGGTGGGAGCCGTCAGTCACGGTTCTCTACGCCACGAAGTACAGACCATGCCGCTTTGGTTCCCGATTGTCCTCGGGTTTCGCCAGAGCGAGCTTGCCAAGTGGGCCGCGCTGCCCTGCCTGATTTTCTGGCTTGTCGTCATGGTCTTCATCTGGCTGTTTCTTCTGGGCTGGGCGCAAATCATTCACGGCACATTCTCTCTCATCGAGATTGCGATGAGCTTGACGGTTGGCTTGGCCTGCGTGGCCGGAATCGTCTGGAGTCTTCGGTGGCGGACCTCCGTCAGCCCTGGGGCGGCGACCGGTGTAGCCATCCTATTGTTCGCGCTCCAATTCCTGGTTTTTCGGATCAGTTTTATTCCGTATATCGCGACCCGTTGAGACCACGTTGGACCCGAGGTGGCGCGTGCGCGAGCGCCGTTCGCAGAAGCGTTCCGGGAAAATTGATCCCAGACCCGCACACCTCATATTACGTCGGCCGTTTCAGAAGTACGATAACGCACGTGCTGACCCTCACACACGGCGCGGCTCTTGGCCGCAACCAAAAAGAGGGCCTCAACGCAGAGACCACGGAGGCTCCGCCAGAGCCCACAGAGAGAAACCCAAGCATCAATGCTCCTGCTTCTTCGTCTTCTCTGCGACCTCTGTGTTGGAGTCTTCTTGTTCCTCGCGGCCGGCAAAGGTTCTGAACGTTAGTGCCGCAGCTTCTTTTTGGGGGAGGAGGGACAGCGCAGCGGTGGGGGCGTGGCAAGATGAAGTTAGTGTATCTGCGAAAGGGACACAGAGATTTCAGTCATGATACTAAGAATTACAGTAGTGGTGATTCAAAGCCGAGCGTTGCTGGGGCCCTACCGGCCCGTGCCCGATACTCGTATCTGGGTTCGCTGGGATAAGGGGAAGCTGATGAAAATGAAACGTAGGGAATCCATGTTTGCAATTGCCGGTGCTGCCTGTTCTCTTTTTCACCCGAGCTTCGACACCGGCTTTCACCGTGGACACTCGATCGGTCTCGCGGGTGAGAGTGGCTGGGTGAAATACGAAGGAAACCCGGTTCTCGGCGGAGAATACGGAACGTGTTTCGACGTTTGCGTCTTGCGCGAAGGGAACAAGTTCAGGATGTGGGTCTCATGGCGCCCCAAACAAAGTGTCGCATTGACCGAAAGCGCGGATGGCATCCGCTGGAGCGCACCGGAAATTGTGCTCGGGCCTCGCCTCAAAACCGGCTGGGAGGACGATATCAATCGCCCGGTCGTAGTGCGTCACGAGGACAGATATCACATGTGGTATACCGGGCAGGCGAACGGAAGATCCGCGATCGGCTATGCCACCAGCGCAGACGGGCGCAACTGGACCCGCCAGTCCGATCGTCCAGTTCTGCAGCCTTCCGCAGGGTGGGAAGGTACGGCCGTGATGTGCCCGCACGCGATGTGGGATTTCCAAAACCGCATCTGGAAATTGTGGTACTCGGCCGGCGAGCAGTATGAGCCCAATGCCGTTGGCTATGCGACGAGTCGAGATGGGCTGCGCTGGGCAAAATATGCTGCCAATCCGGTGATGACGCCGGACCCGCGCCACGATTGGGAAAAGGACAGGGTCACGGCTGCGCAGATTATTCAGCGGAATGGCTGGTATTACAGCTTCTACATCGGATTTCGCGACGTGGACCACGCCCAAATCGGGCTGGCGCGGTCAAAGGACGGGATCACGAGATGGATCCGTCACGCCGGGAATCCGATCGTGCGCCCGACGCCGGGCGGCTGGGATGCGGATGCGTGTTACAAGCCCTATGCGGTGCTCGCGCAGGGGCGCTGGATGCTTTGGTACAACGGACGCCACAACTCGCTCGAACAGATCGGCTTAGTCTTGCACGGTGGTGACAGCCTCGGATTTACGCCCGCTCTGTAGCGCGAAACGGACGCATTAACGATCGGTGCAGCGGGTGCATAGGCCCTCATATGGCACCTTTGGCGTCGCACCGGATTTCCTGGAGTAATCGTAATACAGGCATCGAAGATGCCGGCCTAAAGGTCGCCTCTACGAAAACAGCCCATTACCTGCGCTTGTGCTTCTTACTTTGGCCCCTCGTCCCTGCTATACTCGGCTCCTTCAAAGGAGACCGAGTACCTATGATTCGAAGGCTGGTTTACATCGCGATTCCTGCAATGGTTTTGAGCGTCTTCCTGGTGCCCGGTGCCGCCAGGGCCGCCGCCAATTCTGTCACTGTGGAAGGGGCGCCCGTGGATAGCGGCTACAACGTCGGCACCCTCGCCACCATTCGTGCCACGCTCACGGATTCCTCAGGTGACGCGGCTCGCTACGTGGTGTTTGCGGAAATCCAGTACATGGGCACAACGGCGACGGTGAATGTCCAGATGGACCGCCAGCCGGAGAGCTCACAACCGGGTGTAGCGCGCTTTGAGACCTCTTGGCCGATTCCCGCCGACGCTCCTACGGGGCTTTACAGCGTGGTGCTTCAGGTGGAGGACGGCCGCACCCACCAGGCAGTGTTGAAGCAGAAACTGCGCAGCTTTGCGGTTTACAAAAAACTGCTGCGAATCTCCCGGCTCGATCTCGACCGGACGTTCTACGTGGCAGGTGACCCGATCCAGTGCCAGGTAGCCATCGAGAACCTGACGGGCGCGGACCTGAAGGGACTGCGCATCGAGTTTTCCAACTCGAATTACCCGTGGATTTCGCTTTTCTCGGGCGAGAAGAGCATCGGGGGTCGAGACATCACCAATCCGGCACTGGCGCTGAGAGTCTTGCGCGACGATGTTAATCTCCCGGCGAGCGGCCAAGTCACGCTCCCCATGATGCTCGCGGGAACGGCGACATTCCTTCAGGGGCAGCAGGTGGCGGTAATGGGCGCCGGCGGTCCCGCAAGGCACGACAAGATTCCGCCGCCCGAGGCCGATCTCTATACGGTGGCGGTGTGGAACCACGACCGGACCGTCCTCTACGATATGGGGTTTACCAAGCCAGCCATCATCCGCACTGCGACGGGAGACTTGCCCAAGCCTTACGACCTGAGCTTCACGCACCGCTACAACTCCGACATCGACTTCACCAAGTACCGTCAGTTTTACGCGCCGGGAGAAACCTCGCCCGCGATTACTCTCGATCGTTCGCACACGCTTTATCGGCCGGGCGATACCGTGAAGCTGAATGGGGCGCTGAAGGACTTCGGAACTACCCCGCTGCATGGGTTCGGTTGGCAGGTTGCGGTAAAGGAAGGCGCGTCAGGTGGCGCGGGTGTTGCTGTCGACCACTCTGTCTTCGGCCGAACGTACCCTCTGAAAGACGATACCGCATGGGCCATTCCCGCGTCGCAGGCGCCCGGCCTCTACCACCTGACGGTCACGACCGGCGGAAACGATCCGGGTTCGCACGCGCAGACGACTTTGGAAGTGGCCGTCAACAACCTTCCCAGTTCGCTGTTGGTGTTTTGCCCACACGAGGACGATGAGCACTCGTATGCGGGGCTGATTCGGGCGGCCGTCGAAGCAGGCATTCCAGTCAACGTAGTCATCTTCACCGGCGGCGATGTGGGCGCCTGCGAGCGGTACTATTCGAAGGCTTGCGGACCCAACGAGGCGCGCGAGTTCGGCATGGTGCGCATGGAAGAATCGGCAGAGGAACTGGAGCACATCGGCCTCACCCGCGATCATCTGATGATCATGGGCCTGCCTGACGGCGGCTCGGGCGAAATCTGGTTTCACCACATCAAGGTCTCGGACCCGTTTCTCTCGATTTACCTGGCCACCGACCACGCGCCTTACGAGAACGTCCTGAAGCCCAATCTGCCTTTCGCCCGCGATGCGGTTATCGATCTCACCAAACAGATCATCACCCGTTTTCATCCGGCCATGATCGCCACCGCTCACCCCGACGAGCGGCACGTGGACCATCGCACCGCGAACTGGTTTGTGATCAAGGCCTGTCAGGAATTGCTGGCCGAGAAGGCCATCGACCCGGCCACTGTGATTCTGGCGGATGAGGCCTATGGCGCCGGAGGCTACACGCCTGCTCCCTACCATTACGAAAGAGCTCCCGTGTTCCTGAGCGGCGAGGCGGCGGCGCTGAAGCAGGAGGCGAGCTGGATCTATCAGTCACAGGACGGCAACATTGCGGAGGGCATGAAGCAGACCTTCGATGAGTTGCCGCGGCAAGAGGTGCACTACCGGATCGTCGATTGGCAGGAGCACGCGGGGTGGAACGAGTGATTCACGATTGCGATTGACGATTGGGAAGAAGGCATTGGTAGGCAGGAGATCGGAGTCGGGAGCCAGAGGAGATTTGAGAATTGGCCATTCGAAGAAGTCCGTTACCCGTTGTCCGTCGCCCTTTGCTCGCGGGCAGTTGAGGAGGGTAACCAGAACCGCGTTCGTTCTGGGCAAAGGACGACGGACAACGGACAAAGGACGTCTTGCAATCTTCGATCGGCAATCCAAAATCGTCAATTCTACCGGCCGTCCCAAGCGGCCATCGCCGGCTGGGAGTCGATCCGGCCGGTTCCAAAGGCCGGCAGAAGGGTTGACTGGAGGACTGGCTGTGGCCGCGGGTTTGGCCGCAGCAGGAGCTTCACGCGAGTCCGAAGCCGGGCCAGGGCGGCGGAATGGACCTGGGAGATACGCGACTCGTCCACACCCACTCTCTCGCCGATCTCCTTCATCGTGAGTTCATCTTGATAGTACAGGGTGATAATCTCGCGATCGCGTTCGGAAAGACACAGCAGGGCGCGATTCAAAAGCTCGCGCTGCTCGTCGCGGGCAAACAGGTCAAAGGGGGTCGATTGGTCGGCGCCCGCCACGTTCTCGAGGTCTGGCGGATTGAACTCCTCGGTCTCCTTGGGGCGCAGCCATTCGATGCCGGTCGGCTGGATTTCCTGAACGATCTCGTACCACTTCTTCAGGCTCACGCCCATGGCGGTGGCCAGTTCGTCGTCGGCCACCGGGCGGCCGAGCTTGGCTTCCAGAGCGCGGTAAACCTGCTCAACCTTTTTGTTCTTCTTGCGCATGTCGCGCGAGGCCGTATCCAGACTGCGCAGGCCGTCGATGATAGCTCCCCGGATGCGATGCCGGGCGTAGGTTTCGATCTGAACCTGCTTACGCGCGTCGAACTTGCGCACGGCATCCAGCAGCCCGAGCAGTCCCGCTCCTACGAGATCGTCCACCTCCACGTGAGCCGGCAGATGTTCGCGCATGCGAAACGCCACCTTCTTCACCAGCGGAAGGAGCTTCACCACCAGCTCATTGCGCTGGTCGCTTTGGGTGGTACGGGAAGGTACGTGCGCGGCGCGCGAACAGGTCGCGTGCGCCGAAACCTGAGCTCGGTCGATCTGACGCTGTTGCGTCGTATACCTGCGCTGCGCCTTACCTCCGATCCGCTTGCCGGGTACTGCTGCTGGTGTCGCCATTTCGACCCCCCTTTTTTTGCGCTCACTTGCGCGCTCGCCCAGAAATGGAGCAAGCGGGAAACCTCCCGAGAAGTACCGAAGTACTACCTGAGGCAAGGCGGCCCAGCGAGGGATAGGCGGCACTTGCTGAGGACAGCGACCCAGGTCAGAGGACAACGCTTTTCGAGAGCAAGAAGAGGGGGATGGCAGGAAGTGCGACGAGCGGGAAAACGAGTCAGCAGTTTGGTTTACAAGCGCGACCGTCGGACACAACGCGGCGACAGGCGCGAGCACCGATCTGCCAGGCACGGGTGGTGATTCGGCAGTTTCGACGGGAGGCAGGAGGGTACGAAAGCGGCTTACGTGGTACCGGCACCGTGCTCGCTAAGTGGCGCGCCGCGTGGGGAGGAGTTCCATTTTGGGAATCAGGCCCAGACTGGAACAGAACTGCGGGAAATTGTGACGAAGAAATCAGAGAGGCGAGACAGAAGAGAGGAGACGGAAGGCCGGAGACAGAAGACAGGAGGAGTCAGGCGTAGAGATTAGTTTGAGATTTCAAATTCGAAATAATTCGAAATGTGAAATTCGAGGAGGTAGCTACTGAGGTGCTCGGCAGCCGGTGCTTCGCGTTTTTCTCTCATGCTGATGATCTGCTCTGCCGATGCTGTGACTGGAAGAGAGGCTGCTACTTGAATCGACGCCGCACCAACCAGAAGTCCTCAATTCAGCGTGCAGAGCCTTCCATCGATTTGGTGACGGATGCAGAGATCACTCCGGCGCCGGAGATGCTGCACCACGTCGAGGAAGAAGCTCTCTCCAGCATGCAGCCGGGCGATATCCTCATGCTCGACCGGGTGCCGTCATTGCGGGAGCAAGTGGAGGCCAACTTCCTGGCGGTCCTGGCCTGTCCGCGATGCGGGCAACTCAGCTTGATCACTCCTCCGCAGTATTTTGGCGCCGTGCCTGTACTCTGCGGCGCCTCCGCCTGCTCCTGCCGGTTTCGCATCGAAGACCGAAGCCGCTTCGTCTACCTCCTCCTGAACTGACTTAAGAATCGAAGCTCGAGACTCGAAGCTCGAAAAACAAGATTCCAAATTCGAAAATCGCCGGCGACGCTGCAAGTTCGTCCGCGAATCTCGAATCTCAAGTTTGGAGTCTTTGGGATTCTCGATCTTCGATTCTCGATCTTCGATTTTCGATTCTCGAAACCCGGTTTTTCTTGCGGCCAATGGCCCACCTCATGTTAAGCTCGAAATGGACCCTTCCCATATGATTCGCGAGGCCACACAACAAGTCGCGGCTGGCTGTGACCTCACGCGCGCACAGGCTCGCGGCGTGATGGAAGAGCTGCTTTCCGGGGCGGTGCCTGACCCGGAGATCATGGCCTTCCTCATGGCTTTACGTGACAAGGGCGAGAATCCGGCCGAACTGGTAGGGTTTGCCGAAGCAATGCGACTGCGCGCGGCGGAACTGCTGGCGGAAGCGGGCGCGACGTTGAATGGTCTTTCGAACGACGGGCCGCTCCTCGATACGTGCGGGACCGGCGGCCACGGCCACCGCACTTTCAACGTCTCGACGGCGGTTGCCCTGGTGGTGGCGGCGGCCGGCGTGCGCGTCGCCAAGCACGGCAACCGCTCGATCTCCAGCCGCTCGGGCAGCGCCGACGTGCTGGAAGCGCTGGGGGTGGCGATCGATCTGCCGCTGGCGCGCATTCCCGAGTGCCTGGAAAAGGCCGGCATGGTGTTTCTTTTTGCGCCCCATTTGCACCTGGCGATGAAGCACGTTATGCCGGCGCGCCGCGCACTCGGAACCAAGACCGTCTTCAATCTTCTCGGCCCGCTCACCAACCCCTTGGGCGCGACGGTACAACTGTTGGGCGTTTATGACCGCGCCCGTACCGAGATGATGGCCTCTGCCCTCACCCAAATCGGCACGAGACGCGCCTTGGTGGTCTCGGCGGCAGACGGGATCGATGAAATCTCTACGATGGGTCCGACTCAGGTTTCGGAGACGGACGGCAAAAGCGTCTTCACGCGCCACGTCGAGCCGGAGGATTTTGGGTTGCGGCGGGCGCCCGCTCACGCCTTGGAGGGCGGCGACCCCAAAACCAACGCCGCAATCCTGCTGCGTGTGCTGGAGGGAGAGCGAGGTTATCGGCGCGATCTCGTGTTGGCCAATGCAGCGGCGGCGCTGGTGGCGGCGGGCAAGGCGGCAGGTTTCCGGCAAGGCGTGGCGATCGCCGCTGAAGTCATCGATTCCGGTGCGCCGCGGCAGGTTCTTGCTGCTCTGGTGGAGTTTACGCGTACCCACCACGGGTAGGAACATGCGCGTGTGAGGGGAGGATGCTTGCAGTTTGAAACCAAGCGAATGTGGATGACGGAGTGGGTGCCCGACGATTGGCTCCCTTTTCGTCCCCTCGCCCAGGATCCCGATGTGGTGCGCTATATCGACTCGGGCGCACTGTGGTCCGATGAACGTGTCCAGGACTTTGTCCATTCCCAGATTCACAAGGCGAGGAGGTATGGTTTTTGCCACTGGAAGCTCGTCGAGAAAGCGTCCGACACGCTGATCGGCTTTTGCGGGCTTCAGCACTACGAGGACGAAATCGAAATCGGCTGGTGGCTGGCTAAGGCTTATTGGGGCAAAGGCCTCGGCACCGAGGCCGCGCACGTCGCGCTGGACGACGCCTTCCAAAGAGTCGGCCTCAAGCGAGTTATCGCCATGGCCCAGCCCGCAAACCGGGCATCGGTTCACATTATGGAGAAGCTGGGCATGCAGTTCGAGCGTAACGCGGTGCGCAATGGAATTGATGTGGTGGTGTACGGCATCGCCAGGGGGGAACAGGGAACAGGGGATAGGGGACAGAAGAATTGAAGATTGAAAGACGTCCGCGGTAGTCCGCGGTCTGTCGCAAAAAACGTCTTCAAATCGTTAGTCTTCAATCGTCAATCTTCAATTCTTCCCCTGGCTCTCGGCTCCTGGCTTCCAATCGACAATCTGCTATCGTCAATATCGTCAATCGAAAATCAAACCAGGGCCGCCTTGCAATACGCGACGCACTTTTTCATCTCGGCGATCGTATCCAGGTGTCCGCCTTCGCCGTACTCGTACTCAATGTTGGCCGGGATCGGGTATTGGTTGTCGCGCAGCAGTTGCAGCACGCCGGCGATGTTGGTGTCGCCCTGGCCAAACGGCTCGTTGGCACCGTGGTCCTTTTTCCGGTCCTTGATGTGCAGCGTGACGATGCGCTCGTGGTGCTCGCGGATGTAGGCTACGGGATCCCCGCCGGCGGCAACAAAATGGCCAATGTCGAGATTGATTCCGATGTAGGGTGACGCGCCCTCCATCGCCCGCGCAAAAGTTTCCGCGGTAGAGAACTCGTCGGGATTACGGGTGTTGTCGTGCCCATGGAACCCCACCGTGATTTTGTACTTTTGCGCGTACTCATCCACTTTGTGAGCGATGCTCACTTGCGACGACGCCGTAATATACTTCACTCCCAGCGCCCCAGCCATCTGAAAACCGCGATCGTACTCGTCGTCGGTCATGTGCTTACTGAAACTGTAATTGAAGGCATAGAGCTTGACGCCGGCGTCGTCGAACTGGCGCCGCACATCGTGAAGCTGCGAGAGTGGAGCGGTCAGCCTCCATTGCCGCAATTCCTGGAAGTTTCGCGTCTGTGGCTCGACGTGCCCTTCCCAAAGTTCGCATTCCCCCAAACCGACTTCCTGAAAACCTCTGATCGCCTCTGCCAGCGGCCGGTCTCGAAACGAATAGCTCTGCGCACCGATCTGGACCCCGGCGAACACGGAGTCAATCCAATCCGCGCCGCGCAGCCGCGTCTGGGCCACGGCCAATCCTGCCACGCCCGCCACCAACCGCTTGCCTGCATCCCTTCGCGTCATCCTGATCATCGCCTGCCCCCTGAAGTTACTCGCCGCCAGTATATGCATGGCAGGTGCGGCGTCGCAAGAGGGTTTTCCGTTTTTGGTGCTTAAGGGTTTTGGGAAAAAGCCTGAGACTACATCGGATCTCTCTGACGGCGCCTGTGCGCCCAGGTTTTATTCCTACCTTCTGAGTATTAACGTTCCGTTATGTAACCCTTCCTGGAATTCGAAATACCATTACACTCAGATGAGGATCACGAACACGATCAGGCGAAGGGTCGTCAAGCCGCGAGCCTGCGGCGGCGAAAACGCCAACTCTTGGCCCGTCTTCACCTCCCACCCGAGGGCCTGCCCGGTTCCCTGGCTGAGACGCACCGTCGTTGCGGTAAACCGTCCTGTCATTGCGCGGGCGGCAGGGGGGGACCCGGTTTGGCCGCTCACTTTCATGCTCCAGCTTTCATGCTCCAGGGCCGCAAGCAGGTGGAGTGGATTCCGGAAGAGTGGTGAGGGTGGCCACATACCGCTGCCGTATTCAGTGAGAAGAAGTAGTTAGCCACCCCAGCAAGACTCGCATAGCGAAGCCTCAATGCTATAATGCTGGGCATGCGACAGCGCATCGTTCTGATTGAGGACGAACGAGACATCGTCCAGCTTGTCCAGTACAACTTCCGTAAGGAGGGGTACGAAGTGGAAAGCTTCGGGCGCGGCAAAGAAGGGCTGGACCATCTCCGCCGCAAAGCCGCGGACCTGGTGCTACTGGACATCATGTTGCCCGATCTGGACGGCTTCGAAATCTGCAAACGGCTGCGCGAGGATGACCGGCTTAGAGCCGTACCGGTGATTTTCTTAACCGCGAAGAGCGAGGAGATCGACCGCGTGCTCGGACTGGAAATCGGCGCCGATGACTATGTGGTGAAGCCATTCAGCCCTCGCGAACTCGTGGCTCGTGTAAAGGCGGTGCTTCGCCGGCAAGACCGACTGCCGGGGAAAGTGGACGTCGTGGAGGTTGGAGCGGTACGGCTGGACGCGCGGACGCACGAGACAACGGTGCGCGGCCAGCCCGTCGAGTTGAGCTCGATGGAATTCAAACTGCTGCTCTTTCTCGCGTCCCACCCGCGGCACGTCTTCAGTCGCGACCAGTTACTGGATGGAGTATGGGGCCGCGAACGGTTCGTTACGCCGCGGACGGTAGACGTCCACATCCGGCGGTTGCGCGAAAAAATCGAAATCGAGGCCGACCATCCGCTGCTCTTGCAGACGATTCGGGGCTCCGGATATCGATTCTCCGCCGAGCCCGAAGTTGAGAACTAACTGGGGTCTTAGTGCCTGTCCGCCGGCAACTGATTCATGATCCTCGCCAGTCCCATGTTCCGCAAGCTCCTTCTGATTTCTTTACTCCCAATCGCTCTTGCCCTCGTCATCGTGACTTTTCAGATACGTTCGCCGGCTGCCAGAATCGGCTGGGCGATTTTCGACGGGGCGGCGGCGGCATTGCTTCTGACGTTGATCCTCGCCTACTTCGTCTCCCGGTCGTTCACGCGCCGCGTGGCCCAACTAAGGGCGGCAGCGGAAGGATTGGTCGACGCTCGTACGGTCGCCCCGCCGCCCGCGGAGGGCGACGAATTGGAGGCACTCGCCGTGGCCGTGCGTCACACGTCCGGGCAACTCCAGAGGCTGATGGCGAACCTCAAGGTCGAATCGGAGCGCCGCGAGGCAATCCTGGCCGGCATGATGGAGGGAGTGCTTGCGGTCGACGGCAACCTGCGCGTCACGTTCTCGAACCGCGCTTTCGTCGAGGCCGCGGGCGCCCTGGCGCCGATCGGTGAGCACGCGCGATTGGTTGAGGTGGTTCGCGACCCGGCCCTTTCCGAACTGCTCCACCAGGTCCTGAGCAGCGGCCGGATGTTGAGGCAACGGCTGCAACTGACTTCCGCCGAAGGCCGGGTTTTCGAGATCCAGGCAGCACCGCTGGCGGCGCCCTCCGGGTCCGGCGCGATCGCCATCCTGCACGACATCACCGATCTCGAGCGCCTGGAGCGGGTGAGGAAGGACTTCGTAGCCAACGTTTCACACGAGCTGCGTACACCGCTCACCGCTATTCGCGGCTACGCCGAGACGCTGCTGGACGGAGCGCTCGACGACCAAGAGCACAATCGGCGATTCGTGGAGATCATCAAGGCCCACTCGATTCGACTCAACAACATTGCCTCCGACCTGCTGGTGCTCTCGGAACTCGAATCGGGCAAGCGTGCGGCGGAACCGGTGCCGGTTTCCATCCGCGAGGCGCTCGAGAGTGCGCTGCGCACCGTGGAAAGCGAAGCGCGCATGCGCAACGTGACGCTGCGTACCGTCAGGCTCGACGACGCCCAAGTGCTCGGCGATAAGATGCGGCTCGAGCAGGCGCTTGTTAACCTTCTTGATAACGCGGTCAAATTCAATCGCGCCCGCGGCGAGGTGCGTGCCGCATGCGGGTCGCGCTCACCAGGTGAAGCCTTTATTGCTATCGCCGACACAGGGATCGGCATTCCCTCCGAGGACCTTTCACGCATCTTCGAGCGCTTCTATCGAGTGGATAAGGCGCGCTCCCGCGACGTTGGCGGTACGGGGCTCGGTCTCAGTATCGTCAAGCACGTCGTCGAGAGGATGAACGGTACCCTGCTCGTTGAGAGCCAACTGGGCAAAGGATCGACGTTCACGCTCCGGTTTCCTGCTCTTGACGAAGGAAAGTAAAGATTGAGGTAATCCTCGATTGTTAATAGTTGCTTTGTTGCACCGTTTCAGAGACAATCACTGGTCTGGGCGGCGTTGAACCAGAAGGCGGGGCGCTGCAAGGACGGCCGGTCCTAAGTGCCTCGAAGAAGACCAAGCCAGATAAGATGACGGTTCAAATCGATCTCGCGGACGCAGCGGCTATGTCTGCCCGAAGTCGATGGACCGCTGGTGAGTGACCGGGCGGGCTTGTGGCCCAAATCAGCATAGGGGCTGCGTACCCGAGTCTTCGGGGGGGCGACGGCGGCACACATGAGGCGAAAATGCGACTGATACCCCGAGAAGAGAAGTTTTACGACCTGTTTAGCCAGCAGGCTGGTCAAATCCATTCGGGAGCGCTGAGACTGGTAGCGCTCTTTGAGAACTTCATCGACGTCGAGAAGCAGGTGACGGAGATCAAGTTTGTCGAGCATACCGGCGATCAGCTTACCCACTCCGTGATGCTGAAGTTGAACCAGACCTTCATCACGCCCATGGACCGAGAAGACATCCACGCGCTCAGTTCGGCCCTGGACGACGTCCTCGACCTCATCGATGGCGCGGCAGGCCGCATGGTGCAGTACAAGATCAAGGCTATTACGCCGGGCGCGCTGCGCCTGGCCAAAGTGATCCAGCATGGGGCGGAGATCTTGCTGAAGGCCGTCTCCGAATTGCCCCGGCCGCGGAACATCCTCACCTACTGCGACCAGCTGAAGCAACTGGAAGAAGATGCCGACCGGATTAAAGGGGAATGCGTCGGCAAGCTTTTCGAGGATTCCCACGAACCGGTAGAAGTGATCAAGTGGAAGGAGATTTACGAGGTCTTGGAATCTACCACGGACCGATTTGCTGATGTCAGCGACGTGCTGGAAGCCGTGGTATTGAAAGCCGCTTGAAGCGCCCTTCGAGGTCCTGGGCCGGCCGGATTCTCCCGAAGCTTCTGCGCAGCTTCCCACCTTGACCATCCAACGAAATCTATGGTCTGGTTTGCCATCCTCATCTGCGCTGTTGCTTTTCTCTTCGACTTCTGCAACGGATTTCACGATGCTGCGAACTCCATCGCCACTGTCGTTTCGACTCGAGTCCTGACCCCGCGTGTCGCGGTGGTCTGGGCCGCGTTCTTCAACTTTGTCGCCGCCTTTACCTTTGGGACCGCGGTGGCCAAGACCATGGGCAGCGGTATGATCCGCCTCCAGGCAGTGAACCTCTATGTGATCCTGGCTGGACTTCTAGGCGCTATTTTCTGGGACATTATCACTTGGCTTTGGGGCCTGCCGGTGAGTTCTTCACATGCCCTCATCGGTGGCTACGCAGGCGCCGCGGTCACCAAGGCAGGCTGGAGCGTAATCCTGCTGCGAGGCTGGAGCAGAACCGTGCTGTTCATTTTTTTGTCACCGTCCATCGGACTTGTCCTGGGCGCGGCCCTGATGGTCGGCGTCTTCTGGCTGTTCCGCCACTGGTCCCCCCAGCGCCTGGACCGCTACTTTCGCAAGCTCCAACTCTTCTCGGCCGCGGCTTACAGTTTCGGCCACGGCAGCAACGACGCGCAGAAGACGATGGGGATTGTGGCCGGAACTCTCTACACCGCCGGTGTTCTCAAAGTCTTTGAGATCAAGTTCTGGATCGTCCTGATGGCGCACGCCGCGATTGGGCTGGGAACTCTGGCAGGAGGCTGGCGGATCGTCAAGACGATGGGGATGCGGATCACCAAGCTTCGCCCGGTTGGCGGCTTCTGCGCCGAAACCGCCGCCGCCACTAGCATCCTGGCGACGGCGATGGCCGGAATTCCCGTCTCCACCACACATACCATTGCGGGGGGCATCATGGGAGTGGGAAGTGTCAATCGCCTTAGCGCAGTCCATTGGGGCGTGGCACGAAACATCATCTGGGCCTGGCTGCTGACCATACCTGTGGCGGGCGTAATGTCAGCGGCCATCTTCTGGGTGCTGCGCCTGATTTTTCCGGCGGCCTAGTGAGAAAGCTGATAAGTTCATCGTCGGTGGCCATCGCCAGTTACAGGAACGGCGGGGAACTGGATCCCGAACCGCCCTTGCAACGTGCGGCGGGCCACGGACGAGGGACTTTGTGCTTGCTTTAGTCCGAACCACCAGCCGGTCCAATGGTCACGGCCGGCAGATTCGCCAGCTTCAGTTGGGCGTTCAGCTTGGGTAGATCCTCATTCTGAAGCGCGGCCCAGCGCGCCAGCAACCCGGACAGTACGTTCTGCCGGTCAGCAACGGCCTCCACGGTCTGGGTGGTGGGCGCAACGTCCGCCCTCTGCATCTGCCCCAAAAGGGAGCCGAGCGACCCGCGAATGCTGTTCAAAGTGTCGGCCCCACCGGCACCACCGAACCTGCCGAAACCACCGAACCCGCGGCCTTCAGCACCCAGAAGTTCCTCGGCTTTTTTATCAAGCGCAGCCACGGCGTCAGCCACCGGAGTCTCACCAGCGCTCTGCCGGACCTGTTGCAGTTGCTTGCGCAGCGCGCGGACTTGTGCCGCTGCCGCCCCTGCCTTGAGTTCACCCTCGTACATCTCAAAGGAGAGCTTGAACTGCTGATCGAGACCGGCAGCCGGTGTTTTCACCCGCGGGTCTATCTTTACCGTGAGCGGCTGGGTGTTGGCGCGGCCGTCAACGGTCAGTCTGACGGTGTACTCTCCCGGCGAAACCCACGGACCCGTGGGCGCCGGCGCGGTGTCATGAGCGACCGCCGCCATCGGATAGCCCGCAGGAGAACCGGGCACGGGCGTGTAGTGCAGATCCCAGAGGAAGCGGTGCATTCCCGGCGCAGCGGAGAGCGGCTGGAAGGGCCGCACCCAGTACCTGGGGATGCCGAGCCGGGGATCGATCTCCGGCACGAGATCGCCACTCGA
>Ga0335078_10005439_pt1 | contig 18828 bp, 18 predicted proteins | sample Lox_Sample_32_FD_206711 | JGI IMG/M metagenome (GOLD analysis project Ga0335078, IMG submission 206711) | Soil microbial communities from Loxahatchee National Wildlife Refuge, Florida, United States - Lox_Sample_3.2 | ecosystem: Environmental > Terrestrial > Soil > Wetlands | place: USA... | reverse complement strand
CGTGAACGCGCAGGGGATCAACAATAACGGACTGACTGTCGGTTTTTACGTGGGCGCCGACGGACAAGACCACGGCTTCACCACCAACATCCGGAACGCGAACAACAATTCTCTCGGTTCGACTGCGGTTGCCGACCCGGCGCTGCCCAGCGTCCCGGGCGAACCCGGCGCGACCTTCGTGTTCTCGCAGATTCTCGCGGTCAACGACAACGGAATTGCCGTGGGTTATTACGGCGACAGCACCACCAGCCAGCATGGCTTCCTTTACAACACGAACACGGGTTCGTACGTATTTCTCGACGACCCCTCCGAGGCGTTCGACAACGGCGTCGAAGTCACCCAGATAACCGGCATCACCGACCTGGGCGAGATCACCGGGTTCTACTCCGATGCGTCCGGGGTTTTTCACGGCTTCGTCGGTTGCCCGGTGGGGATCACCTGCCCCAACGTGGGTTCGTCGCCTGTGCCGGAGCCGGCTCCACAGGTGCTGGGGAGCTTCGGATTGGCCGTCCTTGGTTTCACCTGCTTCCGCCGGCGGCGGAATTCCAGGGCCTGACTCCCGTCGACGCAGTTCCCGGGGGTCAGCGTGGACGAGCAGTGAAGCCGTGCTCTTTCCAAAGCTTGTCCCACTGCCAGATCCCGCCCCACGCCTGGCCGGGAAACCGGTAGCCGAGCTGGTGGGCTAGCATGATGATCTGGCCTCGATGGTGGGCCTCGTGCGAGAACATATAGGCGAACATGCTGGCTCCCGCCGGCCAGGTGCGTGTCCAGCTTCCGCGCGAGAACGTCGTCACCTTCCGCTTCGGTCCAGTGGACAGAGCGTCGGTGAGCAGGCGGAGACACTGCGCGGAGCTTTTTTTATGCGCCGCCGCCGCCTGCTTCATCGTGCAGCCATCGGGATCGAGCGGAGCCGGACAATCCAGGTGCGGCGCGGAATGCTTCAGCCAGACGAGACGGCTGTTATGGAGGTGCACAAAGATTCCGGCGATGGTTCGGCCCGAATTCGGCGGCGTGCCGGGCAATCGCGCGCGCCAGGCTCGCGGATCGAGGTGCGCCAGCAGGAGCTGATTCATCGCGTCATTCACCGCGTACGTCTCCACCAGGACGTCGCGAATTTCAACCAGAGCCTCATCCGATCGCGATGGCACAAGGTTCCCCTGCTCCCGTCTCAACCGCCGAACGGATTCCCGTCCGGCCGCCATGTTCCGTCAGCCGACCCATAAGGACTGGCCACGACGACAATATATCCATCGGGGTCGCGCATCCAGCACTCCCAGTGATTCGGGCCGCCGCTCTTCTCCGGAGGGTTCCGATGCCTGGGCAGGACAATCTCGACGCCCATTTCCGCCGCTCGCTGCATCACCGCCTCGAAGTCGTCGACTTCGAACCACAATAACACCCCATTCCCGTATGGCTTATCATTCCGATTGCCGATCGGGCCGTGGTGGTGCTCCACTTCGAAGCTGTGCAATTGCAGGACGAGCCGGCCGCCGGAGACCAGTTGTTCGTAAGCCGAGCCGCCATGATTGCTCCGGCAGCCCAGCAGTCGCTGGTACCAGCGGCTGCTTGCCTCAACATCCGTAACGGCGATCAGAGTTTGAGGACGCATTCCGTTAGCGTACCAGTTGCCGGGACGCGGCGGTCGCGGCTACGGCGTCGAAACCCGCGGGTCGAAGCGCACTTCCACCTCGGTATGGACCTTTACGGGATGGCCGGCCTTCGTCGGCGGTTGAAACCGGAATTGAGACCACGGCACCATCTCGCAGAGTTGCACTCCGGTTTCGAGCTCCGCGATCTTTCCGTCCGAATTGATGAGGACCTTGCAGCGCACCGTTCCCCCCGCCGGCGCCCAAAGCGGCGCGCTCTGCGTGGTGGGGCCTTCTATCAGAGAAGCGCGCTCTTTATCCGCGTCCACCGTGATCTCGGTAACGTTCTTCTCTTCCGGTGCGGCCTCCTTCTTGGCTGCCGTGGTTCCGGCGGCGCCCTCCGTGGAGGTTGCGGCCTCGATGCGCGTAACCACAAACAGCGGCCTCGCGGGATACCGTTTGATTCTGGCGCGTACCAGCGAGACATTGGCGTCGATTGCGTCGAACGACAGGTTCGTCCAGGCGGTGGTGACCACATGTCGGCAGCTCGATTCCAGCGGATAGCCGTTTTTGCCCTGATCGGGATCGCCGATCTCGTCAATGGCCTTTTGTGCGTAGATGCCTTCGGCAACGTACTCTTTCCCTTCGGTGATCTCGACGGGCGTCTTCAGGAAAAGGCGGTACCGGCGATCGCCTTGGACAATGTATACAGAAGGTCCGCCCGCATTGAGAGCGGCGTCGGTAGCTCCGTTCGATTCCACCAGAAGCTGGGCCTTCCCCTGGATCTTGTCCAGGGGTTTCTTGGCTTGCGGAGGCGGCGCGCTGGAGCATCCGCTCATCGCCGCCAGCGAAAGTGCGAGAAAAGAGAGAATACAGAATCTGCGATTCATCGGTCGTGCCCTCGTTTTCGGGACCTTTTCGTCCGATTGAGAAAATACCACGGCACGCCATCGTTCACAACGGCTCCGCCGGCGCCGCCCGGCCGGACCGTGCCGCCGCCGCGGTGATTTCCAGCACCGGTTCCGCCTTGTAACCTTTTCCAGCGGGGGCGGTATACCATGATGAAACCATGCCGGTAGAGGACGAATCGCTCATGAACAGCGTCCGCGAGGGTGAAATTGCCAAGCTCGAAACGCTTTTCGACCGCCATCATCGGGCGTTGTTCCACTATTTCCTGCGGCTCACCACCAATCGGACAGCCTCCGAGGACCTGGTGCAGGATGTCTTTTATCGCATTTTGAAATACCGGCATACTTATCAGCCGGGAACAAGCTTCCGCGCCTGGATGTACCAGATCGGCCGCAACGCCATGGTGGATTACGGCGCGAAACACAAAGCCGAGGTCGCGCTGCTGGAGGAAGCCGGGGATTTCGCCTCCACCGGTCCCTCGCCCGATCGTTCGGCCCAAGCCGCCCAGGAAGCGGCTCTGCTGCACAAAGCCCTGAAGGCTCTGCCCGCGGAAAAGCGGGAAGTGCTGGTGCTGAGCCGTTTCCAGGGATTGAAATACGAGGAAATCGCCGCTGTCCTGAAATGCGAAGTCGGGACGGTAAAAGTGCGCGTCTACCGGGCCCTGCGCGAGTTGGGCGACCGGTTCTACGCGCTCAGTGGGGAACGCGCATCATGAGTTGTGATTGGGTCCGCGAACAGATTCCCGAGTGCCTGGCGGGAACGCTGGATAAGGCGGCTCGCGCGGTGGTGATCGAGCATATTGAAACCTGTTCCAACTGCCGCAACGAGCTGGGGGAGTTAGGGGTTGTGTGGAGAGGGCTGGAAAATCAGAATCTGCCGGAAGCCGACCCGCGCATGCGCGCCCGCTTCCAGGAAATGGTGGACGTCTACCAGGAAGCGTTTCAGGCCGGGCAGCGGGCCGCGGGCCAGGCGGCCGCCGCTCCCCGCCGCGGCTGGTGGATCCTGCATCCCGCCTGGCGCGCCGCCGGAGCCTTCGCGCTGCTGGTGGCGGGCCTTGTCTGCGGCCGCTTCCTGGACCGCCGGTATTTCGATAGCTCGGCCACCACCTCCAACGCCGAGGTAGCGGCGCTGCGGGGCCAGTTGGAAGGATTGCGCCAGTTGGTGGCGCTCTCGCTGCTCAACGAATCGTCCGCCAGCTCCCGTTTGCGCGGCGTGCACTACAGCGTCCAGATCAGCCAGCCGGACGCCCAGGTTCTGCAATCGCTGCTGCGCGCCGTCACCCACGACTCCAATGTCGATGTGCGCCTGGACGCCGTCGACGCGCTCGAAAAATACGCCGACGAACCCTCCGTGAGGCGCGCCCTGGTGGACGCCATCGCCGTGCAGGATTCCCCGCTGGTGCAGATCGCCCTCATCGACCTGCTCGGCAAAATCCATGCCGCCGACGCCGTTCCCAATCTGCGCAAACTGGCTGACGATGCCCAAGCCGACGAAACCGCCAGGCAGCATGCCGCCCTGGCGCTGGAAAAAATCGAATCCCCGAAAGGAGTGACCGCCAAATGAACTATCGACGTCTCGTTCTGCTGGCCGCGGCGCTGCTCCCTGCCGCCGCGTTCGCCCAGACTCACCGGCTGAATACCAACAACCCGTGGAGCATGGAAGACACCGAGATGATGAACCGCTCATTCTCGATGGGCCCCGGGGGAAAACTGTCGGTGGATCTGGCCGACGGCTACATCCACGTCACCGGCTACGATGGCGCCGAAGTGCGCGTCAACGTCGAGCGCCACACCACCGCCAAGTCGGGGGACGCGCTGGAACGCGCCCACCAGCAGGTCGCGCTCGATATGTCGCAGCAGGGCAATACCGTGCGGCTCTATGCCGACGGCCCGTTCCGCGCCAAGAATCATAACGATTCCAACGATAATTACCGCGTGCAGTTCAACTGCGAGCTGCAGGTCCCCCGCGGCGCTTCCGTGGAATTGAAGAGCATGAACAGCGATATCCAGGTGAAGGACGTCACCGGCGATTTCGAAATCAACGGATTGAACGGCGGCATCGAGATGGAAGGCGTGGCCGGGTCGGGCAATGTGCATACGCTCAACGGCAAGCTGAAGGTGGCCTTTGTCCGCAACCCCGCGCGCGATACGCAATTCCACAGCTTGAACGGAGCCATCGACGTCTACTTCCAGCCGCCGCTCAACGCCCAGTTGAAATACCACACGCTCAACGGCGGTGTCTTCGCCGATTTCGACGTGGCTCTGGACCAGCCGAATGGAAATCAGCTCTCCGGAGCGGATCGCTCGGAAGGGTCCGGACGCGCGGGGTCGGGAGGACCGACTTTGAGCTTCGATACGTTGAACGGCTCCATCCGCCTGCATACCAAACCGGAGTAACGAGGAACGAACCATGAAACCGAAGATGGCCCTGGGGGGCCTGCTGCTGGGCGCGTGCCTGCTCGGCAGTTCCCAAACCAATTCGCCGGGCCGGGTGGTGATCCCGCCGCGGAATTCCGCCGGCCCACGCGTGATCGAATTGTCCCTGACCATGGGCAACATCACCGTGAAGACCCATGCCGGGGGAGACGTAATCGCGGAAACCGAAGGCGGCTCCCACGATTACAGCCGCGCAGCCAATGGGATGCATCGCATCGACATCCCGCCTGGCGAAGATATCGGCGTGTCCGAGCATGACAACGTGATCCGCCTGCAGGCGCCCTGGCGCGGCGGCCGGGGCAATAATATGGTGCTCACGGTCCCGGTGCAAACCTCTCTGAGCCTGAAAACCACCCTGGGCAATATCACGGTGGATGGCGTCAACGGTGAGATCGACGCCACCTCCACCTCCGGCAATATCACGCTGACCAACGTCTCCGGAACGGTGGTTGCCAGCTCCACCCTGGGATCGCAAAAGGTCTCCATGGACCGCGTCGACCAGTCCAAGCCGCTGGCCTTCAGCTCGGTAAACGGCAGCATCGACGTCACCTTCCCGCCCGACCTGAAGGCGAACCTGTCTTTCCGAACCGGCCTCTCCGAAACCTGGAGCGATTTCGATGTCACGCTCAACGGCGCGCGGCGATCCGATGGCATGCACTCGCTCACGCAGGGGCACCGGTCAATGGACAATCGAATGGCCGGCACCATCAACGGCGGCGGCGTGGAGATCAGCTTTCACGCGGTCAACGGCCGCATCATGATCCACAAGAAGAAGTGAAAGAACACTGCCGGGACGACCGCTGAGCGCCGGCGGTCTCCGCCAGAGCGGGCTACTTGGCGATGAATTCCGGCGCGACCATGGAGCGGTCCTTCAGCATGGTCGAGTCGTCCGGCTTGGTTTGCTCGAACTCGCCCATTCCCTGCTCCGGCAGCACCACTGTCACCTTCCCATGCCCCTTGACGGCCGCGGTCGGAACCTCGATCCGCACGAAATACTTCTCGCCGGCTTTCAGTTCGATCGAGATCTGATCTTTCTTGTCGGTCGAGCGGAAGATGTGCGTTCCCGGCGTCAGCGCCAGAATCACGTTACGGCCGCTTTGCACCCGCGCGACGTCCCTCTCGTCTACAAATATCGATGGCCGGAATTCCTTGCTCACGAGTTCCGCCGGACGGTATACATAAACGCGCACCTTGCCGTCGTTCGTCACCGCTTGGCCGCTCTGCGACGAAATCTGGCTGAGTTGGCCGGCAGCCAAGGCCGCGGCCGCGAGTCCCAGTACAACCCCGTTCATCCTGGCGGACGGCATCATCACCTCCAATGATGATTGGTGCGAGAAAGCCCGATCTTCGAAACAAGCAGTATAATCGCCTGCTCCGGGAGCGTGCAATTGCTCTATTGAGTCAGCGACACTGTCTTCCAGGTTGTGTGGAACCCGGAGCGCAGCCCGGCGCCTTTTCCGCGAATCGTAAAGTACGCCACGCCGGGAAGGTCGGCGGGCGCCTCCGGACCCGACGTGCTGCTGGTAACGATCGGCTCGACTTCCGGCACGCGATCGGCGCTTTCCAGCTCGGCGAAGAATCGCTGCCGGACGCCGTTCACTTCGATGTCGCAAAATTCCACCGCCAGTAAATATGCGTCCTCCGCGCCGGTCTGGCGCGCGAGGCTCCGGACCCGGCCGCGGACCACCGTGCCCTCCGCAATGACTGTCTCCGCAATTTGTGGCCTCGAGCCGGAACGCCGCGCGCGAGGTCCGAAGACCGGCCCTGCGACCCGCGCCTCGATCTGTGTTCCGGCGGGCGTCTTCTCGTCGACTGTCTCGGACAACGAAAGTGCGACATGCAGCCCCGCCGGAATCGGCGGGTTGCCGGTTGTGTCCGCGCCCGGAAGCAGCGGCCTGGACATTGCGCCCGGCTGGCTGCGTTCGGCCGGGGAGAATTCGATGCTGCTCTCCGCCTCGAACGCCCGGCAGTGCGTCAGCTCCAGCACGTTTCGCTCGAAATGTCCCCACGCCAGCTCCACTTGAGAGTCGACGGATTGAGGCAGCATGATGTTGCGATTGCCGATTCTTACCGGGGCAAAGCGAAGTATCGAGATGGAGGACTTGATCGGCAGCGTGGGCGGGATGTCGTCCGGCTCAATATCCAGCCGGCTCACGTCTTTCGAAACCGGGTCGGCCCAGAATGTGCCCCGGATCCCGACACTCCCCTGTCCGGAACTACCCATGTCGACATACAGCGGCTCGTCGGATGAGGATATCCCGTACTCGTACCTGGCGTACCGGCGCCCATCCAGTTCTTCTTCTCCGCGATACGTCACCCGCGCGTTTCCGCCGACCACGACATTGAACAGGTAGCCGCCGAACAGGCCGTCCTGGCTTAATCCGTCGCCGACATAAGCCCCCGGGTTGTCTTCCACAAAATTTCGCTCTCCTGGAGCCGAAAACAATTCCTTCTTCCCGGTGTACAGGACTTCCAGCCGCACCGTGTCCCGCAGCCCCACATCGGCTTTGCGGCTCGCTATACCCTGATACCGGTGTATGGTCTCCAGACACGTGTAGTTCTGCAGATCTTCGAGCTGCTGAGCCACGTGACGCTTGATTTGCGAGTACAACAGGACACCGGGCGGCAGATCCTGTGGAATCGCCGCAACGGCCAGCCCCAGGGCCAGGCCGAGAATGCGCGCCGTCTGCATCACCTTTCGAGGACTGTCTCGATTATAACGGCACCTTCGGCGCGTGGCCAGCCTGGGGACTCCTCAATCCGCGCGGAGCGCTTGCACCACGTCGATTCGCGCCGCCCGCGCCGCCGGTATGGCCGAGGCCGTCACCGCCGCCAACAGCAGAACCAGGGCCGCGCCGGCCACCGGAACCACTCCCGGCATCTGCAGATCGCCGAGGAAGCTGCCTGCCAGTTGCGCCAGACCGAAACCGCACACCAGGCCCACACCCAGACCGGCCACCGCCATCGCGCCGCCCTCGGCGATGACGCGCGCCAGTAAATGGCGCGGCTGCGACCCGATAGCCAGCCGGATTCCGAACTCCCGCGTCCGTCCGCTTACCGAGAATGCCAGCACGCCGGCCACTCCCACCACCGCGATCAGCAGCGCCACGCCCGCAAACGTGCTGAACACCACGACATTGAGCCGGTCGGGCGACAGCACCTCGGCGCGAACATCGTCCAGCGTGGCGGCGTGTTCCACCGGCTGATCCGCTGACATTTCGCGAACCACCCGTGTGATGGGCGTGACCAGCGCGTACGGGTTCGAGCGCACATGCACGAACAGGCGTCCGCCTCCCATCCTCTGCTCCTGGTCGAAGGCATGATAAACCGTCATCATCGGTTTCGCGTCCACGTGGATATCGTCCATATCGGCCACCACGCCGATGACTCGCCTCCCCTCCGTGCTCAGCGGGATGAACTTCAGGACCGGGTCGGTCCACTCGACGTAATGGTTCAGCGGGTCCCGATCGCCGAACAGCTTGTGAGCGAGGCTTTGGCTGATGATGACAACCGGCTCGCTGCCCTTGCGGTCGCCCTGGTCGAAGTCGCGTCCTTCAACCAGCGGCAGGCCCAGGGTCGCGAAGAAGCCGGGAGTGATCACCCGCATCGCCGCCCGCGTTTCCTCGCCCGGCCTGGCGACGTGCCCGTCAGCCGACAGCTCCAGCGCAAAATTGTACTGGCCACGGAACCACCGTGCCGATGGCGACGTTCTCCACCGCCGGCAGCTCGCGGATGCGCCGCGTGGCTTCCCTGTAAAAATCCAGCACCTGCACGGGCGTCTTGTGATAATCCATGACCGGAACGTTCAAGGCGAGGACATTCCGCGTATTGAACCCGGTCTGTATCGCCTGCAGCGCAAGCAGAGTCCTCACCGTGGCGCCCGCCGATGCCACCAGCACGAAGGAGGCCGCAATCTGAATGACCGCGAAGATCCTGAGCCTGCGGTTCGAAGCCCCCGTCACCCGGAAGCTGGCGGCGCCCAGGCTGAACCCGTGGGCGGACGCGGCCGAGGGCAGCCGCGGCACGAAGGCCAGCAGCACCGATGCCAGTATCGCCAGCCCCGCGCCCACCCACAGCATGCTCGGATCCACGGTGAGATCGAGCGCGCGGACCGAAAAATGCGAAGCGTAGCGCCCCAGCACGGACACCATGGGCCGCGCGATGAGAAGTCCCAGCGCCGCCCCGGCCGAGCACAGCAAAAGGCTCTCCGCCAGCAGCGCCCGCCGTAAAGTGCCGTCGTTGGCTCCCAGCGCCGCGCGGATCCCCAGTTCCGCTTCCCTCCGGACCGTTCGCGCCAGAATGAGGTTGGCCACGTTCGAGCAGGCGATGACGAACACCAGCACCGAGGCCGCCATCAGCACCAGGAGTATGGTCCGCGCGCCCGACGTCAGCTGGTCGCGCAGCCCCACGGCCCTGATCCGGAAATCGGCCTTGGCCGGGTACGCTTCCGGGTGCTGCTGTTTTATGCTGCCGTACACCGACCGCAGCTCGGCGCGGGCGGTTTCGAGATCGACACCCGGCGCCAGCCTGGCAAACAGTTCCGTCATGCGGTGGACCCGGCCCGTTACCATGGTGGCGGACAGGTGGTGCGCGCTGGTCACGAGGTTGGCGATGATTTCCGTGTCGGCCGGATACGGGACGCACTGCTCCAGTACCCCCACCACCGTGGCGGACCGCGTGTCGAAGGAGCCGAGCCGGACCGTCTTGCCGATCACCGACGGATCGCTTTTCAACGTGGTGGCCCAGAAGCGATAGGTCAGCACCACGGCGCCGGCGGCGCCCGGACCGTCGTCGCGCGCATCCAGCAGCCGCCCCAGCACCGGCCGCAGGCCCATCACCGGGAAATACGAGCCGCCCACCACCCCCGCCCGCACCTCTCGAGGCTCGCCGAGCCCCACCATGGTGAAGCCGATTGTCGAGAAATCGCCAAATGCGCTGAGGGTTTTGATGCGAGAGCGCAAATCGTCAAGCTCCGGCACCGAGAAGAAAGCGTTCTCCAGTCCCAGGCCCCGGGCGCTTTGCCGGATGTAGATCAGGCGATCTTCGCCGCGATTGACCATCGGCCGCAGCAGCACCGCCCGAACCAGGCTGAACATTGCCGCATTAGCGCCGATTCCGAGCGCCAGCGTGAGCACCACGGTCGCCGTCAGCCCCTTGGATCGGGACAGGGTTCGAGCCGCGAATTTCAGATCTCTCATGAATTTGGCGATGCTTTCGATCATTTGAATCCCCTCTCTAGCAACAGCGGCCTCGGCTTGGGCCATTCCGAACACCCAGGTTGGTTGCGATAGCTTATGTTCCGTCGTAGGCCCGTTGCAGCGCGGCCAGATCGATTTTCGTCATCGTCAGGACCGCGCTCATCACCCGCTCGGCTCGCGCCGCATCGGGATCGCTGGCATAGTCTCCCATATTGGAAGGAACCACCTGCCACGAAATGCCGAAGCGGTCGTGGTCGATCCAGCCGCACTGGCTCGGCTTGCCGCCCTCCGAAAGCCTGTTCCAGAAATAGTCGATTTCTTCCTGTGTCCTGCAGCTCACCACGAACGACGTAGCCATGCTGGGCTTGAACATCGGACCTCCGTTGAGGCCCAGAAACACATTCCCATCCAGTTCGAATTCCACCGTCATCACTGAGCCTTCGGGCTGGCCGGAAACTTTGGCGGCCGCGCGGCCGAAGCGCGCCACCCTGCCGATCTTCGCCGGGCGCCCGGCTTCCGAAAAGATCTTCACGTAGAAATTCGCGGCTTCTCCGGCGTTCTTGTCGAACCAGAGGCAGGTGGTAATGTGCGGCATGGCGGTCTCCTCCCGCGGGTCGTTTGACACCGCATCCGATATCGAAACCCTGGCAGCAGTCGGCATATGTTGGCTCCCTTCGAACATCCGCGGCTTCTTTCGCTCTGCATATATATCGAACCGGGACGCGCCGGATCGACATCCGCGCGAGACTTTTTTATGCCGCCGGAAGGCCGGACACCTCCATCACCGGGCGGATCTCCACCGTACCCCAGCGTCCCCCCGGAATCTGGCCCGCAATTTCGATAGCCTGATCCAGGTTCTCCGCCTCCACGATGAAATAGCCGCCCAGTTGCTCGCGGGTTTCCGCGAACGGGCCGTCCGTGATCAGGCGTTTGCCCTCACGTGTGCGAATGCTGGTCGCGGTCGAGGTGGGATGCAGCGGGGCCGCGGACACGTATTGGCCGTGCGTATGAAGCTGCCTGGCAAATGCGGCGGACTTTTCGTAACATTCCGCGCGCTCGGCTTCGCTCATCACATTCTCATCGATATAAATCAACAGCATGTATTGCATGGCGGTCCCTCCCCAATGGGGGCCGAGCGGCAAAGCACGGAATCGACGGCCCGTTTCAGGAAATTGTACTATCGGTTGATGATTCCCGGCGCGACGGCGGTGGTGGAAGCGCTGTACCGCGCTGAGTGGGGCCGGATTCTCGCGGCCTTAATCAAGGTTGTCGGCGATTTCGACCTGGCGGAAGACTGCGCTCAGGAGGCGTTCACCGCCGCCGTGGATCAATGGCCGGCTGAAGGTATTCCGGACAATCCCCGCGCCTGGATCATTCAGACCGCGCGCAACAAAGCGATTGACCGCATCCGACGTCAAGCCAATTTCTCGCAGAAGATCGAGCCTCTTCTCGCGGCCGCGATGTCGGGGACCGTTCCGCCTCCCGGCGCCGCCACGGACGAGATTCCCGACGATCGCCTGCGTCTCATCTTCACCTGCTGCCATCCCGCCATCGCTCTCGACGCACAGGTGGCCCTGACTCTGCGCACCCTGTGCGGCCTCGAAACGGACGAGATCGCGCGCGCTTTTCTGGTGTCTCCGTCCACCATGGCGCAGCGGCTGGTCCGCGCCAAACGAAAAATCCGCGATGCCCGCATTCCATATGTGGTGCCCGATGTTCGCCAGATGCCCGGCCGGCTCGACGCCGTGCTCACCGCGATCTATCTGGTATTCAACGAAGGCTATTCGGCCACCCGCGGCCGCCTGCCGCTCCGCACTGATTTGTGCACCGAGGCCATCCGGCTGGGCGCCCTGATCCGCGCGCTGATGGCTCCGCGCGTTCCCGCCGAAGCCACCGGCCTGCTGGCGCTGATGATGCTGCACGACGCCCGCCGCCATGCGCGCTTCGACTCCTCCGGCGACCTGGTGCTGCTCGAAGACCAGGATCGCAGCCTGTGGGATCGCGCCCAGATCGATGCCGCCCTGCGGCTCGTGGACGAAGCCATGGGGTCCAATGCCGGCCCCTTCTCGCTGCAGGCGGCGATTGCCGCCGCGCATTGCCGGGCTCCCCGGGCCGAAGACACCGATTGGCGCAATATTGTCGGGCTTTATGAGCGGCTGGAACAAGCCCAGCCTTCGCCCGTGGTAGCCTTGAACCGCGCCGCGGCAATTGCCATGGCGGAAGGACCCGCCGCCGGTCTGGCCTTGATCGAAACCCTGGCCGCGGGCAAGGATCTCGAGGAGTATCATCTGCTGCACGCCGCCCGCGCGGACCTGCTGCGCCGCCTGGGTTCGCGCTCGCAAGCCGCGGTCAGCTACCGCCGCGCCCTGCAACTGGTGACCAATGAGAGCGAGCGCCGCTACCTGGAGCGGCGTCTGCAGGCCGTCGAATCGTGAGCACCGCTGCTACCGCGCGGCCGGACGGCAATCCCCGTCAAAGCTCACTCGAACCTCTCACGCCGCCGGCGCATCCTCCAATTGGAGCCACCGCCGCATTTCCGCGCGCGGCGTCACCCCGGCGTGTTGCGCGACCACGTTTCCGTTTCGCAGTACGACGAAATTGGGGATTCCCTGTACGCCGAACTGCGCCGCCAGCTCCGGATGCGCCTCCGTATCGACCTTGAGCACGATGGCGCGTCCGGCTACCTCCCGCGCCAGCGCCGCGACTTCCGGTGCAGCCATGCGGCACGGCCCGCACCATGAAGCCCAAAAGTCGACCAGAACCGGGACCCGGGACTGGCTGCGGATCTCCTGAAAGATTTGAGGATCGGCTTCGATCGGCGAGTCCGAGGGCGGAAGCGCGGCTTTGCACGACCCGCACCGGCCGGTGTCGGCGAGGTGCCTGGCCGGGATTCGATTGGCCGTGCCGCAGTTGCGGCAGGTTCGAAGCACCCCTGTCACCGTTTTCCCTCCCTCCCGCGCGCCCGGGCGCTGTGTGCCATAGGATTCAGGATACTCCGCCCAAGTCCGGCTGCGGCGGCGCACCCATACCGGGGGCGGCCGGACGTGTTCGGAAAATACATTTGGTATTCCGTGTGCTTCTTTGAGCGAATGTACCGATGAATGAAGGCAAATGATGACGAAACACACCAGGCGGCAATGGGTGTTCTCGGTAGTCTACCTGATTTGGGTTCTTCTGATCTTCTGGGCTGTCCAGAGTTGGACGGCGACGCCGGCAATAAAGGACGTGCCCTACAGCCAGTTCGTCTCTGAAGTCCAGGCCGGCCATCTGGATGAAGTGCGTATCACCACCACCCAATTCGTCGGACGGGAGAAGCCGCCGCAGAAGGGAAAAACGGCCCCGTGGATTGCGGCCGACCGCTTGCCGAACATCGACGAAACCTCGGTGATCCAGCAACTCGAGGCCCACGGAGTGAAGTTCTCGGGACGCATCCAGACGTCCTCCGTGTGGTGGCAGCTTTTCATCTGGTTCGGCCCCATGCTGCTGCTGCTGGCATTTTATGGATATGGCATGTGGCGGATGCGGAAGGGCGCCGGGCCGCTCAATTTCGGCCGGAATCGCGCCAAAATCTACGACCGTTCCACGCAGTTTGAAACCACCTTCGACGATGTCGCCGGAGAAGATGAAGCCAAAGCCGAGCTCATGGAGATCATCGACTTTTTGAGGAATCCCCAGAAGTATCAACGCCTGGGCGGACGAATTCCGAGAGGCGTGCTGCTGGTGGGGCCGCCCGGAACCGGCAAGACGATGTTGGCCAGGGCCGTCAGCGGCGAGGCGCATGTTCCGTTCTTCTCCATGTCGGGATCCGAGTTCGTCGAGATGTTCGTAGGCGTCGGCGCGGCGAGGGTGCGCGACCTGTTCGAGCAAGGCAAACAGAAAGCTCCCTGCATCATGTTCATCGACGAGCTGGAAGCCATCGGCAAAACCCGCGCCCTGGGACCATCGGCGGTATTTGCTCACGATGAGCGCGAACAAACCTTGAACCAGCTGTTGGTCGAGATGGACGGGTTCGATTCCTCCAAAGGCGTCATCATCATCGCCGCCACCAACACTCCGGAAGTGCTCGATCCCGCTCTCACCCGCGCCGGCCGGTTCGATCGTCAGATTGTGGTGGATCGCCCCGATATCAAGGGCCGCGAAGAAATTCTCAAAGTGCATACACGCCGCCTGCGCCTGGCCGCGGATGCCGACCTGGCGGTGATTGCCGGCCGTACGCCGGGCATGGTCGGGGCGGATCTCGCCAATATCGTCAACGAAGCCGCGCTGCGGGCCGCGCGCCGCGGCGCCGAGGCCATCGGAATGCGCGACTTCGAAGAGGCGGTGGATCGCGTCACCCTGGGATTCGAGCAGCGGACGCGTCTCATGAGCCAGGCGGATAAGCAACGGGTGGCCTGGCACGAGGCCGGTCACGCCCTGGTGGCCCTTTCCCTGCCGCACGCCGACGCCGTGCACCGCGTATCCATCATTCCCCGCTCCATCGGCGCGCTCGGGCACACCCTGCAATTGCCGACCGACGAGAAATACATTCTCACCCAGCCCGAGCTCGAAGACCGCGTCGCCGTCATGCTGGGCGGCAGGGCGGCCGAAGCAATCGAATATGGCGGAGTGGTGTCAACCGGCGCGTCGGATGATCTGGAGAAGGCCACCGAGCTGGCCCGGCAGATGGTGATGCGCTTCGGCATGAGCCCCCGCCTCGGCCAGCTCGCCTATGGCCGCCTCATGACGAATCGATATCTGCCGATGCCCTTCGCGCCCGAGGAGCGGAATTACAGCGAGCGAACCGCGGAGGCGATTGACGACGAGATTCGCTCGCTGATGGACCGACAGTATGAGCGGGTCCATCACCTTCTCGAGGATCGCCGCGACCAGTTGGAGAGAATCGTCGGCGAGCTGATCCGGAAAGAGACGTTGGAGCGCGGCGAGCTGGAAGCGCTGGTGGCGCAGCCCACCGCCGGAGTGGCCGGTCCCATCGGCTCCCGCTCCATTTGATCCGGCGCCGCTTGTGCTGCTATTCTATTGTTTCGGGACAAACCCGTAGACGTGATGACTTCTATTCAGGCAATCGCGATTAGGATGGCGGCGGCGATTATTATCGCCGACACCGCCTGATCCGGCCTGAACGTCGTTATAAGAATTTAGAGCGATATCAAGGCCCCGGGCGGATCGCATCCGCGCCGGGGCTTTTTATTTTTGGGGCAAAAGATATGCAAAGAACGATCCGGTTATGGCTGGAAGACAAACCCGGCGCGCTGATGAGAGTGGCCGGGCTCGTTACCGGCACCGGCAGTAATATCGTCTCCCTCAACGTGGCGCCCGACCCGTGGCAGCCGGGAGTGTCGCGCATGACGCTTACCGCCGACCTCGAGCCGCGCCTGCACAGCCTGGTGGTCGCCAAGATGAACCGCCTGGTCAACGTGCTCGCCGCCATCGATGTCACCGGGGAATTCCGCGGTCCGCGGCCGGCGACGCGGTTTGGCTCGCGAGGCGGTTTTGTGGAGGCCGCGGCCGGCCCTCCGCTCTACTCGCCCGAAAGGCAGCCAAGCGGATGCTGACTCCCGACCGCATCGAGGCCGCGGCGGGGCGCATCCGGAATGCCGTCTACGAATCGCCGCTGGTGTACTCGGAGACGCTCACGGGGTTGACCCGCAATGCCGTCTATCTGAAGCTCGAGAATCTCCAGGTCACCGGCGCGTTCAAGGAGCGCGGCGCCCTGAACCGGCTGCTCACGATGAGCGAAGATCAGCGTCGGAGAGGCGTGGTCGCGGCATCGGCCGGCAATCATGGCCAGGGCATCGCCTACCACGCTTCGCGGCTCGGAATCGCGGCCCAGATCTGGATGCCCCGTCACACGCCCCTGATTAAGGTGATGGCTACCCGCGGCTATGGCGCGGAGGTGGTGCTCGAAGGCCAGGACTACGACGAAACCTATGGGGCGGCCGTCCAGCGCAGCGCCGAGGGCGGATTGACCTTTCTCCACGCTTTCGACGACGAAGACGTGATCGCCGGCCAGGGGACAATCGGCCTCGAGATACTGGCGAGCGGCATCGCTCCCGATGCGGTCGTGGTGCCGGTCGGAGGCGGCGGGCTGATCGCCGGCATCGCCTGTGCGATCAAGTCGCGGCGACCGGATGTGCGGGTGATTGGAGTCCAGACGGCCCGCCTGCCTTCCGCCCTCGCGGCTCTGCAACAGAACGAGCCGGTGCTCCTGCCGGCCGCGCCCACCCTGGCGGACGGGATCGCCGTCAGGCGGTCCGGTGCTGTCACCCTCCCGCTCCTTCGGCAGTACGTGGACCAGATCGTCACTGTCGAGGAAGAAGAGATCGCCGCCGCCATTCTGGTGCTGCTGGAACGCGAGAAGACCCTCGCGGAGGGCGCCGGCGCGGCTGCGTTGGCCGCGGCCCTGTATGGCAAAATCGGATGCCGCGGCGAAAGGCTGGCCGTTCTCATATCGGGCGGCAATCTGGACGTCTCCATGCTCGCCCGCATTATCGAGCGCGGCCTGACCAAGGACGGCCGCCGCCTGCGCGTTCGCATTCACCTGCCGGACTATCCCGGGACCCTGCAGGGGGTGGTGTCGGTCATCGCGCGCAACCATGCAAATATAGTGGAGACCTCTCACAACCGCGCCCACTACGGGGTCAGTTTGGGTGAGACCGCCATCGATATCACCATGGAAACTCGCGGCCCCGAGCACGTGGAGCAGCTTCTGGCGGAACTTAACGCCGCCGGCTATCGCTGCAGCCGCGTGAACTGAATCCGCGCCGCGGCCGGGATTTCCATTGAAACGCGCTCATTCCTCGGTTTTGCTTCCTAATCCTTGCGGGATTGCCCGGCCCATGGCGCGATCGATGGAGGCCAGCCGCGCGGCGGCCGCCGACGAGGGCTGCGTATTCGCCCCCAGTTTGCGCTTGAGGTTTGCGTGCGCGGCCGAGGCCAAGGGTTCCGCTTCGTTGTAACGGCCCTGTGCCGCCAGCGTCATGGCCAGGACGCTGTTGGCGTTGTCGATCTGCCAGGCGTCCGCCGCCAGGTGCTTCTCTTCCATGGCCAGCGCCTCGCGGGCCGCGCTTTCCGCCATCGCCGCTTGCTTGTTCCGCGCCCAAAAAACGGCCTGGCCGAGCAGGTGAGTGGCCAGCGACAATCGAACCGTCCGGCTGTTGGCCCGATCGATCTCGATGGCCTTGGCGTAAGATGCCTCGGCGTCGCGGACGTTGCCCCTGGTTTGCTGCAGTTCGCCCAGTTGGAACAGCGCGGCGGCGATTTCGGGTTGCGCGGCGGCGGCGTTCCGCCGGCAAATCTCCAGCGCCGGCCCCAGGCTGCGGGATGCGCCATCGTAATCGCCCGCCTGGGTGTACACCGCGCCCAACTGCGTGAGCAGCCGGGCTTCGCGAAGGCCGCCGGAAGCTCCATCGCGGCGGACGATCTTTAACGCGCGCTCCAGCAGTTGCGCGGCCTCCCCGGTCCGGCTCTCCAGGACCAGCAGCGAAGCCAGCCCCGCGCAATGCAGCGCGGTGTTGCCCCGCTCTCCAATGGTTCGCGCATCGGCGGCCAGGGCTTCACGGTACGCCGCCTCGGCCTCCGCGAATTGTCCTTCGTCGCGCAGCGTCCCCGCTAACAATGTGGTGGCGAGTATCGCGTCCGGGTGATCGGGTGGCAAGGCGGCCTTATCTTTGGCCAGGGCATCCCGGTAGAGCGCTTCCGCCTCGCGCCATCGCCCGAGGTTGTGGAGCGAGGTGCCCAAAATCCGAATAGTAGTGGCGACTTGCGGATGCCCGTCCCCCAAAAGCCTCCGCCGCCGGGCGAGGACGCCGCGAAAAACCGGTTCCGCTTCCGCATCCTTCCCCTGGTCCATCAGCAGCAGGCCGAAATTGCAGGTCATGGTAAGCGTCTCGGCGATTTCCGAAGGGTACTTGCTGGAAATGGCGATGGCGCGCCGAAAATCCGTTTCCGCGCCCGCCAGGTCGCGCTTGGCTTCGAGCACCAAAGCCATGTTGTTCAGCGCGTGCGCCAACTGCGCGTCGCGATCGGGCGGAAGCTTTTCCAGAATCGCCAGCGACTCGCGCAGATGGACCTCTGCCTCGCCCAATTGTCCCCGCAGCCGTTCGGTATCGGCCAGTTGCCGCAAAATCCGCCCCATTTCCTCGGACCGCGGTCCGTAACCCTGCGCCACGGCCTGCACTTTTTGCCGGAAGATCTCATCGGCCTTGCTCGTCAGGCCGAGGTGCTTGTAAGCCTGCCCGATGGTCTCCAGGAGATCGGCGCGAACCTGGGGCTCGGCCGCGAGCTCCTTCGACACCCGCGCCGCGCCCTGGTCGAGAAGGTCCCGGGCGCGCAGATCGGCGCCTCCGTTGCGGTCCGGATCGGCGCTCAGGAACATGCTGTCCAGGAAGGATGATACCTTCTCCGCCCGAACCCGCTGCTGCTGCGCCTCGTTGCGCTCGCGGGTGACGCGCGCGGCAAGCAGCGCCGCCCCGGCCGAAAACAACACCAGGAGCAGGGCGAACGCCGCCGCCCCCACGACGCCCATCCGATGGCGGCGGACGAATTTCCCGACGCGATAGCGCGTCTTGCCCTGCCTCGCCTCCACCGGATAGCCGTCGAGATGCCTGCCCAGGTCCTGCGAGAGCTGATCCACCGATTCGTAGCGCGCCGCCGGTTCCTTGCGGATGGCCTTGAGCAGGATACTGTCGAGATCGCCGCGGA
>Ga0335078_10005438_pt1 | contig 18828 bp, 9 predicted proteins | sample Lox_Sample_32_FD_206711 | JGI IMG/M metagenome (GOLD analysis project Ga0335078, IMG submission 206711) | Soil microbial communities from Loxahatchee National Wildlife Refuge, Florida, United States - Lox_Sample_3.2 | ecosystem: Environmental > Terrestrial > Soil > Wetlands | place: USA: Florida... | reverse complement strand
CGGCAGACTGGTAAGCATCCACCGCCGATTGCAGCGGGGGGATGCGTCCAGCTCTTGGTGCGATCGCCGCAAATTGCTCCATTTGTCCAGCGAGTTCGGCGAAGCGCCCGCGCCTCCGCTGCAAGTCAACTAGAGGCTGCAGGTTCGGGAAATAATTAGGGGCGGCCGAGCCCAACGGGCGAGCCCTCTGCATGATCGCGTCGAAACGCCAGTGGGCTTCCTGGTCCGCCAGCGCCGCGCCGATCGCCAGAGGAATCGCAAACTTCTCGACATCGTCGATGTTCATGCCTGCACGTTTGGAATCCGCAAACTGGGCGAAGGAGAGGCGCTCCTCGGGCGTGAAGTAGATGTTTACTGTGTTGCTCATTTCCTGCAGGGCGCCCATCATGCCGTTGCGTGCAGTCTGAATCCGCGTGCGGCGCATGTTCTCGCGCCACTGGGCATCGGTCAGCCCCGTCACGCCCTGATGCTGGACTTGTTCGGCCACGAGCGGCAATTCGGCGGCAGAATCATCGAGAGCTTTCTGCAGGATTGCATAGGACTGCTGATGCTGCCGCAGACGGGTCAGAATGCGGACGTAGATTTTCACCCCCGCGTGATGGCTATCGCTGGCCAACAACTCAGTTCCAGCTTTGGAGACCCCTTGCTCGGCAAATGTGCGCGCTTGGTCGAGCATGTCCCAACTATCGAGACGCCGGGCGACTTCGAAGTAGTTGGCTGCGTTGTCCGGGCGCCCGTCGATCAAAGCAGCGCGCAACGCGGCGACGACCTCGTTGGTCTTGCCCTGACGGGCGCGGACGGTCGCGACTTTTTCCATCCACTGCGGGTCTTTGTAGGCAAGCTGATAAATGTGCTCATAGTCCGCGACGGCCTCATCGAAGCGCATGACGCGCTCCTCTAGCTCTGCGCGGGCGGTGAACAGATCGGCTCGATCCGGGCGGATCGCAATCGATTTTGCATAGGTGGCAATCGCCGCGGGATAGTTCTCCAGATTCGTGTAGGTGCGCGCCAGAACCATCGACCAGCGATAGTCCTTGGGGGACTGTGCCACGGTCTTTTCGTAGAAGTCGATAAGCCGCTGTTGTTGCTTATATCGGAGAGCATAGAGAGCAGCTTCGGTGACCAGAGCATCGTCCTCGGGAAACTTGTTGATCAACTCGATGTACTGGTCGACCGCACCGGAATAGTTGTTCATCCGCGTGAGGGCAGGAATCAGACCACGGCGCAGCGTCGCAATTTGTGCTTTACGCACGTCTTCCGGCAACGGTGCACTGCGGAATACAGCGATCTGGTCGAGATAAAACTGCTGCAGGCCTTTGTCGTCTCCGGATTGCGCGTAGGTGTCGGCCATCGCCGCCAGGTATTCACCGTTATACGGAGACTCTTTCAGCAATCCAGTCAACAAATCACGCGCCTGCTGAAATTGTTTGGCGTCCGTCGACTTGCGGGCCGCCTCGTAGATGAATTGTGAACTCAGCGCCGGATACGCATCTTTCGCCGCTTGCAGCAGCACGGCGATTGCTTGCGACTGCATCTTCATACGCCAGTAAAAGTCCACGGTGGAGCGGACCACTCCGAGAATCTTCGGATTCTCGCGGTAGAGAGCTTCGACATTTTTCTGCGCCGAAGTAAAGTCCTTGCGTCCCTCGTACAACTGGATCAGCGCGTAGCGCAATTGCAGTCGGGTCACAGGGTCAGTCGTCAACGCCGCCTGCTTTTCCAGGGCATGCTGACGCACACCTTCGAGAGATTTTTGCTGAGCCAGGGTCTCGATCTGCTCGGCCTGTTCGATCGACGTGGTCGCATTCGCCAGTGAGTCTAGAAACGACTCCATCTCTCGCTTGCGGCTCTGCGCTTCGAGAACTTTGACCCGAAGGTAGACGGCAGCCATCGGTGGATTCTGGATGTTCGCTATCTTCGAGGTGGACTGGTCTACCAAGTCGTGAAACTTCGGGCGTCGCGCCAGCTGCACCAGGCGCTGCTCTGCAGATGAGTCCGGAGCTCCGAGCGATCCTTGTATGTATTCATTGATCGCATGCGGATAGTCACGCTGATTCTCGTAGATGGCTCCCGCTTCGTAGGCGTAAAGGCTCGAATTCCCCAGCCGGTCGCGGCCTTTGGCGAGCAAGCGGAGCGCATTGTTGAAATCGAAATAGTCCCAATAGATTGTCGCCGCGTCCAGGTAGCCCGCGGATTGGCCAGGCGAGACCTGCGGAATACGCTCCCAATAAGGAGCGGCCTGGGCGAATTGCTCGCGATCGGCGTAGATGTCGCCGATGCGCGCCATGGTTTCCGTGTCACCGGGATTCGCCTGCAGCAGGTTGTCCTGAATTTTGGTGGCGACCGCAGTATCGGCCGGCTCAAAGTAAGCGAGGGAGCGATACACAGAGGAGGCTGTATTGGCGATCTCACTCTCCGCCGGATATTGGCTTGCCAGCGACTTGAAAGGCGCAGCACTCTCTTCGAAATGCGAGCGCCACAGATTTGCGTACGCCAGGAACTCGGCCGCGGCGGGATTCTTCTCCCAACTGGCCGCATCGGGCGCAGTTTGCCGGATCGCGCTGAGTTCCGCTTCCAACCTGCCCCGGCTAGCGAGAAATTCAAAGAACCGGTTGCGCAGATTTGCTTCCTCGAACCAGTGCTGTCGTAGCAGGGTTTCCCAAGCGGCTGCGTCGGCTGTGGCTGGTGATTGGTAGGCGCCGAGCAGATTGCGGACAAAAACGGGGTTGTGCGGAAAACGCTGGTGAGCGAATAAATTCAGCTGCAGATAGAGATCCGGGCTGCCACCCACATTGGTGAAATAACGCTCCAATTCACTGCCCTTGAAGCTTGCGATAGCGTCGCGCGTCAGCTTTTCGAACTCGGATTCCTTCTTGTAGCGCAAATAGAAGCGCGCGAGTTTGTCGTACCAGGATTTGTCCGGAAAGTGCGACATCGCGAGGCGATAGACTTCTTCCTGCTGCGTGCCCAGGCGATTCTGGTCAAGAAAGACCGCGAGACGTTCGTAGAGGCCCGGATCGTCCGGGTTGCGGTCGATCTCTCTTCGCAACACGGTGAGAGCCGGAGGAATCTGTTTCATCTCGACCAGTCGCGCCAGGTATCGCTCAAGCACATTCGAGTATTCCGGCGAACGCGCGCCGTTCTGCTGTTGCGGGGAGTTTGTGGCCCCGATTTGAAACGCCTGGTTGACGGAGTTTCGAACGCCTGAGTTCGACACACCGTTTTCGCCTTGCTCTTCTTCGCCCTCTTCGGTCTCGGCATCGGACGAATCTGTCCTTTCGTATGCCGAAGTGCTTGCGTAGTTATCGCCATATGCAGATATCGCTGTCCCCAACGGTACATTCTGAGCTTTTGCCGCCAACTCCTGGAGCACAGAGTCGTAGATGGCGAATTCGTCTTTCGTGTTGTTCTTGCGCGCAAAGGCATCCGCCATCAACAGCGCTACAGACGTGCGCTGCGACGCATTGGGGAAACTCGTCAGGAACTCGCGTCCTCCCTGAATGACGGCATCACCTTCTCCAGAATTCGCGTAGAACTGCAGCAGTTGATGGTGCAGTTCCGGCCGCCTCGCGGCATTGGGGAACTTCGAGTCCAATAATGCCAGCAGTTCGACCGCGCGAGACCTATGGAAATACGGCACCGCGCGCTGTTCTTCGTCGGAATACTGCGATGCCGGCTGCGCCGTGTTCAGGATCAGAGACAGAATTCCATTCAGGTAGCCGGGGCCCTGATCGAGGGTCGCGATGTCGCGGTACATCGAGAGTTCGCCGGTACCAAGGCGAATCGGAGTTTCCGGGGCCGTGAGGAGAATGCCCGTCAGCCCCGCGATCGCGGTCTCTTGCGCGTTCGGAAGATCCTTGGTGTTGTAGAGAGCGAAGTAATATCGCGTCGACTCGGGATAAGAGTGAATGTCTTCCAGCAGGCGCGCGCAAACGAACAGCTCCTGCGAACTCCATGCCGCCTTGGTTGATTCCTTATGTGCGCGAAGATCGGCAATCATCTGCTGCGCGACGTCGGTCTTGCCCAGCTGTTGGTAGTAATAGAACAGGCGCGCGGTGGCATTCAGATCCGCGGGGTTGGCAACCAAAGCAGCGCGAGCATCATCGCGGAACTTCCGCAGGCTTTGAGTTTCGCGTAGCAGGTCAAAATAACTCTTTACCAACTCTGGATCCCAGAGCGGCTGGAAACTCTGCTCATAAACCGCGAGCCCTTCGCGAACGGAACCTTGGCGATACTCCACGGTCGCCTTCACTCTAACCGGGAAAATCTGGTCGTTCGGAAATTGCTTACGGTAGTCGGCGATGACTTTTTGAGCAGCGGAGTACTCTTTTTGCTCAATCAGGAATTCCAGAAAGCGGCTGTAGAGCGATGCTTCGGCGGGATAGCGAGCAATCCACGAGCGATACTGCGCGATCGACACATCTTTCGGAAGGCCCTGGGCTTGAACCACTCCGAAGATGCGTTCGAACGCCTGCCAGGAACGCTGCTGCGCGGTTGGAGTCAGCTTCTCTGCGGAGATCGATGGCGCCGACGCCACCATCGACAACGTTTTGATCTCGTCGGCTGGGCGTGCGCGATGGTGATAGAAGTCCGCGAGCGCCAGCTGCGCGATTTCCTTGTCGGAAGAATTCTCGACATAGGCTTTCCAATCGGATTCCGCAGCCTTGAAATCGAGTTGCTGCTCATCTTCGAGGGCGCGTAATGAATAGAGCTCCGCATTGTGCGGTTGATTCTTGATCAGATCGCCAAGCGCGGGGCGCGTCTCGGCAGGCGGACGCCGAAACGCTACCGCGCCCGAGGGCATCGACATCATGCGGAAGAATGCCGCTTCTATGCCGGTGTTGGCTTCGATGTTGCGTATCCATGTCGGCAGTTCCGCCAGCGCGGCAATCGATGCTCCAACTGCAATCAGGAAAGCCGAAAGCAAGAGCACACTTCCGCGCTTTGTGTGCGACTCAAGGAAGTACTTCAATCTGCACCTCCTGGGAACCAATGTTGTGGGCGATGTCCTCAGCCGTAACCGTCAACTTGTAGATGCCGGGGATCATCTGTTCGGGAATCGTCAGCGCTCCAGTGTTAGCGCCGGATTTGGCATCCCAGCGCAACGCGACTGGAACGGCTCCGTCCATCCGCGCGACCAGGTTGCGCGTACTCTCTGACGCACTAACCTTCAAGTCGATCGTTTGGCCGCGCTGAAAGCGTTTGCGATCGAGTTTGACATTCACCATTGGAGGCTTGCTGGCAATGACAAACGTTTTTGACTCGCGATAAGTGTGTCCAACTTGATCTCGCAGGATCAGCCGCACCGTGTACGTCCCATCCTGCATATCGGTGGGGGCAAGAAAGCGAGTCTGCCAGATGTCTTCCGATGCCAGATGGCGCAGGGGCTGCACTAACCCAAAAGGGAAAAGTGCGATCACCGATACGATGGATCCGTCCGTCTTGACTCGAAGGATCGGGTCACCCGGACGAATTACGCGCGGCCGCAGTAATGCGCGCGGCACCGCCAGAAACGACGTGTACGGAGTTACGAACTTGTATTTGCGCGCCAGGCGGATGATTTCATCAATCGTTGCCTGGTCTTCGCCATCGCGCTCGATTTTCGCAAGGAGGGCGTCGACTCGCGCGCGAGCCCATAATCGCGGCAACTGCGGGTGGTCGAAAGATTCTCGCGCGAAGTTCGTCTTGCCCGTGATTTGAACCGGCGTGCCATCGCGCACACCGTGCACTGAAAAGCTCACGTTGTCTTGAGGCTTTTGATATTGGCCAACCCACGAGGCGAGGGATCCGGAGAACGTCGCCGTCTGCAGAGGGTAGACATTTCCAACTGCTGTGGCCGGATCGATGGAGAGATCGAGCTGTCCGACGGGGCTGCGGCCGATTTTCGAGAGAAAGGAGTTTAGCTTGAACTCCATCGGTTCAGTCGAGAGCACGTGCTCTAATACACCATCCTGCTGCGCGAGCATGCGGAAGAGAGGCAGGTTCGCGTCATCGCCTACAGCCAGGATGTAGGTGCGGGGACGCTGGGTATCGGGAAGCTGTTTCCACGCCGCAGCATAAGACGCGGCCAGCTTTCGATTCTGGATGGGCCCTCGAGTCGCCCCGCCGTCGCTCAAAATCACGAGGTAAGTGTTGCTCGCTCCCGGAGCAGCGGCCTGATCCAGTCCCGTCTGGAGAGCACGCTGGATGTCCGTGCCTCCTCGAAGACGGCTTGCGCGAACAGCATCGATGGCGTGTTGAAGGTTGCCAGGCTCCGCGGTTGCAACGGGCACAACTTGCGTCTCGCTGTTAAAAAGGACCAGACCAAAATGATCGACGGGGCGAAGAGTATGAAGCAGAGTCTCCAGGGCTTGGTAGCTGCGCTCAAGCTTCTCCCACTGCATCGAGAGTGAGGTATCGAAGAGGACGATTACGGTGCGGGGAGCACCTTTGTCTGCGGTGCCGCCGGGTGCGCCCGTTCCGAAGCCCATCAACGCCTCAGCTTCAAAGAATCCTGGCTCATTCGTGCTGCGGACCGGCGCCGTCTCTGTCGGCGAGGGCTGCCCGCTGACCGGACTCCGATAGGTCAGGAGTTGCAGGGTATCGGATGCGGCCGCAGCGAGCTCGTAGGTCGCTACAAAATCCTCGCCGAGGTTGACGTTCTGTCCTTCGAAGTGGCCGCGGACGTCATGGTCTGTGTTCTGGTCGAGTTGCAGCGGAAATGTCTTTGCGGGCGCCTGGAAGTTGCGGATCGCGTGCGCAGAATGCAATTCGAAGTTAACGCGGAGATGCGCTGCCGCCTGTGCCTGATAGGCATCCGGCCGCAGCGGAATCGCGAAGTACGATTTGAGATTCTCGACCGGGATCGATTCGTGATACTCGATCTCGAGACGCTTGGTTCCGAATGCTGGAATCGGCACGATGCGCGCGCTGAAAACTGAGCTGCGTTTCGCTTCTTCCGCGCCTCGTTCGCCCATCTGCAGCAGGCCCGGATCAATCGACTGCTGCTTGAGCTGGTTGTAGAGTTCTTCGGCACGCTTGCGTTCGAGAATGACGGCAGGCAGCCGTACCGGGCCGTCCCACGTCGCGAAATCAGAGATCGTCGCGTAGCTCGGCAGCGCGAAGATGTAGTTCCCTTCCTCAATCCTGCCAGTGTGATTGGCGAAGATCTGCCGCACGAAAACGCGAGCATCTCCGTTGTCGATGCGGACCGTGATCTCCATCTCTTCGAGCGACAGAATCGCCGGGTTGGGCTGCTGCTTATCCCGCGGGATCAGCACACCCGCGTCGGCCCAAAGCAGCGTCGAGGCGAACAACACGAGACAAATGGCGAGCAATCGTTCTTTCATGAGTGCAGCTTCTGCTCTGGTATGCGGACCAGACCGTTATCTGTACCGATGTAGATGTAGCCGTTTGCAGTGGCAAACGCGGTGACGTTCCAGGAAGGAAGTCCGTTGCGGATCACCGACCAACGACCTGACCCGCGATCGTAGATGTACAACCCCTGTCCCAAACTCCCGGCCAACACGTGATCGGCGGTCACCAGCATGGCGTTGGGATTGATTTCCAGGGAATCGGATGCCGTTTCGAATGGATGAAATTTGCCGGACCCGTCCAGCGCCAACACTCCCGCACCGTACGTACCAACCATCCACTCGGAGCCAACCGGAACCACGGCGGTGATCCAGTTGTGTTTCAGGTTGGACGTCGTGGTGGTGTAGTTCATTTTGACGTCGCCCTGGTTGAGTTGCGAGATCCCGCCCAGCGTGCCGGCCATCAGTTCGTCGCCCGAGACTCCAAGCGCGTACACATGATTGTTGACGAGTCCGTGGAAGGCATAGAGGCTGCGTGCACCACTGGCGTCGAGGAAGGTAAGCCCGGCCGGTGTGGCCAGTGCCAAGCCTCCTCGGTAGTCGGCGATGTCGGTGATGTGGTCGGCGATGAGTCCATCCGACCGCGTCAGGACTTGCTGTTCGCTGCCCGATGAGTCGAAGCGCACCAGGCCGTTTGCGGTGGCGACGTTCACCGCTCCGGTTCTGGCATCTGGAACGATACGATTTACACAGAAAACGCGCTCATCTTCGACGTGGCGCAGTCGGCGCTCATCTACTTCCAGAACATCCAGCCCGTGGTCGAAATACCCGACCCAGAGCCGCCCGTCAGGGCCAACCGCCAACGCAGAAACATTACGGTCGCTCAACACGCCGTTTCCAGCATTCAGCACACGCTCCCAGCCGAATCCATGAGAGTTCATTCTGTACATTCCATCGCGCGCGACTGCGAATACCGCGTCGCCCGAAGAAAACAGCTGCCGTACCTCCGCCATATGTTCGGTCTGGCCCAGGCCCGGATGAGGCCGGCGACCGGTGAGAGGAATCTCCAATACACCCTGATCTTCCGACCCGACGTAAAGGTGCGTCGGCGTCGCGAACAACGCCGTGGTTAGCATTCCCGGTGCCAGAATGCGCGAAAAACGGCCGCCATCGAACACGCCCACGCCCGAAGCGGTACCTACGTATGTTTTGTTCCCGGAAATTGCTAGAGATTGAACGGCCGGATCGGGCAGTCCTTGTCCCTCGCCAAAGGCCTCGACCTCTCCGCCATGAAAGTGGAGGACGCCTCGGTTGAGAGTCCCGACCCACAGATCCGACTCGCTGCCGGCGAGGGCTGTGACATATTGATTGTCCAGCCCGGGATGCAGCACGGTGATCCGCTTCCCGTCGTAGAGCAGCACGCCGCGCTTCTTGGTCCCCAGCAGGAGATGTCCGGAGGTGGTGGTCAGAAGTGCAGTGATGGCGCGCACATCTGCGTTGGCGGGAAGAATCTGTCGGAATGCGGTGCCGTTGTACGCGAGGATCCCGTCGCTGACGCTCGCGATGACCAGTTCAGGCTGGCGCGAATCTACCAGGACAGCGGTTACGAGCGCGATCAGAGGAGAGCTTGGTAGATCGATTCCAACCGAATACTGGTGAATGAGCGATCCCGTAGGCGAATATTCCAACAGGCCGGCGGGACCCGCGATATAGAGGTCATCCTGAAAACGGACTGCCTGTAGAAACTCCTGAGGAGAGCTGACGACCTCGAATCCCGGATTTGGTGGCTGCACGAGCGGACGAACGACAAAACTGAATTCGTGCTCGGCTTGAACTTCTTTGGTCGCAGTCTCGATGGCGCGCGATCCACGCCAGACTACCAATGCCCCCAACGCGACCACAACCGCCAAACCCACCACGACTGCTACGCGTACGGAGACGAAGAACCGCTTCATAACTCCTCTTGCCGGACAGGGAACTATAAACCGTTACATCCGTCCTGCAAACAGAGAAGCAACAGAGGCGCCAAACAGAATGTCACGTTAAGATGGCAGTATTGTGAAGGAATGGTTGAAGAACAGTGTGTCTGAGTGAGCACACTGTATTCCGAGCGACACAGAGGGACGGGAAGAGTTGCGGTTACGAGGTGCTAATCAGTTCTTACTAGCTACCGCGTTACCTCTCCCTGGGTAGTCCGACGCAGCCAGAGCTTCTTCAACGCTCGGCACCTTCCACCCTTGCAGCTTCTTGGTCAGGTTGCGCGCTTCGTCTTCGTCGCCGGTCTCGTGATAGGCGTTGATTAGGATCTTCATGGAAACCGGGTTCGCTATATCTTCTTCTAACTGCGGAATGGCATCGGAGTACTTCTTCTGATAAGCCAATAAGGTTCCCGCCGCGCCCTGATAAATCCGTTGGATCGTGATCCCCGCTCCGGAAGACGCGATTGTCTCAAGCTCGGCGACTCGCTTCTCGGCGGTGGCGGTATCTCCCGCCGCGAGCGCTCGCTCGACGCGGACTCGCAGGACGTGTGCTCTTTCTTCGTTGATATCCCGCTGCGAGACTTTGCCCGCTGCCCCCGAGAGGATGCCGTCGGCCAGGTCGAGGTTTTTCGTGGCAGCGGATGCATCCGGCTCGTACATCGCCATCACCCGATGCGCACGCGCCTCCCAGATCCACTGCTCCATCGAAAGCGCTTGGGAGGCAGCATCGAGGTATGCGACGTCCGCCAGCGAATACTTTTTTTCGCGCACATAAGTCAACGCCAATTTCTGCAGGTACTCTGCCTTGGCGCCGTTGCTCGGCGCCTGTTGGATTGCCTTTTCGTACTCTGTGCGCGCTTGCTCTTCGTTTCCCATCAGAGAGTAGGTCTCCCCTAGCTCCTTCTGGGAGATATAGAACTTCGGATCGATTCTCAATGCGATGTGGTACTGCTCAAGCGCCTCTGGATACCGCCCGGCGAACCGGAGCATCTCGCCATAGGAATCGTGAGGATTGGGCTCGTTGGGAAGGAACTCGATGTACTTCGCCGTGTACTCCAGCGCGCGATCGATATCGCCGGTGCGGGAATAAATGTAACCAAGTTGGTTGTAGCAGGTGGCGTAGTTCGGATCGTCGGCCAGGGCTCGCTGCGTCAGTTTCTTCGAAACCTCGTACTCATCCTGCCAGCGGAAGAGCCAATAGCCCACCATGAAGTTCAACCGTTTGTCGTGGGGAAACATGGCCAAGACGTCGTTCATGGCCATGATCCCTTCCAGGTAACGGCCTTCGCGCACGCCGGCCATCCACTTAATCAGTAGTTGCTCGCCAGGACTGACGCTGTTAGTGAGAGATTCTGCCTTGGCTCGATCGCGGGCCTCTTCGGCGGGATCAGCAGTCGTGAAGCAAATCCAGACGTAAGCCTGCGCGAAGTTCGGGTCAGCCTTGATGGCTTCATTCCAGTTGTCCAGCGCCAGATTCCAGCGGTGATTCTCGTAGTGAACCATCGCGGTCTCGAAGAAGCGTGCCGCAATCGGGGATGAAGTCGTAACCGGCAGCTTTGCCGGGGCTGCGGCCTCCGCCGCACGGGATGCGGCTGATCCACACGTCGCCAAGAAGATCGCCAGCAGGGGCCACACGCTTGATTTGCGGAGGAGTTTCATTTCATTCGTCCCTTCAATTGCCGTGAAGCAGGTATCCCTGCTCCATGGGGAGTTTCCCGTCGACTTTCAAAACCTTCACCTGGCTGGTGATGGAGTACACATTCACGATCCCGATTGCGCCGGGATTGTCGCTCACCATCGTCAGGACAATGTCGTCCGAGCCAACGATCTGGATTTCGGCCTTGTGCGCATCCACCAGGGCTTTGATCTCGGCGGGAGGAATCTTGTAAGCCTTCTGCAGAATTGCCTTGTTCTCGCTCGAGGCCGGGTCGGTCATGAAGATCCTGACTTTCTTGCCATCCGGCCAGTTCGGCGCAGAGACGCTTAAGAGCTTCTCCAAGTCTGGCGCGGCGACATTCGTGGTCGGATTTGCTTTGTTCACAATGATGGCCAGATCGCGGGCCTCACAAATCGAAACCGCGAACAAAATAAACGTGATGAATGCAAGACAAGCCCGTGGCATAGTCTTCCCCGTCGTGAACTATTAGAGCTTGCTTGAAGGCCCCTAGGGAACGTAACCACGGTAATGTTGGCGTGGATTTGGCAACGGCGCGGCGGGGGGCCGATGGCGCTGGTGAAAGTCCTGCCCTTGTGCAATGATTCTGCGAAATTCTGTACGGTCAGCATCGGGTCCGGAACGGCGTCCTTCGCAGTTCCGCGGAGCGAACAAGGAGAGATTCCATTGGCAACTCTCGTCACGAAGGTTCAAGGGCTCATCGTCATGACGTTGATCGTCATGCTCGTACTCGTTGTTCTGCTCTCAACGGCACATCTGGGATGGCTGATCGCCCACGAAATGTGGCAACCGCCGCGCATCCTGATTCCGGTGCAGGGGCTTATCGAGATCTTCGGCTATTTCCTTTTGGTTCTGATTGGAGTGGAGCTTCTGGAAACGCTAAAGGTGTACCTCAAGCAAGACGTCATTCACGTTCGCGTCGTGATCGAGGTCGCGCTCATTGCCATGGCCCGGAAGGTGATTACGGCAGAGCCCAACAATGTCGCACCTCTAACCCTGTTCGGGATTGCCGCGCTCATCCTCGCTCTAGCGGTCGCTTTTTACTTTGAGCGCCAAACTAGTGGGAATGGAGCGAAGGACTGAGTCGCTACAGCCGGGGCACAGGTGAATTTCTCCTAGGCCGTCAGGCCTGCCACGTTGCCGCGTAAAACGGTGACGGAAGCCTTGGGTAGCCTGAACTCAGTCTGTGCAGAAGCATCGATGGACGAAACCACAGGCGGCAGGTTGGGATCGGCATGCGCGGCGGCGTCATCCCCGTGCCAAACGTACTGTTCGCTGCCGTAGGTGATCGAACGGACAGTGCCGGAAAAGTGTTCCGTCCTGCCGCCATTTTCAAAAGCGATTCGAATGGAATGTGCATTCTCCCGATCTTTGTTAATGAGGAGCAATGCCCACTGGCCATCCGGGCGCCGAACAGCATAGCTTGTGACAAGCTCATTCCCTGCGGCGTCTTCGATCCCAACCGCAACGGAATAGAGGTGATGAGTTCCGCTGCGATGCGTGACCCACTCGTTATTGATCATCCGGCTGGCGTGGTAGAAAGCGGTATAGCCCGTGATCTTTGTAGTTCGATCCCAAAGAGCATTCGCCCAGACCGCCCAGCCCTGGCAACCGTGCTCAATACCGCTAGGTTCGATGGGCGAGTGAATGTAGAGCGCTCCCCCTTCTTCAAAGAAGCTGCCGACATTGTCCGCCAGCCATAACGCCGAAAAAATGTCAGACATATAACCCGAAAGCGACCCGGACAGATTGCTTTCGGTGTTCATCAGCGGAACGGAAGCAGGCAATCCATCATCGCGAAACGCCTGCAGAGTCTTGCGCGTGAGCTCGCGGTTACGGTACAGATCATCCCACTTCATGGTGCAGGCTTCGTAGGGATAGATTTCGAACGAAGCGAACTTCAAGTCCCCTTGACGATTGTGCGATTTCAGATAGTTGTAGAACCGTCCGAACCACGACTTGTTTCCGCGCGCATCGGGCCACACCGAGACATCCTGATTGATTCCCTGGAACACTGGGCCGCCCAATTTGAGCGTGGGATCGACCTTAAGCATCTCGTCGGCAAATTGAATGTAGAGAGTGGCGTAGTCCTCAGGCATGTAGTATTGCCCGTCGGCTTCTTCGTCCATTTCGACCCAGCTGATGGGATAGCCTCGCCTTTTCAGGTACGCGATCAGCGCGGCCGCATCTTCAGGAACGCTATAAATGAGAGGAACCGTAATCAGTGCGGGGAGACCGTTGGTGATGCCGCTGGTGTAGAAAAGGTCCCATCCGGTCTGGTCTCCGTGCGGGCTCAGATCTTGGGCGGTGTGCCATGGATCTGTAGAGGAGCAGTAGGTAGCGGTCTGCTGGCGGCCGTCGGGCGCGTGCTTCACGAAGTCCGCAAACTTCCCATCGGCCTCTAATCGGCCTACATAAACTTCATAGATGGCGTATCCGACTCGGTGCCGCACATCATCGTTTCCGTGCAGCCCCGGCTGATTGGACGATTGCGTCATCACCACGCGAACCCAGCGCGTCGAAATCAGATTGTCAGCAAGTCTCAGCGTTACGCTTCCTCCCTTGCCTTCGCGCACAGCCCCCTTGGGGAAACGACGCCAGTCGCCCATAGCCTGATTGTCGACGGGAAGATACTGGCCGCCCTGGCCCGTAGAGTCCAAAGCCGGTTCTTCCCAGTTCATGGGGTCTGCTCCGACCCAATACTCGACTTGGTATTCGCGGGCGCTCGGCTCGCACCAGTCGATGCGGATCGCGTTAACGTCGAAATATTCGCCCAGGTCCACGATGATCCATTGCGGATGCAAAGCATCCTCTTCGCGCGTAAAGGTCTTGGTCAGGTAAGGATTGCTCTTCCAGAAGGTCTTGGGATCACCATCCGTGAGGCGCGAATAACCGCGGTCGGTCCCGCCATTGTGCGTGCAGCCACGGTGCGGAAGACTGTAGCCAAACGAATCGCGAATTGGCTCCCCCAATTCCGAGCTGCCCACAAAGTATCCGCGTTGGTTTGCTTCGTCGGACCAGCGGCCCTTGGGATTCCAGTGCCAATAATCGACGGTCTCTGGAGTGTGCAAACGATAGCTGATCGGCCCCCACCCCGCCGACAAGCAAACCTTTATGGTTTCGGGCGTGTAGATCTTCTGAAGCGACTCACGCGACTGAATATCCATCGATGTCGCAAGGGCCTCATCAGGATCGAAGGAGTTGACGACCCGGCCTGCGTGCACGCGGGCAACCGCAGCGGTCGCTGAAGGCGAAGTTGCATTCTGACCCAATGAAACGACTGCGTCCGCCAGATCAGGAACCATCGCCGATGCGGCTGCGCCGGCGGTCACTCCTAAAAACCTGCGCCGCGAAGTAGACATGAGATGCCCCTCTTGCCAATGTGCCAATCGGAGAGGAGATTTGCACACCGAAGGTTTTGGACTTGACACCTTTGTTGCCGACTCGAGCAGGATACATTCCAGTACAGGTGAAAGCCACTTCGCGCTGGATAACGGCCTAATCAATTCAGCCAAGAAACGGTTTCTGTCTGAGGGATGGAAACATGCGCAACGCGGGCGATCGCGGGCCAGAAAGACGGGCTGGAGGCATGTCGAACAAAACGCAAATTGCCGGATACGGCGCGCTGCTCGGTCGTCATGCACTCGTCAAATCCGCTTCAAGGCGGGCAGTGACAGCGCAGCAGGCTTCGGGGTAAATTCCTCACATCTGGACCGAAGGGGCAGTTATGAAAAAAGTTGCGATGGGATTTTTGTTTTGGATTTTGACGATTGTGGTGGGTGTGTTGGGGGAATATACTGCACCCACGCCTCGATGCTAATTGCAAAGTTTGCTTGATCGCCGTTATCCGCGTTGCGCTGCGCGTGGCGGACGCGCGCGAGTGTTTAGCGGTGGGTGGAGAAAGAAATGAAATCTCATCGGAGATGGATGGCGTTCGGCGTCTTGGGGATGGCCGGGTCGATGACGATAGCGCTGGCAGCGGAAGCGCAGGTCGGACAAAACCTGGTGATCAACGGCGACTTTGAAAAAGGAAACACTGGTTTTACTACGGGGTACACGCTCGGCGATGTGTCCAACCCGGGCGGGTACTCGATCGGCCCGACCCCAGCGACAGCACCGGGAGCCTTTGCGGATTGGTGCAGCTGCGGGGACCATACGACGGGAACGGGGAAGATGATGATTGTGGATGGTGCTACAACGCCGGAAGTGAAGGTCTGGGAAGAAACTGTACAAGTCACGCCGTCCACGGAGTATAGCTTTTCTTACTGGGGAGCCGAGGCGGATCACGACAGCTCTTCGCTCCCCCATTTGTTGGTGAAGATTAACGGCCGAGTCATCGGAGCTAGCGACATTCCACAATATAGCCCCGATAACGGTGGAAAATGGGAAAACCACACGTTCCGGTGGAACTCGGGCACGAGCCATACCGCGGATCTGGTCCTTATCGACCAGAACACAGATTCGGGCTGGAACGATTTTGTGCTGGACGACATTAGTTTCAGCGCTAGCGGAAGCGTTGCGAGCGGGGCCGGTGCTGCTGCGCCGGCTGGGAATGCGGCAAACTCCGGTCCGATTACGACGAACGCGCAAGTTTCGGTGAAAGATGCGAAGGGCGCGGAAATCCCGTTGAAACAAGAGGAGAAGATTGCAGTGATATTTATGCAGGCCATCGCTTCGATGGAGGACGATTGCAACGGTCACCTGAACCGGAGATGTTCGCTGGCAGAACTTGTGGCTGGTCCGAAATCGCCGAGTTGGAACATCGGCAGGCTGAAGTATGATCCGGCGCGAGACCCGAATTACAAGTACACCGTCACGATTACGGGGAGGGGTTGGGTGGCGAGCGCAACTCCACAACACGCGGGGATCGGAGGCTTTTTCTATGATGGGAGCGGGGGGATGATTCCGGATTCCTACTACAGAGCGAATGGACCGGCCACGGTGAAGGACTCCCAGTTGGACGAGATTTCCGTCAGCGGGGAGATCTTTCAAGTTCACTAAGGGTCGTGGAAATCAGTGCTAGGAGGTTCTTTGGTGGCCGATGCCAGTGAGGCCACGGAGTTCGCCGACCAGAAGGAGATCGACGTTGATGGTTGCATCATTGCGCGTGAGTTGGACTGTCGCGTCCGGAGCCCGTTGATATGCCATCGATGTGAAGGATGACCTCTTTTTCGTGTTCGGGGCGGCCGGCATTTTTGAGCGAGACTCGAACAGATCGGTGAGCAATTATCAAAACCCAGCGAAAACTTGGGTTTCGCAGGTGTTTCTTGCCCCCGCTGTGCTGAAATTTGGGATGGTAGGCCCGAATGGATTCGAACCATCGACCTCTTCCGTGTCAAGGAAGCGCTCTGGACCAACTGAGCTACGGGCCTATAACTGACGACTGTTGTTCAATTCTAATGGGCGGCAGGCGATTCCGGCAAACCTGGATCTGCGCCAGAACAATCTCAGCCTCTTTTGCGTAACAGCCAACAGCGGTAATATTTCCATTCAGCGTGCAGCGCAGAGAATTCCTCCAACTCGCAGTGGTATGTGGCGGCGCGGTCGCCGCTCCTTCCGCTTGGGCATTGGCGGCAGGACTGTCGCGCGATGAACCCTCGGGCGACGCGAGTCCCATTCTCTTCAATCAGCTCGGATATCTCCCTGGCGCGCAGAAATTCTTCACCCTGCGTGCCGCTTCCACCATGTTTACCGTGCGCGCGGTGAATGGCACGGCGGCTCTGGTTGGCAAGCCCGGCTCTTCCATCGACGACTCCGCCTCTGGAGATCGCGTCCAATTCTGCGATGTTTCACCGCTCACCCATCCCGGCACGTACGTGCTCGAGACAGATACGGCGAAGAGTGCTCCCTTTGAGATCGGAAACGACGTTTATCGTCGCGCGCTGTGGCTCACGATGCGCAGCTACTACGGCCAGCGCTGCGGCTGTAATGTTGATTTGGGTGACGGATATTCGCACCCCGCATGCCATCTTGCGGCAGACTTCCACGCAAGCTCCGGCAAAACCGGCCCCTGCAAATCGCGCGGCGGGTGGCACGACGCTGGCGACTATGGCCGATACGTCGTCAATTCCGGTATCTCCACCGGGACTCTGCTCTGGGCGTGGGAGATGTCGAATAGCCCGGTGCACAAGCTCGATCTCAAAATTCCTGAATCCGGCGGCAAAATCCCCGACTTCCTCGCCGAGATCCAGTGGAACCTTGATTGGATGCTCAGCCTCCAGGACGAAGACGGTGGGGTGTGGCAAAAACAGACGAGCGAGAATTTCTGCAGCTTCGTCATGCCGCAGGACGATCACCTTACCAGCTACGTCATCGGGACGGGGTCTGCTCCGTTCAAGAGCACCTGCGCGACAGCGGATCTGGCGGCCGTCGCCGCGATTGCCGCGCGCTGCTACGGTCCATACAACGATGCCTACGCCAAACGCTGCATTGAAGCTGCGAAGCGAGCCTTCGCATGGGCGATGAAGAATCCGAACGTCACGTTCAAGAATCCTGCCGGCGTGCGCACCGGGGAATATGGAGACGGAGATTGCCGCGACGAGCTTCTCTGGGCAGCGGCAGAACTTTGGCGAACGACCGGCGACGAACAGTGTCGCAAGGCTTTCGAATCGGGCATCTCGTATCTCAAACCTGACACCGGACTTCGCATCAGAACACCGGGATGGAACCAACTTTCGGCGCTAGCACTGTGGACCTACGCCATGGCTGACCGAAAAAGCGCTTCATCGGAGTTGCTTACACAGATCCGCGAGGCTAGCGCACACGCTGCTGAGGAATTGGTCCGCAACAGCCGCCAGAACGGCTATGGCAATACGATGGCACTCTCGGATTACGTTTGGGGATCGAACGGTGTCGCCGCCAACCAATCGCTGCAGCTCATCGTGACCGACCGACTGCGAAAGAACGAGGAATTCCGCAAGGTAGCTGCCGAGAATCTGCACTATTTGTTAGGCCGAAATTGTTGGGATCTGTCGTGGGTCACGCAGCTCGGACAGCGGCCTTTCGAGCATCCTCACCATCGTCCGAGTGGTGCCGATAACATTGCAGCGCCATGGCCGGGGCTGCTCTCCGGAGGCCCGAATGCCCATCCTGCGGATCCGGCTGGCTGGACTATGCCACAACGTCCGCCCATGCGGATGTATAAGGACGTGCAGGCTGCGTATTCGATGAATGAGATCGCGATCAACTGGAATGCTCCGCTGGTGTTCCTGCTGGCAGCATTGAACACCTGATAGCGGTCGCCTGCGCGAGAGTCAGGAGATTGTTCGCAACGAGGCGGCCTTTTTCGCAACGCGACGATACAGATCTTCCGCGCGAATACGGCGACAGTATTCTTCAAATCCGGGTTGGGGTCCTGTCCACAAGAGCGCGTCCACCGATTCGAAGACGGGCACATCGAGCCTCAAGGTGGCGAGCTTCCGAAATAACAAAGCGTCATCCCAGGCGCTAAACAACGACTCGGCGAGCGGACGCGCTCTGCGGATCGAAGGATGCCATTCGCGCCAATCCTTGGGAATCCCTTCCAGATGGGCGTAGCGGGAGAGGACGAGCGCTGCGCCCTTCGCTCCCCACCCAGAGGCTCCGGGGTACCCGTCAGCACTGTCGCCAGTCACCGCCAGAAAATCGGGAATGGATTCGGGTTTGACCCCGAACTTTTCTTCGACGCCGGCTTCATCGCGCAGAATCTCGCGCCGGCGGTCGAGTTGCACAACCCGCTGGCCGACAACGCACTGTGCCAGATCCTTGTCCGGAGTGCAGATAAACACCTGCTTCACGCGTTGATCCTCAGATGCTTTTGCAGCGGCCGAGGCGAGAGCATCGTCGGCTTCAAAGTAGGTCATCGGCCAGACCACGACGCCCATGGACTGCATTGCCTCTTCCA
>Ga0335078_10005437_pt1 | contig 18829 bp, 14 predicted proteins | sample Lox_Sample_32_FD_206711 | JGI IMG/M metagenome (GOLD analysis project Ga0335078, IMG submission 206711) | Soil microbial communities from Loxahatchee National Wildlife Refuge, Florida, United States - Lox_Sample_3.2 | ecosystem: Environmental > Terrestrial > Soil > Wetlands | place: USA... | reverse complement strand
GGAGTCTGCTACCGGGCGCTTCGGCGCTTACCCGGACAGGACTTCCACCTGCTAGAACAACGCGTCTTTCAGGACGCACCATAGCCAAAGATTATATACACCGTGTCCGCTGCCAACCGATCCGGCCACAGCGCGTATTATCGGGTATGGGAAGCGACATCCGCCACTCGATCCGGACACTCCTGCGTCATCCGGGGTTTCCGATTATTGCCATTCTGACGCTGGCCCTCGGCATCGGCGCCAATACGGCCATCTTCAGTGTCTTCAATGCGATTCTGCTGCATCCGCTGCCTTATCGCGACGCCAACCGCCTGGTGGCGATCGAAGAGGTCGTGCCCAAATATGCGCGCTTTGGTCCGAGCCTGCCGGTGACGGCGTGGCACTTTCGCGAGTGGCGGCAACACAGCCGCACATTCGACGAGTTTGCGCTGGTCGGAAATGCCGGTTACAACCTCACCGGCGCGGGCGACCCCATCGCGCTGAACGGAAGCCGCGTCTCGGCGAACCTGTTCCCCATGCTCGGAATCCAGCCGCCGCTGGGCCGGTGGTTTCGCGAGGATGAAGATCAACCCGGCCATGATCGCGTGGTGGTGATCAGCAACAAGCTGTGGACGAGCCGTTTCCACAACGATCCGGATATCGTGGGGCGCAAAATTCTGCTGAGCGGCCAGCCGTTCGAAGTGATCGGCGTGCTGCCGGGCGGAATTCGCATTCCGTCGCAAGACGAGTTGGAGGCGATGGGCGGCGGCAGCTGGTTCGACGCCGACATTTTCAAGCCCTTCGCGATTGCGGAAGGAGACCTGGCCATCCTGGCCGAGTTCGATTACGGATGCATCGGCAAGCTGAAGCCGGGAGTGACACGAGCGCAGGCGACGGCCGATCTCAACGCGATTCAGGCCGCCATCATGAAAGACGCGCCCGAAAAGACCGACTTGCGTGTGCTGATCACGGGCCTGCGCGACCAGATGACGGGAGGCGCGAAGGGGAGCTTGACGCTTCTGCTGGCCGCCGCCGCACTGGTGCTGCTGATGGTGGTGGTCAATCTGGCCAACCTGCTGCTGGCGCGCGCATCGGGACGGCGCCGGGAGTTCGCCATCCGCACCGCGATCGGCGCCGGCATGGGGCGAATCATCCGGCAGACGCTAACCGAGAGCATGCTTTTGGCGCTGACCGGAGGCGCGCTGGGCGCCCTCCTCGGCAAATGGGCGCTGGCGGCCATTCTCCTCAAGTCTCCGCTCGACATGCCCGGCATCAAGGATATTCATCTGGACGCCGCGGCGCTGCTGTTCGCCGCCGCGGCGACCATCGGCAGCGGCGTGTTGTTTGCAATTCTGCCGGCCTGGCGGATGGCGCGCACGGATCCGCAGACGGCGCTGAAATCGGGGAGCCTGGCGATCACCGAGGGGCGGCATGGAGGACGCGTGCGGAGCGTCCTGATCGCCGGTGAAGTGGCGCTCTGCTCGTTGTGCCTGGTGGTTGGCGGCCTGCTGCTCAACAGCTTCGTGCGCGTGCTTCACGTGGACAAAGGATTTCAGACCGATCACGCGCTCACGCTGAACCTGGGCTTGCCGGCCGGACGCTATGCCGACACTGCGGCGCGCGCGCGTTTCGTGCGCACGCTGCTGGATAGGATCGAGGCGATGCCTTCGGTGGTGAGCGCGGGTGTGAGCAATCGCGGCCCGCTCTCGGGCGAGGGCAGCAATATCGGTATGTTTGTGGAAGGCGCCGCCGACATACCGGCCAATCATCCCACGGTGGATTATCGCGGCGTGACTCCGGATTTCTTCAGCGCCATGGGCATTCCGCTGGAGCGAGGGCGGTTGTTCGCGCCGGCGGACGGGGAACGCAAGGTAGGCCTGGTTTCGCTGCGAACGGCGCAAAAGATGTGGCCGGGAGCCGATCCGATCGGCAAACGGTTCCGGCTGGAGTCGACCGGCGACGAATGGATCGAAGTGGTGGGCGTGGTCGGCGACATACGGACCAGCCTGCTGAAGGTTCCCAATCCGACCGCCTATGTGCCGTACTGGCAACTGGCGCGGCCGGGGATCGCGGTGGTGGTGCGGACAGCCGCGGCTCCCCGCGCGATCGCCGGGGCGGTGCGCGCCGCGGTGCATGACCTGGATCCGCAACTGCCTTCGCCGCGCCTTTACACTATCGACGAAATCGTCGATTTGCTGACGGCGCAGCGGCGCTTCCAGCTGAAGCTCGTTCTGATTTTCGCCGCTTCGGCGCTGCTGCTGGCGGCCATCGGGGTTTATGGCGTCATTTCCAATTCGGTGGCGCGGCGCACTAACGAGATCGGAATTCGCATGGCATTGGGCGCATCGCGGCAGAACGTCCGGCTGATGGTGGCGGCTCAGGGGATGGCTCCGGTCGCGGCCGGAATGCTGGTGGGATTGGCGGCGGCTCTGGCGATCACGCGCCTGGTGAGTGGATTTCTGTTTGGCGTGCGCGCCACCGACCCGCTGACCTTCGGCGCGGTAGCCTCGGTGCTGCTGGTTTCCGCGGCCGCGGCCAGCTACCTTCCGGTACGCCGCGCCACGCGGGTGGATCCGCTGGTGGCGCTTCGGTACGAGTGAGTTTCGGCGCTCATTCGTAGCGCAAGGCGACCAACGGATCGATGCGCGTCGCTTTGCGCGCGGGAATGTAGTTCGCCAGGACCGATACCGCTACCAAAACCAGCGGCGCGACCGCAAAAACCAGCGGGTCCCTCGCCGTGACGCCGTAGAGCTGGCCCGATAGAGCGTGCGTCAATTGGAAAGCCGCGGCCAGGCCGATTGCCGCGCCGATCAGCGATGTCGCCAGCCCGCGGATGACCACCAGGCGGAGAATCTGCGACTGGCTCGCGCCCAGGGCGACGCGCAACCCGATTTCGTGGGTGCGGCGGCTCACCGAATACGCGGTCAGGCCGTAGATGCCCACCGTGGCCAGGGTCAGCGCGAGCGATGCGAACACCGTAAGCATCAACATGGAAATGCGGCGGAGCATCAAAGAATCGGAGAGCACTTGCTCCATGGTGCGGACGTTCGAAATCGGCTGTTCCGGATCGAGCTTGAGGATTTCGCGGCGCACGGCGGAAGCCATCGCCGCGGGATCGCCCTCGGTGCGGACGGCCAGCGCCATGGACGTGGAAGGATGCTGCCGGTGAGCGGTGTAGATGGCGGGTTCGACCGGTGAATCCAGGCCATAGAGTTTGGCATCGGCCACTACGCCCACGATCTCTGATAGCTGTCCCGCGACGCGGATTCGCCGGCCGAGCGGATCCTGGTTCGGGAAATGTTTGCGCACCAGGGCTTCGTTGACGATGGCCACCCACTTGGAGCCGATATCATCGTGCTGGTCGAAAACGCGGCCTTTTCGCAACGGGATCCCCATGGTGCTGAAGTAATGCGGCGTGACCATGCGGTAATCCGCGGTGGGTTCCTGCCCGGGTAAAACGGCCGGGGCTCCCTCGATTTCGAAACTATTCACGCCGACGCGAAAGGAGAGGATGGAGACGCGCAGCGGCAGAAATATGGACGCGCCCGCCGAACGGACCCCGGGAAGGGATTCAACCCGTTCGATGAGGTTCTTGAAGAAATCGGCGCGCTTCAACCGCGTGTCGTACTTGGCGTCGGGCAGGTTGAGCGTCATGGTGAGAATGTTGGCGACGCGGACGCCCGGAGACACCGCGGCCACCCGCATGAAACTGCGCAGCAGCAAGCCTGCACTGACAGAGAGCAACACCGCTAGAGCCACCTCGCCGGACAGCAGGAAGCCGCGAATACGATAGGTCCCTCCGGCGCCTTCAGAGCGGCCCGCGGCTTCTTTCAGCGTAGTGTTAAGGTTGGTGCGCGACGACTTCCAGGCGGGCATAAGGCCGAAGAGCAGGCCGGTGAAGATCGACAGGCCGATGGTGAAGGCGAGCACCGGCAGGTCGACGCTCATATGTTGCAGCAGCGGAAGCATGTCGGGCATCACGCTGCGCAGCGCACGCACGCTCCACTCCGCCAGGACCAGGCCGAGAATGCCCCCGGCGAGCGAGAGCACCAGGCTTTCGGTGAGCAGTTGCCGGATCAGGCGGGTGCGGCCCGCGCCCAGGGCGCCGCGAATGGCAATCTCTTTTTCGCGCGTGGCGGCGCGCGCCAAAAGCAGATTGGCGAGATTGGCGCAGGCGATGAGCAGCAGCAGGCCGACGGCTCCGAGTAGTATGACCAACACGGGGCGGATGCGGCCGGCGAACATCTCGGAGAGAGGGAACAGTGTAATGCCCCAGCCGGTATTGGTCGCGGGATAGGCTTTTTCGAGGCGCTGCGCGATAACCGTCATCTCGGCGCGAGCTTGGGCGGCGGTTACTCCCGGCTTGAGCAATGCCACGATGCCGTACATGTGGTTGCCGCGATCGGGATTATTGGGATCGATAGCCGTGGGCAGCCACAGGTCCGCGGCGATCAATTCGCCGAGTTTGTGCGGCACCACCCCGACGATGGTGCGCTCGACCCCATCCACCGTGAGGACGCGGCCGACCGCCGCGGGATCGGAATGGAAGCGCCGCTCCCAGAAAGCGTTGCTGATGAGAACGGCGTGAGGGCCGCCGGGACGGTCTTCATCGGCGGAGAAATTGCGTCCGGCGATGGGCGCGACGCCCATCGCGGGCAGGAATTCCCGGGATGCCAGCGCCGCCGAAACACGCTCGGGCTCGCCAATCCCGCTGACATTGAGGCCGTATTCGGGGATCGTAAACGCGGCCGACATCTGGTCGAACGAGGTGGCCTGCTTCTTCCAATCCAAATAGTCGGCGGCGCTGACGGGCATCTGATCGAAGCCCGATTTGAGGAGCGTCTGCCAGATCATCACTACCCGGCTGGGCTCGGGAAGCGGCAGAGGACGAAGCAGGACCGCGTTGACCATGGTGAAGATGGCGGTGTTGGGTCCGATGCCGAGCGCCAGCGCCAGGATGGCGACGGCGCAGAAACCGGGATTACGCAGCAGGGTGCGCAACCCGTAGCGAAGGTCTTGCCAGAAGAACTGCACAGGCCCTCCTCAAATAGACAGTAACGCCTCGCGGGGCTGGCTTGTTCCGTTGAAGACCGGAAAATCGACATACAATTGAGCGACATGCCGGGAATGATTCGACGGATCGCCACGGATTTACATATGTGGATTCCAGCCGCCGTGCTGGTAGCCGGAATCGTACTGTTATTGGTGGTGCGATGAATACGCCGGGGCGTTCGCTGCACGTGCTCGGCGTGGTGTGCGGGCTGGCGGCGGGCGCGTGGCTGGGCGCGGCGGAGGCCCCCACCAAGCTGGTGGCGGCGGGGTATTCGCCGTTTCTGATTTCGCTGGGGATGGTCGCCGGTGTGTTCGTGGCCCGGTGGACGGTGCCGATGGCGCTGAAGGGCTCGGGGTACCTGCTGGGCGATCTGCGGGCCAACCGGCACCTGCTGGCATGGGCCATCCTGGCCGGCATGTTGTGGGCAGTGGCCAACACGTTGACAGTATTCGCGATTCGCGATGTCGGTTTGTCGATCGCGTTCCCGCTGTGGAATACCAACAGCCTGGTCGGGCTGTTGTGGGGCTGGCTGCTGTTTCACGAACTGCGCGGATCTTCCGCCCGGCAGTGGGGACGGGTGGTGGGCGGAGCGGGGGCAATCGTCATCGGAGCCTGTGTGCTGGCGTACGCGACCTCTTACGCGCCGGCCGCGGGAGCTGCGCGATCGGCCACGCGCGGGGTGCTGGCGGCGCTGGGAGCGGGACTCCTGTGGGGCAGCATGTACATTCCGTATCGCAAGGCCTATATCAGCGGGATGAACCCGCTTTCGTTCGTCACCATTTTCACGATCGGCGAACTGGGAACGGTATTCGCGCTGGCGGTGACTTTCGATGGGGGGTTTGCGGGCGTGACCGCCGAACTGGGGCGCGCCCGGCCGGCACTCTTCTGGCTGTTTCTGGGCGGATTCTGCTGGGTGCTGGGCGATCTGTTCCAGCAGTATGCCGCGAAATACATCGGCATCGGACGCGGCATTCCGCTCTCCAATACCAACCAGCTTTGGGGATTGGCCTGGGGTGCGCTGGTATTTGGCGAGTTGGCCGGACGGGGAACGGCGGTGCAAGGCCTGGTGATCGCCGGATCGCTGGCGATGATCGCGGGCGCGGTCGCGATCAGCACGGCGGAAGCTCCGGCGGGCGAGCAGCAGGCCTGGAAGCGCGCCATGCAGCGCGAATGTAATCGATACGGGCTGGATGCGGCGCGGGTGGCCGCGACATTAGCCGGCGAGGATCCCCTGGCGCGTGAGAAAACAGGCCGCTCCTGGTGGGAGTTGGTGATTGCCGCCGCAGCCGTCGCGGCATTTCTCTGGCTGGGACTGGAGGCCGCGCCGCAGCCGGTGGCCATGAACTTCGGCTGGATGGCGGCGATCCTGGCCGCGTCACTGGTGTTTCTGGTGGCGGGCGGGGTCCTCTTGTGGAAGCGAACCAGGTTTTCGTAGTTGGACGGGCGGTCGATTGACGCCGCCCGCCGGTCTCCGGCTGACGGCCACCCCGACCGGCTGTGCTTCATGAAGGGCTTGCTATCCTGGGGTGGAGCAGTGTCCCAGCGAAATTACCTGTGGCGCGCCGGCGCCCTCGTCGCCGGCGGTCTTTCGATTCTTACGGCTGTATACGCTTGGCAGAGGCCGTTCCGGTCCTATCCGGGGCTGGAATATTCCAATTGGCCCGCGCCGCCCGATAAAGACACGCTCACCGAGTGGACCTTCGCCCGGCTGATGTATCCGCCGGTGGGCCGCTACTACGGTGGCGTAGAGTTTTTCGGAAGCTGGAAAGAAGGCGGATCGAACTGGACCATGGATTATCCGCGGTCGGATCGCCATCTGGCCACCGCGGTGGCGCGGCTCACCCGCATCCATGTGCGGCAGGCGGAGGAACCCGTCGATCTGGACGATAACGACGTCTACGACTGGCCGTGGCTCTACGCGGTGGAAGTCGGCCACTGGGCGTTGACGGATTCGCAGGCCAAAACGCTGCGCGAGTATCTGCTGCGCGGCGGATTTCTGATGGTGGACGATTTTCACGGCAACGTGGAATGGCAGACGTTTTTCGAGAGCATGCACAAAGTCTTCCCCGATCGTCCCATCAACGACCTGGAAGATTCGAATTCGATTTTTCACACGATTTACGACCTGGATCATCGCTACCAGGTGCCTGGCGCAATTTATTTGGAGACCCATCTCACGTATGAGAAAGGCGAATCCGGCAGGCCGCCGCACTGGCGGGCGATTTACGACGATCGCGGCCGCGTGATCGTCGCCATCTGCCATAACATGGATTTGGGCGATTCCTGGGAGCATGCGGACAATCCGCAATATCCCTCGAATTTCTCCGATCTCGGCTTACGGATCGGCATCAATTACATCGTGTATGCGTTCACCCATTGATGCGGCCACGGTTAGACCGGCGGGATGGCACCCCGCCTCGATCGGGTGTCATCAAAGCCCGGCCAGGCGGATTGGCAATCCGCCGCAGGCTGCCAGCCTGCACCACAAAAACCACTTCTTCTGTTGGTCGTGGACCTAGGAGCTGATATGAACTGGAGCGCGATCGCGGCGGTACTGCTGGCGCTGGCGGTAATTCTCGGGGCATTTGGGGCGCATGGGCTGAAGGACCGCCTGGATACTCTCGGCACCGCCTCGATTTGGGAGAAGGCGGCGTTCTATCACTTCATCCATGCGCTGGGGATGCTGATTGTCTCGATCATTCCCAGCACTCCATTGCTGACTCGTTCCAGCACGGAGGTGGTGTGCTGGTTTCTGTTGGTCGGCATCCTGGTATTTTCCGGGAGCCTGTACGCGCTCGCCTTGAGCGGCAATCACACGCTCGGCGCCATCACGCCCATCGGCGGGGTTTCGTTCATCCTCGGCTGGCTGTGGCTGGCATTCCGGCTGGCACAGCGCTAATCCGCCCACCGGTCGAAAGCCCGATGCTACTCTCTTTAAGGCATGTCCCACGACGAGTTCAACCTGGCCGGTGCGGCCCGCCAGGAAATGATCGAACGCGGTTTCGAGCCTGATTTTCCACTGGAAGCCCTTCGCCAACTGTCCGCGCTGAATCCGCGGCCGGTTGACGGTCTGCCCGATCTCACGGGTTTGTTATGGTCGTCGATCGATAATGACGACTCCCACGACCTCGATCAGATCGAGTGGGCGGAGCGGACGGCGACGGGCGTGCGCGTGCTGGTGGGCATCGCGGACGTGGATTCGATGGTGGCAGGGGGGACGCCGATCGACGGCCACGCCCGCCACGAAACCACCACGGTTTATGCCGGCATCCGCACGTTTCCCATGCTGCCGGAACAGCTTTCGACGGATCTGACGTCGCTGAACGAAGGCGCCAATCGAGCGGCGGTGGTGATCGAGATGACCGTGGGCGCGGACGGATCGATTTCGGGCGAGAAGGTGTGCCGGGCGCTGGTGTGCAATCGCGCCCAGCTTACGTACAACGCGGTGGGCGGATGGCTGGAAGGGAACAGCGCGGCGCCCGCCAAAGTCGCACAATCACCGGATCTCGAAGCGCAGCTTCGATTGCAGGACGAAGCGGCGCTGGCGCTGCGGGAGGCTCGCCACCGGCTGGGCGCGCTCACCTTCGACCGCCAGGAAACTCGCGCCGTGATCACCAACGGTCAGGTTACGGGGATCGCGGTGCGGCAATCGAACCGCGCGGCGCACCTGATCGAGGATTTCATGATCGGCGCCAATGAAGTGATGGCGCGGACGCTGCGCCAGGCGCGCGTATCGTCCATCCGGCGGGTAGTGCGAGCTCCGGAACGTTGGGCACGCATCATTGAACTGGCGTGCCGCTACCAGGAGACACTCCCGGCGGCGCCCGATGCCGGCGCGCTGAATGCGTTTCTCATGCGGCGCAAGGCGGCGGATCCGGTCCACTACGCCGATGTTTCGCTGGCGGTGCTGAAGCTGATGGGTCCGGGCGAGTATGTCCTGATGAAGCGGGGCGACGAAGAGCAGGGTCATTTCGGGCTGGCGGCGCACGATTACACGCACTCCACCGCGCCCAACCGCCGCTTCGCCGACCTGGTGACGCAGCGCCTGCTGAAATCGCTGGGGGGCCGGCCCCCATACGAGGATGAAGAGCTGGACGCCATTGCGCGCGCCTGCACCGAACGGGAGGATGCGGCGCGCAAGGTGGAACGCGACATGAACAAGCGATTGGCGGCGGCCGGGCTGCAGCATCGCATCGGGCAAACCTTCTCCGCCGTCGTCACCGGCGTCACGCACAAGGGAGTATTCGTGCGGGTGCTCGATCCGCCGGTGGAGGGCCGCCTGATGCGCGGCGAACACGGACTCGACGTGGGCGACCGCCTGCAGGTCGCCTTGCTGGCAGCCGATCCCCTGCGCGGCTTCATCGATTTTGGGAGGATTGCATGACGAATTATTCCGCCGAATCCGCCGCGCTCCTGCGGCACACACTGGCAACCCTGGCCTATCGCGCGGGTAAGGCGCTGCGCGGGGCGCCTCCGGAATTCGCCGCGTTCCGGGCCGATTCCACATCGCGCACGCCCGCGGAGATCCTGGCGCATATGGGCGACCTGTTCGATTGGGCGCTTTCCATCGCCAATGGAAAACAGGCCTGGCACGATTCCGTGCCGCTGGCATGGGATCAGGAAGTCGCCCGCTTCTTCGCCGCGCTCGAGGCATTCGACGCGAGAGTGGCGCAGGGTCCCATGAACGAATCCCTCGAACGGCTGTTCCAGGGGCCGGTCGCCGACGCGCTCACGCATACCGGTCAGATCGCGATGCTGCGGCGCATGGCCGGATGCCCTTTTCGAGGCGAAAACTACTTCGTCGCCGACATCGCCGCCGGCCGGGTCGGCCTCGAGCAAGCGGCCCCGCGACGCGAGTTCTAACTCCCGCCCTACGGCACGGAGCGGCGCCGTCGTGTTTACGTAATTGTCATTCTTCGGACATTAGGCCGTAACAAGCGGCAGCTATCCTAATCGAGACTTTTCGCGCCAATTCCCTGACTGAGAGGACCCATGCAATTTGCCAGCACTCGCTGTGTACTCGCCGTTGGTGTGTTTCTCTTTTCAGCCGCCGTTGCCGCTGTTCCGGTTTCCGCTCAACAGAATGGCTCCGGCGTCATTTCCGGCAAAGTGCTCGACCAGGTGGGCAAGCCCATCCAAGGGGCCAGCGTAGCCGTGAAGAACGAAGCGACCAACGCAACACTGTCGGCGATGACGGATGCCGACGGAGGGTTCTCGATCACGGGTCTCCCGCCCGGCAACTACACCGTGGAGACCACCGCTTCCGGTTTCGGCAAGGGAATCCGTTCCGGGATTCAGATCACGCCCGAAAAGGCGGAGGACTTGACCATCACGATGAATGTGGCCTCGCTGTCGCAGGTGGCTACAGTCGAAGAAACGATCTCGGTCGCGGCGCAACTCGCGCCATCCGGGAACACCCTCGAGGCGACCTCGGCGAAAACCGAAATTTCGGGCGCGCTCATTCAGAATTTCATGTCACCGGTTTCGGACTTCGCCGAAATCGTCAACCTGGCGCCGGGCACGTACAGCACCGATCCCAACGGCATCGGACTCGGGCAGGGGAAAATCTACTTTCGCGGGTTTCAGGACGGCCAATTCACGATGACCTTCGATGGCATTCCATTCGAGGACACGAATACTCCCACGCACCATTCCTGGGCGAATTTCCCGTCGCAGTGGGTGGGTTCGACGGACTTCGACCGCAGCCCGGGCCAGGCATCGGATTTCGGCCCGACGAACTTCGGCGGATCGATCAACCTGAAATCGGAACCGCTGGCCACCGACCCCAATGTGCGCGGCACCATCTCGTATGGATCCTTCGATACGCGCCTGCTGGAGCTGGATTTCGACAGCGGCCAGTTCGGCCCGCACAACGCGAACACGGTGCTGGTGGACATCCACCAGTTACTGTCGAACGGATACCAGACCTTCAATAAGCAGAAGCGCGACGCCGGCTCGCTGAAAGGACAGCACCGGCTGTCGGACCGGACCTCGATCACGATTTTCGGCGGCCTGGTGGACTTGTGGACGAACACCCCGAACACCACGAATCCCACGCGCGCGCAGGTGGCGCAGTTCGGAGACGACTTCCTGCTGGAAGGCGACCCCGGCACGCTGACGGCGCCGAACCCGTATTACTACGGGTTCAACTACTACCACGTGCAGACGGATTTCGAGTACATCGATTTCACTACCGACCTGGGCGGCGGATGGCGTTTCGACGACAAAGCATATACGACACGATATTGGAACAAGCAGGACTATCAGAACGGCGGGACCGTGAACCTGGGCGCCGCAAAGCCCAGCGGCGTCGACAAGCTGAATGGCTACCGGCACGTGGGCGATACCGCGATTCTGAGCTACGAGAGTAAGTGGGGCGTCTTCCGCACCGGTTTCTGGTATGACTGGGCTTACACCGATCGATACCAGATTCCGCAGAACATCATTACCCGGGTGGATACGCCGCTGGGGAATTTCCACGAGCATTTCATCACGCAATCGTCGCAGCCGTTTGCGGAGTTCGAGTGGCACCCTCGGCCGAAGCTCGTGATCACCGCCGGCGTCAAGGACGCCAACTATGCGATGGCGTTGAACCAGTACCAGGATAACGGGAAGACGGTGGGTTGCCTGGGCGGAACGCTCTCGAGTTATCCCGGCGGCGGGCCGCCGCTCTGCATCGGCGGCGCCGCTTTTGTCACCCACAGCATCGACTACAACAACGTGCTGCCCACGATTACCGCGCGCTACCACTTCCGGCGGAGCTGGTCGGCATACGCGCAGTTCGCCGAAGGCAGCATCATTCCGCCGAGCGGCGTCTTCGATGTGCCGAACGCCCAGGTGCTGACTCCGCCCAAACCCACTTTGGCGAAAACGTATCAAGCCGGGACGGTCTTGAAGTTCAATCGCTGGACTCTGGACGCGGATGTCTATTACGTCCATTTCCAGAACGGTTACGATTCCTATATCGATCCCACCGATAACGAGCCCGTCTTCGTGGCGACCGGTCCTACCAATACGAAAGGCGTCGAGATGGAAAGCAATATCGCCCTCGGGCACGGGTTGAGCCTTTACGTAAACGGCTCGCTGGGGTCGGCCAAATATCAGACCGGTCCGAATTTCCCCAACGGCGGCTTGTGGGTGGCGAATACTCCCAGGGACGTCGAAGCGGTGAGCCTGCTTTGGCAGCACCAGAGCTGGGATGTCGGCATCGTCAACAAACGCGTGGGTGATCTGTACAACGATAACGGCACGCTGAATTACCTGATCAACGGAATCACCATACCGTATCCCGTCGACCAGGCGATCGCAATCAATCCCTTTGATCTCACCAACCTATTCGTGAATTACACGGTGAGGTCGTCGTCCTGGCTTCGGGGTACCAAGATCCGCCTGTCGGTGGATAACCTCATGAACAGCCATAACATCGTTGGAATAACGCCGCTTACCGCCGCGACGACCAGCGTGCACTACGCCCCCAATCCCGGCGACCAATTGAATCTGTTGCCGGGGCGCAGCATCATGATTTCGTTCACCGCGGGCTGGGCGCCGAAGCGGTAAGTTTCCTTATCTGTGTTATCGCGCGCAAGGCCGCGCAGGCCGGTACGGACACTCAGGTGATCACGTACATCCGCCCGGAACGCCGCCTCCTGATCTCGCATCACTAAGAGGGAGGGAGCTCCAAAAGAGAAACCGGAGGTGTCAATGACTGAACCCGACGGTGAAAGAAAGGCCGGTGAAGTGCTTCCGGGAGGCGCTTCGCCGGCCTTTCCGCGTTTTCGCCGCTTGAAAGGAACTTAGACTGCACCCGCACTTATCATTGGCTTCCTGACGCGAATAGCCGCCCTCGGGATCGGCATTGAAATGATCGTGGCCGCGCTTATGGTTCATGTGCCCAACGGATTCTTCATGAATTGGACGGGGACGCAGCGCGGGGAGGGATTCGAATTTCACTTACTGGCGATCGCGCTGGCTGTCACGGTCGTGGTTAAGGGCGCGGGCGCGTTTTCGGTGGACAGGGCGCTGTTGTTTTCGGCCGCGCTTCCGCATCCCTACCCCGCGCACTCCGGCGATTGAGCCGCTCAGTGGACCAGTTTGAGGACCAGGATTCCACCGAGAAGCGCGATCGCGGCGGCCAGGCCGAAATAAGCAAACAGGTGGATCAGGTGAGGGCGGAATGGAGCGGGCCTGCCGCCTACCGCAACCGGAGCTGGAGGCGACGGCCTGCGGTGCGCCAGCTCTTCGATTTGGCGCGAGTAGCGCAATAGCGTCAGAGACGCGGCGATTTTCTTCATACTGGCGCCCGGCGCCGGGCGGGAATTGGTGTCGGCGATATGTTCCACCGCGGTGCGGACACGGTCGGCGGCAACTTCGGCGGGGACGCGATTCAGCATCTGCCGCAACACTGCGGCGAATTGCTGTATGTCATGGTCCGCGCGGGGGGACGCGCTCGCGCCGGCGCTCGAGGATAAGCGGGCGCCGCCGTTTTCAACACAGACGCTTTCGGAACGGACCGCGCCGTGGATACAGCCGCGCTCGTGAAGTGATGACAACTCCGTAGCGATCGAGGAGGACCAGTTGAGCAGCTCATCCAGAGTCAACTGGCGGCTCTGCAAAACCGCGGCGAGCGTGCGGGTGGGTTGGTCTTTCTCCGGCACGAGTACCTCTTGAATCCGCGCGTTTCGGCAGGGGCGGATGGTAGATCCGCCTCACAAGCACTCAATCGATCATACGTTCCAGTATGGGCCCATACGCATCGATGCGGCGGTCCCGGAAAAACGGCCAATTGCGCCTGACTTCCTCGATTTGACGGGTATCGCAGTCGGCGAGAATGATCTGCTCGTCGCTATGGGAAGCTTCCGCCATTACCACACCGAAGGGATCCGCGACAAAAGAGCCGCCCCAGAACTCCAGCCCCGCATCCGGCGGGCCTTCGTGGCCGACGCGATTCACGACAGCGACGAAAACGCCATTGGCGATGGCATGGGCGCGTTGAATGGTTTTCCAGGCATCGTGCTGGGACGGGCCGATGGTGGATTTGTCCTCGGCGTTCCAGCCGATCGCGGTGGGATAGAAAAGCACGTCGGCGCCCGACATGGCGGCCATGCGCGCCGCCTCGGGAAACCACTGGTCCCAGCAGATCAGCGGTGCGACGCGGGCATAGCGGGTCGCGAATACCCGTACACCCAGGTCGCCGGGGGTGAAGTAGAATTTTTCGAAAAACTGCGGGTCGTCGGGGATGTGCATTTTCCGATACAAGCCCAGCAGCGTGCCATCGGCGTCGATCACGACGGCGGAGTTGTGGTACAAGCCTGCCGCCCGCCGCTCGAAAATCGGCACGACGATCACGATTTGGCACTCGCGCGCGAGACGCATGAAAATCTCCGTCGTGGAGCCGGGAACTGTCTCTGCCAGATCGAAAAGGTCGCTGCGCTCTTCGCGGCAGAAGTACTGGGATCGAAACAGCTCCTGCAGGCAGACGATTTTCGCGCCCTTGGAGGCTGCCTCGCGAATGCGCCATTCGGCTTTGGCGAGATTCTCGTTGGGATCTACCGAACAGGCCATTTGAATGAGGCCGATTCGAAATCTGGAAAACGCCACGAGTCCATTGTAGCGGCCGGGGAAGAAATCGATACCTGCTATGATGGCAATTCTCCCGTGACCTTTCGCGCGCTGGTGCTCTTCGATATCGATGGGACGCTGGTCCGCCGCGCGGGGCCACACCATCGGGAGGCGCTGGTGGAAGGAATCCGGAGAGTCACCGGCCTCGATACCAGCACTGAAGGAATTCCGGTGCAGGGCATGCTCGACCCGGACATCCTGACGGTGATGCTGCGCCGCGCGGGAGCGACGGGCGCGGCAATTCGCCAGGCGCTGCCCGAAATCGAGCGTGCCGCCGAGCGCCACTACCTGCGGGTTTGCCCGCAAATCGGCAACCGGCACTGCCCGGCTGTCGAACCGGTGCTTGATCGCCTGACCCGCCGCGGCGTTCTGCTCGGCCTGGTTACGGGCAACCTCACCAGGATCGGCTGGCACAAGCTGGAGCGCGCCGGTTTGCGCCGATACTTCCGGTTTGGCGCTTTCGGCGAGATGGCGGGGACTCGCGCGGCGCTGGCCAAACTGGCCATCGGCGAAGCGCGATCAAAGGGCTGGATCGGCCGCGGCACTCCGGTTTCTCTCATCGGCGATGCGCCGCCCGACATTTTAGCCGCGCGCCGGAACGCGATCCGGTCGATCGCGGTGAAGACGGGAATCACTCCCCCGGCCGACCTGGCGGCGCTGGCGCCGGACTTTCTGCTCCGGAATTTGCGGGAATTGCGGCTGCGAATGGTCGAGTGACCGTGGGACAGGCGATCGAATTCGTGCCGCCCGTCAATATGTCCCGGGCCGCGGCGCGGTTACTCGTGTTTCTGCAGCAACAGCGTGATGGTGCCGATGGTGAACTGCATGCGGACGCGCACCTGGATCGGCAGCTTGCGGCGGTCGTCGGAGAGCCAGATTTGAAGGTGCGCGGGGCGCCGGTACAAAACGTTGTTGAACAGATACGCTTCGTAGCAGATGGTATGGAATGTGCCTTCGGGGGTTTTGATGTCCTCGCGCGACTGCGCCTCAACCTTGGCCATAACGGCGCGTTTCCCATCCGACACGGCGGCCATGGTGCTCTGGCCCGGTTCCAGGTTCAGGGTCCGCAGGAACATCAATCCGCCCAGCACGTCATGAACACAGGTTGGAATCTCGATTTCGCGCTGCAGGAGAACCGTGTTCTTGAGGCGGTCGCGCTCCAGGTAATCGGCGCGATGCGCGGCCCCGTCGAAGGTGATACTGGTTTCGCGATGGCGGCTGCCCTCGCGCGCGGTCATCTGAACCGTTTCCGCGCACAGCGAGGGAGTGAGATTGACGGAATAATGGTCCTCCACTTTGTAGAGGGTCGAAACCAGGCCTACCGATTCCACCTGGACGGCTGCGCGGGCCGCGCCGCCGGCCTGGCGCGTAAATTCCACCCTGGCGCGGCCGGCGGTGATGAGCCGCCATTCCACGTTGTAATAGAGAACCTCATGCGCTGGCAGATCGGCCCCGACCGGAGCGGCCGCCTGAGCCGGGTTCGGAGAGCCGCCGTTCTGTGGAAAACAGGCGGGAACCGCGGCCAGGAGCAGAGGCGCCAACCTCATGAAAACACAGTTTCGCAAATGCGGATCGCGGGGTGCAATCAATGGGAACATTGGCCGTCTAATGTTCGTCGGACATTGCGGAGCGAAGGATAATCGAGAAATATGTCATTCGGGTCAATCCTCAAGCGTCCAGCCGCGCTGCTGGCGCTGGGTCTGTGTTTTGTCGGTGTAGCCGTCAGCGTTCTGGGCCGGCTGGCGACCGGTCCTGTAAAAGAAGCCAAACGCACAGCATACACCAACGAACCGGGGGCGCACGCCTATCCCGCGTTTTCTCCCGACGGCAAACAACTGGCTTACAGCGCCCGCGGCCTGGCGAAGGACGATGTATACCACATTTACGTCGGACCGAGCGCCGGCGGGGCGCCGCGCCAGGTGACCACCGGCGATGCCGGCGACATCGCCCCGGCATGGAGCCCGGATGGCCAGACGCTGGCGTTCTCGCGGCTGGATGAGGACAGCGTGCTCATCATGACCATCCCCGCCGCGGGCGGAGAGGCGCGGCAGGTGGCGGAATTCGCGGACCGGCCGGACGAAGACACGCAGCCCGAACCGGCCGTGTCGTGGATGCGTGATGGAAAGTCGTTGGTGGTGGCGGGTGGGGACGAGAAGGAGCCATCGGCTATCTCGATCGTCGATTTATCGGGTGGCGCGATCCGGCGCATTACCAATCCCGCGAAGGGGACAAAAGGCGACGGCGATCCGGCGGTTTCGCCGGATGGGAGGAGCATCGCCTTCGTGCGCAGCGTCAGAACCGAGGACGACGATTCGAGCGGCGGCGACATCTATGTATGCGACCGTTCCGGTGGCGGCCTGCACCCTCTTACCTGGGACAATCAGGCCATCCGCGGCATTGCCTGGACGCCCGACGGCCGGGAGCTGATTTATGGCGCCGACCGCATGGCGGGGTGGCGATTGTGGCGCGTGCCGGCTTACGGCGGAACACCACGCGATTTGCAGATTGCCGGACGCCAGGCGCAGTATCCGGCGGTTTCGCGCGATGGCCGCATGGCCTTCACCGAGCGCGCGGCATCTTCCGAGATCTGGGCGGTGAATCTCGACGCGCCAGGCGAGCCCGTCAAAGACCTGCGCGAAAAGCTTCTGATTCGTTCGGACTCGCGTGAAGTGGAGCCGGCGGTTTCGCCCGACGGCAAGCTGGTCGCGAATGTGTCCGACCAAAGTTTCGAAGAGCAGATCTGGATTGGGGATGCCGACGGCCTTTCGCCGCGCTATCAGCTAACGCAGATTCCCGGCTTGCGGCTGCAGCACCTACGCTGGTCGCCCGACAGCAAACAGCTTCTCTACCAGGCGCGTTCGCAGCGCGGCGAGGAGGTATACAAGTCCGAAGTCAAGCCGGGCGCGAAGCCGGTGCGGATCTTGCAGGAGGGCGATGGCGAAGCGTCCTGGTCGCACGATGGGAAGGCAATCTATTACATTTCCCGCGGCCAGTTATGGAAAGCCGACGCCGCGGGAGGCCGCGCGCGCAGTCTTACGGTCGGCCGCCGGAATGCCAGCGAACCGGAAGAATCGGCGGACGGCAAGTACGTCTACTTCCGGCGGTTCCGCGAGATCTGGAGGGCGAACGCGGAAGGCGGCAATGAAGAGGCGGTCGTCAGGCCGGAACACAACATGCTGTGGGCGGCCATTTTTCCGTTCCGCGATGGTTTGTACTACATGGAATGGGTACAGAGCGGGCACAACTTTGACCTGGCTTATTACGATTTTCAATCGCAGAAATCCACCAGCATCGTGACCTTGAAGAACCTGGATACCTGGGACGACGTGTTCGCCATGTATCCCGACCAGAAGCGCCTGCTCTATGCCAAGACCGACCGCAACGAAACGAACCTGGTGATGGTGAAGAATTTCCGGTGAGGAGTCCGGTGCGACCGCGCCCATGAGACAGGAGCCCAACTACTTCGAGGGCAAGGACGCTGTTCTTATCTATATCGCGAAAAAACTGCGCGACGCGCTGCGGCTGGAAACCGCGCTGGCGGAAGCGGGCATCGATTACGGCGTGGAAACCGACGAGTACTCCGGAGGGTTGGTGTTCCGGTCGGTTCGTACCGGAGCGTTCTTTTACGTGCTGCAGGAATCAAAAGCCGCCGCCCACCAGGTAATGCAGCGGAACGGATTTCAGCCGCACGAGGAGTAACGCGCGGGCGATAATATCCGGATGAGACTTGCCGCTCTGCTCTGCGGCTTGGGACTAATGTCAATCGCGCAGACCTCGCCGCCCCAGCCGCCGGACATCGAACCAGGCGTTCTCCCGAGGACGTGGATCACCGGAGGTCCGAACTGCCTGGAGATTCCCGATTGGCAGGTCCACGAATACAATCCCGGCTTCTATATCCTGCGCGAATCCGGATGCATCAACTACGAGAAGCCGTTCCTGTACCTGATCTTCGGGCACGACCGCGCCATGCTGGTGGACACCGGCGCGGGTGCGGTGGATACGGCGGTGTTCGTGCGGAGACTCGTCGCCGGCTGGGCGAGGCGCAATAACCGGCAGCCGTTGCCGCTGCTGGTGGTCCACTCTCATGGACACAGCGATCACGTGGCAGGCGACAAGAGCTTCGAGGGAATGCCGGACATGACCCTTGTGCTGCCCACCATCGAAGCCGGGCAGAAGGCG
>Ga0335078_10005436_pt1 | contig 18829 bp, 18 predicted proteins | sample Lox_Sample_32_FD_206711 | JGI IMG/M metagenome (GOLD analysis project Ga0335078, IMG submission 206711) | Soil microbial communities from Loxahatchee National Wildlife Refuge, Florida, United States - Lox_Sample_3.2 | ecosystem: Environmental > Terrestrial > Soil > Wetlands | place: USA... | reverse complement strand
TCACGGGCGTCGACCGCAAGTCGCGCACCATCTCGCTGTCGATCAAGGCCAAGGAGGCCCACGACGAGGCCGAGGCCGTACAGAGCTATCGCTCCGAGCAGGCGCCGAGCGGCACCAGCCTGGGCGACCTCCTCAAGGAGCAGATCGGCTCGGGCGGCGAGCGCGGCGGCTGAAGCGCCATGACGAAGTCCGAGCTCATCGAGATCATCACCGCCAAGCAGAAGCACCTGCCGGCCAAGGACGTCGAGCTGGCGCTGAAGCAGATCCTCGAGATCATGAGCGATGCGCTCTCGCAGGGAGAGCGCATCGAGATCCGGGGTTTCGGCAGCTTCTCGCTCCACTTCCGCCCGCCGCGTCAGGGGCGCAACCCCAAGACCGGCGAGGCGGTGGCGCTCTCGGGCAAGCACGTGCCGCACTTCAAGCCCGGCAAGGACCTGCGCGAGCGCGTCAACGACGGCGCCGGGCGACCGATCCGCGACTGACGCGGGGTGAGGCGCGGGGCTGCGGTTATGCCCCGCGCAGCGGACCTGTTATCGTCTCTCCTGTGTTTGAGCTGCCCCCACTGCTGCTCGGGCTGGCGTTCATCCTCGTCGGAGTGGCCGCCTGGTTTCTCGGGCGCCGCAACGGCGCCGCGCGCACGATACGCCTGCCGCGCGACTACTACGTCGGCCTCGATCACCTGATCAACGATCGCTTCGACCACGCGGCCGAGGTGTTCGCTCGCGTGGCGCAGGCCGATGGCGATGCCGCGGAGATCCAGTTCGCGCTCGGCAGTCTCTTCCGGCGCCGCGGCGAGGTGGAGCGCGCGATCGCGATCCACTCGCGGCTGCGTGATCAGGGGGGCGGGACCCTGCGGGACAAAGCGGCGTTCGCGCTGGCTCTCGATTACCTGAGTGCCGGCCTCATGGACCGCGCCGAGCAGGTGCTCGAGGAGCTTTCCGCCTCGCGCGAGTATCGTCACGCCGCGCTCGATCACCTGGTGCGTATCTACGAGTCGCAGGGCGACTGGGCCAAGGCGCTGAAGATCTTCCATGCGCTGCCCGCCGCGGTGCAGGCCGAACGGCGGCGCGTCGCGGCGCACTATCTGTGCGAGCTCGCCGAGCACGCACTGCTGCAGGGGGATGCGGAGCGCGCCCGGACGCTCCTGCGCCAGGCGCGCACCCACCAGGCAGAGCTGCCGCGCGCCGACATCCTGACGGCGCGCCTCGCTGTGGGAGCCGGCGACAATGCCGGGGCGCTGTTCCTCTATCTTCAGGCGCTCGAGATGGCCCCCGGGCTCGCGCTCGAGATCATCCCGCCGGTGCTCGCCATCGCCGGCGCGAGCGGCGGGGCGGACGTGCTGCAGGAGCTCGGCAAGCGCCTGAGGTCCAGCGGCCGGGTGACGCCGCGGCAGCTCGCGTGGCTGCTCGCGACCGCCGCTCCCGCGAGCGATGTGGCGCGCCTGCCGGGCATCGCCGCCGAGCTCGGTCCGGGCATCCAGTCGGTGGCCGACGCCGCATCCCTGAGCGCGCTGCTGACCCGCATCGGCGATGCCGGCGGGCGCTACCAGTGCGAGGACTGCGGGCTGAACAGCGTCGGCTGGTACTGGCACTGCCCCAAGTGCCGCTCCTGGGACAGCCTGCAGCCGGCCGTTTTCAAGTGGGCGGAGCGCGCCGATCAGGGCGTGCGCCCCTCGTGAGGAGAGAGTGTCCATGACCGTTTCCAAGCCCGTGATCCGCACGGCGGTGTTTCCCGTGGCGGGGCGCGGCACGCGCTTTCTGCCGGCGACCAAGGCGAGCCCCAAGGAGATGCTGCCGGTCGTCGACAAGCCGCTCATTCAGTACGCCGTCGAGGAGGCACTCGCGGCCGGCGCACGGCGGCTGGTGTTCATCACCGGTGCTTCCAAGCGCGCCATCGAGGATCACTTCGACTCCGACCAGGAGCTCGAGCACCTGCTGACGGCCCAGGGAAAGAGCGATCTCCTGAAGACGCTGCGCAGCGTCCTGCCGTCCTACGCCTCCTGCATCTACATCCGCCAGCCGGCGCCCCTGGGATTAGGCCATGCGGTGCTGTGCGCGCAGCCGGCGGTCGGCGCCGAGCCCTTCTTCGTCCACCTGGCGGACGATCTGATCCGCGCCGACCCGGGCTGCCTCGAGCAGATGGCGCGTGTCTACGAGGCGAAGCGTGCCAGCATCCTCGGCGTCGAGGCCGTGGCCCGCCGCGACACCGAGAAGTACGGCATCGTGGCCGTCGAGGGAGAGAAGGCGGACACCAGCCGCGTGCGCAGCATCGTCGAGAAGCCCAAGCCCGCCGATGCCCCCTCGAATCTCGCGGTGGTCGGTCGCTACGTGCTGACGCCGGCGATCTTCGAGCACCTGGAGCGCATCGGCCGCGGAGCGGGCGGTGAGATCCAGCTCACCGACGGGATCGCGGCGCTGATGCGCGAGGAAGCGGTCTACGCCTACCGCTTCACCGGCAAACGCTACGACTGCGGCAGCAAGCTCGGCTACCTGCAGGCGACGGTCGAGTATGCGCTCGGGCATGCGGCGCTCGGCGGCCGTTTCCGCAAGTACCTGCAGGCACTCGATCTCACCGAGCCACCGAAGGCGCAGGCGCGGCCGCGCGCGCCGGCGCGCGCCGGCAACGGTGGCGCCCGCAAGCGCGCGGCATCGCGCGGCGTGCGCGCCAGGCACGCACCGCGCGCCGCCGCGGCAGCGGCGCGCAAGTCCCCTTAAGGAAGCCTCTCCTGATATATGACGCGCGCTGGCCCTTTCGGGGCTTGCGCGCACGCATGTGCAGGCCGCAGAGTGACCCCAGGGGGCCGCTGCAAAAGGAGGAGCCATGGCCACACGTCGTTCTATCGTCACTCCCGCACCCGCCGAGCCCGCCGCGCGCCGCGCGGCGCCGCCACGCGCCGCGGCAGCGAGCACCAAAGCCGCTCGCCAGATTGCCAGGATCTCGCCGGAGGATCGGCGCGCAATGATCGCCGAGAGCGCGTACCTGCGCGCCGAGCGGCGCGGCTTCGCGCCCGGTCACGAGGAGGCCGACTGGCTGGCCGCAGAGGAGGAAGTCGACGCGCTCCTCGAGCACCGTTACGGCGGCCCGGCGCAGTAGCAAACTGCGCGCCTCAGGGGAGCCAGAGCGTGACGACCGCACCGCCGCCGGTGCGGTTCGCGAGGCTCAGGCGTCCGCCATGCGCCTCGACGATCTCGCGGCATAAGGTCAGCCCTAAGCCGCTGCCGGTCGGTTTGGTGGAGTAGAAGGGCAGCAGCGCATCGCGCAGCGCCTCCGCGCTCAGTCCGCCGCCGCGGTCCGCGACCTCGATGCGAAAGCCGGGCACGGCATGCTGCACGGCAACCGTGATGTCCGCAGGTCTGGAGCCCGATTCGGCGGCATTCTTCAGCAGATTGATCATCACCTGCTCGAGCTGGCCGGCATCGAAGCTGCCGGGCTGCTCGGGCAGCGTGCCCCGCACCTGAAAGCTCGCGGTGCCCTCGAGACGCTCGAGGAACGATCCCCAGGCCACGGGTGCCGCCTGTGGCCGCGGCAGCTTGGCAAAGCGTGCGTAGCCCTCGATGAAGGTGGCGAGATGGCCGGCCCGCTCGCCGATCGTGTCGAAGACGCGGCCGAGGCGCGCGTCCGACACCTCGGCGGCGAGCAGCTGTCCGGAGTGGGCGAGGGAGCTGATGGGGGCGAGGGAGTTGTTGAGCTCGTGCGCGATCACGCGGATCACCTTCTTCCACACGGCGACCTCCTGCGCCGCGAGCTCGCGCGTCAGCTGCTTCAGCAGCACCAGCCGGTGCAGACGGGCATTGAGCAGGAAGCGGCGCTCAGACAGGTGGTAGACCTCGCTCTCGCCGGCGACTTCCATGGTGAAGAGCGTGTCGCCGGCGCCGCCGAGCGCCGCGCGCAGCGCCGCCGGCGAGCCGGCGAGCACGGCAGCGAACTCCAGGCCCTCGAGCCGGCGCCCGCCGCCGAGCAGCTGCCGTGCGGCGACGTTGGCGTAGGCAATGCGGCCGCCGTCCTCGGTGAGCACCATGGCGAGCGGCGTGGTCTGGATGACGGTGTCGAGCAGCAGCTCGCGCTGGTAGAGATCGAGCCGCTCGCGGCGCAGCAGGTCGCCGAGCGAGTTGTAGGCGGCCACCAGCGCGTCAAGATCCGGATCGTCGACCGTGCCGATGCTCACCGAGAAGTCGCGGTCGCGCAGGCTGACGATGCCATCCCGCACCGCGCGCAATACGCCGATCCGCGGACCGGGCACACGCCGCCCGAGCCACAGGCCGAAGGCCAGAGCCACCGCGAAGGCGCACAGCGCGGCCGGCAGCGGCGGCAGCCAGCTGCGCGCCAGGATGGCGAGCGCCGCGCCCAGCGCAGCGACCAGGGCCAGCGCCGCCGCCAGGCGGGTGCCGAGCGAGAGTGGGCGCATCAGCCGCCCGCGGACGGCCGCTGCGGCTCCGTCTTCAGGCCGAGCTTCTCCATGCGCCGGTAGAGTGCCTGACGGGACAGGCCGAGGTCACGTGCGGCCTGGGAGATCACCCCGTGGGCGCGCTCGAGAGCTGCCTCGACCGCGGCGCGGTCCGGCCCCGGCTCCTCGATCGCCGGCGGGGCCGCCTGCAGTTTGAGCGCCGCTGCGCCGATCGTGCTCCCCTGGCTGAGGAGGCAGGCGCGGCGGATGACGTTCTGCAGCTCGCGCACGTTCCCCGGCCAGGGGAAGCGCTCGAGCGCCGCCTCGGCCTCCCGGGTGAGGGAGAAGCCGCGCTCGAGAAAGTGCCGGGCGAGGGGCAGGATGTCGTCGCGCCGCTCGGCGAGCGCCGGCACCTCGAGCTCGATGACGCTCAGCCGGTAGAACAGGTCCTCGCGAAAGCTGCCGGCGCGGATCGCGCGCCGCAGGTTGGTGTTGGTGGCGGCGATGACGCGCACCTGCGCGCGCCGGGTGTTGTTGGACCCCAGGCGCTCGTACTCGCCGGTCTGCAGCACGCGCAGCAGCTTTGCCTGGCCGCCGCCGCTCAGGGTGCCGAGCTCATCGAGGAACAGTGTGCCGCCGTCGGCCGCCTCGAAGCGCCCCGGGCGTGCGCGTGCGCCGGTGAAGGCGCCCGCCTCGGTGCCGAACAGCTCCGCCTCGATCAGCTCATTGGGCAGCGCGCCGAGATTCACCTTGAAGTAGGGGCGGGCGGCGCGCTCGGAGTTGGCCTGTACGATGTCGGCCAGCACCTCCTTGCCGGCACCGTTCGGGCCCGTGATCAGCACCGGGACGTCGGCGTGAGCCACTTGGGTGGCCATCGCCACCAGGGTGTGCATCGCCGCGCTCTCGTAGACGATGCCCCTGAGATCAAAGCGCGCGGCGAGGCTCGCCCGGGCCTCGCGCTGCCTGAGGCGCAGCGCCTCCGCCTCGGCGCGCGCGCTCGCGAGATCGAGGAGGTTGCGCACGCTGATGAGCAGGCGGGCGTCGTCCCAGGGCTTGGCGACGTAGTCGGCGGCTCCGGCGCGCACCAGCTCGACCGCGGTCTCGAGATGCGTCCAGGCGGTCAGCAGGATGATCGGCAGGTCTGGGTGGCGGTCACGGATCGCGCGAAACAGCGCGATGCCCTCGGCGCCGCTGGTCGCCTCGCGGTGGAAGTTCATGTCCTGGATCACGAGGTCGGCGCCCTCGCGCGCGAGCAGCGCGAGCCCCTCGGCCGGCGTCGCGGCGCTCACTACGCGCGCGCCGTGCAGTGCCAGCAGCATCTCGAAGGCGGTGCGCACCGCCTCGCTGTCGTCGATGACGGCGATCGTGCGCCCGGCGAGGCTGGCCTCGAGGGAGCGGTGCGGGGTCTCGCTCATGGCCGCGATCCTAACATCGCGCCGGCGCTCCCGAGCGCCCCGTCACACCGTGCGCGTTGCCACCGACGGGGAAACGGCCGACGCACGCCGCGCCGGCTGCCAGGCGGCGAGCTGGCCGATGCCCCACAGCAGCAGCACGCCGCCGACGAGGTAATACAGGTTGAGGCGCGGCAGGGAGTATTCGAGCGACAGCCAGTAGCCTGCCGCGAGCGCGAGCGCGCAGCCCGCCAGCACCCCGCTGCTCGTGATCAGCGCGTTCTCGACCAGGAAGTAGCGCACGATGTCACGGCGGCGCGCGCCGACGGCGCGGCGGGTGCCGATCTGCTTGGTGCGCGTGCTGACGTTGAAGGTGGCGAGCGCGAAGATACCGAGGCAGGTCACCGCGACCATCAGTACCGTCACCGTGGCGAGGTAGATCTCCATCGCGCGGTCGGCAAGATAGGTGAGATCGCGGTAGAAGTTGAGCGGACGCACCGAGCCGACGACCCGGTCGGGATTGGATTTCGACAGGTGTGCCTCGATCGTGCCCAGGAGCGCGGCCCGCTGCCCGGGACGGGTGCGCAGCAGATAGCGCACCCCGGCGCCGAAGCCGTAGGGGAGCCGCGGCATGAAGTACACCCAGTCCGGGTGGTCGCTCGAGGGGAAGCAGCCCATGACCGGGTCGACCACCCCGACGATGGTCGCGACCTGGTTGAGCGAGTCGTATACGGGCTTGCCGAGCGGATTCTGGCCGGGGAAGAGGCGCTCCCCGAGCGCGCGGCTGACGATGATCTCCGGCACGAAGCGCGAGGCATCGCCGGCGGTGAGCGGCGGCTGAATCTCCTCGCGGCGGAAATTGCGGCCGGCGATGAGATGCAGGCCGAGGGCATCCAGGCCCTGCTCGTCGATCTCGAGGGAGTTGTAGTTGTCGGTGCGCGGGTCTCCGGGCCGCGCCACGAGCGGCGAGTTGTCGCCGCCGTCGGAGAGCGGGATGGCCCCCGAGGCCGTGGCCGCTACCACGCCCGGGAGGCTGCGCATCCAGGCGAGATCCTCCTGGACCGAGGGCACCTCGTGGTAGCGCTCCGTGAAGCCCTTGCTCTGGATCACGATGACGTTATCGACGTCGATGCCGGTCGGGCGGCGCATCTTCTCGGCGCGCTGCACGACGATGTAGAGCGCGTTCACCAGCACCGCCAGCGCGATGGCGACCTGCAGGGCGACCAGCACGGCGCCCGTGCGGTTGCGCAGCAGCGCCGAAAGGATCGGACGGACTTGCAGGCTCATGGTCGCTCCCTCACTGACTCTTGAGATATACCGCGGGCGGCAGGCGCCCGATGCGCCACGCCGGATAGAGCCCCGCGGCGAGCGTCGCCACGCAGGCCAGAACCAGCGCCCACAGCACGCCGACCCAGTCGAAGTGCATCAGCTCCTGGTAGCCGCCGCGGCTGAAGTTGTGCGCCGCCGCGTACATGTGGTGGACCGCGGCAAGTCCCAGCGCGGCGAGCGCAAGTCCGAGCAGCGCGCCGAGCGCCGCCAGCAGGCCGACCTCGACCAGATGCTGCAGGAACACCTGGCGGCGGCTCGCACCCAGCGCGCGGCGCACGCCGGTCACGGTGGCGGCGCTCAGGAACTTCGCGAGCAGCAGCCCCACGGTGTTGATCACGCACACGACGAGGAAGGCGAACGCGAGTCCGACCAGCACGCGATTGTCGGTATCAACCACCTTGTTGAAGCGCAGCCAGTCGCCGACATTCGTCAGGCGGTTGTCGCGCGGCCGCTGGAAGCGGCCGCTCTTGCGCTGCGCGGCCCAGTAGCCGTCGAGGAGCGATTGCATGCGCTCGCGGCTCGCGGCGTCCGGCAGCTCGACCCACATCTGCAGCCACACGCACTCCGAGCCCATGAAGTCCCTGAAGGTGTCGAGCTTCTCCGACCCCCAGCAATCCGTCTCCTCGTTGTTGAGGAGCTCGAGCTGCGGCCCCCAACCGAAGGGAATGTAGACGTCCTCGGGTGTGCCGAAGCTGCCGCCGTTCAAATCGAAGTAGCGCGGCCGCGGGAACCAGTCATCGAGCACGCCCGCCACCCGGAACTCATGATCATTCCAGTGCACGCTGCGGCCGGTGCTGTCGACGCCGCCGAAGAGCTTCTGGTTCTCCTCGCGCGACAGTACGATGAGCGGCTGCGCCGGATCGTCGGCGGCGGCGCTCCAGCCGTGGCCGTAGAGAAACGGCACCTCGAACATCGCGAAGAAGTCCGCGCTGGTGACACGGGTGTTGACGTTCCCCGCAGGCACGGCGCCCGCGCTGATCACGCCGTTGGTGGCGTACATGACGACCTTGCGCTCCGGGATGGCCGAGCGCATGAGGAACTGCGTGTCCTTGTAGGTCATCTCCACCGGCGGTCCCTTGGTGTTCGGGCGGTAGCCGCGGTTCGGGTCCCAGTTGTCCATCGTCACCGTGTACAGCCGGTCGTTCTTCCACCAGATCGGGTTGCCCGACATGGCGTGGTACACCGTGAGGGTCATGATGCAGACCGCGATGCCGAGCGCGATCGCGAGCACCATGAGCGCGGTGACACCCGGGTTGCGGCGGAAGCTGCTGAATGCGAGGCCGGAGTAGTAGCTGAGCATGGCGGCTTCACCCGAGCGGGGCGCCGGCGGTGCTGCCGGCGGCGGCTGCCGGACGCGGCTCGTAGGCGCGGAAGTCCGAGATCTGTCCGTCGATCAGGTGCACGTTGCGCTGCGCGCGGCGTGCGAGCTCGGCGTCGTGGGTGACGAGCAGGATGGTCGTGCCCATGTCGTTGATCTGCTCGAGCAGGTCCATGACCTGCCGCGCCATGAGCGAGTCGAGGTTGCCGGTCGGCTCATCCGCCAGCAGGAACGCCGGATCCCCGGCGATGGCGCGTGCGATGGCCACCCGCTGTTGTTGCCCGCCGGAGAGCTGCGAGGGCATGTGGCGGGCGCGCGAGCCGAGCCCCACGAGCTCGAGCGCGCTGTCGATGCGCTCGCGCCGCTCGGCGCCCGCGAAGCGCCGGTAGCGCAGCGGTACGTCGACGTTGTCGCGCACGTTGAGGTCCGGAATGAGGTTGAAGCTCTGGAAGATGAAGCCGATGCGCCGGTTGCGCAGCCGCGAGCGCGCATCATCCGACAACGACCGCACGTCGGTGCCGTCCAGCAGGTAGCTGCCGGAATCGAAGTCCTCGAGGAGCCCGGCGACGTTGAGGAAGGTGGTCTTGCCCGAGCCCGAGGGCCCGGTGACCGCCACGAACTCCCCGGAGCTCACCTCGAGCGAGAAGCTGCGCAGTGCGTAGGTCTCGATGAGGTCGGTGCGGTAGACCTTGCTGATGTCCTGCATCTTGAGCATCGTCGTGTCCTCTCAGGGGTTGCTCAGTTTGAGATCGCGACTTCGGCCGCGCGGTTGGCATCGCGCATGTCGGAGATCACCACGAGGTCGCCGGGCTCGAGGCCGCGCACCACCTCGATCTCGGCGACCGACGCAGCACCCAGCACCACCGGCACGCGCTGCGCGTGGCCGCCGCGCACCACATACAGCTCGCGGGTACTCTCGTCGATGAAGGAGCCGCGCTCGAACCTGAGCACGTTGTCGCGCTCATCGAGCACGATGCGCACCGCGGTACGCTCGTTCTGGCGCAGCCCCGCCGGCTGGCCGCCGCTGAACTTCACGCGCCCCGTGACCTGGCCCTGGCGCACCTCGGGTGAGATCGCCGTGACGCTGCCGGGGACGGCGCGCCCCTCGATGGTCACCTCGGCGGCCATGCCCGGCTTGATGTCGCCGGCATAGCTCTCGGCCACCTGAAACTCGATCTCGAAGGCCGACAGGTCGACGACCGTGAGGAGCGGTGCGTTGGCGGCGAGCAGAGTCTTCTGTGCCTGCGCCAGGTTCGCCACCATGCCCTCGACCGGGGAGCGGACGCTCAATGCGCCGACCCGCGTCCTGAGGTCGGCGACCAGCAGCCCCTGGCGGTCGCGCTCGAGGCGCTTGGTACGCAGCTCGAGCGCCAGGCTATCGCGCTCGAGGGCGGCGGTCTCGCGCGCGTGATCGAAGTTGAGCTGCGCGGTCGACACGTCGTCGACGGCGCGGCGGTAGTCGCGCTCGCTGATGACGCGCTGATCCCACGCCCACTGCGAGCGCTTCAGCTCGCGCTCCGCGGCCTTGATCGTCACCTCGGCGAGATCGGCCTGCTGCTTGCTGGTGAGGATCTGGCGGCGGATCTCGATCTGCTGGCGGGCGAGCGCCGCGTCCAGGCTGTCGAGGGTAGCCTGCTCGCGCTGCAGCTCGTTGCGCAGCTCCGGACTGTCGAGGGTGGCGAGCGCCTGGCCCTTATGCACGGCATCGCCGGCACGCACCAGGTAGGTCACGGTTCCGGGAGCGATGGCGAACAGCGTCGGGTTGACGGCGGCGACCACCGTGCCCTCGGCGGCGACGTCGCGCACGAAGTGCCCGCGCGCGACTTCCGCGGTGCGCAGCCGCTCGCGCGAGATCACCTGCGCGGTGCCGAGCCACCCGTGGATCAGCCAGGCGAAGAGCAGCACGAGCAGCAGTGCGCCCGCTGCGGCGAGGCGCAGGCGGTGGCGGCGCCACGGCGAAACGCTGCTGTCGAGCGGCGTATCCTGGCCCTCGGTGCCGCGGATCGCGGCGGCCTCGGAGACCGCCGCCGGGATCCTGCGCAAGTGCGCGAGCTTCATGGATGGAGGAGTTGCACACGGCGTGCCAGCGGCAGGTGCTGGCGCCCGCGGGGACCTAAGCGCCTGAAGAGGCTGGAGATCGCGCGGCGCAGGTGCGGGCGCGAGCGGCCGTCCGGCTGTCCGCTGCGCGGACAGCGGACAGGCGCGGACACTCTCTTTAGTGAGGTGTCGACGGTGCGGGCGGCGCGCCCGCGGGCCGGGGAGCGGGCGGGCGCAGGCCCTTGGAGTAGAGGAGCTTGCCTTCGGGAGTCACGAACACCGCATCGAAATCCGGCAGCCGCTCGATGATCTCGAGTGCCTTCTCGGGTCCCAGCACGAACGCAGTCTTCGACAGGCCGTCGGTCTGCGTCGCCGTCGGGCCGATGACGGTGGCGCTGCGTACCCTGGTGGCGGAGTGTCCGGTGCGCGGATCGATGATGTGATGGTAGCGAACGCCGTCCTCATCGAAGTAGCGCTCGTAATCGCCCGAGGTCGAGACCGCGCAATCGGCGAGCGGCAGGCGCGTCACGACCTTGTTGGGATTATGCGGGTCGTCGGGGTGCGCGACGGAGACCAGCCAGGGCCGGCCGCGGTGATCGCCGAGCAGGCGGCTGTCGCCGCCCGCGGTGACGATGGCGTGCGCGATGCCGCGCGCCTTGAGAATGGCGACGCCGCGGTCCACCGCGTAGCCCTTGGCGATACCGCCCAGGTCGATGCGCATGCCGGGGCGGGCGAAACGGATCGTATGGTGCGCGGCATCGAACTGCAGGTAGCGCCAGTTGACCGACGGCAGCGCGGCCTTGATCTGCTCCTCGTCCGGGTGCACGTGCAGCGGGTAGTTATAGAGGTAGCCGACGCTCGCGTAGGTGATGTCGAAGGCGCCGTCGGTGATCTGCGAGAAGTGGGTGGAGAGCTTGATGAGGTCGAACAGCTCCGGATCGACCTGCACCGGCTCCTGCGCCGCGTGCACGTTGATCTGCGACAGCTCGCTGTCCGGCTTGTAGTGGCTCATGAGCGCATCGATGCGGCGCATTTCCTCCATCACCGCCTCGATCGCCGCATTCCCCTGCGCGGTATCATCTGCCCACACCTCGACGAAGATGCGCGTGCCCATGATCGCTTCGGTGCGATTCAGCCAATCCGCGTGCGCCGGCTGCGCGAACGCGAGCGGCACGAGCACGAGCCCGAGGAGTCCGGCAAGGCGTTGCATCATCGAAGACTGTTCCTTACGCGACCATCGCGTGTCGCTAGCGTACCTGCTTGGGGCGCGCCGCGCCCGGACGGTCGCGCCGGCTGCGGCGAAAAGCGGTATTCTGGCCGCGACGCGTCTCGCGAGGTATCGATGGCTCACGGGGAGGACACATGAAACTCACGAATCTCAACGGCCTGATTTTCGGTGCGCTGTGTGCGGTGGCGCTCGGCGCGGCACCGGCGCTCACTCTCGCACAGGCGAGCAGCACCACTGCCGCGGCCAGCGGGCCCGTGACCTGCAAGGATGGCACCACCTCGCCCCACGGCGGCCGCGGCGCCTGCAGCGGCCATGGCGGAATCAACAAGGCGGCGTCCGCCACGAGCGCCGCCTCGGGCGCCCCGGCAGCGCCGGTCGCGGCAGCTCCGGCCGCTGCGGCTGCCGCCCCGAGTGCGCCGGCTGCGGCGAGCGGCAGCTCGAGCGGCGGGCCCGTGACCTGCAAGGATGGCACCACTTCGCCTCACGGCGGCCGCGGCGCCTGCAGCGGCCATGGCGGAATCAACAAGGCGGCGTCCGCCACGAGCGCCGCGCCGGCGGCTCCGGCGGCCGCGGCGGCAGCCGCAGCACCGGCAGCGCCTGCGGCTCCCGCAACGCCCGCGGCACCGGCCGCCAAGGCACCCCCGGCAGCGGCTGCGCCGGCAGCGGCGCCCGGCGGCGGTCCCGGCATGGTATGGGTCAACACCTCGAGCAAGGTGTACCACTGCCAGGGCGACCGCTATTACGGCAAGACCAAGGCAGGCTCCTACATGACGGAAGCGCAGGCGAAGGCGCAGGGTGCGCGGCCGGATCACGGCAAGCCCTGCTCGTGATCCTGCACTCGTGACCACACGGCGAGAGCTGCTGCTCGGCGCGGCGGGCGGCTGGCTGCTCGGCGGCCGTCGCGCCAGTGCCGACGAGACCTCCGCCACCGATGCGGCGGGTGAGCCCCTCGAGGCCCTCGCGGGCAAGCGGCCGCTGATCCGCCGCGCCTGGCGGCCGCCGAACTACGAGACGCCGCTCGCGGATCTGGCGCCGGAGCTGACGCGCAACGACGCCTTCTTCGTCCGCTACCACCTCGCCGTCATCCCGGAGATCGACGCTGACACCTGGCGGCTGAAGGTGGGGGGGAGCGCGGCGCAGCGGCCGCTCACCCTCACGCTCCACGATCTCAGGCACGACTTCAAGCGTGCGAAGCTCACCGCGGTGAATCAGTGCTCGGGCTATCGGCGCGGGCTGTTCTCACCCCGTGTCCCCGGCGTGCAGTGGGGCAACGGGGCGATCGGCAACGCCGAGTGGAGCGGTGTGCGGCTGCGCGAGGTGCTCGAGCGGGCGGGCGTGGCTGCGGATGCGGTCGAGGTGGTGTTCAACGGCGCCGACACACCGGTGCTCGCGGCGACGCCGGATTTCCTCAAGAGCATCCCGATCGACAAGGCGCTCGATGAGAACACGCTGATCGCGACCGAAATGAACGGCCACCCGCTGCCGCACTGGAACGGCGCCCCGGCGCGGCTGGTCGTGCCGGGCTGGACCGGCACCTACTGGATGAAAAATCTCACCGAGGTGCGCATCGAGAATCAGCCCTTCAACGGCTTCTGGATGCAGGGCGCCTACCGCATCCCGACCGGGGTGTTTCCGGGCTACCGCTTCCGCACCCAGGAGAACGCGCAGACGACCCCGATCACCGAGATGCTGGTGAACTCGCTCATCACGAGCCACGTCAGCGGGGCGCACCTGAAGCACGGGGCGCACGTCGAGCTCGCCGGCAAGGCGTGGGACGCAGGCGCGGGGATCGTCGCGGTCGAGGTGTCCGCCGACGGCCGGCGCAGCTGGCAGACCGCGACCCTCGGCCGCGATCTCGGGCGCTTCGCGTGGCGCGAGTTCCGCTTCCGCATCGACACCTCGCAGGCCGGCGCGGTGCAGCTCAGCGTTCGTGCCCGCAGCCGTGACGGCGCGACGCAGCCGGACAAGCTCACGTTCAATCCCGGCGGCTATCACGGCAATATCGTGCAGACGATCGATCTGGAGGTCGGATGAGGCCGCTGCTGCCTGCCTGCCTGCTGCTCGGGGCCGCGGCGCTGCTGGCGGCGCTGCCGGCGGTGCGCGCCGGGGAAGAGGGCTATCGTCTCAAGGAGGCTCCGGGGAGCGAGCTGACGCAGGGGCGCTGCGCGATCTGCCACAGCCTCGAGTACATCCCGAACGACGCGCCGACCCTGGATCGCGGCGGCTGGCAGAAGGAGATCCAGAAGATGCGCGACAAGTTCGGCGCCCCGGTGAGCGATGCAGAAGCCCAGCAGATCCTCGACTACCTCGCCGCCAACTACGCGGGCAAGTCCTGACGACAGCGGAGCGCACCGGGTGACGCTCGCGGGCAAGACACTGTTCATCACCGGCGCGAGCCGCGGTATCGGGCTCGCGATCGCGCTGCGCGCGGCGCGCGACGGCGCCAACATCGCCATCGCCGCCAAGACCGCCGAGCCGCACCCGAAGCTCGCCGGCACCATCTACACCGCCGCCGCCGAGATCGAGCGTGCCGGTGGCAAGGCGCTGCCGCTGGTCGTGGACGTGCGCGACGAAGCGAGCGTCACGGCGGCGGCGCGGCAGTGCGCGGCAGCGTTCGGCGGGATCGATGTCTGCGTCAACAACGCCTCGGCGATCAATCTCGCCTCGACCGAGCAGATCGACATGCGCCGCTACGATCTCATCCAGCAGATCAACACGCGTGGCACCTTCGTCACCACGCGGGCCTGCCTGCCGTTCCTGAAGCGCGCCGCCAACCCGCACGTGCTGACCCTGTCGCCGCCGCTCGACTTCAGGCCGCAGTGGTTCGCCGGCCACCTCGCGTACTCGCTGTCGAAGTACGGCATGTCGCTATGCATGCTGGGGATGGCCGCGGAATACCGCGACGCGGGCATCGCCTGCAACGCGCTCTGGCCGCGCACCACGATCGCCACCGCGGCGGTGGAGTTCGCGCTCGGGGGCCCGGCGATGATGCGCCGCTCGAGGAAGCCCGCGATCGTCGCCGACGCCGCGCACGCGATCCTCACCCGCCCGGCGCGCGAGTGCAGCGGGCGCTTCTTCATCGATGACAGCGTGCTCTACGAGGCGGGAGTGCGCGACTTCGCGCCCTATAGCGTCGAGCCCGGTGCGACGCTGCTCGCCGACCTGTTCGTCGGGCGCGACCTGCCGGCCCCGCCGGGGGTGGTGCTGGAGTTCATGCAATGAGTGCGCGCAACCGCCGCATCGTGCTCGCACGGCGGCCGCAGGGCGAGCCGGTGGCCGCGGACTTCCGGCTCGAGGACGTGGCGGTGCCGGTGCCCGCTGCGGGCGAGGTGTTGCTGCGCACGCGCTATCTGTCGCTCGATCCATATATGCGCGGCAGGATGAGCGATGCGCCGTCCTACGTGCCGCCGACCGCGGTCGGCGCGCCGATGACCGCGCAGACGGTGAGCGTCGTCGAGATCTCCAACAACCCGAAGTTCGCGGTCAGGGAGCTGGTGGTCGCCAACGTCGGCTGGCAGGACTACGGCGTGTCCGACGGCAGCGATCTGCTGCGGATCGATCCCGCGCTCGCGCACCCCTCGTGGACCCTGGGAGTGCTCGGCATGCCGGGACTCACGGCCTACGTGGGGCTGCTCGATATCGGCCAGCCGGGTGCGGGCGACACTCTGGTGGTCGCCGCGGCCACGGGTGCCGTCGGCTCGGCAGTGGGACAGATCGCCAAGCTCAAGGGCTGCCGGGTGGTGGGCGTCGCGGGCGGGCCCGAGAAGTGCCGCTACGCGGTGGAGACGCTGGGGTTCGATGTCTGCCTCGATCACCGGGCCGGGGATCTGCCGCAGCAGCTCGCCGCCGCCTGTCCGGCTGGCGTCGACATCTATTTCGAGAACGTCGGCGGGGCGGTGCTGTACGCGGTCACGCCGCTCCTCAACGTCGGCGCCCGCATGCCGGTGTGCGGCCTCATCGCCTGGTACAACCTGGAGAAACTCCCCGCGGGAGTCGATCGCACACCGGTGCTGCTCAACGCCGTGCTGCGGCGGCGCATCAGGGTCGAGGGGTTCATCGTCCTCGATCATTACGACCGCTTCGCAGCCTTCCAGCGCGACATGAGCGGCTGGCTGCGCGAAGGTCGGGTCAGGTATCGCGAGGAGCTGATCGAGGGGCTCGAGAACGCACCGCGCGGCCTCATGGGCCTCTTGCGGGGTGAGAACTTCGGCAAGCTCGTGGTGCGCGTGTCGTAGGGACTCAAGCGACATGACGCCAGCCATCAAGGTCTCGTGGGTGTTCGACGTCATCTCGCCCTTCGCCTACCTCGGCTTTCGCGATCTCGAGCGCTTGCCGCACGGGGTCGAGGTCGAGCTGGTGCCGGTGCTGCTCGCGGCCATCCTGTCGCACTTCGGGCAGCTCGGGCCTGCAGAGATCCCCGCCAAGCGTCGCTTCACCTACCGCTTCGTGCTGTGGCGCGCACGGCAGGCCGGCATCCCGATGCGGTTCCCGCCGGCACATCCCTTCAACCCCCTCGCGGCGCTGCGCCTGGTGGTCGCCGCCGGGAGCGACGCACGGGCGGCCGGCACGGTGTTGAGCGCGGTGTTTCGCGACGGACGCGACGCCTCGGACCCGGCAGTCCTCGCCGGGCTCGCCCGCGAGCTCGGCGTCGCAGAGCCCGAGCGCGCGCTCGGCGACCCGCGGGTCAAGGAGCGGCTGCGGCAGAACACCGAATGGGCGATCGCCAAAGGGGTGTTCGGCGTGCCCTCGCTGGTGGTGGGCGAAGAGGTGTTCTGGGGGCAGGACGCCTTTCCCATGGCGCTCGACTACCTCGGGCATCCCGAGCACTTCCGCGATGCGCAGATGCAGGCCGCCGACACGCTGCCGGTGGGCGTCACGCGCGAGCCTCGCGCCCGCGGCTGAGGCTCGCTGCGGCTCCTGTTGCGGTCTTCCCCGCGACCGCTATATATTATCGATGACATAATATCACCCACAGGCCGCTCTTCCGACGCGTGTCATCTTGAACCGCGACGCGACCTTGACCCAGGCTTCCCGCCGCACGGCGGCGCTGCGCCGTGCGCGGCCGCTGTTATTCCCGCTCCTGCTGCTGCCCGCGCTCGCTGCCGCCGCCGCCGCGCGCAGCGGCGCCGTTGCGCCAATCGATCTCGACACTTTCGACCGGCTGAAGGAGAGCGCGGTGCTGCCGGACGGTGAGACGCTCGCCTACGTCAGCATGGGCGATCCCGCCGGCGCTCCGGTGGTGCTGATCCACGGTTACACGGATAACGCCCGCGACTGGGTGCCGCTCATTCCGTATCTCTCGAAGTCGTACCACCTGATCGTGGTGGACATCCGGGGCCACGGCCGCTCGGGCAAGCCCGAGTGCTGCTATACGCGGCTCGACTTCGCGTACGACATCAAGCTGCTGCTCGATGCGCTGCACATCGGGCGCGCGGATATCGTCGGGCACTCCCTCGGCAGCATCATCGCGCAGACCTTCGCGGAGTACTGGCCGGAGCGCACCCGCCGGGTGGTGCTGATCTCCTCGAGCGGTGGACCGCGCCGCGGCGCGCCGCCACGGCCGCCGAAGTTCGACTACGCCGCGCAGATCCGCGCTCTCAAGGAGCCGATCGATCCCGAGTCGCAGTTCATGATCGAGTGGTGGTCGTCGCCAACGCCGGTGGATGCGGATTTCCTGCGCCGCCAGCGGCGCGATGCGGCCGCGATCCCGCTGCGCGTATGGCTGGCGGTGCTCGATGAGGCGCTGGTCGACACCGATCTGCAGCGCACCCTGCCGCGCCTCAAGGCGCCGACGCTCCTCATCTGGGGAGGCGACGACCCGATCATGGAGGAGGAGGTGCGCGCGACGCTGCGCGAGGCGCTGCCGCAGGCCGAGGTCAAAGTCTTCCCGGGCCTCGGGCACAACCCATTCTGGGAGCAGCCGGCGCAGGTCGCGGCCGTGATGAACAGCTTTCTGACGGCGGGGCCGCAGGGCGCCGCCCATTGAGGATGCGAACGTCCACCAGGGGTAGGGGCAACTGACATGAAATCAAAGCCTTCGGGTTGGGGACTGGAATGCGCGAATTCGCTCGCCACGGCGGCGGCTGCGGCGCTCATGCTGCTCGCGCTCGGGCGGACGGCACCCGCCGCCGCGCAGGAGCAGAAGGAGCAGGCGGCCGAGAGCGGCGAGGAGGTGACGACCATCATCGTCAGCGCCCGCAAGCGCGAGGAGTCGATCGCCGAGGTGCCGACCAGCATCACCGCGTTCACCGCCGCGACCATCAAGGACTACAACGTCCAGTCGTTCACGGACTACGCCACCAAGACCCCGGATCTGTCCTTCACCTACGGCGGTGGACCGACCGGGTTCGCCGACGCGCGCACCGTCGCGATTCGCGGTATCACGGGGCAGAACCTGTTCGGCACGGCGGGCGCGACCGGCTTCTACATCGACGACACGCCGGTGCCGGGCTCGCTCGATCCGCGCGTCGTGGACCTCGCCAGCATCGAGGTGCTGAAGGGCCCGCAGGGGACGCTCTACGGCGAGAGCTCGCTCGGCGGCAACGTGCGCCTCATCACGCGCCAGCCGGACCTGAACAATACCGGCTTCGGCTACATGGTCGACGCCGGCATCACCTCCGGCGGCGGCAGCCCCGACGGCGGCGGCAACCTCGTCACCAACATCACGCTGGTGCCCGGCACGGCCGCGCTGCGCGTCGTGCTGTTTGCCAACCACGACGCCGGGTATCTGACGCGCACCTGGCCAGTCGACCCCGTCGGCTCGGGCGGCGGCGGCGACCCGTTCGCCACCGTGCCGCGCGGCAGCTCGGGCGATCAGGGGGCCGTATCGAGCGGCGGCGGCTCGATCGCGCTGCTGGTGAAGCCGAGCGACGCGCTCGATATCAAGGTGCGCCTCCTTTACCAGGATTCGAAGGACCACGGCTTCCCGGCCACCTTCGCGCCGCTCAGTGCCGACGGGACCAGCTTCACGGCGCCGCAGTACACCCTGGCGCGGGCCTTCGACGTGCAGCCCTATGCGACCGACACCTGGACGCTGCCGTCCCTCGACATCAAGTACTCGGGCAGCGGCTGGAGCTTCGTGTGGGCCAACAGCTACTTCTACCGTCACACCTATGACGTCGAGGACTCGAGCTACGGCACGC
>Ga0335078_10005435_pt1 | contig 18829 bp, 18 predicted proteins | sample Lox_Sample_32_FD_206711 | JGI IMG/M metagenome (GOLD analysis project Ga0335078, IMG submission 206711) | Soil microbial communities from Loxahatchee National Wildlife Refuge, Florida, United States - Lox_Sample_3.2 | ecosystem: Environmental > Terrestrial > Soil > Wetlands | place: USA... | reverse complement strand
CTGCGCTGCGCCGCGCGGCATCGCTAACGCGATGAGAAAACAAGGCCGCGCGGCTTCGCGAGGAATGACAAGTTATGGCTTATATGACGACGGATTCCTGGTATTCGCCGAAGACGCGGCGGAGGGCGTCGGAAATTTCGCCGACGGTGGAGAGGGATTCGACGGCGCCGAGAATCGCAGGCATGAGATTTTCGGTGGTGCGAGCGCGGCGTTCGACTTCGTCGATGGCGGCGCGAGCTTTGGCAGAATCGCGGCGTGAGCGCAGGGCGCGAAGACGTTCGATCTGGGAGCGCTCGATTTCGGGATCAATGCGCAGAGTCGGAATGGGCTCCTCTTTTTCAGTTTGAAAGCGATTCACGCCAACCACAACTTGCTCGCCGCGTTCTACCGATTGCTGATATTCGTACGCGGATTTTTGAATTTCCGCCTGGACGTAGCCGGTTTCGACGGCGCGCAACATCCCGCCGAGCGCGTCGATCTTGGACATGTAGGCTTGCGCGCCGGATTCGATTTCGCCCGTGAGTTTCTCGATCGCATAGGAGCCGGCGACGGGATCGACCGTATTCGCGACTCCGGTTTCCTGAGCAATGATCTGCTGGGTGCGGAGAGCGAGAAGAGCGGATTGTTCGGTCGGCAGCGCGAGGGCTTCGTCGAGCGCGTTCGCATGAAGCGACTGGCAGCCGCCGAGGACGGCAGCGAGGCACTGAATGGCAACGCGGGCGAGATTGTTTTCGGGCTGCTGGGCGGTGAGCGCGGAACCGGCCGTTTGGGCGTGAAAGCGCAGCATCATCGAACGCGGATCGCGTGCGTGGAAGCGATCGCGCATAGTTCGAGCCCAGAGACGCCGGGCGGCACGGAATTTGGCGACCTGCATCAGGAATTCGTTATGCGCGTTGAAGAAGAAGGAAAGCTGCGGAGCGAATTCGTCGACCTGAAGACCAGCGGCGACGGCGGCTTGGACGTAAGCGATGGCATTCGCGAGCGTGAAAGCGACTTCCTGAACCTCGGTCGAGCCGGCTTCGCGAATGTGATAGCCGGAAATCGAAATTGCGTTCCAATTGGGAATTTCGGTGCGGCACCAAGCGAAGACATCGGTGACGATGCGCATGGCCGGGCGCAGCGGATAGATGTACGTGCCGCGCGCGATGTATTCCTTGAGGATGTCGTTCTGTACGGTACCGGAGAGGCGCGCTAGATTCGCGCCTTGCTGCTTGGCGACGGCAACGTAAAGCGCGAGGAGAATCGCGGCGGTCGAGTTGATCGTCATTGAAGTGGAAATGCGTTCGAGCGGGATGCCGTCAAAGAGCGTTTGCATGTCTTCGAGCGAATCGATGGCCACGCCGACCTTGCCTACTTCGCCTTGCGCGAGGGCATGATCGGAATCCATGCCGATTTGCGTGGGGAGATCGAAGGCAACGGAGAGACCGGTCTGGCCCTGCGCGAGCAGATAGCGGTAGCGGCGATTCGATTCGATGGCGCTGCCGAAGCCGGCGTACTGACGCATGGTCCAGAGGCGGCCGCGGTACATCGTGGCGTAGATGCCGCGCGTGAAGGGGAACTGGCCGGGGTAGCCCAGGTCGCGTTCGGGGTCCCAGCTGCGGAGATCGGCGGAGCCGATCACGGGCTCCATGGGCAAGCCAGACGTGGAAGCGCGCGCTGCGTCAGCGGCGAGCGATTTCTTGATCGAGTCCGTCATGAGAATGCGAAAATCGAAGAAACGGTAATTCCAAAGCGAAAATCGGAACTGCCGGCCGCCTTGTGAGGCGCACCCCTCCCGAGACTCAGCGGACGCGACGAGCGCGGCGGAACGAAGAAAAGGAAAAAACGGCCATCATCAGGGCGTAGACGATGGCAATAGCCATCAGCCAGAGCGCCGAGCGTTGCCTCCACTCTTTCCACGCCGCAAATGCAGCCCACGCAGCGAAAAGACCGAAAAAGGCTCCGGTGGCTTCATGGAAAAGCTGGCGGGTGACGCGCCAGACCGTTCGCACCGTGACCACAAACCCTCGCCAAAGGGCCGGAAGCATGTTCGCGGGCATGAGTGAATTCTATTACAAGCCGAGGGCGAGCGCTTGGGCCGGGGATGCGGAGAGGGCGCATGTAGGACAGGTTACGGAGTGGAATCGGAGCCGACGGCGACGCTTGTTTCGTGCTTGCCACAAACCTAAAATTACGGTAGGAAACGTCTCAGGAGGTCACACGACCTTGCAACTCGACGATCACATGAAACAGCTGCTGCGAGAATTGGGACATGCGATCAACGACAGCGTGTCCGAATCGGAGCGGATCGCTGAGGCGATTTCCAGCGTACGGGCGGCAGGATTCGACATCGTGTTGAAGCTGGACGCGACGATCGGGCTGGCGCGGCGGCCGTCACACGACGGCAAGATGACCACGCAAGACCGGCGCTTCCTTGAATCGTTGCACATTCGGGTGGATGACGAGGTCTTGGAAGAAGAATCCGGGGAGCCGAAAATCGAGATTACGGCCCAGGACATCAAATTTCTGAAGTCTCTGAAGATATCCTTCGATGAAGAGCTATAGCATCGCAATCATCTGCGGCGCTGCCGCTGTGGCGTTGCTGGCCTCGCCGGCCGCGACCGTGGCGCAGACGGTCACCGCGCCAATTCAGGTCCGAAATATCAATTCCGGAACGAAAGTAAAGACGAACGGCGAGTGGTTGAAGGCCCAGGTGATCCATGCGGATGCGAATTCGATCATGGTCTCCGTTCCCGGCAACGAGAGGACGATTTACACGTTCACGCTTTCGCCGGCGATGAAGGATAAGATGCAGGCTCTCGTCGATAAGGGCGGATACCAGTTCGGAGACCGGGTGAAGATTCTGCATCAGCACGGACAGACGGTGGCCCTCAAGATTTCCGGCAGGCCATCCAAGCCGAGCTGAACCACCCACCTGCTTTTTCCTTCCTAGATTCCAAAGCTTCTTCCCAGATTCAATCCAGCCTTTCCATCCCTAGTTCTGCGGTGGACACAATGGCGATTCTCCGAAGCGTAGATGCAATCGGCGCTTTTCGCCGAATATGACAAATCCATGAAATCGGGAGATTTATGGATTGGCAGGAAGGGAAATTCGTGCTTATGCTATTTGGGCCGACGGATCAGCCGGCGAAGGGGTCAAAGGATGTCAACGACGCGGCGCATCGACGAGGAACTGCGTCTTCAGGCTGAAGGCCTAAACACCTCCTCATCCAACTCGCGCGGACGAAAAGCGACCACGACTCTTTCCGTGCTGGTCCCCGTTTACAACGAGCAATACCTTGTGGAAACGAGCCTGGCGCGCCTGCGAGTACTGAGCGACACAGCGATGCTGGACGCCGTCAAGATCATCGTGGTCGACGACGGCTCAGCCGATGGAACACCCGAAGCCTTGAAGCGCTTCCGCGGCTTTTTGGAGTCGCAGGCTCCCGACCCGAAGCTGTCATGGGTCTGGGTGCGCCATGAGAAAAACAGCGGCAAGGGCGCAGCAATCCGCACAGGGCTCGCGCATGCAGATACGGAGCTTGTGGTAATCCACGACGCTGACCTGGAATACCATCCGCGCGATTTGATGAAGATGGTGGAAGTGTTTCTCTCCGAAGAAGCCGACGCGGTGTTCGGTTCGCGGTTCATGGCCGGAGGATACAAGCGGACCTTGTTCTTTCGCCACGCGATTGGCAATAAATTCCTCACTTTCCTGTGCGATCTCGTTTGCGACCTGAACCTCACGGACATGGAAACCTGCTACAAGATGGTGCGGACGGCCCTGTTGAAGAGCATTCCGCTGGAGAGCTCCACGTTCGATGTAGAACCGGAACTTGCGATCAAGCTGGCGAAACGAGGCGCCCGGATTTTTGAGGTGCCGATCAGCTACTCCGGCCGAACGTATCAGGAAGGCAAGAAAATAGGGTGGAGGGACGGACTTCGCGCGCTCTGGGCGATCCTTCACTACGCTGCTTCGGGCCACATTTATAAAGAAGACGAGCACGGCGGAGAAATCCTCGAGCGCATGAACCGCGCTCCCCGATACAACCGCTGGATGGCGGAGGTGATCCGGCCGTACGTTGGGGATCGCGTACTGGAGGTTGGGGCGGGCACCGGCAACCTAGCGATCCAGCTGATGCCTCGCACGGTCTACTGGGCTACGGACGTGAACCCGCACTATTTGGAGTATCTGGTTACGCTGCGGGCGACGCGGCCGTATTTGCGCGTGGCGTACACAAACGCGATCGAGGGCGCCTCATTTCCGACGGGGCAATCCTTTGATACGGTCGTGTGCCTGAACGTGGTGGAGCACGTTAAGGACGATTTGGGAACCTTGCGAAATATCCATGACTGCTTGGCCGAAGGTGGAAGGGCTATCGTTCTGGTGCCGTGCGGCCCCAAAATATTCGGCACGTTGGATGAGGTGCTGGGGCACTGCAGGCGTTACACCAAAGAGCAGTTGGCAACCGTGGCGCAGCAGGCCGGTTTTCGCGTCGAGCAGATTTTAGGATTCAACCGCGCGGGTGTGCCCGCATGGTGGCTGAATGGGCGCGTACTTGGGCGGACAACGTTCGGACTGGGCCAGATTCGGGTTTTGAATTTCCTGACGCCTCTGTTTCGTGTGGCGGATTCATGGCTGCCACTTCCGCCTCTCTCTCTCATCGCAATCCTGCGCAAAGATGATGTGGCGGCCTCCTCCGGGACTCCGGCATCATAGATCAGATAGTGGGCCTCAAGGCTTGGGACGTCAGCAACACGCGACTGGGGAAACGGGCGGCTTGTTCAAGCTCACCAAGTACGAAGCAGTTCTTACTCTCCTTTTTGTCCTCACGCTGCCGCTGAGCAATCCGTGGATTCGAGGGGACGGCGTCGGCTACTACGCCTGGGCGCGGTCGATTCTGATCGAGCACCGCCCGGATTTCACCCAGGATTGGCTCGCGGCAAACGAGAGTTTCCGGATGGGGCGGGTGGGGACCAACGGGCATCTCACCGCCGATCAGTACACGCCAACTGGCCACATCGATAATCACTTCGCTGTGGGGCCTGCGATTCTGTGGTCGCCGTTTCTCGTAGCGGCGCACGCGGGCGTGCTTCTTTACGATCACGCCGGCGGACGAGTGCCGGCGGACGGTTTCTCGAGACCCTATCGCGTGGCGATGGCGTTTGGAACGGCGTTCTACGGATTCCTCGGCGTGCTGATTTCGTTTCGGCTGGGGAGAAGGTGGGTTTCGGAGCGATGGGCGTTCCTGGCGAGCCTGGGCATATGGTTCGGGAGTTCGCTACCGGTGTACATGTACTTCAATCCGTCGTGGTCGCACGCTCCGTCGGCTTTCGCCGTGGCGCTTTTCGTGTGGTATTGGGCGGCCACGCGTAGCGATCGAAAATGGCAACAGTGGGTGTTGCTGGGGCTGCTCGGCGGAGTGATGATGGATTGCTACTACCTAAATACGATTCTTATCCTCTTGCCCGTAATCGACTCGGTCGCCGGTTATCGCGCCGCGCTTTCTGCGCGGGCGCGTGGAATTGCCGGCAAACTGCTTGCGAGCGACGCTCTCTTTTGTCTCGCGCTGCTATGTGCTTTCCTGCCGACGCTCATCACGAAGAAAATCATCTACGGCAGCTATCTGAACTTCGGGTACGGGGAACACTGGTTCTGGCGGTCGCCGGCTCTTTTTCAGGTGTGCTTTTCCTCGAATCACGGCCTTTTCAGTTGGACGCCCGTACTGATCCTATCGGCCGCAGGGTTGTTGCTGCTGCAAGAACGTGATCGCGGCCTGGCGTTTTCGCTTCTTGCGGTGTTCGCTGTGTACCTGTATGCGATGGGCTGCTATCAAGACTGGAACGGAATCTCGTCCTTTGGGAATCGCTTTTTTGTTTCGCTGACTGTCGTGTTCGTGGTCGGTCTCGCCGGCTTCTTTCAATGGCTTGCCGACGTGTGGCAGGTCCGAAGAGCGGCGATTCTGGCGTGGGGCGGGACGGCAGCGCTCGTCCTCTGGAATCTTGGCCTCATCTTTCAATGGGGGATGCATCTGATCCCCGATCGGGGATCGATTTCCTGGCGGGAGGCGGCGGTCAACCAGTTTGCCGTGGTGCCGACGCAGGCCGCGCAATCCTTGAACAGTTATTTCCTGCACCGCCACCAGCTGATGAATCGGATTGAAGAGAAAGACGTGAATCAGATCAAGTCTCACAATTCCGGAGCGCCCAATGAGTGAAGGCAGCATGGCGGCTGAGGCGCTCCTGGCTTCAAGACCCGCCGTATTGCGCATCGTTCCGCCATCGCGGTGGTGGAAGCTGCCGATTCAGGAACTGTGGGCCTACCGGGAGCTGCTTTACTTCTTCGTCTGGCGCGACATCAAGATCCGTTACAAGCAAACGGCAATCGGAGCGGCATGGGCCGTCTTGCAGCCGCTGCTGACAATGCTGATTTTCACGCTTTTCTTTGGAAGGCTGGCCCACATTCCGTCCGAAGGGCTGCCTTATCCGGTGTTTTCGTACAGCGGATTACTGCCGTGGATGTACTTTGCCGCTGCTCTGCAGGCCTCGACGAATACGATCGTGGAAAACCAGCGCCTCATCACTAAGGTTTATTTTCCCCGACTGGTGCTGCCAATCTCGTCGGTCGTATCGGGGCTCGTGGACTTCGGCATCTCGTTCCTGATGTTCGTGGTGATCATGGCGTATTACCGGATGCACCCGGTATGGGCGATGCTCTGGTTGCCGGCATTCTTGGTTTTGGCGCTGCTGACGGCGCTGGGGGTGGGATTGTGGCTTTCGGCGTTGAACGCGATATACCGTGATGTGCGCTACGTGCTGCCGTTCATGGTGCAGTTTTGGCTGTTTGCTTCGCCGGTGGTGTACCCGGCATCGTTGATGCCCGCAAAATGGCGCTGGGTTTACGCGTTGAATCCGATGACGGGCGTCATCGAAGGTTTCCGGTGGGCGCTTGTGGGCCACGGCGCGCCGCCGATACGCCTGCTGTTGGTTTCGACGGGTGTGGTTTTAGCGGTCCTGATCAGCGGGCTCGCCTACTTTCAGAAAATGGAGACGACAGTTGCGGATGTGGTTTGAGGTGCGCGAAAAGCGCAAGGATCGATGAGCGACGCGGTGATACGAGCGGAAGGACTTGGGAAACGGTATCGCGTCGGCGAGCGCGAGCGCTATCTGGCTTTGCGCGACATCCTCACCCGCGCGATCACTGCGCCGTTTCGAAATGGAAATGGGCGCAAGAACGGGCGCGGAGCCGATCACATATGGGCGCTGCGTGACGTTTCGTTCGAAATTGAGCAAGGCGAAGTGATCGGGTTGATCGGAAGAAACGGCGCGGGGAAGACCACGCTTCTGAAGATCCTTTCGCGGATCACTCGACCGACGTCCGGATTCGCCGAAATTGGCGGAAGGGTGGGAAGTCTTCTCGAAGTGGGCACCGGTTTTCATCCGGAACTGACCGGGCGCGAGAACGTTTACTTGAGCGGGGCGATTCTGGGGATGGGTAAGGTGGAAATCGCCCGCAAGTTCGATGAGATTGTGGCCTTCTCGGAAGTCGAGCGATTTCTAGAGACGCCGCTGAAACACTTCAGCTCCGGCATGCAAACGCGGCTCGCATTCGCCGTGGCGGCGCACCTGGAACCGGAAATTTTGCTGGTCGACGAGGTGCTGGCGGTGGGCGATCTCGAATTCCAGAAGAAGTGCATGGGCAAGATGCAGGATGTATCGAAGAGCGGGCGCACAATCGTGTTTGTGAGTCATCAGATGAACCAGATTCGGCGGTTGTGCAGCCGCGTGTTGTGGATTGAGGGCGGTGCTATTCGCGAGGCGGGAGCAACCGCGATGATCCTGGGCGAGTATGAATCGGCGCTCTCGTCAGGTAAATCGAAAACCAGGCGGGCGGACGGCAGCTATGACGCAGCACGCTTCGTGCGGTGGAGCATTGAGAGTCCCGATGCCGGCGCTCCGAATCTTTTGAACACGCTTGGTGCGGTCTCGATGCACTTTACGGTTGAGGTGACCAGACGCGTGAAGTCCGGACATCACGGCATCGCACTCTTCAACAGCGAACGGCAATTGATGTGGGCGTGGGCAACGGATGAGGTTGAATTGGAACCCGGCCTGCACGACTTCCGGTATACCTTCCCAACACTTCCTTTACGTCCAGGGTCTTACTCCTGGCAAGTTAGCTTGTGGGAGAACGGAGAGGCGCTGGACCTATGGGACTGCTTGCCGGATTTGATAATTGCGACGGAAGTGCATCAACACCCGCAGGATCAGTGGAACGGAATTCTGAATATACCCTGCGAGCTGGAAATTGGGAGGCTAACAACGGCATGAGCGGCAGGTTCATTTTCGATATGCCACATTACGACGCGCTCAACACGACTCGCCTTGCTGTCATTGAGGACCTCCTGAATTCGTTGCGGACGGAATTGTCTTTCGAGACTGCCGCAGATGTCGGATGCGGGGTGGGCCATCTATCGTCTTATCTAGCGAGCAGGGGATTAAAGGTTCTAGCGCTGGATGGCCGGGAGGAAAATGTATCGGAAGCGAAACGCCGATTTCCTGCGATCGACTTTCAGACGGGCAATGCGGAAGACGAGCAGATTCGTTTGTTCGGCACATTCGACCTGGTCGTCTGCGCCGGTCTTCTATACCACCTTGAGAACCCCTTCGCGGCGGTCCGCAACATTTTTGCTCTGACGGGCAAAGTCGCCATCATTGAGGGCATGTGCGTGCCGGGGAAGGATCCGAATTGGGCGCTCCGGGATGAGGGCCCGACGGAAGACCAGGGCTTGCGCCACGTTGCGTTTTATCCGACGGAGAACGGCTTGATCAAACTGCTATACCGTGCAGGGTTTCCTTTCGTATATCGGTTCCGAAGATTGCCGGCCCATCCGAATTACCGAACCACTGCCACTCACCGCCAGAGCCGGACCATCCTGGCGGCGTCAAGAGTCCCGGTATCTACGCCGTTGTTGGCGCGCGCTGCGGAGCCGAAAGAAACGCGGGACCTCTGGTTGATTGCCTATAGCCCAGCGACGGTTTTCAGCCGGACTCGCACTACTCTTGGCCGCGCGAGGAGATTCGCGACCAAGCCATGGCAGGAAAAACTCGCATGGTTGCGTTCACGGTTGAGGCCGAAGAGCGAAGCGTTCAATCGATGAGCAAAATTCTTGTCACGGGCAGCAGCGGTTTAATCGGCTCGCAGGCCGTCGAGTATTTTGACAAGCTCGGGCACAGCGTAATCGGCGTCGACAACAACATGCGCCGCGTTTTCTTTGGCGACGCCGGCGACACAACGTGGAACCTGGAACGCCTGAAGAGCGCTACAACGCGTTTCGAGCATCGCAATTTGGATATTCGCGATCGCGAGGCCATCTTCGCACTTTTCGGCGAACATCGTTTCGACGCGATCCTGCACTGCGCCGCTCAACCTTCTCATGATAAGGCGAAGGAGATTCCGCTCGTCGATTTCGAAGTGAACGCGCTGGGGACAGCGAATCTTTTGGAGGCCATGCGCCAATTTTGCCCCGAAGCCCGGCTTGTTTTTCTCAGTACCAACAAGGTGTACGGAGACGCGCCGAACGAGATCCCGCTGAAAGAACTTGAGACGCGTTACGACTACGCCGATCCCACGGACTGGAATGGAGTCGACGAGAACTGCCGGATCGACCGGACGACGCATTCCATCTTCGGCGCCTCGAAAGTCGCAGCGGACATTCTGGCGCAGGAGTACGGACGATATTTCGGCTTGGCTGTGGGCGTTTTTCGAGGCGGCTGCCTGACCGGACCGAACCACTCCGGCGTTCAACTGCACGGATTCCTTTCCTACCTGGTCAAAGTGGCGATTGCGGGCGAGAAGTATACGGTGTTCGGCTACAAGGCAAAGCAAGTCCGAGACAACATTCACAGCTTCGACGTGGTTCGGGCGGCGGAGGAATTTTTCCTGAATCCCCGCCCTGGCGAGGTTTACAACATCGGCGGGGGCAGAGAGAACAGCGTCTCGATTCTCGAAGCGATCGACGCGATCCAGCGGATAACCGGGCGCGCGATCCGATGGGAATATCGAGACGAGCCGCGAAAAGGCGATCACATCTGCTACATCAGCAATCTGACGAAATTTCGGAGTCATTTTCCCAACTGGCAACTCACGTATGGCCTGGAAAAGATATTCAGCGAAATCGCGAATGCCGAGCACCGGCAAATGAAAATGGCCGGAAGGATCTGACCCATGCTGACGATGTTCGGCACGCCCAAACCCTTTAACGGCCACATCGGAGTGATTCAGCGAAACGCGCTCAAGAGCTGGACGTTACTGCACCCCGATGTGGAAGTGATTCTCTTCGGAGATGAGAAGGGCGCAGCGGAAGTTTGCCGCGACCTGGGAATCCGGCACGAGCCCGAGGTTCGGCGAAATGAATATGGCACGAAGTACCTGAACGATATGTTCGACCGCGCTGCTGAGCTATCCCGCCATCCATTTCTCTGCTACGCGAACTGCGACATTATGCTCCTGCCCAGTTTTTGCCGGGCGGTGGAGAGGGTTTCGACGGCACATTCAAAATTCCTCATGGCGGGATGCCGCTGGGACATTGACATTACTGAGCCGTGGGACTTCTCGCTGGCGTGGGATGAGCGCTTGCGTTCAATGGTTGAAAGCAGGGGCATGAAGAAAGGCTTGGGCTGGATCGATTATTTCTGTTTTTCACGGGAGTTGTATCGCGGCGAAATCCCTCCTCTGGTCGTGGGTCGTTGCTGGTGGGACCAATGGCTGATCTGGAAAGCCAAGAAACTTGGCGCCGCCGTGATTGACTCGACGGGCGCAGTGCTCGCGGTCCACCAAAACCACGACTATTCCTATCATCCGGAAGGTTTCAAGGGAACGCTGGAAGGCGAAGAAGCGATGGCGAACCGCCGACTCGCCGGAGGGAAATGGCATCTTTACACTTTGATGGAAGCCACGCATCAGTTGGGACCGGACGAAGAGAAGAGGCATTGGGGGCACTCGCTGATGCCCTACGTTCGAACGTGGTGGAATCCGCTGTGGTATTCATTTTTGAGCGCCACTTTACCGGCGCGGCGACGGCTAAAGCTGCAGAGGGCGCCTATCATGAAGGCGTTGGGAAGAGACACCGTTTCCGACTCGCGGACCTGATTGTTCTGCCCGCGAGAGGTTGAGGCTGGTGTTTCAGTGATTCAGTTGAGATGAAGAGATTCCCTTGGCGAATGAAATTTTCATTTTGACGACGGGGCCGATTGAGCGAGTGGGAGGAATGGAGCGACTCCTTCTTTCTCCGCTGGGCACTTGCGGCGGTCGAGTCAGGAACAGACACGCAGGTAGCGGGCGTTGAAAAAGCGCATGGGTGATCGCCAGGAAAAAGCTTCCCGGCTTTCAGAAGCCTACAATGCATGGCATCAGAATATTTTTGAGCAGGGAGAGAGCCCGGACGAATCGAGTCCATGGTATCAACTGGTGCTTGAATACTTGGGTCCGATGATTGGCAAGAAGGTACTGGAGGTAGCCTCCGGGCGCGGAGGATTTAGCACGGTGCTCGAATCGAGGGGCGCCACGGTCTTTGGCATCGATTTCTCGGCAGCGGCCATCCGAATCGCGGGCCGGAGAATGCGAAGTAATAACGGACGCTCGGTCAGGATTTCGTTTTCGCAGGCAGATGCGCATCATTTGCCGTTTGCCGACGCGGTGTTTGACTTTGTGATCTCCTGCGAGACGATCGAGCATCTGACGCATCCCTTGGCCGCGGTTCGAGAGATGGCCAGAGTTTGCAAGCCGGGAGGGCTATTGTATCTGACGACTCCCAACTATCTGAACTTGATGGGACTCTACCTTGTTTATGACGCACTCCTGAAGAAGGATCGGCACTCGCCAGCCACGCAGCCGATTGACCACATCTGGTTCTTTCCGGCCGTGCGCCGAATTGTCAAGCGATCTGGGTGGAAGATAATCAAGTCCGACGGAACTGTCCATCAAGTGCCGTTCCCAGGAAGGAATCCCATACGTATCCAGTTTCCGGAACGGGACGCAATGCTGCGGCGTCTGCTGAGCCCGACCGCTTTCCACTACTTCCTCCTGGCCGTGAGACGGGATGGTTAGCCTCCATGGGTGACGAGATTTTCATTTTGACGACGGGGCCGATTGAGCGGCTGGGAGGAATGGAGCGATTCCTTCAATACGTCGATAGCGGCCTGCGCGAACGCGGTTATGGCGTCCGGCTATTTCACACGGAGAACAGTTGTCCCGAAGCCTGGCGGGATGGCAGGCCCGAACAAAAGCTGCGACGGTTTCTCGCAACAGGCCTGCACGGCTATTACATCGGAAAAGCTGCGAAGAGGGCTCTCCATCCCGGTGTGCGTTTAGTGCTTTCAAACTCGACGGTAGGGTGGTACCCGCTAGGCGAGGGCGTCAAACACGCTCAGTTTTTTCATGGAACTTACCGAGGACAGGCCGAGGCCATCCGGCCATTCATTAAATATCGAGGTTATCTGCAACTGAAATGGTGGGATGCAATGGTTCTGGAGCGCCTCTCCGGGAAAAACGCGATTGCACTGTGCTGTTCAGACCTGGTCCGTGCTGATATCCGGCAACATTTTGGGTATGACGCTCGTGTAGTATGGTATCCGATCGACACGGCCCATTTCCGCCCGCTGCCGCAGGCTGCCTGCCGAAAGCAACTTGGCGTCGACGCGGGTCCGGTCGCTCTGTTCGTCGGCAGCACCAGTCCTACCAAAGGCTTTCCAATCGTCGAAACGATTGCCCGGAACAATCCCGGCTTGACGATGCTAGTTGCCGTACGCGGCCCGTTGCCTGAGAGTGCGCGGCTGCTCCCGAATGTCCGCGCCTTCCAGGACGCGCCCTACGATATTCTGCCTGTGCTTTATAATGCGGCAGACTTTTCCTTGTCACCCTCCCGATATGACGCCTTCTCGTTTGTCGTCGCCGAAGCGCTCTGTTGCGGCACGCCTGTGATTGCGTCGCCACACGGTGCAAGCCTCACGTTCTACAAGGGCCCTGAGCTGAAGCCGTTGTTAACGCAATCGGCGGACGATTTCGAAGGATTTGAGGCGGCAGTGAAGCAAGTGCTCTCAGCGCCGCAACATTGGCGGCAGATGATCGAAACTCACGTGCGTCCTCGCCTGGAAGAGATGATGGGTCCCCAGAACTGGTGGAAGCGTTTTCTGGAGGCAGTCGGAATCCCTGAAACCGCTCCCCAAAGCGAACCTGTCCCAATTGCGACCGGCATCGCGCCAGAGGGACACGCGTCTTTTGTCCGTGGATTTGGGCGGGTGAGACGATGAAATATGGGCTGATTTACGATTCAACCTACTGCCACATCACCTGCCAGTATCTACGCGACTGTATTCCCAACGGGGATTGCGTGCGTTTCGATTTCGGCATTCTCAAATCCAACGCGGAAATGAAACAACTGCTGGAAACGGCGGCCCAGCAAGGCGACATGCCGGATGTCCTGCTCTTTGAGGTTTGCTGCCCCGGACTGCCGCGCGGGCTGACGAATGCTCCTATTCCTACCGCCTGTCTCGATGTGGATACATTCGGCTGGACGGATTTTCGCCTCAAGTGGGCGATGTTGTTCGACTGCGTCTTTACATGGCATCCATCGTGTGTGCCTCTTTTCCAGGACGCCGGACATCCGAATGTTCATGCACTCCCGCACGCCGTTGACGCCCGCTTCTATTCTGGCGCCGACGCCCAGGCGGAGCGCCCCTACGAAATTGGCTTCGTTGGAAATTTCGGATTGCCCCAATACATCATTCGCGATCGAGTCAATCTCGTCCTTGTGCGTCGTTTTCGAACCAACGACTTCCAGAAGAGGTATACCAAGGAGGAGACGGCAAAGGTTTACGAGCGATCCAAGATCGTTGTGAACGTGAGCCGCAGCGAGTTCCCTTCCGAGGCCAACATGCGCTGTTACGAAGCCATGGCGGCGGGAGCGCTCCTTATGACGGAAATGCCCACGGAGTTGACTGAATGGGGATTTCGCGAGGGGGAGCACTTCGTAGGCTGGCGTTCCGAAGAAGAGATTCCTCGTTTGGTGCAAGAGTTTCTGCAAAACGATGGCGTGCGCGCGAAGATCGCGCAGGCTGGACAAGTTCGAACGTTGGAAGGATTCACATTTCAGAAGTGCATGGAAACAATAAATCGGGTGATGGCAGGCAATCACGAAAGATTGCTCGCACCAGCCAGGCACTGGTCTGATGAGGCAATCCATCTCCTTTACCTGAACTACTATCACCGATTTCAGCTTTCGGGCGCTGCCTTGGCGGAATTTCGTCTCCTGCGAAAAGCCGGGACGCGAGCGTACTGGAAAGGCTTGCCAACCGCATTGAAGAGCCTGCGCCACGCAATGAAGTCCAGTTTGATGTAGTGTTCTTTTGTGGAGTGTGGAAATGAAAGCACTGATTACGGGCGGGATCGGGTTTATTGGCACGAATCTGGCGGACCGGCTGCTGCGTGAAGGGAACGAAGTTATCTTGTTCGATAATTTCGGGCGAGCCGGCGTCGAAGAAAACCTGCGATGGCTCCAGCGGGAGCACGGCGAGCGGGCGCGTTTCGTTCAAGGCGACGTGCGGGATTTGGCAGCAGTCGAAAAGGCGATGACCGGTGTGAACGCGGTCTTCCACCTCGCGGCGCAGGTTGCCGTCACGACATCGGTGGTCAACCCGCAGGAAGATTTTTCGATCAACGCTCAGGGCACGGTGAATGTGCTTGAAGCGGCGCGAAAACAAGCGCGGCCGCCGATTGTCTTATACACGTCGACGAACAAGGTGTACGGCGGCCTGGAACACGTTTCGGTAGTGGAGCGAGCGACGCGGTATGAACTCGAAGGTCTTCCGTATGGCGTTTCTGAAACCTGTCCGCTCGACTTCCATTCGCCGTATGGGTGTTCCAAGGGGACGGCCGACCAATACGTGCATGACTACCATCGCATTTATGGCGTGCCGACGATTGTCTTTCGAATGTCCTGCATCTACGGCCCGCACCAATTCGGCACGGAAGACCAAGGCTGGGTGGCGCACTTTGCGCTGACGGCTCTTAAGGAGCGCGAGCTCACAATTTATGGCGACGGAAAGCAGGTGCGAGACCTTCTTTATGTTGAGGATCTTGTGAAGCTGATGTTGCGGGCATGCGCAAAAATCGATCAAACGGCCGGGCAGGTGTACAACGTGGGTGGCGGGCCGGAGAACACGATCTCGGTCTGGGCTGAGTTGCGCGAACCGCTGCAGGAGATCGTCGGAAATCTCCCGAAAGTCACCTACGATGTCGCGCGTCCGGGCGACCAGAAAATATATGTAAGCGATATCCGCAAGGCCAAAGAGCAACTAGGCTGGGCTCCTCGCGTGGGCATCTTTGAGGGCCTAGGACTTATGGTCAAGGCATGGGGCGCAGACCGAAAGCGCGCCCTGGCACGTTAGCCTCCGCTTGCAGGGACCGATGAGCAGTCTTCAGGGTAAGTCCGAGGGCAATCCGGAAAAGTGGGTAGCGCTGCTTGGACGCCAGGATAAGCCAACGGACGGAGTGGAAGATTACTGCGTGTTTTTGGGAGGGGCGCTTGCGAAACGCGGCATTGAACTCAAGCGCATTCGGGCGCCATGGGCGGAAATCGGGTGGATTGGATCGCTACGCCAACTGCGCCGTGAATCAGCGGCGTGGAAAGGCAAATGGATTCTGCTGCAATACACAGCGCTGTCATGGTCGCGGCGAGGGTTTCCTTTTCTTCTTCTCTTCGCGCTTCGAACGCTCCGTACCGCTGGAGCGCGCGTCGCGGTCGTATTTCATGAGCCCCATCGACAAGTGCAGTCATCGCCCCGGTGGATCGATCGTCTGCGCGGTGTAAGTCAAGATTACGTAATCCATAGACTCTATCGGGAAGCAGACGCAGCAGTTTTTACTGTGCCGCTCGACACGGTCAACTGGCTGCCTGAGGACGACAAGAAGTCAGCTTTCATTCCCATCGGGGCGAATATTCCGGAACGTTCGGGGCATCGCGAAGCGCCAACCGGGACCAGAACGGTTGTCGTGTTCGGCGTGACGGAACCGCCTGCGACGCGGAGCGAAGCTGAAGAAATCGCGGCCGTAATGAAGAACAGCAACGAGGCGATCTCAAATCTGCGGCTCGTCGTTCTGGGACGGGGGGCCGTTGGCGCCCAGGGGTATCTCGCGGAAGCTTTACAAAACTCGAATGTCGAATTAGTCGTGCGCGGAGTCTTGCCCGCCGAAGAGATCGCGTGTGAATTCGAGCGTGCCGACGTCCTGCTTTTTGTTAGGGGCGCTATCAACCCAAGGCGGGGCAGCGCTCTTGCGGGAGTTGCTTGCGGGTTGCCGATCGTCGGCTACAGGAACGGAGAACTTGGCGGGCCGCTGGAATATGCGGGGCTCGAATGCTCTCCGTGGCGGGATCGCGATTCACTGGTTCGGAACCTCGTCCGGGTGCTGAGCGATCCTGTGCGCTGGACAGAATTACACGAGCGCAATCTGGAAGTGCAAAAGAACAGCTTTTCGTGGGACCGGATCGCAGAACAGTTTCGGACGGTTTTGGCCGGATGACGGACCAACCGCTTCGAGTTCTCCTCATCTGCGCACACCCCGTGCAATATGCGTCGCCGATTTTTCGTCTACTCGCGCAGGATCGGCGGGTGCAGACTCAGGTAGCTTACTGCAGCATGGAAGGGGCCGAGGCGGCGGTGGACCCCGACTTCGGAGTCGAGGTCAAATGGGACATTCCACTGCTGGACGGGTATCCCTGGGTATGCCTGCCAAACCGTTTCGGCAAACCCAAGCTGACGTCCTTCTTCGGACTCTTTAGCCGGGGGCTTTGGCGACTGATCCGCGGCGGTGGATTCGATGCGATCGTTATTTACACGGGATACGTCTACGCCACGTTCTGGATCACGATCGCTGCGGCCAGGATAACTGGAACGCCGGTGCTGTTCGGCTCGGACGCAACCAGCTTTAAGCCTCGCGACGGAAGCCGATGGAAGGTCCCGGTCAAGAGGCTCTTACTGCCGTTAGTATTCCGCCTTGCGGACGTTGCAATCATGCCGTCCGAAGCAGGACGCCAGTTTCTCTTAGGCATGGGAATCGCTGAGTCCCGCATCGTCTTGGCGCCCTTCGTGGTCGACAACGCCTGGTGGCAGCGGCGCGCTTCTGAGGTAGACCGGTGCGCCGTTCGCAGGGCGTGGAACATTCCGGAAGATGCAATTGTCGCGGCGTTTTGCGCAAAGCTACAACCGTGGAAGAGGCCACAGGATGCATTGCGCGCGTTCGCGAAAGCCGGGGTGAAAAATTCTTATCTGGTCTTCGCCGGAGACGGTTCGCTGCGCGCGAGCCTGGAAGCAGAAGCCGAAACTCTCGGTGTAAGCGAACGGGTGCGCTTCCTGGGTTTCGTGAACCAGACCGGACTGCCCCGGGTCTATCGGTCATCGGACCTGCTTATCATGCCGTCCGAATACGACCCGTGCCCGGTGGTGGTGTGCGAAGCAATGCTCTGTGGCTGTCCGGTTGTCCTGAGCGATGAAATCCGGGGCCGATTCGACCTGGTTAAAGAAGGCGTTACGGGTTTTATCTATCCTTGTGGCGATGTGGATGCGTTGGCGGCGATTTTGTCGCGAGTGATGAGTCGCCCCGGCGAATTAAGGCAGCTGAGCTGCTCGGCGGTGAAGCGCATGGAGACGTGGGCGCCTCGCGACCTGGTGGACGCGACGATTTTAGCTGTTCAGCGTTCGTGCGCCACCTAGGTGCTAACTGCAAATTTGTGGCGGCGGGTGGTCAGCGCTCGCGGTTACTTGATCGCCTCGATATAGAACGACTCAGCCTCGCGAGACGGAACATCCAAGGCGCTGAGCGCCTCTAATCTACCTTGATGCAAGCTGCATACTTTCGTTTCGCGAAAGCCCAGAGTCGCCAGAAGGGCCGAGAAACTCTCCGCGTCATACATCCAGCGATGCATGGAATGGCCGAAAAGGATTTCCCAGGCACGCTTGCCATCGGCGGCCAGGTAAGTGGAGGAGACGAATTGAGACGCATCGCTCTTGCCGCTCGCGTATGCGGTGGCGGCGCGTTTAAGGTCCGGAAGAACGATTCGCAAAACGCCCGATGGCTTTAACCATAGAAGAACCCGCGAAAGGAGTTCTTCGCAATCTCGTTTTGAGAGGTGTTCGAGAACGTGCGAAGCGTAGAAGCCGTCGATGGAATTTTCCGCGAAATGGATGTGGCGCGCGGTTCCATATTGTATGCGGCTCGCGCGAATTACCCGGACGAAATCGGCGCGCGAGCCAAACACCGCAGCCGGAAGCGGCAGCTTCGCTAAGAGGATAGTGAGGCTTCCATCGACATTGACGTAATCAGATCCCGAAGGCCCGGGGCTTGCGCCACAGCCGAAATTGACAATCACGTGGCGAGTGTAACACACGCTACACAGGCACCGTTCGCGCCCGCAAGCCGTTCCGGGACGTTGTGGGTTAGTATTAGTTCGTGAACTTAGGATGAGCGCTTCTGGTTTGGGACGGGACAGGATAAAGAGGCAAACGCTTTGCTGAATTCCCGCATTCCGGCGATGAGAAATCAGGCTCTGATCGGTCTTAGCCTATTGGTCGCAGGACTCTATTTGGCCTGGCAACTCGGCGGAGCAATCGTCGGCGGCAACTCTCAATTTCTGATTTTTGCAGCGTTAGGTTTTGTGGCATGCGCGGTAATCGTGGCGATCCTTCGAAGCTGGCGTTCCGGCTTCTACTTCTTCCTGATCTGGCTGATGTTCGAAGACCTCGTCCGGAAATATATGGGGAACAATCTGGCGCTGTTTTTCGGCAAAGACATTTT
>Ga0335078_10005434_pt1 | contig 18833 bp, 13 predicted proteins | sample Lox_Sample_32_FD_206711 | JGI IMG/M metagenome (GOLD analysis project Ga0335078, IMG submission 206711) | Soil microbial communities from Loxahatchee National Wildlife Refuge, Florida, United States - Lox_Sample_3.2 | ecosystem: Environmental > Terrestrial > Soil > Wetlands | place: USA... | reverse complement strand
TTTTTTTTATTAAAATTATATATTACAGATAATAATACTCAGGAAACCCCAAATAAAATAACAACTAAATAAAACATAATTCTATTATGTAAATCAACAACCCCTTCAAAAGAAGGACTTGCTGCATCTTGGAAATATAAACCTCAACTTACAGGAGCATCTAATAATTTAGATTTAGTGTTATTATCTCTTATATAATTAAAAGAATAAAATATTCTTTTAATTATAATTACAAAGAAAAAAGATAAAAATAAGAATTGAATAATGCCATTATAAATCCCTAGAGATGTAAAAATATATTCAGGATTTATTAAATCAATATCATTATTATTCATCACATTAAATATAGATGTAGTAGTAGAATAAGAAGGTTCGTTAATTAGAAAATTTTCATCTCCTACCATTTTATCTAAATCTATTCTATAATTACCAGAACCACAACTACATGTACCTCCACAACAACAATCATCAAAATCATAACCTCCTTCATAGTTAATTAAATTATTACTTTTTTCATTTATAATTTCCAAATTCACTAAAGGGATAAGCATATTTGTCATCATAATATCATTAATATTTCTTAAAGTCATTTATATATACATATATATTACTACTAAAATCACAAATAAATATATAATTAATACGATTTATTTATTTTAAGATTCACTTTAACAAAGAAAAAAAAAAGAAAAATATATAAAAGCATATGTGAATATAAAGTATCGTTTATACTAGAAAAATACTTTACAATGAGTAAAGAAATATAATATAGCTAAAACTACAATTATTTTCAGTTTAATTTAAATCAATTATACCTTAAATTATAATCAATCTAATTTAAATATATTGCGCAAGCACTTAATAATAATATCTATATAACCTGAACAAATTCCAAATTAATAGATAAAAAATAAAAATGACTAAATACCTAAATTTTAATATATAATTTATAATATAAGTAATATAAAATATAAATATATATCCTGAACTAAAAATATAGTAAAACTATAATTTAAATTATTATTAAAATATAAAAATAAATTGATATAAATAAATGTAATATAATTAATATATATCTTAATATATAACACAATTTATCTATAATAATTTAAGACAAGGAAATTGTTATCATATTTACTAAATTTAATAATAAGAAAGGTTTTAAAATAAAAAATAAAGTAATACAAGTCAATATAGCAATAGCTAAACTTAAATGATTACTAGGTATAATAGGTATATTAAAATGAGGATCATTATCATGAATAGGGAAAACATTTCTAAAATTAACAAATATATTTTTATTTCTAACTTCATTATTATAAGGTGGTACTAAGAAACTATCACAAAAATATAAGAACTTAATAATTCTTAAATAATAACCTGCACCAATAACACTTGTAAATATAGCAACTAAAGGACCCAAATAGAATCCAGACTGCATACTAGCTAATAATACTTGTTGTTTTGCAAAAAAACCAATTAAAGGAGGAATACCAGCAAGAGATAGTAGTGTTACAGAAAAACAGAAAGCTAACAAAGGATCTGTCATAAACATACCTTTAAAATTAACAATATAAGGTATAGGTGTATAAATCCATTCATTATTATTATTATAAATATTAGAATGTGTTTCAGGTTCATGAACAAGATAATAATCATGGATAGCATTAATTTCAAAGTGTTCATCTTTAAAAAAAAATCTATTATCTTTATCTCATTTTCCTAATTCATAATTAATAGATTCTAATAAGTCATATAATGTTGGATCAAAATAAACATCTTTAAAGGAGAAAGGATTAATTTTAATATAACGAATAGGAATAAATTCCTTATCTTTAAAATAACGAATATAGATATAACCTCAAGCAATTAGAATAAAAAATAAATTTAAATTAGTTATAGTATATTGTATTAAATAAAATAAGAAAGCATCTAAACTAGATAAAGAATTAACAGATAAAGCTAATAATAAAAATCCTACATGTGAGATAGTACTATAACTGTATAATCTTTTAACATGACTTTGTGTTATTCCAACAAAAGTACCTATTAAAAGAGAAAGGATAGCAGATAAAGTTAAAATATTAGTTCATAATCCAATACTAGAATAATTTGCTATTGGTACATGAGATCCAGCACTAAATAAAGAAGGGTGCGAAAATTCATGATTTTTATCTACGAAAATATAAGAAAAACTAAATAAGTTTTTAAAATTAATATAAATATCATTAAAAATAGCATTAATAGCATTAAAATCAAACAATTTATGATTATCAACAGAATAAAATTGTTGTATGTTACTTAAATTATTTAAATCTAATGCTGTTCGAATATGATGAACTAATATTAGCATAAGTATTAAAATTGAAATTTTAGCAATGACTATCAATCAAGTTGTACTATTAGTAGGAACTTGGTTATAAACATCAGGTGCTCAATTATGAAAAGGAGCAGCTGATACTTTAAATAATAATCCAGCAAAAAGGATTAATAAACAAGGGTCAATAAAATAATTCGTGGAAGTATCAGAATAAATTTTAAAGATATCATCAAAATTTAACGCGCCTGTATAACCATATAATAAACTAGAGCCTAATAAAATAAATCCACTACTTAATCCACCTAATAAAAAGTACTTTAAGCCCCCACTAGTACCAAAAAATGATTTAATTTGACTAGAACTTAAAATATATAAACTAAAACTCTGCAATTCTAATGATAAATATAAAGAAATTAAATTATTACTTGAAATTAATAATGAACTACCTAATACAGTAAATATTAATAATAAATTGAATTCTTTAGCTTCAATTTTACTAAATTCCAAATCTTTTTTTATAAAGAATGGAGTATTTATCTTAAATTGAGGTAATGATTCAGTAATTTTTTTCATAATATTTATAAAATAAATATATAATTTAGATTTATTATTATAATCATTATGATGATAATAACTTAACAATTTATCTATGTAATAATCATAAAAATTACTTACTTTTAAAGAAGATTTATAAAAATTTGGAATATAAGTATTATCTTTTGAATCAAGAATAAAATTCATGGATTCCATAGAGTATTGTTTTCTATAATTGTAAGGAATAAAACACGTTAATAAACTAACAAAAGCCCCTGTTATAAATAAAATATTGTCAAATACCTGTGACAACAAATTGATTTTGAAAACGCCACCTCATATTAAAGTCCCGTTATTTAAAACATCTAATTCAATTGTATTATATGTTAAATAACTAGCCAAAATAAAGACGATGAAAACGATTCTATTAAACTTGACATAATCGGCAAGAGTCTTATAACTACGATCATAACTAGAAGTAGCGGCTAATAATAAAATTAAAATTGCTATTATTAGCATTTAGGAGATAAGGGATTCAAACCCTTATATTAATTATTAATAATAAAATATTAAATATTAACTATTAATTAAAAAGTAGAAAAAAAAAACAATATTAAAAATAATAATAATATTTTTTTTTACATAATTAATATTATACTTAATCTTAATATTAATAATATTATTTTATCAAATTAAATTAAACTCCCTTTTTCAAAGTTCTATATTAATATTTGTATTAATATAGAATCTATTATAATAATATCTATATATAACTAAATTAATAATTAAAATAATAACTAATTTAATTATATGAATATTACTAAATTAATAATTAAAATAATAACTAATTTAATTATCTTTTTATAGTCAAATTAAGAATAAAATAATGTATTTATTCTTAATTTAAAATAAAAGTTATTAAGTAATAAAAATATTAAACAATTAAATTTCTATCATATATGAACTAATTAATAATATAATTAGATATATTATACATAATTAACCTTGAATAGGTAATTTATTAAAAGCATGGAAATGAGGTGGTGAATTTATACTTCATTCAATATTTTTACTTAATTCAGAATTATCTACTCATGCTCCATATGCTTCAATATATTCATCTTTAAGTCAACCGTCTCTAGAAGCATCTAAACCTCTTTCAAATTTATCACAAATGATAGTAATAAAATAAGCAGACATAATAATAGATATCATAGAACCAGCACTAGCTACTAAATTTCACCCTGCAAATGCATCAGGATAATCAGGAATTCTTCTAGGCATACCCTGTAAACCTAAGAAATGCATAGGGAAGAAAGTACAATTAACACCGATAAACATACCTCAGAAATGAATTTTTCCTTTAGTGTCATTGTATGTTAATCCTTCAAATTTAGGTGATCAAAAGAATCATGCTGCAAATAGTGCATAAACTGCACCCATCGATAATACATAGTGAAAATGCTTAAAATAAATTAAGTTGGACTATCTCATTATCTAATTTTATGAACAAATGGTACCTTTGTTCATAAAGGATTTTTATATTGTATTCAATTTAATAAAAAATCAGAATATATTTTAAATTCTAAACTATTTTTAGGTTCTTTATTATAATCTCTTATAAGTAAAAACTCTTTAATTTTAGTAACTCTATAAAATTTAAAGTCAGAATACAATCTATTTTTCATAAAAAAATCATAAAGATACATCATACCTTTAACTGTTTGATACTTAAAAGCAATGGATTGGTATTCTTTATTTATAATCTTATAGTTTTGTTTGCGTAACAAAACAATAGGTTTATAAAAAGGAATAGTATCAGAAAAATCAAGTTTCCGTGTATATTCAGTATATTGTAATTCTAAATTACACTCTATTCTATTACTAGGATAATTAAAAACAATAGAACCATCTGTATCTATTAATCCTGAAAAATAAGGATCAAAAGGTTCAATCTTAAAATTAGGTTCTTTAAATTTAATATTAAAATAAGTACATGCTTTTTTAAAACCAGGAATCTTAATTCTAATTAAACCATTTAAACGAATAATTATATACTCCATTTCTTTTTTAGTAGATACAATATAAGTAGAATAAGGTTTATTTTTATCAGCTCTAATTCGTCCTATATGTAAATAATTTTGAATTCGAGTTAAAATTCTAACATCTCTATTATGTAATTTAATTCTAATAGCTTTTAATTTAAGACGATTCAAAGAATCTTTTCTAACATCAAAATTTCCATCACCATCTATAATACCTGCAAATCAATTATAGAAATGAAAATCTTGACTATTATGCTCAAATCCTTTATTATTAGATAACTGACGTATAGTCTCTGAGAATTCTTCGCAGTTTTCTGCTGATTGTATATTTGTATATTGATTTTCATTCAATATAGCAGTATTATTATTATTTTCACTATTTAATAAGAGAATAAAACTCTGATTTCCATCTATTTTTAAAAGATAATTAAATTTTAATAGTAAATAATAAACTAAAAATATAGTTCCCGGCATACTGTCAATTTCAAAACAATTAATGTTTAGGCCCATTTGAGCAACTACGTAATATGTATCATGGAATGCAAGATCTATTGATGCATTAGCTAATACAACACCTGTTAATCCACCTACAGTGTTCGGGTATGGGTTTAACCCATCCCTCAAGAACCGTACGTGAAGGTCACCCTTCATACGGCTCCACTTCTCTACTTCTTAGACTGAGCACTCCGCAAATCCTCCGGACCTATTTCTTTATTATGCCAAGCATTATGATGAGCTCTACACAAAGCTATTTGTTTCCTTAGTAAAGCAGATTCAATAGCAGCAGACCCAGAGACTCTTCTTGTTTTACCTGCAGTTATTCCCGTAAAACTTTTATCTGGACTAGTTCTGGTAAATAATTGTTTAATATGGTGTATTTCTATATCCGTATTGTTACAATTCCATACTGAACAAATTCCAGCGTTAATTGCTAAATTAGATAAGGAAATTCTTATTTTATTAAGGTCAGCAAAAGGAGATTGATTATGATTTACTACAAATCGCTTTTTTCTATTATAAATTTCCATCTTACTAAGAAAACTGAACACATTACCTTTATAATCTTTACAAGTTACATCTACTCCATATTGTTCAAGGAATCTTGACTTGTTCATTTTATGTTTAGCTTGTATTGTAACTTTTAAAGAGTATCTGATATAGTAATCAATAATTTTCTTAACGTAAGACAGGTTATCAGCGCATTGATAATAAGATAAAATACCTAAGGCAAGACTTTTATAATATTTAACAATTTCCGAATCTGGTGCGTTCAAAAGACCTAATCTCGTACCATAACTTCCCTTTTTATTTAAGATTCCTACACCAGCTAGCTTATTTTTAATTTTAGTAATGTTCGCTTTAATCTGAGGAGGTAATCCATATTTTATACCTGAATTTTCTAATGTATTATGGAGAGATTTAACGGCTGGATCTACCATTTTTGTTATTTCTTTATCTTTATTTTGAATTTCTTCCAGTTTTTTAACAACAGCCAGATATCTATTACGAGTTTCTCTTTTAGGTATTTTTAATATTATTTTTATCTCTTCATCTGTTAAATTAAAATTGTCTGGAAAATGAAAAATAGTGATATTAGATTGGTATTTGAAACCTTCCTTAGGTACAGGTCTCAATTCTAATAATTTACCGAATTTTTCAAATATTCTTAATCCTATTTCTTTTTTTGTTAAGGATCTTAGTAATATACCTTTGCTATCTTCTTCTAATTTTGCATCTTTTCTTCTCAAATATATGGTCTTTTCAGGTATTACTTTATCCGTTCATTCTTTTAATTTATCAAGAATATTATTAAGGTCTTTGTCTGTAACTGATTCATAATTTAATAGACTTAAATCACTAGCTAATTTCCTCATTATACTCCTATTACTAGAGAGTATTTCTTCTTTATTGTAATTTAGAGCAGTTAACGCTTTATCTAAATTATTTACTGTAGATTTAATTTTCTTGTATTTTCCTACATGTAGTGTTTGTAGATGTTTAATAATTTTCTTTTGAAGTAATTTCGCCTTTTGTTCATTTGCAATGTCTATTCTTCTGCTAACTCTCAGTTTAAGTCTACGAAACCTTTCAATATGTGCTGCTCTACGGAAAGGAACTTGTTTTAAAGGGACACAAGATATTTCCATACCAAGAAATTGTGCTTTATCAGAATAAATATGTGTTAGTTTGGTTTTTTCATTATTAATTTTCAGATGTAGATCTGATTTTAGAAAATTGCTTACCAATTTCATAATCTCTTTAGCTGTATCTTTAGTTCCTCTGACACCAATAATAAAATCATCAGCATATCTAACATATCTTACTCTGCAGTATTTCTCATCATATAAGGTAGGAGCTAAACCATTTTTACTAGCTATTTTTATTTTTCTTTTTTTTAGGTTTAATAATTGATTTTCTGTTAATCCTTTTCTTTCTTCAACAGTTAAATTAATAGCTTTTAAGTAATCCATATTAAGAGTAGGTTCTTTACCTTTATTGTATTTGATTATTAATCTTTCTACTTTTTTATCTAGTTTCGAGAAGTATATGTTACTTAATAGCGGACTTAGAATATTCCTTTGTGGAACTCCAAGTTCCGAGGTAAATATATCATTACCTTTAATTATTTTTGCGTTGAACATTTTGTTTAATAGACTAAACAAGGCATGATCTTCTATTTCTTCTTTCAGAATGTTAATCAATACTTTCCTGTTTATATCATCAAAAGCTTTTTTTATATCAAATTCAAGGTATCATGGAATCGCTTTCCAGTTGTATTTAATTTGCTTTAATGCAGTATGCGGACTTCTATTAGGTCTAAATCCGTGTACATTATCACTAAAATAATGTAATTTTTCTTCGTATATGTAACTGAGAATTATTTCACATGCTTTTTGGATAATTTTATCCCTCGGATTCCCTATTTTTAATGGTCTAGTTTCACCCTCTTTACCAGGTTTAGGTATATTCACCTGTCTGTAAGAACTAAAGACATAATTTCCTTCAATAATCTTTTTGGATGTTTCAGAGAACCATTTAGGGCTAATTCCATCTAAAGTTAATTCTTCCCCACCCTTAGTCAAATTACCTGGTTTACTCTTAATTAAAGAATAGGCATATTTTAACAAATTCACATCAGCAATAATACGAATTAATTTCCGGAATTTTCCGTTTGCTTTTTCTAAGTTGCGTAAAGTATCAAAAATATCATTTATGCTATTTTGATTAAACTCTTCTTGACGCCCTTGATTTAGATTAATCAAAGTCCGTTCATCCGCAAGTGATTTTCGAGAAGCCTTGGATGATATCGTACTCTCCACTTTCTTTCCAATTTCTTTAGAAATTATCTCGATAGGTTGCTTAGTTTCTTCAACTAAACTAACCTTCCCGACAGTACGTGGATTTGCTGCGTACTTCCTCATCCTCCCTGTTCCGTTTCCAGAACTTGAGATAGTTGAGTAGTATCGGTTTGCGAATTGTTGAGTTAGTCCCAGCTTATTCACATTGCATGTAATAGTACTAGGGAAATTTAATCCGAACATATAGGTGGTACTTTTCGAGATATTCACGTCTTTACTCAGTTTTTTTATTTCGGTTTCCTTTTCCGACGATAAATTCGCCGCTCAATTCTGGAGCTCACTGTTTAATAGTGGACATAACTTAACAATCCTTTTCACATAACTAGAGCTTCCAGAGTGGAAGTATATCACCCACTCTGCTAGTTTGTTGTAAAGAGAACCACCCTCATTTACCATACTCACTCACTGGTCTCGCACAAATAAAAATATAAAACCTAAAGCGTAAAGCATAGGAGTATTAAATGCAAAGCTTCCCCCATACGCTGTTGCAATTCAAGAAAAAATTTTAATTCCAGTTGGACAATTATACTATGTTTTGTTCAAATTTCGAATATCATTTAATTCATTTATCAACTTATGTAATTTAGATATATATAAATCTAATGATAATTTATTAGCCTTAGGTATATTTGATATAGATATTAATTTATTAACAATTTCAGATCATTTAATAAATTCTTTATGCTTATTACTATAAAGAGGAAATGAATTAAATAAATTTAAAACAATTCTTGCTTTATCTAACCCATAAACGTTACCATCGACTCTTAAACCATTAGATCTAATTTTAGGGGAAATATTAAAATAGTTAGCTATACATTCCATAATTGCTATCTCTTCAATATTACGACTAAAATTAAATGAAGGAACTATTCTATTGTATATAGATTGTTTAAAACCATGTGGATTTGGATCAATATTAAAGTTACAATATATACAAAAATAGCCACTCATTCAATTCTCAGATAGATTATCATTAGGTTTTATATATATGGGTTTACTTGCTGGTATTATATTAGGAAACCTATTTGCAACTTTTTTTGATATACCTCGCCCTATATTAGCGTATAAAGATAAAAGTTTATAAAACCCTTTTTCATTTTTATGCTCTCTTTTATTTATTAATTCAATACATTCTACTCACATTTCAAAAACTATTTTTTTTTACTTAACAAAGGATATTTTCTATAATGAGGTATAATAACCTCATTCAAATCTTTAAGTTTGTTAATTCTAAAGATAGAACTATTATTTTTTTTTATTGTATAAATAGAACCTATTTTAAAATATGTGTTTATTCTATCTAAAACTTCTTTATACTTACTGTTAATTAATATTTCAAAAACAGGTCTAATTTCCCAATTTCCTTCTTTTCTTTTATATATAATTATACTAAAACTAGCTGATCTATCGCTAACACCTGTTATTCACTCAGGATGTATCTTACTATATTGAATAGAATAATTTTTACTTTTTTTACATAAATCAATTAAATAAGGACGATTTAAAATTTGACTTAAAACAAAGTTTTAGGGCTATCTTATATGTAATATATAATAGTTAAATACATATTACACACTTATATTTAGTCTCTAGAGTAATATGAATTATATTCATATACTTCTTGATAACTTAAATTCCATTATAATAAAAGATAAAAATTCTTATATTATATATGTACTTAAGTATTCCAAGATATAATAAGTATTTCAAAATATTACGTAGTTACGTGGTAAGAAAATTTATAATTATTGAATCTTTTTAACAGTTTAATGATTAATATTTAAATAATAATTCAATTCTTTATATGAAATATAGTAATATGTTGCTGCTCCTAAAACAGCTATTATCATTGTAGCCGCTGTAAAATATGCTCTTGTATCGGCATCTAATCCAACTGTATACATGTGATGACTTCAAACAATGAAACCTAGCACTCCTATGGATAACATGGCATAAACCATTCCAATATACTATAATAAGCGCATTATACAGGCAATAAACTAATTTAATAAAACATTTAAATTAGTGCTTTGGACCTTATTTTTACTTTACAATATATAATATATAATTTACTTAACTACTAAGTTTATAACTAATAAATATATAGATATATGTTTTCTCAATTTATAATTGAGAAAACATATATCATTCTTCTTTTAAAAATTTTTCTATCAGTTTAATTCATTCACCACTCATATTTTTTTCTTCATATTCTCGTCTTAAACTTTGTAAATATAATCATTTTTCTACTAATTTAATTCTATATTTAATTTCAGATATAAGTTCATATTTTTTCATAAAAAGTGAAAACTTTAATAATTCATCATGAGAAAAAATCAATCATGAAGCTTTTAATTCATCATTACGTAAATAATATTCTGTATTTATTATTTTTCCTATATCTCCAAATTTTTTTCTTATTCTTATTAATAATTCCTTACAAACATTACTTAACGTAATTGTCATATTATCGTAGTCACAATATAATATAGCACACGCATCAAATACACCAGCAAATCATTGAGTATCTAAATCAATATTATCAATATCTCTCATATTGTTTATTATTTCTATCTCATCCGAAAGATGAAAATAAATATTTTTAATATATTTTCTCTGTATTAAAGGTAATGTATTATTAATAATATTTTTTATTTTTTCTTGATCATTTAATCTATACGTATACAAATAATTACAAAAAGGAAAATCTAATTCTTTAATGATTATAGATTTACCTCTTGGGTTAGAAACATTATATAACATGCATATTCTAGATCTGACAAGATTACTTATTTTATACTCTTCTTTATATTGTTCCCTTTTTAATAAATTTACTTGCTTAATAGACCCTCCAAAATTTAATCAAATAGCAGTTAAAACGCGATAATGTGGTCTTAAAAGTAAGACTTCTAAAGATATATCTTTTATAGTATTTATATTTTCAAGATTTAATGTAAATATACCTCCAACGTCTATTACACCAGCTAATCATTCATAATAAGATTTATACATAAGAGAAACTTTTTTTTTGCTTCGCATAATTTTTTTTTTACTTTCTTTAATTAATTTATTCTCTTTAATTTCTTTATTTTTTTTTAATTGACTATGACTTTGACTATAATATCTTTTTTGTGTTTTAAAATAATTATTTTTTATTTCATATAAACTTGTATTTTTATTTCTCATTGATGTTTTTTCTCCACAAAAGTAATAACTTAAGAGTATCATTGAATTAGAAATTTCTTGTATTTGCAAAACTAATAGGACATAAGCTTTTTCAATTCAAGATAAAACAAATAAAAAAGATAATAAAATAAAATAATTAGAGAAATAATAAGAGTAATAAGATAAAAATGGACTTAATTTTATTTTTAGTAATATTTTTTTTGTTCTTATTATTAGTCATAATAGTACTATTAGTAACGAAGACAAGGTCTCGGAAACTATAATAGGTCAATTAAGTATTATAATTCACCCCTTTATAATTTGCAGATAATATAAATAAATATATTTATTTATATTTCTGCATATTATTCGTTTAATAGAATATAATAATTTTACAAAAATAGAGCCTATGCAACCAAATACGGATTTATCTGACATTGTTCCTATAACATGACTTATCATTCCAAATCCAGGTATAATTAATATATAACAATTGCTTTGATTAATAGAATAGTTAATAACAATCTATTCTAAGGAATTAATATATATTTCATTTTATGAAATATATATCTATTCTAATTAATTCTCAAGAACTTTCATCCTTGTTAGGACTTTATCTTAAATTATAGAATCACTTAATCTATTCATTGTATTTTTTAGTCTGATGATTTTTTCAAGACCATCTTTATTCAAATGATTTTTATTTTGAATAAGGATATATGCTTTTCTTCATTTTAAATAATTCACATGTTTACTAGATTGTAAATGAAAATGATCAAAATAATTTATAACCTTCTTAGCTGAACCAAAACTTGTTGACCCATAATAATAAGAATCCTGGTCTTTTCTATATCCAATATTTCCACCTAAATAATCTTTAATCAAAGCAAGAATATTACTTTTCTTCTGATCAATTTGATAGTTTAATCTTACTTCTACTCTATTATCTCGATTAAGAATTTTAATTTGAAAACTTGCATCAGCATCAGAAAACCCAGCTAATCAATGATTCTTTAGATTTTTATCCTTATTTAATTTAAAATCAATTTTTGGACTTGCGCCCTGATCCTGATCCTTTTTTATATCAATATATCTAGGATGATTTAATAAATTATCAAGAATTTGATTAAATTTATTTTCTGTTCTAATTTTTCCATTAATTAAATTTAAAACTTTCTTTATACCTTCTTTTGAACTGATAATAAAAAGAATAGCATTTTTATTTTTAACTTTTTTTACACTTCCATAACCTAATCGCTCTTTTATATTATAAGCTAAAGAAGCATCTAATGAATGAAAAGCAATAATTAATTGTTGTTTACTACTAAAATGACCATCACCATCAATTAAACCAGCTAAATAATAACCAAATTGTTCATCATTAAGTGGTTTTAAATGTTTAGGCACATGAATAGAAATAAATTTTATATTTTCCCCAGAAGAGAAATTTTCTATAATTCCGTTATTTAAAGTCTCTGAGGTCTTCTTTTTAAAATTAAAAATTTTACCTGCTGATATACTTCATAGTTTTAACTTTTTTACTGTGTCATTTAAGATGGAGTATTTAAAACTAAATAACAAAGTGGTTCCAGCATAAAGGAACGTTAAGAAGCTTATATTCTTAACCTCTGGATGTTTTAGTATTAGATCTTCCTTTAAGAAAGATCAGGACCAATGTAAAATTCTATAAAATTCTATTTATAATATAAAATCTTTATTTTTCTTAAAATTCTATATAATTCTATTTATAATACAAAATCTTTATTTTTCTTAAAAAATAAATATTTATTTTTAACATTTATTTCACTATAATGAATTAAAATAGGGTCCATTACTAAAGGACTATATCATCATCCTTAGAATTTCATTTATCCAAAAAAATATTTCAAGCTTTATATTTGGCTGAATTTATATTAGCCATATGCACTTTCATACTTTTTAAATTATAATATTCATTTATTAAAAATAATCTTTTGCGTTTAATTGAATAAGAGGGACATTTTTTTATATAACTATAAAAATTTTTAATGTCCTCCTCACTCTGTATACTTCATTTATAGTATCCATTTTGTGCTTTATCAAAATATATATTACCATTAAATATCTCTTTATAATGTATAACATCTGTTAATAATTTATTTGTTACACTTATAGTTAATTGAGGATTAGAACTTTTTCCTTTGCATGACATTGTAATCGTTCCATCTGCATCAAAAAACCCTGAAAATCATCCATGATTATTATGTAATTTATCAGGCATAAGAAGTTGTATATGTAATTTTGTACATAATAAATTTAATTGTTTCAATCGTGCAGAATGTCTTATTTTTCCATTAATACGATTAATTAAATTAATTACGCCTTCTTTATTATGTAATCTATATCTTAATGCTTTAGTTCCAGATCTTAATTTTATTGATCCTCCTAATTTATTTTGAACATATCTTAAAGCATATTCATCATTTAAAGACATTGTAATTTCACAGCTTATATATCCTGATTTACTAATTAATAAAGAACCATCTCCATCAATTAAGCCACCAAGTCATTCATTAAATAAATTTTCTGAATCCTTTTCATTGTAGGATGATGCCCGTGTAGTCACTGAAGTTTCTACTAAATTCGATTCTTTATCTCGATTTTTCGTTACCAGCTGATTGTTCCAAGTAAATAGAATTTTCACTATAAAGGGTAAATTATTTACACTAATATTCATAGTAACTATTTCTTTAAACAGAATATTCCAGCTAATAGAGCAATGCATTATTAATATTAATATTAATAAGGGCCATCTTTGACCAAAAAATCAAAAAAGATGTTGGTATAATACAGGATCACCACCTCCTGAAACTTCGAAAAAGCTAGTGTTAAAATTTCTGTCCATAAGCAACATCGTTATACCTGTTAAAGCTTGGTTCACTAAGCTAAGCTTCATGATAATAAATCTTTATAGATAATATAAATCTATAAGTGAACACTCCCATAGTTTCCTATAGGTCGGGACCATATCTTACCTATATAAATTATGAAAATATTGTAAATGATCTCATTTAAATATAGTTCTTTTATTATTCATACCATCCCTAATCAAGCGTATTTCTTCTATACCTTCTATAGTTTTATGCTTTTTTTCGCTAATAATATTAAGAGCTGTTACTCAATCAATATAATTTAAATATTTACTAGAGAATAATTTATATTTATTAATATATGAGACAATTATTAAATTATTATCTAATTTACTAGTTTTAACTCGGTATTCTAAATAATTAGGTAACTTTTTCTGAGTATAAGTACCAAGATTTATATTTATATATTTTGATATTGCCAACATAACATCTTTTTTACTTAAACCTAAGTGATTAACAGAACTTTGTACTATTTCAAACCCACATCGAGGCGTTCAAAATGGTGCATTTAGTTTTTCCCTAACTGAAACATAAAAATGTCCATCAGCATCAATAAACCCAGACAATCATTCATTACTGTCTAAATTTGATAAGTCTTTACTCAATGGAATTAAATTTAAATTAGGAAATCTGTTATTTAAAAATTTTATTAATAAATATAGCATTTCAATTTTAGGTGTTCTCATGTATCCGTTTAATATATTAACCAATAATATCACTCCTTCATAATTATTAACAGTAAGTCTATATGCATTAACCCCTTTTATTCTACATAAAGATCCACAACCTAATTTTTTTTGAATTTCCATCGCCAAAGGAAAATCTCTTAAATCAAAAGCAATTTGTATACTAGGATAATTTAATATACCTTTTTTTGATCTTTCAGTTTTTGGAACAATAATAGTACCATCTCCTTCTATTAATCCTGCTAAATATGAACAAAAAGAAGGATTTAAATTAGAAAATTGTTTATTATTTTCTGATACATGAAAATATCTATTATCAGTTAATTTAGATTTTTCGGATCCGTTAAATCCGAATTTAAAAATTGTTTCTTCGTCAAGAAGGATCCTTAACAATTGATTTTCTTCTTTCTTTGAGTCCTTTTGATATTTAATTATCCTTATTTCGTCTAGCGAAAACCATTTTTCATTAAAAAATCTATAATTAAAATTAAAATTAATAACTTTTAGAAGGTACTTGCGCAAGCGCAAGAAATTTTCATAATATATAGATCTAGGCGTATAGTCTCTGAAAATCCTTGAAGCATCCAAATGCTTCAAGTTTTTTGCTGATTGTCACAAATATAAATATATATTTATGAGTTTCCAGCAAATAGCCCAATTTAAAGCTGGCAGTATATATGTATGCATATCTATACCAGCTAGGACAGGTAGAGCTAATAGTAATAACACTGCAGTTACAAAAATAGCCCATCCGAATAATGGTACTTTATGTAGTACTTGTCCTGGCATCCGCATGTTTATTACTGTCGTTATAAAATTAACTGCACCTAGTAAGCTAGAAATACCAGCTAAATGTAGAGAAAAAATGGCAAGGTCTACTGATCCCCCGGAATGCGCTTGTGCAGCAGCTAATGGCGGATAAACCGTTCAACCTGTCTCATGTATTTAAATAAGCTAATAAATGTTTCATATTATACTATTATATTACTCAAAAATTATTTAAATGTTCTCAATGAAAATTAATTCTATTATTATTCATACCTAATTTTAAAGTAACTAGTTTCTCTGTTCCTCTTTTTCATTTATATTCTTTATTCATTTTCATATCAAAAATAATTTTTCAATCTGTATAATCTAAAAATTTGCTTGAAAATAATGGATATTTATTTAAATAATTAATTAATATATAATTTGATACTATTTTATTTGTTCTAATTTCATATCCTAATTCTTTAAAATTTTTTCTATTCCTATTTATTATTCTCAAATTACTCACATTCAAATAATCTTTAATTGTATTCATTATATATAAGTAAGAATGATCAATAATTATATTACTATTTTTCAAATTATTATTATTATTATTATCTTCGAAACCAAAATAATTTTTATTCTGCTTTTGAGATATCCGCATATAACATCTTAACTCTGTTACAATATTTAATTTATTTAATTTATAAAATGCTGAAAAAGAACCATCCGTATCTAAAAAACCAGATAGTCAGGAATTATTATTCAAATTAGTAAAATCAATCCCTAATTTCGGTATTTTAATATTTTTTGTTTCATCAAATCAATCTATTAATTTATATAAAGCATATATTTTAGGGGTTCTTAATTTTCCATTAATTAAGTTTATAATCAATATATTGACATTCATTTTATAAAAAACAAGATTGTAATATTTTCCTTTTTCTTTGTATATATTACCGTCAATCAAGTAAGAATTAATTTTTTCAGCTAATGGTAGATCTTTTTCAGCAAAAGTTATTTTTATTACAGGATATCTAAGTTTTTCCCCTTTCTTTATATTTGGTATCGAGATAGAACCATCTCCCTCTATTAATCCGGCTAAATAATAAGCAAACATACTATTTAAATTATATTCCTTATTATTGAATATAAAAATTTTATTATTAATATTTTCATATTTTTTTTTATTACAAATGAGACAATCATGAAAATTAGGAGTTACTAGTCTTAATTTCATTTTATTTAATTTATTAGTTATTTAAATATAGGACTCTCACTTAACTTTTTTTATTTGTAAAATTATAAATTTACTTCTTTGAGTCTCTTATGATTGTAACTTTTAACAATCTAGTTTATTTATATCTATTAATATATTTCTTAATTTTATAAATATATTCTAAACTTTTTGAAGTATTATTATAATATGTTAATAAATATATTATACGGCACAGAATTAGAACCGGCTCCAGCTTCTACAAATGAACTAGACAGTAATAAAATTAAAGATGGCGGTAAAAGTCAGAATGAAAGATTATTTAATCTTGGAAATGCCATATCTACTGCCCCTATTAATAAAGGCACAAAGAAATTCAATATTACATAATATCTTATTATGTAAAGACTACTTCTTCATATTATTAAATAACAATTATAATTATTTAATAATAGCAATATGTATAATCATTAAGGAATCTAATATTAATACTAGATTTCCTGAGAATTACCTTTATTCTTTTAATAATATAAAAAAGCTTTTCTCATATAATATTGTATATATATCAACTCTGAAATTGATAAAGGTAATTAAAATTTTAACTTTCTAAATAAGAATTTTCTAAATGATTTCATATAAATGTGATTCGACTTTTATTAAAATATTTCCTAATTTTTAATGCTTCTTCTATATAAGAGCTGGTAATTTTATTCTTATTTTTAAATTTCAATATAAAATATCAGTCATTGTAATCTAAACGTTTAGATGATAACAATTGGAATTCAGAAAAATAATTAACTATTTTATTTATATTAGTTTTATTAAGAGCCATTAATATAAAACTATAATATTCTTTATTATTAATACATCTAGTTCTTGTTAAAAGATTGACTTTCAGATATGAAGCTATTTTTGACATTATATCAAATAAAGACTCATTTATCTTATTAAATTTTGTTTTATAAGTCTGTGCTGTTTCCAATCTATAATATAATTGAACTCTAATAGAACTTTTATTTCATCGTTTACAAATATTAATAGAAAAGTTTGCATCAGCATCAGAAAATCCAGCTAATCAAGCATTAGAATTAATAGGGGAAATATCTAATCCCTTTATCATTACATGATATCTAAATTTATTCCTATTCAAATTACTAAGTTCTTCAATTTCTGCTAATATTTTTTTTTATTTTAAATAATTTACTATGTTGATTAATAATTACATAATTATTTAACCATTCTATTACTTTCCTTAGTGCTTTTATTTTCGGTGTTCTCATATAACCATTTATCAAATTAACAATTCTAAATATACTAACTATATCTTGAATTTGTCAAAGAATATACCCTTTAGCTTCTTTATTTAATATTTTACCTGATTTAGTTAAACTTTTAAATAATTAGCTAAAGGTAAATCTGCTTTTTTGAAAACAATTATAATTCTAGGATTATACTTTTTACTTTTAGAATTTAGATCATGAACAGCAAAAGAACCATCGCCTTCTATTAATCCAGCTAAATAACTACATAAATTAGACCCCATATACAATTTATCTATATTAGTATTTGTATTATAATAATTAATATTTTTTATTCTTTTATTATTTAATTCATTATTTACAATATGAAATTTATTTAAAATTATTCTTAATTTTCTAGCTTTAAATCTATAAAATTTTCATAAAATTTACCAAATCCTCCAACCATACCAGGCATACATTTTTTTTTTTTTAGGACTATTTATTTATTTTAATTTTATATGAGTACTACTATACTCATTTAAAATATTTTGCATTTAGTCTCTGATGATTCTTAAACAATTTATATTGTTTGAGTTTCATACTAA
>Ga0335078_10005433_pt1 | contig 18836 bp, 15 predicted proteins | sample Lox_Sample_32_FD_206711 | JGI IMG/M metagenome (GOLD analysis project Ga0335078, IMG submission 206711) | Soil microbial communities from Loxahatchee National Wildlife Refuge, Florida, United States - Lox_Sample_3.2 | ecosystem: Environmental > Terrestrial > Soil > Wetlands | place: USA... | reverse complement strand
ACCTCACGGCCACGGGCACGGTGACCTATCCGGCGACCAAGGACGCGAAATCGAAGGCGCGGTCGTTTGGTGCGGACGGCCTCGCGCGCAGCTTCGCCGATCTGGTTCATGAGTACGCGGTAACCGACGCAGGCCACGGCGCGTTGATCGGCCGTCTCGGGGCAGCCGACGCGGGCGGCCAGCCGTTCCTTGTCGGCTCGTCGTCGGATTTCGAGGCGCCCGTCGCGAACCGGCTTTTTCTCGGAATCAATCAGAGCCAGAAGGACGGCCAGACGGCGCAGGGGAGTTTCCACGTCACGATTGAGGTCGTGAGCGAAGGCTCCGCGACGGGCGCGGCGGCGGCCATAGGCGGACCCGCGGAGTCGCGCATCGCCGGGATCACGCCTTCACTGCTGAGCGAGATTCCGCGGCGTGTCTCGGATCAGCAGGGAAATCCGGGCGACATGGTGAACGTCCTGATCCTGGGCGCGGAGGATCAGTTGGTGACGGCGTTCAAGGCCGCGGGCTGGGTGCATGTGGACAGCTCGGTGCAAGATACGGTTCTTACCGGCCTGCTCGATTCGCTCGAGAAAAAAGACTATCTGACCATGCCGATGAGCACGCTCTATCTCTTCAAACGCCCGCAGGATTACGGCTTTGCGCACGCGGAGCCTGTGCGCGTAGTGATGTCGCGAAATCACCTGCGCGTGTGGAAATCGCCATACACGGCAGGCGGGCAGACCGTGTGGTGCGTCGCGGCGACGCACGACATCGGCTTCGAGCGCGATCAGCGCAACAACAGCGTGACGCACAAGATCGATCCCGCAATCGACGGCGAGCGCGAGTTCGTCAACAGCACGCTATCGAGCACGGGGCTTGTCGCGGCGCGCGATCACGTGACGCCGCCCGATGCACTCACCGTGGCCAAGACGGCGACGGGCGGTGAATTTCACTCCGACGGGCGCATCCTCGTGCTCGTGCTGAAGCCCGAGACGTCCACAGCCGCCAACAACTGACCCGCCGCTATTTCGACGCTGACGCGCTGGTCACGTTAAATCTGAACAGCGCCGTCCCGGACGGATAGAGGAGATCGCGGAACTGCGTGGTCTGCTCGTCTCCGGGATCGAGGCTCAGAGTGAGTTGGCCGGTATTCTGGGTGATGACGCTATTGTCCCCGCCGAGGTACGTCGTCTTGTACGCGATGTCCTTGTAGGTATAGGTCTGGGATGTGTTTCGAATGTCGACGGACCAAACGGCGACGGTGCCCGTGGGATCCTTCGCCATCTTGACGTCGACGATGCGCAAATCGCGCACGGGATCGGCGCCCGGCGCTGGGCCGGATGCCGCGGGCGTGGCCGTCTCGGTCTTGGCGCCGCCCTTCGGACCCATGACGTACCACGCCAGCGCACCCGCTACGATCAATATCACCACGATGCCGATCAACATCCCCGCATTGCCGGATTTTTCCTGCTTTTGTGCCTCAAACATGGCGTTGCCTCTCTGTGGCGGCGGCGTCACTTCCGAGCGGCTCGCACGAACCGTCGAATTCCGTTCGGCGGAAGTTCGCCAAAACGCACACCGGATTCCCCCCTGCGTTGCGCGGAAATTAGCACGATGGGCTGCGGCGTTCAATACATTCCGCAAAAGGCCCTCCGCGAGATTGCCGGAGCTCAAAAAAAGCCGGCGGCTCGGGAATTATTTTGGGAAACGCGAGCGACTCGGTAGAATTCAATTCCCGGACAGGCCTCCGAAAGACTTGGCGGTTTCCCAAATCGAGGAGATGCTCATGGCAACGATGAAGGCGGTGCGAATTCACGAATATGGCGGCTCGGATGTGCTTCGCTACGAAGACGCGCCGCGGCCGGAGGCTGGGCCGGGCGAAGTCTTGATTCGCGTGCACGCAGCGGGCGTCAATCCTGTCGATGTCGGCGTGCGCTTGGGATTCCTCCAGGAGCGGCTCCGCTATGCGCTGCCGATGATTCCCGGGTGGGACGTTTCCGGCGTCGTCGAGGCCGCGGGGCCCGGCGTGTCGCGATTGAAAGTCGGCGACGAGGTGTACAGCCGCCCGGATATCGCGCGCAACGGTTCGTACGCGGAATATATCGCCGTGAAAGAATCGGAAGTCGCGCTGAAACCGAAATCGATCGACCACGTTCACGCGGCGGCGATTCCGCTGGCGGCACTGACCGCGTGGCAGGCGCTCTTCGATGCCGCGAAGCTCTCGGCAGGCCAAACCGTGCTGATTCACGGCGCGGCGGGAGGCGTGGGCAACTATGCGGTGCAGTTCGCGAAGCTGAAGGGCGCGCGAGTGATCGCGACGGCGTCGCCGCGAAATCATGAGTTCCTGCGTTCGCTCGGCGCGGATCAGGTGATCGATTACAACACCACGAAATTCGAAACCGTCGTGCACGATGTGGATGCGGTGCTCGACACGATCACGGGCGAAACCGCGGATCGCTCGTACGGCGTGATCAAGAAGGGCGGAATTTACGTTTCGATTCTGATGCCGCCGTCGCAGGAAAAAGCCGACGCGCGCGGCGTGCGCGTCGCCCACGTGTTCGTCCAGCCGAATGTCGAGCAACTGAACGAGATCGCAAAGCTCGTCGATTCCGGAAAACTCACAATCACCATCGAGAAAGTTTTTCCGCTCGCCGAAGCGCGCGCCGCACAGGAATTAAGCGCCAAGAAGCACACCCGCGGGAAGATCGTGTTGCGCGTTATATAGTTCGCGCTCCTTGCTTGCGCGCCTCGGCGGCAATGGGATATAAGGGCGCGCGGCCAGGCGGGGCCCCCAGGTCGACGCACAACAGGGCTCCCGGGTCGACGGCGAGTCGAGCCCGGGAGATCATCGAGCCTGGGGATCGGAGAAACGTGGCGACGTTGGGCCGCGTCACATTAGGCACACGAAAGCGCTTCGAATCCAGTTGGGGGGAAATGGATGAATAAGGCTCATGGTTTGACTTGGTCGTGTTTACTGGCGTTGTTCGTAGCCTCGTCGATCGCGCCCGCGGCGCGCGCTCAAGGAGACGCGGAAACGCCTCCGCCTGCGGCGCCCGCAGGTCGCCCGGCAGCCCAGGCGCAGCAGGAACAGCAGCCGCCCCAGCCTGGCCAATTCATGTCGCCGGTCGCGCACGGCGAAGTGAAAGACTACAAGCCCGTGACCAACGAGATGTTGCTCAATCCGAGCCCCGACGACTGGCTGCAGTACAGCCGCACCTACGATGCCTGGCGCTACAGCCCGCTGAAGCAGATCAACAAGAAAAACGTGAGCCAGTTGCGCGAAGCCTGGGTGCGCGGTTTGCCGGGAGGCACTACGGAAACGATCCCGATCGTGCACGGTGGCGTGATGTACCTGATCACGCCCGGCGGCGGCGTGGAAGCCGTCGATGCGACCAATGGCGACATCATCTGGGAATACAAGCGCGCCTATAAGGATCCGCGAGTCGGTAGCCAGGAACGCACCAAAGCAATCGCGATTTACGACGACATGGTTTACTTCACGGCGCCAGACGGCTACGTGGTCGCCATCGACGCGAAAAACGGCAAAGAGCGCTGGGCAACGTATAAGACCGATACGCAAAATACTTCCGGCGCGATCGTGGTCGATGGCAAGGTGATCTCAGGAGGCACGTGCGGCAGGGGCCGCGACAGCTGCTTCATCGAAGCGGACGACGCGGAGACCGGGAAAATGATATGGCGGTTCATGAACGTCGCCGCGCCCGGCGATCCCGGGTACGCGTCCTGGAACGGAGCGGACAACAAGGATTTCACGGCATCCACTTGGGGAATGCCCGGCAACTACGATCCGGTCCGCAAGACGATTTACTGGGGCATCGCGAATCCATCGCCCTACGAGCGCTTGGCGCGACATGGCGGAGATCCCGACGGCACGTCACGCACGGCTCCCGCCGACCTCTATAGCAACTGCACGATCGCGCTCGATCCCCAGACTGGCAAGCTCCAGTGGTATTACCAGCACCTGCCTGCCGATGACTGGGACACCGATCATACGCACGAGCGCACGCTCGTGACCACCACGTTCAATCCCGACCCGAAGGCCGTGAAGTGGTACAACACGGAAGTTCCGCGCGGATCGAAGCACGACGTCGCCGCGATGGTCGGCGAGAGCGGCATCATGTTCGTGCTCGACCGCAACGATGGCACGTTCCTCTGGGCCGAGCCGGTGCCGGTGGACGCGCCGAACCTGGCGATTTCCAACGTCGACGGAAAGACCGGAAAGGCCACGATCAATTGGGACGTCGTGATGAAAAAGCCCGGCGATCATCACGTGATCTGCTATTGGAACGGCCGCAGCTACTGGCCCACGGCGTACGATCCCGAAACAAATTCGCTCTACTCGAGCTACGTCGATAATTGCCTCGACATGACGGCAACCACCACCAGCGGCAGGCGAAGAGGCGTCTTGCGGGAAGGTTCGGACATCAACGCCATCGCGGGACTCGCCAAGATCAATCTCTCGACCGGCGAAATGATGAAATTCGATACCGAGCGTGCGCCCGGCACGGGTGCGCTCCTCGCTACGGCCGGTGGATTGATTTTCCACGGGGATATCAACCGCCGGTTCCGCGCTTTCGACGCCGCGACCGGAAAAAAACTCTGGGAATCGATTCTCGGCGGGCCGATTTCGGTCAGCACGATTACCTACGCGGTCAACGGAAAGCAATACGTCTCGGTGATCACCGGAGACAATCTCGCCGAGCCCACGCTATCGCGGCAGACTGATACACCTCTCGTGTCGGGTCACAACGCAATCTACACGTTCGCTCTTCCGTAGAGGGAGCGGGGATCACACGCGGCCGGTTCGATGATGCGGACCGGCCGCGATGCCGCGGAGCCGTCTAGCTGGCCGGCGCAACCTTCGACTTCAAACCGAACAACTTCATTGCATTCTGTTTCAAGATCAGCGGACGCACTTCGTCTTTGAACGCCGCCTTCTCGAAATCCGCCAGCCAGCGGTCCGGCGTGATCAACGGATAGTCCGACCCGAAGAGCAGTTTGGTCTTCAGCAGAGAATTCCCGTACTGGACCAGGTTCGGCGCGAAATATTTCGGCGACCATCCGGAGAGATCGATGTACACATTCCGCTTGTGCAGGCAGATGGAGATCGCCTCGTCCTGCCAGGGAAACGACGGATGCGCCATGATGATTTTCAGCTCTGGGAAATCCACGGCCACGTCGTCGATGTACATCGGATTCCCATACTTGAGGCGGATTCCGCCGCCGCCGGGCATTCCCGTGCCGATTCCGCTGTGCCCTGTGTGAAATACGACCGGCACGCCCGCTTCCTCTATGACTCTGTAGAACGGGTAGATGGTAGGGTCGTTGGGAAAGAACTGCTGGATGGGAGGATGCAGCTTGAAGCCGCGAACCTGCCCCGTGGCGAGCAGGCGCTTGGCCTCGCTGATCGCCTGAATCCCCCGCGTCGGATCGATGCTGATGAAGGGCATCATGATGTCCGGATTCTGCGCCGCGAATTCGAGCACGGAATCATTTGAAACCTGCGGGCGGCCCGACAGGCGTTCGTCCACCGTGAAAATCACGCAGGCGATGTTGCGCGAGCGGTAATAATCCGCCATTCCCTGGCGGCCGCGCGGCGCGCCTTCGCCGAAATATTTTCGCGCTGCCTCGTCGGTCTCAGTTCCCTCGCCCTCGTGCTCGATGTGGGTATGCACGTCGATGGCGGTCAGGCGGTCCACATCCATCACTTTTTCATTGGCCATTCAAAGCTCCCATTTTGATTTCGGATCGTTCAGAAAGACGGTCGATTTTGCCCAGAGATTATCTGTTTTTTCCGGTGAATCCTCAAGCGTGCCGGGGGATTTCCAGAGTCAGCGAACGGACAAATGCAGCCAAGTTCCTGCGCCGGGCGCAGCATGCCGCGGCCCTACGGGCACGCTGTCCGAAGGGGGCCGCCCGAGGTCAGGCGGATTTGGCGGAGCGGTGCTGGTGCTCCCACGCGTTGCTGAGGCGCCGAACCGTTTCGCGGAGGCGCACTGCGAGATCGACGACGGTTTGAAGCCGCTGCGTGTCCACGGCGGAGAGATGGTCGCGGTGAGCGAGGACCAGCTCGGCATTGCCGAGAATCCCGGTGAGCGGATTATTGATTTCGTGGCGAAAAATCGTGCCGAGATCGGCATCCGTCGCGCCCCAAGGCAGAGTGAGCATGGACGAGGACATGTCCGCCCATCGCAGGCGGCGCTCGACCAGGCTCGCGACCAACGGCACGAAATCGCCGACGCGAGCCACGAATTCCACCTCGCCTCCTGCCACCAGGCGGGCGGCCTCAAATTGACGCTCGGGCGGCGCGATCAAGATCACCGGCGCGGCCGCAGTGAGCTGGCGGAGGAGACCGTCCAACGGTTCGCGCCCCGGCAGATCGGCATCGAGGACGATCACACTGGGAGCGACGCGGCCCGCGAGCTCACAGAGGTTGAGAAGGTCAGATACAACCACGGGACGGCCCGCATGCGCGAGGCGCTCCAACTCGCGGGTGACGTGCTGCGCGAGCACCTCATCGGCGATACCGAGCAACGGGCTGTGGTTCGGGAGAGTCATGACTTTGGGGGCGATGCCCTGCACGGTGTTCATGTCTCCTGGGGCGCGGCACGATCCGGCGCTGCGGCATGGATTTCCTCGGTTTGGTTGTGGCTGCCGGAAAGCAAGCCGTGGACGGCGAGCTTCAATTCCTCCACCAGAAACGGTTTGGCGAGATACGGCAGGTTTTTCGATTCCAGGAACTTGAGCGTGCGCGGGGCGAGAGTGTCGCCGGTGATGAAGATAATTTTGTCGCGCATGGGGCTGCCCGCGCGAACGAGCGCGTCGTAAAACGCGGGGCCATCGAGGCGCGGCATACGCAGATCGCAGATCACCAGATCGTATTCGCCGCGAGAGAGGCGCATGAGGCCCTCCTGGCTGTCCAGAACCGCGTCGACGCGGTGACCCTCTTCGCGAAGCACGTCCACAATCAACTGCGCCACGGTCGGTTCGTCCTCAACCACAAGGAAGCGGCGCGAGGGAGCAGCGTCCCCCGAGCTTGAAATCCGAGGCGCGGCGGTTGCAGGCTCCGTCGCCGGAACTGGAACGATGGGCAGCTCGACCGTGAACTTGGCGCCGCCGCCCGGCAGGTTCTCGAAGGCGACTTCGCCGCCGTGTTGGTGGACGATGCCATAGACGATGGAAAGTCCGAGGCCGGTGCCGAGACCCGGAGCCTTGGTGGTGAAAAACGGATCGAAAATTCGCGAAGCGATCGCGGGGGGAATGCCCGGGCCGTCGTCGGAGACCTCCAGCACGATCGATTCTCCGGTGCGCCGGCCGGTTCCATGAAACAGATGGCGCGTGCGAACGCAAACGCGCCCGTGCCCGCGGTCCCCGAGAAGGGCATGCTCGGCGTTGATGACAAGATTGAGGATCACCTGCTGAAGCTGATACGGGTCGGCCATCGTGTGAGGCAGCCCCGGCGCAAGGTCGCACTCCACGACGATGTCTTCCACGCGCAATTCATAGCTGCGGAGGGCGATGGTTCTCTCGACGATTTCGTTGACGTCGACGCGGCTGCGCTCAGGCTTGTTCTCGCGCGCGAAGTAGAGCAGGTTCTTGACGATGCGCCGGGCGCGCTCGGCTTCATGGTAGACATTCTTCGCTTCGGCGAGCTGTGCCGACTGGAGATCGTGCCCGAGCAGGAGTTGGGCGTAGCCCATGATCCCGGTCAAAGGATTGTTCAACTCGTGCGCGATTCCCGACACGAGCTGACCGAGCGCGGCCATCTTTTCGGTTTGCAGCATCTTGGCCTGAATCTGGCGTTCGCCGGTCACATCGGAATAGAGTTCAAACCAGCCGATGGGGCGGCCTTCCGCGTCAAGCACGGGCCGGAAGAAGCGTTCGAGCACGCGCGGCGCCGGACGCATCAATTCGAGCTCGTCGTTTCCGGGCTCCCCGGCGCCGGCGAGGTAGGATTTCCAGGGAGCGGAAAATGCGGCCGGATCGCGGAATCGGGCTGCGATCAATTCCTGGAGCGCTTCAAAACCGGCGGCTTCGCGAATGGCGCGTGCGCTGAGCGTGAAGAGCTGCGCGAATCGCGCGTTCGAAAAGCGAATGCGGCCCGAGGGGTCGAGAAGAATCACGCCGACCTGAAGAGAATCGAGCACGCTGCGAAGCTCGGCTTCCAGATGGCGCGATCTCGCATCGGCGCGGTGAACGATCGAGCCCTCCTCCAGGCACACGAGCAGAAGGTTGGAGGCGGTCAGGACGGCGCGGAGCGTGATCCGGACGGGAAAGCCGCTCGCAAGCGAGGCGTCAAGACTGTGGTGGCGGCCCGAGAAACTGGGATGTGCCCAGAGCGATTTGATCCGTTCGGCGGCCGGATCGGAGAAGAAGTCTGCCAAGCCAGTCGTACGAATGGAGGCGTCTTTCAGGCGGAGAAGCTCGCGGGCGTGCCGGTTGGCTTTGAAGATCACGCCCGTGGAGTCGACGACCAGCAAGGCCTCCGCACTGGAATCGAATACTGCGTTGAACGCCGCGCCCGCCGGAAGATGAAGAGAGGAGAGCGCCGCGGAATGATGGCCGGGTTTGCGATTCGAATGAACGGTATCCGTCATATTCAATGGAGTTGGCTCCGGCGCCAGCAGCGCTGTTACCAGCGTCCTTGGAGGATGAAATGGCTCGACAGCAACGCAAGGGCAAAGGCGACGGCGTACTCGAGGCCGCGGCGCACCGCTCCGATCGAGATGCTCCTGGTTCCGAGGCTCGACGTGTAGCGCACACGCCGCTCATTGCATAACACTGACCATGTGATGGATGCGCCCAAGTGAAGAGTTTTCAACGCATTGCCCAAAGGTTCGGGGCGGCGCAACGCGGAGAACTTCCCAGTTCGACACGGGCAAGGAACGGACTTCCCTGTCTAGGAATTTTTGCCGAGATCCGCGAAGCAGAGCTCTCGCTCGAGTCGCGGCATGTGGAAATCAGTTGGGATGGGAGTGGGATTCGGAGTCGTACTGCTTGAGCTTGCGATAGAGCGTGGTCTTGCCGATGCCGAGCAGACGCGCGGCAGCAAGCTTATCTCCGCTCGCTTCGTGCAGCGCGCGAAGAATGGCGCGGCGTTCGAGCTCCTCGAGCGGGAGCAGCTCGTCGCTCTGCGGCATGCGTTCTCCGGTGCCGTAGTGAAGGTTTGACGGGAGATCGCCGACGTGAAGGATGGGACCGGAGCCAAGGGCGACGGCGCGCTCAATTGCGTTTTCCAGTTCGCGGACGTTGCCGGGCCAGTCGTACGCGAGAAGGCGAGCCATGGCATCCTCGGAGATGGTGCGCACGCTGCCGCCGGACTCGCTGAATTTCTCGAGAAAGGCATTCACCAGGATCGGAATGTCGCTCTTGCGCTCGCGCAGAGGCGGCAGCTTGATTTGCACCACGTTGAGGCGGAAAAAGAGGTCCTGGCGGAATTGCCCCTGGCGGACGGCCGCCTCCAGATCGCGGTTGGTCGCGGCAATCACGCGGGTGGAAATGGAGACCCGGTCGGTGGAACCGACGGGCTTCACCTCCCTTTCCTGCAGCGCGCGCAGGAGCTTCGCTTGCAGATCGACGGGAAGATCGCCGATTTCGTCCAGGAACAAAGTTCCGTTGCCGGCGGACTCCATCAAGCCGGTCTTCGCGTGCATTGCGCCGGTGAATGCGCCTTTCACGTAACCGAAGAGTTCGGACTCGATCAGCGTGGGGACCAGCGAGGAGCAGTCAACGGGCACGAACGGCTCGCTGCGGCGAGGACCCGAGAAATGAATCGAGCGCGCGACGAGTTCCTTTCCCGTCCCGCTTTCGCCGAGAATCAGCACGGGGTATTTGTGCTGGCTGACTTTTTCGATGAGGCGGTACACGCGCTGCATTTTGGGAGAAACTCCGATTAAGCCGCCGAAGCCGGGGCGCGTGCGAAGCTGCTCGCGCAGGACGCGATTCTCCTGATCGATCTCGAGAGAGTGCATGACGCGGTCGAGCTTGGCCCGCAGTTCGGGAATGTGGAAAGGCTTGGTGAGATAGTCAGTGGCGCCCATGCGCGTGGCCTCGACGGCGCTTTCGATCGTCCCATACTGGGTGAGGACGATGACCGCGGTCTGCGGGTAGACTTCCTTGATGCGTTTGAGCAGCTCGAGGCCGCCCAGTTGCGGGACGCGCAGATCGGTAATCACGATGTCGACGGGATACTGTTCGAGGGAGTCGAGGGCTTGCTCGGTGGTCGATGCGGTGCGGGCTCGCAGGCCGCAATCGGTAACGACGTCGCGGCAAAGGTTGCGGGTCGAATCTTCATCGTCGACGATCAAGACGGCCAGCGCGGTGGGGCGTCCAACTGGTGCGACAGCTTCGGTTCCAGTGGCGGACATTGCGATTCCCCTTTCAGACTTGCTTTCCAAATTGCGAGTGCAAAGCGGGAACCAATTCAGGCGCGCGCAGGCGCTGAAACAAATGCGGTTACATGCTGGACACTGAACTGCTCGCTGCGAACTTTAGTTCCAGATCGGAACGGATGACAAGATCGTAAGAATACGTATGAGCGCAAGCCTCTGATTATCAATTGAATGCAGAAATGGGAAGGGCTCTAGTACCGGAACGGAATCGACCATTTCGAGTGTAGAATCGGATTGAGCTCTAGAGAAGCTGGCGGCTGGGGTCAACCCAGGTGAACGCAGGCCACCTCGAAGCGCTCAGAACCATCTGATAGTCTAGTTCGCTGTACCGCTTTCTATCCAGCAGAGAGCGCCAAGCCAATTTGAAAGGGGAAGCGTATGAGACGCATTTCCATGCTTCCGGCTATGGCAGCTTTGCTGGTCCTCGCACTTGCTGCTGCATGGCCGGTTGTCGCACAAGACCAATCCACAGCTTCACCGGCGCCAAATGAAGTTTCTCCGGGGACGCGGTTTCTGGTCCGCCTGCAGGACACGCTCGACACGCAGACCGCAAAGGCAGGCGACCAATTCACGGCGCTGACTCTGGTGCCGATCGTGAGCGCGGACGGTACCTCCTTGCCGCCGGGCGCCGAGATTCGCGGGCACGTCGACAAGATTCAGCAGGCCCATAAGACCGGGCGAGCGCGAATGTGGCTCACGTTCGACGACATTCGAACGCCCGACGGGTGGATGCCGCTTGTGGCAATGGTCGATGACGTTCCCGGAGTGCATTCGATTCGAGTCGATTACACCCGCGAGGGCGAGATCGAAGCAACCTCGGACAAGAGGCAGGAGGCTCTGGAGGCTGCGATGGCCGCAGCGCTCGTGGGAGCCGCTCCGGGCGTAGCCGCAAAGGACAAGAAGGACGCAGCGATGGGCGCGGCCATCGGCGCGGTTACCGCCTATATGGCCGCGTCGAGTCTGGGGCAAGAGATAGCGCTCGAGAAAAACACTAAGCTCGAATTGATTCTCGAGCGGTCGCTGTTCTTCGGCCGTACCTAGATCACCGGATCAAAGGAGCAAGGGCCGCGGGTCCCGTCCGCGTAAGTAACTGTCCAGGGCCGAGCGGAGACGTGTGTCGCCAGGGCTTGCCTCACGCGTGAAAGGCCGCGGCGCCGCAGTGGCGCCTTTGCAATCGCCGGGACGCGCGAAGGTACCGGGGTGCCTGCCTTGGAATTCCACAGAACTGCTGGTAGATTCGAATGATTGATGGCACCTGACAATTCATCCTTGCAGCGGATCCTCATCGTCGAGGACGAAGAAAACGCGCGCAAAGGCTATGAAGCCCTGCTGCGAAAGTGGGACTGCGAAGTTCTGGGCGTGGCGAGCGGTGAAGATGCGCTCGCCCGGTTTCCCGAGTTCCATCCGCATGTGATCCTCGCGGACGTGGAATTGCCGGGCATGAACGGGCTCGATCTGCTGCGTCATCTGGGCGAAGAAATCGAGCAAATTCCGGTCATTGTCATCACGGGGCGCGGGAGCGACGAGCGCGTGGTGCAGGCGATCGAGGCGGGCGCGTTCTGGTACATCGAGAAGCCGCTCAAGCCTCCGGTGCTGCGGGCGCTGCTCGACCGCGCACTGGGGCGCGTGCGGGACCGCCAGGCAGTCGCCGTCCTGACCCAGCAACTGCGGCATGCGGGGAAGCTGGGGGCGCTGGTCGGATCGTCCGAGGCGATGCAGGAAGTGATGCGGCAAGTGGAGATGGCGTCCCCGTCCACGGCGTCGGTTCTGATCACGGGCGAAACCGGCTCGGGCAAGGAGATTGTGGCGCGCTCGATTCACATGCTGTCGCCGCGCGCCGACCGCCCGTTTGTGGCCATCAATTGCTCGGCGATTCCCGAGTCGCTGATGGAGAGCGAGATTTTCGGGCACGAAAAGGGCGCGTTCACCGGCGCGGCGGAACGGCGCATCGGCTGTTTCGAGCTGGCTCATGGCGGAACGCTGCTGCTGGATGAAATCGGCGAGATGCCGGCGCCGACACAGGCCAAGCTGCTGCGCGTTCTCGAAGATCACAAAGTGCGGCGGCTCGGCAGCAAAGTGGAGACGCCGGTGGATGTGCGCGTGCTCGCCGCGACGAATAAGAATCCCGAGCAGGCCGTCGCGAGCGGGCAACTGCGCCAGGACCTGTATTTCCGGCTCAACGTGTTTCACATTCATCTGCCGCCGCTGCGCGAACACAAGGACGACCTGCCCCTGCTGACCGAGCACCTGCTCGCGGAGCTTTCGGAAAAGCATGGGAAGAAGGTCACGGGCGTCGGCGCTGATGCGATGGAGCTGTTGCGGTCGTATCCCTGGCCAGGAAACATCCGCGAACTGCGCAACGTGCTGGAGCGCGCGGTGATCGCGTCGGACCGCGGGACGATTGGCCGCCAGCATCTGCCTCCCGATTTCGGGCACGCACCCGCGGTGAGCACTTCCGGGCTGGGAGGCATCCGCTTCCCCGTCGGCACGACGGTGGACGACGCCGAACGCGAACTGATCCTGCAAACTCTGGCGGCCACAAGCCAGAACAAGACGCGCGCGGCGGAGCTGCTCGGCATCAGCCTGAAGACACTCCACAACAAGCTGAAGGAATACGAGGCGGGGCGGAGCCATGCGTCTCAGCCTGAAAACTAAGTTCACGCTCGCCACGTCGCTGCTCGTGCTGCTCGTGGTGACGGTGGTCTCGACGCTGTACCTCGCGCGGCTGTCGCGGCAGACGCTGCGACAGGCGAACGACACGGCGAGCTTCGTCGCGCAGCAGATGTACGACGCGTGCGGAAACGCGCTGAAAGAGGCGGCTGAGCGCGGCGACGCGCCGGCATCGCTCGATCCCCCCGACGTACGCGGGTACGTCCGGCGCGTATTCGACAACAGCAGCACGCTGAATTCGCTGATCGAGTCGGACGTGGGGATCTCCCCAACCATCTACGAAATCACGATCAGCGACGCGAACGGCACGGTGCTGGTTTCAAGCGACGCGACGCTGCGGGACCAGAAGCTCGCGAGGCGGCCGGCGATCAGTTCGCTGGCGCGCGGAAGCTTTTTTCAGCAGCTTCGGGAACTGTGGGGGCCGGCGCAAACCTACGAATTTTCGCTGCCATTCCAACTGCAGGGAGCGCCGTTCGGCGACATCCGCGTGGGGCTTTCTTCGGCGCTGATTCGCGGCCAGATTATGCCGGGGCTGGTGTCCGCAGGATATTGGGCGCTTGGCTCGGTGCTGGTGTCGACGCTGCTGGCGTTCCTGGTGAGCTCGATCGCGCTGGCTCCGGTAGCGCGGATTTCGGCGCAACTCGACCGCATTTCGGCGGGCCAGTTCGAGGCGGAGCCCGTGGTCCGGCAAGGCGATGAACTGGGCGCTGTGAGCACGAAGATCGTCGGCCTCGGTAAGCAATTGCGCGATGTGCGCGAGGTTTTCAGCACGTTGCGCGAGAATCTCGATCAGGTGATGAGCGGACTGGAGTACGGACTCGTGCTGTTCAATGCGCAGGGACGCGCGGTGCTGATCAGTCCGTCGGTCGAGAAGTTCCTGGGCGCGCGCGCCTCGGACTTGCGAGGACGCCGAGTGTCCGAGATTTTTCCGGCGCGCCATCCGCTTCGCAGCGTTCTCAAGATGGAGGGCGACCAGATCGAGCCGGCCGAGGGAAAAGAGGTCACGCTCGACGGAAACGCGGGGCCGCAGCGCATCGGCGTAAGCGTCCAGGTAATTAGGGAGCAAGGGCAGCGGATGGGCACACTCGTAACGCTGCGCGACGTGGGGTCGCTCGAGCGGATCGGGAGCCAGTTGCAGCTTTCCGAGCGAATGGCAGTGCTGGGCCGGCAGACCGCGGGCGTTGCGCACGAAGTGAAGAACCCGCTTAATTCGATGCGGCTGTGGCTCGAAGTGCTGAAGGCCAACATGCCGGTCGATCCCGAGCCGCAGCAAGCCGTCAAAATGCTCGACAACGAAATCGACCGGCTCGACCGCGCGGTCAAAACGTTCCTGAGTTTCACCCGGCCGGTGGAGCTGAAGCTGGAAGAAACCGACCTGCGAGCGCTGCTCGAAGAGGTGCTGGATGCAGCGCGGCCGACCGTCACCAAGGCGGGCCTGACGCTACGGGCCGACACGCTCTCTGATGTGCCTCCTGTGCTCGCCGACCGACAACTGATCCACCAAGCGGTGCTGAATCTCGTGCTGAACGCGTGCGACTTCACCGATCCGGGGGGGACGATCTCGGTCAGCCTAAAGCGCGCGGGCGAATTTGCGGTGATCGCCGTGCAAGACACTGGCAGGGGCATCGCTCCCGAGGACCAAAAGAAAATTTTCCAGCTATTCTTCACGACGCGGCCCGGCGGGACCGGAATCGGATTGGCCAACACCTTTCGATTTGTGCAATTGCACAATGGCCGGATAGAATTTGAGTCGGAGCCGGGAAGGGGCGCGACCTTTCGCATAGAGCTTCCGCTGGCGCACCTGGCCGAGACGGCGGCGCCCAAAGCGCGCGAGTTTGGCAAACCAGTCGCAGCTGAAAAACGATAGATGCCCAGCCGACAATCCAACGAGACTCGTGTAGCGGCCTTGCTGCTGGCGTGCGCCTTGCTGCCTGCGCTGGGTGGATGCTCGGAAAAGATCGTCCACGCCGCGGTGCCTGCCGCACCTGTTCCGACGGAAGAAGCGATGCGGCCCATGACGACGGCGCCAGATACGGATGCGGCTCCCCCTCCCGAAAATGCGGCCGCGCCGCCACCTGCATTGCCGGTTGCCGCGACGCCCGCGCCCCCGCCCGTGACGATTCCTTCAACAAAACCCTCCGCGCCACGACGGCCCGCGACGGAACAGGCCTCCGCGGATACCGATTCACAGCCAATCCGCCCGCCCGCGCCACAGATCTCGCCGCAGCTCTCGCCAAACGACGCGGCAACGTATCAGCGCAAGACCGGCGACGACATTTCGGTTGCGGAAGGCAACTTGCAGCAGACGAATGGGAAGCAGTTGAACGCCGCCCAGATGGACCTCGCGGAAAAGATTCGCAGCTTCCTTTCACAATCGCGCGATGCAAGCAAGGACGGCGACTGGGCCCGCGCTCAAAATCTGGCGCAAAAGGCCCGGCTGCTTTCGGTGGAACTGATCAATTCCCTGTGACCTGTCCTTGTGACCTGACGCGGTCGAGCGTTCCTCTCCGTTTGGACGGCTACTCTGCCTAACACCGGGCTGTGCAAAATTCCAGGAGCGAGCTATTGGCTCGCGAACCCGTTTGTGGTAATTGTTACGGCTATGTGAAGGCCTTACACAACCGGGAGGGAAGGCATGGCGATGACAAGCCAGGAAATCCGGCAGTCCCTGTTGGCAAATGACCCCGAGCTTCGAAAGCTCGCTGAAGAACATTCCCGCTGCGAATCCCAGCTCGACCAAATCCTCAAGTCCTCCTACCTGAATTCGGAAGATCTAGTACAAGAGACGGCTCTCAAGAAACTGAAGCTGCGTCTGAAGGACCGCATGGAGATGATTCTCGCGCAGCGCCAGCAGGCAGTGAGTCACTAGGGTCGAACGGCGTTTTCACTTCTGTCGTACAATACACCTGTATTTGAACAGACCAATGATGGCGGCCTAGGCACGCCCAAAGGGTCGCGCCCTGCCGCATGAATCCTGCGCCGGATAGGACTTTCCTCGCGATATGGTGAAAGACGCATACCGATTTGCCGTGCCGCCGCTGTTTCTTGGCGTGGCGTGCTTCGCTTTCGGGTGGAAATGGCCCGGAGGAATTTTCGTGCTCCTGAGCCTGTTCATTTTCTACTTCTTTCGCGATCCCGAGCGCACGGTCCCGGGTGGTCCGGACGTAGTCGTGTCTCCGGCCGATGGCCGCGTCGTGGAAATCGTCGACGAAGAGTTCGATTCGAAGATGGGCCATCGCATCAGCATTTTCCTCTCGATCTGGGATGTCCACGTGCAGCGCGCTCCGGTTGCGGGGCGCGTCGCCAGCGTTGTCTACCGGCCGGGCAAATTTCTCGGCGCCTTTCGCGCGGCCGCATCGCGCGAGAACGAGCAAAACGTCATCTGTATCGATACGCCAAAAGGCACGTTGGTCTTCAAACAAATCGCCGGAGCGGTCGCGCGGCGCGTGATATGCTGGAAACAATCGGGCGACGCGGTGGCGATCGGCGAGCGCGTGGGATTGATTCGATTCGGCTCGCGGGTCGACATCTGGCTGCCGATGGAAGCGGAAGTAACGCTTGGGCGCGGACAGTTCGCGAAGGGCGGAGAGACGGTCATCGCAAAATGGAATTCGACCAACTAGATCCGATCGGCCACGAAGAGAGCCCGCGGCGGCCATTTCGCAATCCCAAGCTGCGCCGCGGCGTGTACATCCTGCCGAGCGTTTTCACGGTGGCGAATCTCCTCTGCGGTTACTACGCGATCCTTGCCACGCTCGAGGGATCGACTGCGTTGATGGATAACGCAGCGCGGGCCATCGGCCTGGCAATCATTTTCGACGGTTTCGACGGGCGCGTGGCGCGAATGGTAGGCACCGACAGCGAGTTCGGGAAACAGTTTGATTCGCTGGCCGACGTGGTCACGTTCGGGATGGCGCCGGCATTTCTCGCCTACGCGTGGGGCATCCACGCGGTTGCGGCGGTCGGATTGCCCGAAGAGTCGCACCTGATTCAGCTTGGCTGGCTGGTGGGCTTCTTTTTTCTGGGCTGCTGCGCATGGCGGCTGGCGCGCTTCAACACTCAAGGAATGGCGCCGGGCAGCAACCGGTTTTTCGTGGGCATGCCCTGCCCGCCTGCGGCCGGCATGATTGCGGCGACCGTGCACTTCTTTCAGAATCCGATTTCCGACCCGCGGATTTCGGTGCTGTGGCTCGGGCTCCTGGTCATGCTGGGGGTGCTGATGTCCAGCACGGTGCGCTACTATAGCTTCAAGGACATTCAGTGGACGCGGCGCTGGCCCTCGGTGTCTGTGGTGCTGCTGGTGCTGCTAGGCGGCGCGATCTGGTTCTTCTCGCGGCCGACGCTTCTGATCTTTGCGGGGGCTTACATGCTGCACGGGATTGTCCTGCACACGGTTCGCTTCGCCCGCCATCGCCTCGCTTCCCGCCACGCCTGAGCCATGCCCTCCGGGCCCGGAAAATTCTACCGCGTAGCCATCGTTGGTGCGTCTTCGCTTCCGGGAAAAGAATTGAAGCAGGTCCTCGAAGACCGTAATTTCCCAGCAAGCGATATCGTTTTGCTCGATGAAAGCGTGATGGCGGGGACTCTGACCGAAGCGGGTGGAGAACCAACCTTCATCCGCGAGCTCGAAGAGGACAGCTTCGACGGAGCGCAGTTTGCGTTCTTCGCGGGCAGCGCGTCGGACCCCGAACGAAACTGGGCCGTGGCGCAGAGATCGGGCGCGACTGTGATCGACATGTCGGGCGCGCTGACTGCCGGCGCAGGGCCTGCCGCGGACGCGATCTCGTGGATACCGTCGCTTGCGTCCGTGCTCCCGCCGGCACCCGGCAAAATCGGGAACGGATCGGCGATGCGCGCGACGTATTCCTCACCGTCCGCGCCAGTAATCATCGCGTGCACGCTGGCGGCGGCGCTGAAAAAATTCGAGACACACCGGATTTCGGTGCTTTTGTTTCCGCCAGTCTCTGAACGCGGTCCGGCCGGCATCGAGGAGCTTGAAAACCAGACGGCCAGCCTGCTCTCCTTTCGCGAGATAGCGCAGCCCGTCTTCGACGCCCAGGTGGCATTCAATCTGGTCGCACGCTACGGTGAAGGCAGTGCGACAACCCTGCGAGACATGCGCAACGCGATCGCGCGCGAGGTGGCTCGCTATGTCGCGGGACGCGCCCCCGTGCCGGCAATTCAGTTGGTGCAAGCGCCGGTATTTTACGGGTATGCTTTCGCGGCGTATGTGGAAACGGCTTCGCCGTCGCCCACGGAGCAGATTGAGGCGGCGTTCGCGGGATTGGGCGTGAAGCTCGCCGCAACGGACGAGATGTCGCCGACCAACGTCAGCGTGGCGGGCGAGAGCGAAATGCAGCTCGCGCGCATCGAGCCCGATCCGAATACCGGAAATGGCGTGTGGATTTGGGGCGTAGCGGACAATCTGCGCCTGGCGGCGACCAATGCGGTGCGCATCGCGGAGGAAGTGATTGCGAGATCGACCGAGTAGGTTCGAGCGCGGGCCGGCGTGTCACGCCGTTCGCCTCGCCGCGCTTCTTTCGGCGCTCGCGTGCGGAGGCTGCGGCTATCATGTCGCAGGGCGCGCGGCGCAACTGCCGTCCGAATGGAAAACGGTGGCGATCCCGGCTTTCAAGAACGATACGACGCGATACCGCGTCGAGCAACGATTCACCCAGGCCGTGATCCGCGAATTCATCACGCGCACGAAATATCGCGTCGTGCAGGATCAGGCCTCTGCCGACGCAGTGCTGACCGGCGAAGTAATTTCGATCGAGA
>Ga0335078_10005432_pt1 | contig 18843 bp, 30 predicted proteins | sample Lox_Sample_32_FD_206711 | JGI IMG/M metagenome (GOLD analysis project Ga0335078, IMG submission 206711) | Soil microbial communities from Loxahatchee National Wildlife Refuge, Florida, United States - Lox_Sample_3.2 | ecosystem: Environmental > Terrestrial > Soil > Wetlands | place: USA... | reverse complement strand
GGGGCCGGTACGCTAGCTCGGACCGTATGGTCGTTCGGGAGGCTTCGCCTAGTCCGGTCTATGGCGCCGCACTGCTAATGCGGTTTGGGTTCGCGCCCATCCGGGGTTCAAATCCCCGAGCCTCCGCCCCTGTGACCAGGGGTTTCGCGTCATCGGCGCGGAGTCCCTGACTAACGTCAGTGATCATTGCCGTCTCCAGATGGCCCATTGATGGCCCCTGCGGGCGCGGAGGCGAGGATCCGGTCGATTGTCGAGCGGCCGATTCCCGTGATCTGGTGCACGCGGTGCTTGCTCAGCCCAGCCGCGACTGCAGCCAGCACGCGGGCGTCACGGTCGCGTGTCACGACGGCCCACTCGGTCAGCATCTGTTCCGCCTCCTCTGGCGTCATGTCTCAGACCATACATGTATCGCCTGATACAGTCAACGAAACTCGATGAGATTGCCTGGAATTCAACATACGCCTACTTGCACATACGTAAACCATCGAACACTGGCAGTCCAACGAACGCTGCATACGCATCGTGCGCTGCCGAACGCTGCAAAACTGTGTGATCCTAGGGAGATGACCAAGCGCTACGTGACAACGGGAGTGGCTGCGGACGCGCTCAGCGTCAGCCTCACCACGCTGCAACGGTGGGCGCACGCTGGTCTGGTTACGCCAGCACTCCGTACACCCGGCGGGCACTTCCGCTGGGATCTTGACGACCTGCGTGAACAGCTCCGCGCCAATCCCCCGAGCGCTCCAGGGGAGCCGATGACCGAGCCAGCAACGACGCCCGAACCGCAGCCTGTCGTCGCGGCCATCGTCACGGGTGCACGCGCCGCCCGATGATCTCGCCTGGGCGTACGAGGCAACCTGTCTCCTCTTTGACCTCGCGCACGGCCGCGTCGGCGGGACTCTCGCCAGGCTCGATCTCGCCAGCAATGAACGTTCATGGCGGTTTCCCCTCGTGGCGTCTGCCGACTAGCACACCCTCGGCGGACGTGAAGACCGGGCGAACGATGATCTACATGGCCGCCGAACCCACGCACAGCACCAAGATTTTCGTTGGCGATGAAGAGGAACTGGCCGAAGTCCGCTGGGTCGGCCTCAGCGAGGCGGACGAACTGCTACCCGGCATGTTCGAGCCGGTACGCGCGTACCTGCGGGCCGCCCTTGGCGCCCAAGCGCCAGGACTGTCCCCCTAGCAGGGGTTAGTCATCGCTCATCCTCTCCTGCCGGGCGGGCTGTCCGTGGCACGTAGGCGGCGATCGCGGAGGCTGCGGCGTCGGCGAGCTCCTCGGCGACCTCGGTGTAAACATCGGCGGTGAAGGCTGACGTCGCGTGGCCCAGTATCTCGGAGATCACCTTGATCGGAACTCCTGCGGCGAGGAGCATCGTGGCGGTCCCGTGGCGCAGATCGTGAAGGCGGATCGGGGGCTGGCCGGCACGCTGGGCGAGCGTAGCGAACCGCGTGCTGATCCAACCTGGCCGCAGCGGCGTCCCGTCCTCGCGGGTGAATACGCGGCCCGAATCGGTCCAGGCGCTGCCCCACGCCATCCGCTCGGCGAGCTGCACCTTGCGCCACGTCCTGAGCACTGCGGCGGTGTCCTCGTCGATGACGACCTGGCGGTCAGAGTCCTCGCTTTTGGTGGAGTCGAGCGCGTCATCGACTTGGGCCTGCCGGATGTGGAGCCGACGCCGGCTGAGGTCGAGCTCGGCCCAGGTCAGACCCGCCAGCTCGGAGCGACGCAGCCCGTAGTAGGCGGCGAGGTGAAACAGCGCGTAGAGCCGTTCGCCTGCCCGTTTCGGCTCAGCGCTGGTTTCCAGCGAGTCGAGAAACGCACCGCACTGCTCGCGGGTCCACACCATTACCGGACCCGGGATCTCGCCGGTCTCGTGCCAGCGCTCGACCCGCGGGGCGGTCCACAGCAGCGGCTTACGCTTACGGCGCCCGCGCTTCCCGCCGGGCTTGACGGCCGCGGCCGGGTTGTGCGGCAGCGTATGCGGAACCGCATCGGACAGCGCGCTCAGTGCCACGGCGTGAATTCGCTTGATCCGGGCCTCTGACAGCGGCCGGGTGGAAACGCGTTGGCCGTCGCGCTTGCTGCGGGCCTGCAGCAGGCGGCGGAGCAGGTCACCGCGCTCGGTGTCCTGGCCGGGCCGGTTGATCAGCCGCATGGCGGCGTACAGGTCACGGAAGTGGAAGTCACGCAGATCCACCAGCCGGACGTGGCCGAGGCCGGGCCGAAAGTACAGCTCGGCCGCTTCCCGGTAACTGGCCAGGGTGCTCGGTTTGAGCTCGGCCTCCGATTCCCACCATCGCAAGCGGCGAGTCAGGTACTCGCCGAAGGTGGTCCGCCGGTCATCGATGTGCGCGCCCTGGCTGACCTTGCCAAGCGCAACGAGCAGCGCATCCTTGCACTCGCGCTCGGTTGCATAGGGGCCGATCCGCAGGCGGCGGCGGCGGCCGTCGGCGCCGCGGGGCGCCTCGTGCCGGGCGTACCAGCCGCCGTGTCCCTTGCGGGCCAGGTCGGGGCACTGCCTACCGAGCAGCCTTCCGGTCTCCTGGTCACGGCAGGAACATGCCCGGTAGGGCCGGGCGGGTGTCATGAGCAGCTCACTGGACGGGATGACCGATATTTGGCAGGCAGCGCACGAGGGCCGATGCGGGCACAGTCGGGGCATTTGGCGTGGTGAGCCAGAAGTGCGGGAAGGTGACGCCTAGTGCCCAGCCGGGCCGTGTAGCGGACCAAGCCATGGCGGCCGAGAAACGTTCCGAGCGGTTCCGCCTGGGCCATCAGGGGGCCATCAGGCCGCATATCTGCTGGAAGATCGCTTGCTACCGCATGCCCGATGCGGTTACTCACCGTGCTCCTCCTGAGCAATGGCGACCCAGAACGGGTCCGCTGCTAGCTCATCGCGGATCTTCACGAGCAACCCCGCGGCCTCCATCAACTCGGCCTGCAGGGCATCGGTTGGCACATGGATCGCAGTTAGGTCCAGGTATTCAAGCGCTGGCGCCGCACGTTCGCTGAGCGCTGGAAGCTCGGCTACGGATTTCTTGATCTTCTCCAGGACACGCGATAGGTCCTCGCGTATCTGCTTCGTGCCTCGGAAGAGCCGGTCAAGAGCCTCCCCACTGGCGCGGATATCGCTTGGCGGCCTCATCAGTTCATCAAGCGTGAGATCGAAGACCTTTGCGAACGCGACGGCCTCGGCGAGAGATACTCTCCGTCGCGGCTGGCCGCTTTCGATGGCCCATACCGAAGACTGGTTGATCCTGCATCCCGCGTCACTGACGCGACGCGCCAGCTCGCCGGTTGACCAGCCGCGGTGATCGCGCTCGTAGCGGATGCGGCACGCCGCCATCTCATCGATCCCTGGCTCGCGTGAAGTCTGCCTCGGCACGCGACTAGTGTCCCGCAGGCTTTCTGAAACAGTTGGCACGGGTTAACGGTAAGCCAATGCTGTTCATGTTTCAACCAGAGTTTGCTTGCAACAGCCAGCAACGGATCGCTAACCTATCCCTGGTCAGTTTCTAACCAGGGAGCATTAGCCATGTCAGGAAGTACGGCTACGCCGTGGCTGACGATCGAGCAGCTCTGCGAGCGGTTTCAGATCCCAATCACCACCGCACGATGGTGGCGGGCGCAGCGGACCGGTCCACCCGCCGTGAAGGTCGGTAGGTTCATCCGCTACCGAATCGCCGATGTCGAGGAGTGGGAAGCCTCGCTGAGCGATCCATATGAGGCGCTTGGCCGCAAGGATGCGTCTTGAATGGGCTTAGCCGCGCTGAGCTATTGGCGCTGCCGCCTGCCACTTGCCTGCCTGTGCTCGGCGCCGCGTTCGGCCTGTCCGAGCCGGTCGCCCGGGAACGCCACCGCCGCGGCGAATGGGCGGCGATGGGCATCCGGGTAGTGCGGCTCGGTCACCAGTACCGGGTCGTCACCGCCGACATCTGGCGGGTCCTCGGCGTCAGCCCGGACGCGGACTCGCATGGCATCGCACCACCAGGCGCTGCCGCACACAACGGCGCCCAGCAAAACGGCTACGGAAAGGACATGGCGTGAGGTGGCCAGAACAGTGAACGGCCCGGATCCTCCAGCTGGAGGCCCGGGCCGGAACGTTGAGAACTCCGCCAAGGAAACCCAACGCCATTCGCGTGCAACCCTAACACGCACTGCGGTGCCAGCGACCACGCGCGACGGCTGCCCGCACCTGCCCTGCGCATGCGCCGATCCCTACCTGATGCCCATAACCTGCGCGTTCTCAGCGATCGACGGTTACCGGAGAGCGGCGTGACCGCCCGGCGCGCCGCGACTCTGCCGGTCGTGTCGGCGGACCTGGCCGAGCTTTACCGGCTGAGAGCGGAGAACGAGGCGTTCCGGGCCGCCTTCCAGCCCAGATCGGCGGAACGGGATGCCTGGCAGGCGCGGGTGGACGCGGCGTGGCGGGATGGCTACCAGGCGGCAGCCGCGACCTGGCACGACATCGGCTACGGCCAGGCCTGCGCCGAGATGGCCCGCGCATGGCACGAAGCAGCGTCGCCGATCGCGCATGGGCCGTTTTTCGCCGATCTCGAGCGGCGCAGGTGGTCCGTCCGGGGTGAGCCGAGAACACGAGAAACCTTCAGGCATCCACATCCAAGCGACTACCGGGGCGGCCCGCTCGACACGGGGGCAGCGTGACCTGCTGCTGCGGCGGATTCGTCAGGTGGTTCCAGCACCTGAAAGGCAGGACCCGCTTTGAGCGATAAAAAAGACCGCGACGCGTCGGGGGCGGCGAAAGCCGAGCGGGCGCTTGACCTGGCGAAAGCCCGGTACGAACTCAAGCGGAGGAGCCGACGGCCGTATGTGGTCGTCGCTGGCAGGCGATACGAGCTTGAGAACGGGGCGCACAGGAAGAACCTCGGCGCTGATCTGAGGCTCGCCTGGCGCGAGAAGTACCCGGACGATACGCCGCCGGGGGCCCGGGTACTGAGCGCAGTTCTCGACGACTTGCAGCGGCTCGCGCAGGATGTTGAACCTGACCCCGTCGCCGAGGACGGCGATGCCGGTGAAGGGACCGATGCCCACGGCGCTGGCGAGTGGGCTCCCGAAGACAGGGGCATCGGGCGCGTGACCCGCCTCGGGGACTGCCCGCTTCCCGCCGGATACCAGGTCCCAGAGGACTACGTGGTCACCGCTGATGGCATCTTGCACCTAGCCGGTAGATGGGGGCCATCCCGGGTGAGCTATGCGTGGTTGTTCCCGGTTCAGATATACATCGATCCGGATGGCGATCAATGGGTCGAGCTGACCTGGCGCGACCATGGGAAATGGGTCAGCCGGCTGGTGCGCAAGTCGGTCAGCAAGAGCGGCCGGAAGCTTGTCGGCGAGGTCGGCGACGCCGGCCTGCCAGTCACCGACTCCGAGGCCAGGGACGCAGAGAAGTGGCTGGCAGCGGCCGAGGCGGCCAACCAAACCGTGATCAGCCGGCATCCGGTTGCCCGCCAGCTCGGGTGGCAGGCCGATGGCAAGACGTTCGTCACCGGGCAGGAATTTCCCTGGCGGGTCGAGCCGCGGTATGCGGAGCAGGTGCCAGCACTGGCGGCGCACCGGACGGAGGGGACCCTCGCCGGATGGCAGACGACGATGCAGGGCGCTGATCCCCATATCGTCGTCCAGGTCGGCGTCTATGCGGGTCTCGCGCCGGTGCTGCTGGAGGTCCTGAGCCTCGACTCATTCACCATCGACATTTCCGGGAAATCGACACGCGGCAAGACCATCACAGCGATGGCGGCGCTGAGCTGCTGGGCCGACCCATCGGACAAGGGTGATGGCGTCTTCTCGTGGCAGACCTCGGTGATCGCCGCCGAGAAGCGTCTCAACCTCGTCAACGGACTGCCCGTTGTCCTCGATGAAACACGCCTGGTGAAGGATCCGTCGATCGTAGACACGATCCTCTACGGGATCCCCAAGAATCACGGCAAGCCGAGGGGCGGAGGTCATCCGAACATGATCCCGTGGCGGACGATCGTCATCAGCACCGGTGAGCAGCCGGCTATCTCCTTCACCACGCACCAAGGAGCCAGCGCCCGCGTGCTGAGCATCCAGCAGCCGCCGTTCGGCGCGGACGGGGACGCCAGCCGGGTAGTGGCAGACGCGGTGAAAGCAGGCCTCGAGAAGAACTACGGCACTGCCGGACCCGCTTTCGTCGCCCGGCTGAAAGAGCTGGTCAACCAGGACGGTGGCGCAGTCGGCCTGCGCCAGCGGCATTTTGAGCTGACCGAGCTGCTACGCGGGACCACCGACATGTCCGGTCGCCGTGCTCCGCTAATAGCGGTACTGGCCCTGGCAGCGGAGCTGGCCCGCAAGTGGAAGATCACCGAGTTCGAGGCGCCGGAGCCTGCGGCGTGGCTGGCGTTGCTGGCGCCCGGCGACCTTCGTGACAACCGGCCCGAGATGGCGCTCGACATCGTGCGGGAGTACATCGCGGCGCACCAGGACAAGATGTACAACTCCGGGGACGTGGCGCCAGCTAGCGGATGGATCGGCCACGACGCAGAGGAGGGACCAGCGCTGCTGCCCGAGAAGCTCCGCGAGGAACTCAAACGGCGCGGATACGACCTCGACGCAGTGCTGCCCGGATGGCTCGAAACGGGAACCCTGATCACTTTGGACAGTCAGCGGCCTGCCCACCTGATCCCCCGCCGGACCGGCGGCCGGCAGACAAAGCATCTGATTTTCAAGCGAGAAATGATCTCTTCGCCCGGCGGCAAGACGTAACCCGCCCGTGTGTGCGCGCCCGTTCAAAAAAAAGCTCTCTCTCTCCGGAAATCTGCGTACCAGCCCGAAAACAGGGTCTGACCTGCGGAAACACTGGTACGCAGCCTCTCCGGAATCTGCGTACCAGCACCATGATCGGTACGCACTGCGTACCAGCTGCGTACCAGTCTGCGTACCAGCCAAAATGAGTTCTGAGCTGGGGAAACCTTGATCATTAAGAGAGGTGGTACGCAGGTACGCAGATTTGAGAGAGTCACCTACGCGCGTGATACAACAACGCGGCGTCAAAGCCGATCAGAGGCCGGTCCAGCCCGGAAGAGGAGCAACGAGTGACAGAAGAGATCATGACCGGCGTGACCACGAACACCGCGGGCTTCCGGTGATTAGCCAGGCCGACCTAGATTCGGTTGTTGCCGGGCTGATCGCCCAGGGGCTCGACGTGAACCAGGTCACGCGGCATACCGGGGTGCCGGTTGGCCGTGTCGCCGTCACGATCCGCCGTGTCAGCGGATCGGGCGATGACAGGGCACGACGGCGCGTAAGGTCCTCGGCCTGGTGTCGCCCGCCGAGGTCCAGGCGGCGGCGCTCGAGCTGCTCGGCCATCTGACCGTGCTCTCGAATGCTGGGCTGGCCGAGCGTGCCCGCCAGATCGCCGATTCGGCGCCGCATCGGTTCCCTGGAGAGGCGCGCGGCGGGTTGTTGCGCGGTCGCGCTGTCCACCACCGGCACGGTGGCGGGCGCGGGGAAGGTCCTCGGCCTGGCGAGGCCCGCCGAGGTCCAGGCGGCGGCGCTCGAGCTGCTCGGCCACGTCGTGGAGCTCCAGGAGGAGCGGGCAGCGGGAAGCGCCGGTCACGCTGCCTGTGCTCGCCAGCGGCCTGATGACCGGTTGGCGGCAGCGGGCGCTGTGCGCCGCGCACCCGGATCCGGATCTTTGGTTTCCGGAGGATGGCGAACTGGCCAAGGCGGCGGCGGCGATGGCGATTTGCGGTGGCTGCCCGGTCCGGCGGCAGTGCCTGGAGTTCGCTGTCGCGACTTGTCCCGGGTTTGGCATCTGGGGCGGGCGGAACAGCGTGGTCGAGACCGGGCGGTTACGGTGGTTCGCCCGCGTGGTTTGCCGCCCTGCGGGCCCATCCTTGAAGCGTGACGGAGAGCGAGCTTGAGGAGGCGGTCGCGGCGGAATGCCGACGTCTCGGCATCGCCCGCTTCCACTTCAGCATCCGGTCTCCGCGGGCCGCGTCGTGCCCGCCCGGCTGGCCGGACGAGGTCCTTGTCGGCCGCCGCGGAATTCTCTGGCGCGAGTTGAAAAACCCCTCGCGCAAGCCCACCCCGGCGCAGAACAGGGTCAAGTGGCGGTTGCGCGCGGCCGGTGCCAATGTCGAGGTGTGGCGGCCGGCCGACCTCTATTCCGGCCGCATCCGCCGCGAGCTGGAAGCCATCGCCTGACCGGGCCAGGCGACCGCGCGGCCCAGCCTCCGGCGCTCTTCCGCCGCGCCCGTCTCGGATCAAGGTGACAAATGCCCTTAAATAAAGCCAGCGCACCAACATTGGTGCGAATATACGCGCGCTGATTTTAAAAGGGCAGTAGACGGTCAGTAGTACAACGAATGGGCGTAGAAGTGCTGTATCCGTCCCGCGGAACGCTGCCGGGCAGGAAGACGAGCCCCTCAGATCGACGCTAAGGACACCGGCAGGGTATTCCCATCCGATCCCAGCCGCCTGCCGCCTGTTCGGGCCGTGGCGTTCGGCCTGGCGCCCCGGGGGAGGCTTGGGGGCGGGTCCCGGGAGCATGGCGCCGCATGTTTGGCTTAGCTACTCGTACGGATCGGCCGATGACCAGTTCCGTGCGGCCGCGGTGATCGCTTTGGTAAGGATCTGCCAGACCGGCGTCTTGTCCGGTTCCGCGGAAACAGGCTGTACTTGTGGAGATCGCGGCTCTACGGGCGGGGCCGTGAGCGGACGTCTCGCTCGTTCCGGCGTTAGATCCCGCGTCGCCGTCGGCCGGAAGTCTGGCCGGCCGCATGAGCAAACGCGCGGGTCACGGCCGCGGGCCGAGCCGCAGGTGCGGCAGGCCGGTGAGAAAGCGAGCCGGGGCTGTGGCCCGTACCGTCCGATCACTTTCACGTCCGGGTACCTCGACGCGGCCCATTCGAAGTGGGAACGGCACACATCCCAGGCCCGCTGGTCCGGCTGCTCGACCCGGACGGCCGCGGGTTTGCAGCTTCCCCGTGCCTGCCGCTGGCGCGCGACCGCGGTGAGGCAGACCTCGCAGAAAGGTGTCGTCCGCGGCTGCTGAGCAGGATTGTCAACGGGACGCATGCGCCGCCAGGCCGCGGCCGAGGCGGGAGACACCCCAGGACCGGGACGGGCGGTGAACATCGTACTGTCGATACCGGCCGCGCCGAGTGAGCTGGTGGATGGCCCGGGCGCCGGGGCCGTAACCACGGGCCGGGACGTCGTCGGCGGCCTGGACCCCGGCGGCGCGACGAGCCGTCCGGGCTGGACATGCCGGGCGGCCTCGGCTCTCACCAGGCGGGACCGTTCCCGGTTAGACATCGTGCAGTCGGCGCACCGGCAGCCGGTGCTGTAATGCGACCGCGAACCATGCGCGCGGCGGCAGCCTCCTTCGGGACCGGGACATTGTCCGGCCGGATGAGCTACCGCCATAGACCCTCCCCGATGGTGCGCGTCTTTTCCGGTGGGGGTACAGCGCGGAACCGTAGCCATTCAATTCCGCGAAGACACCTGGGTCAGGCTACGTCCCGTACCCTCGCGGGAAATCGTTCAGCAGCTGTACCCCCTCGCGTACCCCTCGCGTTAGCTGTACCAGCGGTCCGGGTCGGCGGGCACCGGCAGATGCGCCCCGCACCGGCAGGTCGTCGACGAACTAGGCCGGGCACGGCTCTGAAACCGCCGGCCACAGGCGGGGCAGGCCAGCCGTACCGATCCGAACCACGTCCGCTCCGCCCCGGCTGGCGCGGCAGGGACATACACCGCGTGGCCGCAGCCGCCGCGGGTGTGCCCACCGCGGACCACGGTCACCAGCGAAACGCCACACCGCGGGCAGGCCAGCACGATCGGCCGGCCGCGGCGCCGCACAGCAGTCATCGGCCGCCTCGCGCGATCGGCAGGGCCCGGTATAGGCTCGCCCGGCCGACGCCGAGCGTGGCGGCGACCTCGGACACGGAGTGGCCTTCCTTCAGCATCCGCGAGGCGATCTGCACCCGCTGCGCGGTCATGACTGGCTTACGCCCGAGCGGCTTGCCTGCGGCGCGAGCGGCCTGGAGTCCGGCGAGGGTACGTTCGCGGGTCAGCTCGCGTTCCATCTGGGCCAGCGCGGCGATGATGTGAAACAGGAGCCGTCCCGCCGCGGTGGTCGTGTTGATGTGCTCGGTCAGGCTGACGAACTGGATACCACGGTCAGCGAGCTGGCCGACGACGGCAACCAGGTGGGAGACGGAGCGGCCGAGCCGGTCGAGCTTCCATACGGCCAGCTCGTCGCCGGGCCGTAGATAGGCGAGGCACTTGTCGAGCTGCGGGCGGGATTCGCGGGCGCCGGACACGCCGTGGTCGGTGAATACCTCGGTGCAGCCCGCGGTGTTCAGCGCCTCGATCTGCATTTCGGGGTGCTGGTCGACGGTGGAGACCCTCGCGTAGCCGATGCGCGCCATGGCGCGATTGTCTCGCAGACGGCTGACACCCCGGGTTGTGAGACACACGTGCGTGGACACGGGTTTGCGGACACTCGCGCGGGCCGGTGCGGGCACCCTGCTGGGCTGTCCCGGAAGTGCTCCTCAACGGACAGCGAGGCAGTTACTAACGTCCGTCGGGGAGACCAGGCCGCGGCACAGCGCTCGGCTCGACCCCCCGCGCGTGCAACCATGGACTATGACCGAGATTCCGGGCGTGGCCTGGCCGAACGAGACGAGGAAACCGTGACTACCCCGCCGGTCGACATCTCAGGTGCGCAGGCGACGCCGACAACGGGCACAGGCGGCGGCGGCGCGACGCCGAACCTCCCCGGCGCCGCGGCGGGCGGGCTGGCGGGCGGCCTGGTGGAGGGTGGGGGTGGTGGTGCCGGGGCAGTCGGAGCGACGAGTTCCAATCCGGCCGGCCTCGCCTCGATCGCCTCCGCCGTCGAAAATGTCGTCAACGCAGTCTTTCCCGGCATCGGCACGTTCCTCGGCCAGGTGATCACCGCGACGTTCGCGTGGACCGACATCATCGGCCCGGTCATCGCTTTTATCGCCAAAGGCTTGATGGTGGCCACGCAATTGCTGAAGGCAATGGACTGGCTGGTGAATCCGCTGAACTGGGTACGCATCGGTGCCGCAATAGCCGGATTCATCTGCCTCGGACTCGGCATCGCGGCGCTCACCGCAGCCGCGGCCTGAGTAAGTCCTCCCACCGGTCTCCTTAACAGGCGGTTACTAACGGCCCGTCGGGGAGATGAGGCCTTGGTGTTCATCAAGGTCGGCGATGAGCCGCTCATAAGCTCGTGCGTCGAGTGCGATCGGTGAGTCGCAGTACACGCCGAAGGGAAACTCGTGGCGCGCCTGGATGGCCTCGGCCAGCGCCTGGCGGACAGTGGTGAGCTGCCCGGCGGACAGGTGCATTCCCCTGCTCCTAATCTTCGTTATTGGATGTGGAGAGACCGCACGGCCCGGTCAGTCTTCGGGGCCGTGCGGAGGCTTGTTTGACGTGTTGCAGTGGTTTCTGGTGTACAGGCGGACCGCGGGCCGCCGTGGTCAGAGCCGGTGGCCGACACGGAAGCCGCCGGGCAACCGGATGCTGGCGTACGGGCCACGCACACTGCTCCAGTAGAAATTCGGGCGCAGGCCGTGGGCCTTCTGGTGCCGGTAGTGCGCGTGCCCTGCGCCCAGGTGGTACAGCAGATACGCGGCGGCGATGATCACGATGATGGTCATGGCTGGTCTCCTTCGTGGTTGCGGCTGGCGAGGATCTCGGCGACCTCGGCCGCGCTGACGTCATGAAAATGCAAATGCTGCTCGACAGGGGGCAACGCGGGCGCGGCCGGCCGCGGCGACACCCGCTGCGCGGGCTTCGGGAGCACCTGCCGCTCACGCATCCTGGCCGCGTAGGTCGCTGCCTCCGCGCGCCAGACCCGGACGATTACGACGACCACGCCGCCGATCACGGCCAAGGCGAGGAACGGCACCACGGCCCACACCCACCACGGGATGCTCTCAACCGCCTTCACGGCAGCACCCGCGACGGCTAGCACCACGAGACCCACCACGACGGCAACGGCCCACCCGGCGTCGCCTGGATGCGTATGAACGCCGCTCGGCCTCATGGCAGTTGCCCTTTCTCCCGGCCGCGCTTCTCCCTCGCCTTACGCCGCTCCTTAGTGACCGCGAGCACCGACCCGTGCACGAACCTCGCGCCGAACCGGAGACGACGGCCGCCACCGCCGCAGCGGCGGCAGGTGCCGAACCGTCTCTTGTTCGAACCCTTATTCCGGCCGCCACCGCCGCAGCCAAGGCACGGTCCGAACGGCCATTTGTAGAGCGACACCGCCCAAACGGTGACGCAGGCGACGGCGATCAGAAAGATGGTGATCACCAGGCCCTCCCTTCATCGAGGCCGTCGTCGAAACCGTCCCGGTATGCCTCGCACGTCGCCCGGGTGCAGTCCTTGTCGTGACAGGTTTCGTAGCTGTGACGCGGCCTCGGCGGCCCTGAGCGCGCGGCCTCCTTCGCTTTCGCCTTCGCGGCTTTCCGCCGCTCCGCCGCCTGCTGCCGGTCGGCCGCGGACTTGCGCCGCTTGTAGTCCGTCTGGACGGCGCAGACGTGGCTGAGCGGGTTTGTGTACGGCTTGCCGCATTTGCCGCAGACGCCCAGCGTCACCGTCGCCCGCGGCCTCAACTGGCGCCGGCCGTTCTTCTTCCGCACGACACAGACGTGGGTGAGCGGATTGCTGTAACGCTTCCCGCACTTGCCGCAGGCGATCAGGCCGCCGCTGACCGACGGCATCAGCCCCATGCCGAACTACCTCGATTCCGGGGGTTTTCCGTTTTTCGCGGCCAGGCGCCGGATAGGCCTCGGCACGGTAGGCACCGCAGGTCACAGCGCCGGGCCACCTCGGCACGTGCCGAGCGGTATCGGCGTTTCCGCAGGCCAGGGGTGTGCCGAGCCGGCTCGGCACGTGCCGAGCTGCGTTCACCGTCCGGCCGCCGCTTCGACAAGATCCCGGCGGGCGCCGCGGCCCTTGATCCCGTCCCGTCCCGGCGGCACGCGCACATCGACGGACGGCACGCCGAGCGCCGCGCACTCATCGCGGACAGCGTCACCGGTCGCGTCGGCCCAACGTTCGGGGTACCGCTCCGCGAGCTGCTCGGCGAGTGGCTGCCAGTGCATGCTGTTGTCGCCGCCGAGCGCGGCGAGCACGTCGCCGAGGACATCACGCGGAGGCGCTGCTTCGCCGACGTCGATCGCGACACCGCTCAGCGTCCCCGCGGCCTCGCGGATCGCGCGGGCCCGCCTCGCGACCCGTTCCGTGGCCTTCGAGTCGAGGTAGTAGGTACGGACGACTCGGGCGACGTTCTCCTCGCCCTTGAGGTAGCCCAAACCTGCGTCGACTTTCGGCCGGAACGTCGTCGCCCGGGTGCCGTTCTTGTACGCCGACGTGCCGAGGATCATGTCGTTCTCGATCTGGCCTGCGACTTTGAGGCAGAACCGCATCGACACGTTCCCGCTGGCACCGGTCGGCAGGGAGTCCTTGTCCGGGCGCTGCGTGGCCAGGATCAGGATCACCCCGAACGCCCGTCCAATCTTGATGATGAACGTGGCGTCCTCGGCGGCCTGCTTGCCGTACTTCTCATGCGCGAACAGGTTCTGGGCTTCGTCGATGATGCACACGAGCGGCCGTAGCCGCAGACCGCGCCTAGCTGCGATTTCGCGGGTCACCTTCTTGTCCGGGCACAGCTCGCGGGGCAGTTTTTTGAGCCGGGCTGTGCGGGCCATGACCTCGCGGCGCAGCATGGCGAGCGAATCGCAGGCGTAGCCGATCGACTGGTCATCGATGCCGGACACGAACCGGTGGCAGACCTGCTCCAGGTCGTCCAGGTCGCCGGAGCCTTTCAGCTCGTGGATCCACATCTCGGCGAGCGGGTCGAGCGCGACGCCGCAGGCCAGGACCCGCACGGCTGAGGTTTTCCCCTGTCCGGGCATCGAGCCCATCAGCCAGTTGTGCTCGACGAGCGGTACGTCGGCGCGCCGGCCACGCGGGTCCGTGCCGAACGGCACATGCCCGAACACGTCCGCGTTACCTGAGCGGAGCCACGGCCAAGGCTGAGGTTTCGCCCGGGAGATGTCCTCACGGCCGACGAACATCTCCAGCCGGCCCGCATGTTCGCTGGTCACGGGTTCCGGCCAGACGGCGCCGAGGGGGCGGCGGAGGCCGGATGCGAGCTGCTCGCGGCGTTCGATCACCATGGTCGCGGTGACGCCGTAGGGCAGGTCGACTTCTGCGCGCCACCCTGGGCCGTCCTCACGCACGGGGGAGGGGAAATTCCAGGCGCCGCCTTCCTTGATGTAGGCGTTGATCGCGGCGATGCCGAGCGAGCCGAGCGCGCGGACGATCACGTCGGGTGTGGGTGGCTGTATGTCCGCTGGCAGGACGGCCGGGGCGAGGATCGGCTTGTCCTCCGGGCGGCCGAGGCGCGCGAAGATCGGCAGTGTCACCACGGCGAACAAGGCCCATCCCCACAGGGGAAACCACTTCACGGCCGCCGTCGCGGCGACCGCCACGGCAATCACCTCACCTGCGAGGACGATGCCGCGGGCCCGGCGTGTCTCCTTGCCTTCCTTGTGGAGGCGCATCCATTCCTTGCTGTTGCCCTGGGCGACGGCGAGGGACCGCAGGTGATGCTGTTCGAGGACCCACCACCATTCGATCTGCCATGCGGCCAGGCGGAACACGCCCATGACCGCCCACACGGCCCCGAAGATCAGGTACATGGGTGCGCGGAGGCCGTGGAAACGGCCCCTGTACCAGTGCCTTTCCACGATCCGTCCGGCCGTGCGGCGGATGTTGTCCCGGCCGCGCCACTGGTCGGGGATGATCTTTCGCCGTTCACCATCGAGCCGCGAGTAGTCGAACGCGATCGGCTCGCGGGTGCGGGCGGCCTCGCCAAGGTCGATACCGGGCTCGCCGGGCGGTGGCACGATCTCGCCAGGCCGCAGCGGCACCACTTCGCCGCCTGGGTCCTGCTGGTGGCCGTCGTCGGGGTCTTCGGCTGCGGTTGACATGATGTGTTTCTCCATTCCTTGCGGAGCAGCCCCACCCCGGCTACTTTCCGAGGGTCGTCCGGGGGTTGGGTGCGGTTCGAGGCCCCGCCAGGTGGTTACCGGCACCTGGCGGGGCCGCTTCACTATTCGTCGTCGCCGAACATCTCGACGTAGTCGCCGCGGTAGTACGGGTCCGCGGCGATCTCGGCCCGGGTGATCCGCTCGCGGCAGTTCCCGCAGACCGGCCCGTCTGTTGCGAGTGCGGCGGTGCAGTCTGGATCGGTGCAGTAGGGGCCGTGCGCGCAGTAGATGCATGGCCCGGAATGTGCTGCCCGCTTGCTGCTGCCGTCTGTGGTGGTCATGCGGGCGGGTTCCGGTCGTGCCACCGCAAGTGCGCGGTCAGCACTGCGCTGATCCGGGGCTCGTTGAGAATCTCCGCGCACTCGCGGGCGTACTCCGCGAGTCGGCTGATCGTGTCCGCCCAGAACGGGTCGTCGGGGAGAACGCTCTCACCGGCATCCGCGTCCAAGTCGCGGCTGACCCTGGCAGTGAGCCGTTCCAGCGTGGTCGCTAGCGAAACCAGGTCCGCCGAATCGGGCGACGTGTCCTTGACTGGGTCGAATCCGGGTGGCGGCGGCCCGTCGTCCAGTCTGGCCAGGCATTCGCCGCATTCGCAGTCGTACCCGGCTCCTTCTTTCGTCGGATGCCCCGGCGTGGTCACCCTCTTGCTGTCACCGCTGTCGCGGCGCAGGTCGTCAGCCATCGTTTGTCTCCTCTCGGTGCCGGGCCTGAGCGCCCATGGACCGGCAGGGCTTCCCCTTTCCCTGCCGGACGCACAGGCGCTCAGGCATCACCCCCGTCGCGGAGCTGGGCGCGGATCTGGGCGATGGACTTCCCCGCCGGTGTGAGCGCCTCAAGTGAGCGCTGTATCTCCCGTGCTCGCGGCTGCCCGCAGTGCATCTGCTCGCGGATACGGCGGATCGACGGGACCTCCCCAGCGGCAATCTCGGCGGCGAACAGCCGCGCGGCCGGCTCGTGCCCGTTGGACTCGGCGGGTACGGGGTGTACCTGCGGTCCGGGTACAGGTGTACGCGCGGGTACAGGCGCGGGTACGGGCGCGCTAGCAGCGATGACACGCTTCAGGACGCCGAGCCCGACCGCGAGCGCCGCGGCGGCGGCGAGCGGCGGTACAGCCGCGGTCGCGCGTGAGGTGACCGCGTGCACGCCGACGTGACCGACGTTCCCCGCCACGGACACGGCGAGCCCGGCGAGCGTCACCGCCCACGCGCCGGCCCGGTTCCGCCGCGTCCACTGGTCGGCCATGGCGACGAACAGCGCCAGCTCTCCGACCGCGATGAACACATCCACCTGGAGCGGCCACGCGACGGCCCAGCCGCCGTTCAGGCCGTGCTCCCGGCTCCAGGCGTACAGGCCGCGGTAGGACTCGGCGAAGCTCGTGAGCGAAGCCACGGCCACGAGGATGGCGATCCCCGCGAGAGCGGCTCTCCTGGCGGCGCTCATAGGTAGTCCTCTTCGTCTGGGCAGTAGGGGCAGAGGCAGCCTCGGCCGTGGCGGTCGGCGCCGACGGGCGGGTCGCCGCCGAAGCCGGACTCCGCGAGGTCGGCCGCCGCGAGGTCGGCCTCGTACTGCGCTTGCCGCGCCTGGGGCGTCGAGCGCTCTAGCTCTGCGATCCGTGCCAGCGCGTCCGCCAGGTCCTCTTCGAGGCTCATGACGTTCCTTTCTGGATTCGTTGCCAGTGCGGGCCGTTCAGCCGGCCCTCCTTATCCGCGCGAGCCAGTGCTGTGACGCGAGCTGCCGTTCCCGGCGCCCCTCGGCCCGGCACCCGTCGGAGCAGTAGGCCCCCGGCGCCGTCCGGCTCGCCGGCTGAAACGTCTGGCCGCACGCGTAGCACGGCCGTGGCCGTCCCCGCCGCGCGGCCACAGCGCGGAGCTGCGCGTGCGTCAGGCCCGCCCAGATGCCGTCCAGCGGCAGTGGCATGAGCGTCACGGCGTGGTCGAGGCACTGCGCCCGGACCGGGCACGCCTCGCAGACCCGCTTGGCCGCTGCGGCGATGTCGCGCCTGCCGTCCGGCGAGAACCACAAGTCAGGGTCGGCCTCAGCACACCGCGCCCGGTCCTGCCACGCGGCGTTCATCGTTCGTCCCCGCGGTCCGCCAGGCGCTGCTTGAGCCCATCGGCGAGATCAGAGGCGACCCTGGCGAGCTTGAGCAGCGCGGCGGCATCCCCGGCGAGGTCCGCGTCAGGTCCGCCGGCCCAGATCAGGATGGACTGCCCGGCGGTACTCCCAGTGCCCAGGTCCAGGCAGGCCAGGCCGTCCTTGTTCACGTGTGACGTGATGTTCACGGCCTCTAGCCGGGCCGATTGAGTGGCCGCCAGCTTCATGACGCCGCCTCGCCGAGGTCGGCCGCGAGGTCGCGGTAAGCATGCACCGCTGCCTGGTCAGCGTCGTGGTCATCGCACATCCGCGGCCACTCGCCGCCCTCGTCCAACGCCAAGCAGTCATCGCACCCGGTCCCACCGCGGGGGTCACGCCATTCGATCGCGTCGGCGAGCGCCTGGCGCACAGTCTCGGCCTGCGCCGCGCTCAGCGTGACAACCGATGTGGCGCCGCTGGCCAGCCTGGCGATCTCACGGATCTGCGTGACGCCACTCTCGGCGACCGCCTGCCGGTCGTACTCCTCGTCGCCGAGGCGCTCTTCCATCCAGCCGGCGAGTGCGTTCAGCCGGGCGCCTGTGCCTGACGCAGTGCTGTACAGGCCATCACGCAGGGCCGCGCGCAGGCCGCGGACCGCAGCCGTCAGGCTTCCCGGTCCGGCCGAGTCCCAGTCCGCCTCACCGGAGTCCCAGGCGGCCAGGACCTGACGTGCCGCATCTTCCACAGCGCTGGCAGACCGGGGGGCCGCGGCGTGGGCCCGGGTGATGAGTCCGGCGATAACGGCGCAGGTCTGGGGTTCCCATCCGGCCAGCCAAGCGAGGATGCGCCGGTCGTAGGCACCGGCCGCCACGCCGGCATCCGTGCACGCGTCCTCAAGCATCTGCTTGTTGTGCGGCGCCATGCGGCCCACGCCGGGGGCGGCTGCACACGCCTCGTGGACGGCACGCACGGCGGGGAGTTCCCGGGCCTGCTGCTCGGTTTCGAACGGGCCGCTCATGACGTCACCGCCGCGGGCACGATCAACCAGTTGGCGACCACGCCCAGGTCGCCGAGCACGACCGCCATGGCGTTGTCGCTGAGCAGGCCCTTGCGCCGGGCCCGGACATAGCGGCCCAGGTGATCACCTTCGGGTGACCGCACGCACGGCGTGCCCGGCGGCACCCAGCACATGCCGCACGGGCAGCACCGAGCGGCCTCAACCGGGTTGACACTGTCCGCCGCGCCGCTGACGTCGATGCCGGCGCGGGCCATCTTGGCGAGCTCGCCGGCCCGTTCCTGCGGAACCTGCTTGCGTTCGGTAGTTTCGGGCATTGGGTTGCCTCCTGCTCGTTTCAGGTGGGTTGCCAAGGGCCGTCGCAGGCGTTGTGAGCGCATGCGGCGGCCCGTCTTTGTAACGAGGTGCGTGATGGCCCATAGATGGGCCAGCGGGGATTACGCAGGGCTGTTGCGGCTTCCGGCGCCTGACGGATGACACCTGCTCCTAGCTGCGCAGATGCTGTTTCCGGCGTCGCGGTGTAGCCGGATATCAGGCGGGGGAAGGGACTGCTAATGCGGTTTGGGTTCGCGCCCATCCGGGGTTCAAATCCCCGAGCCTCCGCTCCTCCCAGCCCAGCCCACCTGAACAGGGGCTTTGCGCCATCGGTGCGAAGTCCCTGATTCATTTCAGTG
>Ga0335078_10005431_pt1 | contig 18844 bp, 18 predicted proteins | sample Lox_Sample_32_FD_206711 | JGI IMG/M metagenome (GOLD analysis project Ga0335078, IMG submission 206711) | Soil microbial communities from Loxahatchee National Wildlife Refuge, Florida, United States - Lox_Sample_3.2 | ecosystem: Environmental > Terrestrial > Soil > Wetlands | place: USA... | reverse complement strand
CGCCGCCACCATCCGCGCCTGGATGCGCGAGGCCGGCTACTGCGCCGATCCGCACACCGCGGTTGCCTTGGCGGTGGCGGAGAAAGAGGCGCGCGATCCCGTGGTGCCGATGGTGGTGCTGTCGACCGCGCACCCGGCCAAATTCCCCGACGCGGTCGCCGCGGCTTGCGGGGTGACGCCGGCGCTGCCGGACTGGCTCGCCGATTTACCCAAGCGGGCAGAGCGCGTCACCGTGTTGCCGGCGGAGCAGGGGGCGGTCGAACGATATGTGGCGTCGGCTTCGCGCGCGGCGCGTGAAGGAGCAGTTGCATGAGCGTCGAAGTCACCCGTCTCCCCTCCGGCCTGTGGGTGGTCACCGACCGCATGCCGCATCTGGAATCCGCCTCGCTCGGGGTCTGGGTCGGCGCCGGCGGGCGCAACGAACGGCCCGACGAGCACGGCATTTCGCATCTGCTCGAACACATGGCGTTCAAGGGCACCAAGCGGCGCAACGCGCGGCAGATCGCCGAGGAGATCGAGGCGGTCGGCGGCGAGCTCAACGCCGCGACCAGCGTCGAATCGACGGCCTATTACGCCCGCGTGCTCAAGGCCGACGTGCCGCTCGCGCTCGACGTTCTCGCCGACATCCTGACCGAGCCCGCTTTCGACCCCGAAGAATTGCGGCGCGAGCAGAACGTCATCGTGCAGGAGATCGGCGCCAGCGAAGACGACCCCGACGGCGTCGTGTTCGATCGCCTGCAGGAGACCGCCTTCCCCAAGCAGCCGGTCGGCCGCACCATTCTCGGCACGCCGGAAACTGTGCGCTCGTTCGATCCCGCGCGTCTGCGCAGCTACATGGCGCGCAATTATCGCGCGCCCGACATGCTGGTGGTGGCGACCGGCGCGGTCGAGCACGCGGCGATCGTCGCCGAGGCCGAGCGGCGTTTTGCCAGCTTCAGCGGACCGGCGGCGCCGGCGCCGGAGCCGGCGCGCTTCGGCGGCGGCACCAAGGTCGAACGGCGCGATCTCGAGCAGGTGCATATTGCCCTCGCGCTGCAAGGCGTGCCGGTGCGCGACGACGATCTCTACAATCTGCAGGTTTTCACCAGTGTGCTGGGCAGCGGCATGTCCTCGCGCCTCTTCCAGGAAGTGCGCGAGAACCGTGGTCTCTGCTACGCGATCCACGCCTTCCATATGCCCTTTGCCGACACCGGCCTGTTCGCGCTTTATGCCGGCACCGACGAGGCGGACGCGCCGGAACTGATGCGGGTCGCTATCGATCAGACCATGCTCGCCACCGAGACGCTGAATGAAACCGAGGTTGCCCGCGCCAAGGCGCAGATGAAGGCCGGCCTCTTGATGGCGCTGGAAAGCTCGGAAGCGCGCCTCGGCCAGATCGCGCGGCAGATGCTCGCCTACGGCCGGCCGATCCCGCTGGAGGAGATCGTCGCCAAGGTCGACGCGGTGACCGTCGACAGCGCGCGCGCCGCCGGCCATACGCTGATCCGGCGCGGCCGCCCGGCGATCGCCGCGCTCGGGCCCGGCAACCGCCTTGAAAGCACCGCGGCGATCGCTGAAAGTCTGATGCGTCAAGCCGCGTGATCGGGGGAGGACGCGCATGATCCCGGAAAGTGGGCACCGGTTTTTGGATAAGACCACGCGTAAGCAAGACTAATCTCCATGGCGTTTTTCCGCACCGTCAGCAGCAGCGAAAGCCTGCCGGCCATTACCGGCCCGGGGGTGACGCTGCGCGTGCCGCAAAGCGGCGATTTCGCCGAATGGGCCGCCTTGCGCGAGACGAGCCGCAACTTCCTGGTGCCGTGGGAGCCGACCTGGCCCTCCGACGACCTCACCCGCGGTGCCTTCCGCCGTAGGCTCAAGCGTTATGCGGATGACCTGCGCAACGATCTCGCCTATGCCTTCCTCATCTTCCGCGGCGACGACAACGCGCTGGTTGGCGGGCTTACGCTCGCCAACATCCGCCGCGGCGTCGCGCAGGCCGGCTCGGTCGGCTACTGGATCGGCGCGCCCTTCGCGCGCAAGGGCTACATGACCGCGGCGATGCGCGGACTCATCCCGTTCTGTTTTGGCACACTGCGCCTGCATCGCGTGGAAGCCGCGTGCATTCCCGGCAACGCCGCGTCGGTGCGCCTCCTGGAGAAGACCGGCTTCCAGCGCGAAGGCTATGCGCGCAGCTATCTGTGCATCAACGGCGTCTGGCAGGACCATCTGCTCTACGCGCGGCTCAAGGACGACGCCGATTGATCTGCCTTTGGGTTGCCACGCTTGCCTTGCTATAAAGACGGGTTAGGCGCGGGGGCGCCCACGATAGATGAGCCGGGGGTCATGAGTAGGGGACGAACCGAACACACCGTGCAGCGCGGCGCACATGGGCTTGCACTCATGGCGCTGGCGCTCGCACTCGCCGGCTGCGGCAGCACCAGCGATCTGCTCAAATCGTCGCCGCTCGATCTGTTCTCATCGTCGTCGAAGGCGACCAAGGACGCCCCGCCCGGACCCGGCGACGTTACCGCCGACGACATCGATTGTCCCGAAGTGCAGGTGCGCACCGGCGCCTCTACGCTGATGGTCGGCAGCACGCCGGGCCAGGGCGCGCCGGCCGCGCTCGACGTGCGCTATCAGGGTTCGATCATCCGCACCGCGCGCGAGTGTCACGTCGCCGCCGGCATGATGACCATGAAGGTCGGGATCGAGGGCCGCGTCATCACCGGTCCCGCCGGCGGTCCCGGCAATGTCGACGTGCCGCTGCGCGTCGCCATCGTGCAGGAGGGCGCCGAGCCGAAGGCGGTGGCGTCGAGGTTCGGCAAGGAAGTCGTGACCGTGAGCAGCGCGGTCGACCGCGTCACCTTCACGCATATCGAGTCCGACATCGTTTTCCCGCTGCCGCAGCCGCTCGGGTTGATCGACCGCTACGTCGTCTATGTCGGCTTCGATCCGCTCGGCGACAAGCCGGTGAAAAAACCGCCGGTCAAGCGCAAGCCGATCGCCAAGAAAAAGCCAGCCGCCAAGCCGCAGGGGTAATTGTCATTCCGGGGCGCGGTCGTTAGGCCGCGAACCCGGAATCCATAACCCCTGTGCTGCGGAGTATGGATTCCGGGTCCGCGCACCCCAGGTCGGCTTTAACCGCCCTGGGCAAATTAAATGCCGATCTGGGGTAAACCCGAGACCGGTGCCCGTCCCGGAATGACAGGGGACTTAAATGGCGGTGCCTAGTTCAGCTTCTTGCTGACGTCGTCGATGCCCTTGGCGATCAGTTCGCCGGCGAGCGGGCCCTTGGCCTGCTGCGCCAGGATCCTCTCGGCGGCGGCGACCGCGGCATCGGCGGCGGCGCTGCGCACGTCGGCGGTGGCCTGCGCCTCGGCCTGGGCGATTTTCACCTCGGCCATCTTGGTGCGCCGGGCGACGAACTCCTCGACCTTCGCTTTGGCCTCGGCGGCGAGCCGCTCGGCCTCGGCCTTGGCGCCGGCGATGATGTCCTGCGCCTCGTGCTCGGCGTCCTGCCGCTTGCGCTGATAATCGGCGAGCAGCTGGGCCGCGTCGTCGCGCAATTTGCGCACCTCGTCGAGTTCCGCCTTGATGCGCACCGCGCGATCGTCGAGCGATTTGCCGATCATACGGTGGACGCCGATATAGGCGAGCCCCGCCACGAACAGCACGAAAGCCAGCGCCACCCAGGTTTCGGTTTCATAAAGCATCGCTGTTACCGTTTTCCTTTGCGCACGGTCTTGTCCGAAAACCAGTTCCCATTTTTCGGGATCATGCGCTAACGCTTCAATGCGTCGGCGACCGCCTCGGTCACCGCCTGGTCGCTCGGTGCGCTGCCGATCAGCCGTTCGACGATGGCGCGCGCGGCGTCTTCGGCGATGCTGCGGACATTGGCCATGGCCGCCTGCTTGGTGGCGGCGATGGATTTCTCCGCCTGCGCCAGCTTGACGTTGAGCTCGCCTTCGAGCGCCTTGCGCGTCGCTTCCGCCGCGGCCGCCTGCTGCTCACGCGTCTCGTTGGCGATGCCTTGCGCGCGGGCGCGGGCGTCGGCCAGCGCTTTTTCGTAGGCCGCAACGGCTTCGTCGGACTGACCCTTGAGCCGCTCGGCCTCGGCGAGGTCGTCGACGATACGCTTCTGGCGGTTCTCGATGATCTTGGCCACGCGCGGCAGCGCCCACTTGGCCATCAGCGCATAGAGCAGGACGAAGGCAATGACCAGCCAGACGAGCTGCGAGGCGAAGGTTTGCGCATTGAACGGCGGAAAGCCGCCGTCGTGCTCGCCCTTCGGGACGTGCTCGGTGCCCGTCTTGTGTGCCGGTTCAGCCATTATCGGCCTCGATGCGCGCCGTGCGTTACAGCGCGAACAGCAGCAGGAGCGCGATCAGCAGCGAAAAGATGCCAAGAGCCTCGGTGATGGCGAAGCCGAAGATCAGGTTGCCGAACTGGCCCTGCGCCGCGGAGGGATTGCGCAGAGCGGCCGCCAGGTAGTTGCCGAAGATGATGCCGACGCCGACGCCGGCGCCGCCCATGCCGATGCAGGCGATGCCCGCACCGATGTATTTCGCTGCCACTGGATCCATGACTAACTCCTTCTGGTTCCTTGCCTTGTCCGATCGGGCGCTTAGTGGCCCGGGTGAATCGCATCGTTGAGATAGATGCAGGTGAGGATGGCGAACACGTAGGCCTGCAGGAAGGCGACCAGCGTCTCCAGCGCGAGCAGAATGACGATCATGCCGAACGGCAGCACGCCGCCCACCCAGCCGAGCGCGCCCATGGCGCCGCCCATCAGGATGATGAAGCCGGCGAACACCTGCAGCGTGATATGCCCGGCCAGCATGTTGGCGAACAGACGCACGCTGTGCGAGATCGGCCGTGACACGAAGGACAGCACTTCGATGAAGACGATCAGCGGCAGGATGTAGATCGGCACGCCTTTCGGCACGAACAGGTTGAAGAAGTGCAGCCCGTGCCGGTAGAGGCCGTATAGCAGCACGGTCAGGAACACCGTGATCGCCAGCGCCGCGGTAACGATGATGTGGCTGGTGACGGTGAACGTGTAGGGGATGAGGCCGATCATGTTCACGGTCAGGATGAACATGAACAGCGTGAACACGAAGGGGAAGAACTTCATGCCCTCGGACCCGGCGGTGCCGCGCACCGTCGTGGCGACGAATTCGTAGGCGAGCTCGGCGGCCGATTGCAGGCGCGAGGGCACTAGCCCGCGCTTGGCGGTGCCGATCACCAGGAAGCCCGTGATGATGGCGACCGCGGCCAGCATGAACGCCGCGGAATTGGTGAAGGCGATCTCGGTGTGTCCGATCTTGGCGACCGGAAACAAGTTGTGAATCTGGAATTGCTCGATGGGGTCGACGGCCATGGTCGCTAGTCGTTGTCGCTAATCGTTCAGCTGTCTTTCACGCACGACACCGGCCGCGCGCATCACGTTGAGTACCCCGGCCGCGAAGCCGAGCAACAGAAACACAATGAGCCCCCACGGCGAGATGCCCAGCCAGCGGTCGAGAAGCCAGCCGATCAATGCGCCGACGACCACGCCGGCCACCAGCTCGGTCGAAAGCCGGAAACCGCGGGCGAACGCCGAGGCATCGGCGTTCTGACGAGGACCGTTGACGTTTTCGGATGGCCGGCTCGCCCTATCGAGCCGTTCGCCGAGACGCTGGAGCCTCGTGGAGAGAGCAGCCTCGTCGTCCGGCGGTTCTTCGCGATCATCTTGTCCGCGCGTGCCGTTAGCCATGCTTTCGACTCGCGTGGACGTAGAAGGCTTCGCAGTTGCCCCGCCGCCCTAAAAGCCGCGCGGACCATACTGATCGGGTATACCCGAGTCAAGAAACCGGTTCTCTGCTTTAAGTCTTTGAAATAACCTCAGAAACTAAAAATTTTCCGCCGCGTTGCATGCGCCTTCGTGCACTGCGATATGACTGATGAAGAAGGGCGCGGCGGGCTCGTTCAGGCAACCGCGCGCGGGTGGTAGGATTGTATGTCCTGCCGCCGCAATGAAGAGGACGCCGCCATGCGCCAACTGACGTCCGCCATCGCCGCGTTGCTGGCATGCACGGTTTCGTCCGCGCTGGCGCAGGACGTGCAGAACCCCGCGCCACCGGCTGCGCAAGCCGCGCCGCCCGCCGTTCAGCCGAGCCCGCCGAAGACCGACGCGGCGCCGGGCGTCGCCAAAGCGCCGGCCGCTGCCGACAACGCCATGCCCCGCCCGAGCCGCTTCTCCTTCAACCGCGTCGACGACGGTTTCGTGCGGCTCGACAATCAGACCGGGCAGATCGCCTATTGCAGCCCGCATGCCGTCGGCTGGGCCTGCCAGGCGGTGCCGGAAGACCGCGCCGCGCTGGAGAAGGAAATCGCGCGACTCAAGGACGAGGTCGCGACGTTGAAGGCGCAAGTCGCGCTGTTGAGCGAACCGCCGGCGCCGCGTCCGCCGGCGGAACTGACGCCACCGCCGCCGCCGGGCCAAGCGCCGCCGCCGGCCGACAAGGATCAGGACACGACGAAGTTGCGCGAGGACCTCGAGCGCGCCCGCCTGGCGTTCGAGAACGCTTGGCGCCGGCTGGTCGACATGATCATCAATCTGCAGAAGGACATGATGCGCAAGGGCTGATCTCCGTCACCCTGAGGTGCTCGGCCGAAGGCCGAACCTCGAAGGATGAACGGCCAAAATCGTCAACGCACGGGCCGTCGCCCTTCGAGGCTCGCTTTGCTCGCACCTCAGGGTGACGGATCAATTCGGAAACTGCATGCCCGGCAAACTTTCCGCCATCACCCAAGCCACGCTGCAGTTGATCGCCATGGCGACGCTGCGGCTCGACACGCCCGGCGCCGCTTTCCTCGACATCACCCATCACGCCGCGAATTTCCTGGCGCAGGCAGGCGCCGGCGATGGGATGCTGCTCGTCTTTTTGCGCCACACCTCGGCCTCGCTTACCATTCAGGAAAACGCCGATCCCGACGTGCAGACCGATCTTGCCGCGGCGCTCGACCGTCTGGCGCCCGAGGACGCGCCTTGGATCCACGACGTCGAGGGGTCGGACGACATGCCGGCCCATGTCAAGGCCATGCTCACCGGCGTCTCGCTGCAGGTGCCGGTCGCCGCGGGAAAGCTCGCGCTCGGCACCTGGCAAGGGATCTATCTGGTCGAGCACCGTCGCCGGCCGCACAGCCGCGACATCGTCCTGCAATTCATCGGCAGCCGGAAATAGCGCGCTTGAAGCCTATTGCTGCATATCGGTGCGCGGGCGCATTATATAATATACAAACTGGCCCCGAGGGCATTCGAGAGGCTGCTTCGGTTGAATGAGAATCCGCACTATCGTTTGGTGATTGCCGACGACCATCCGTTGTTCCGCGGGGCCTTGCGCGAGGCGGTGACCGGCCTGTTCGAGCCTGTCGACATCGCGGAGGCCGGAACCTTCAATGAAGTGGCCGAACTGCTCGAGCGCGGCGGCGACGTCGATCTCGTGCTGCTCGATCTGACCATGCCCGGCGTGCGCGGCTTTTCCGGGCTGATGTATCTGCGCGCGCAATATCCCGGCGTGCCGGTGATCGTGGTGTCGGCGAACGACGATCCGGCGGCGATCCGCCGCTGCATGGAATTCGGCGCCTCCGGCTTCATCCCCAAGACGCTCGGCGTCGAGGCGATGCGCGGCGCCATCTCGGGCATCCTCGGCGGCGGCGTGTGGACGCCGCCCGACGTTGACCTCACCACCGGCTCGGACGCGGAGACCGCCGCCTTGATGGCGCGCATGGCGACGCTGACGCCGCAGCAGGTGCGCGTGCTGATGATGCTGTCGGAAGGGCTGCTCAACAAGCAGATCGCCTATCAGCTCGGCGTCTCCGAGGCGACGGTGAAGGCGCACGTCTCTGCCATCCTGCAGAAGCTCGGCGTGGAAAGCCGCACCCAGGCGGTGATCGCCGCCGCCAAGATCGAAAGCGGCCAGTGGTCGCAAGGCGCCTCCGCGGAGAGCTGACCCATCTCTCCCCCGCTTGCGGGGAGGTCGCGAGCGAAGCGAGCCGGGTGGGGCAGCTTGCTGCGATACTGAGAGGCGACCCCACCCCGATTGCGCTATCGCGCAATCGACCCTCCCCTTTCAGGGGAGGGATTATTACTCCGCCGCCGCGATGCGCAGCACGCGCCATTGCGCCAAGAGCGCGCGCAGCGCCGCCGGCTTGATCGGCTTGTTCAGCAGCTGAATGCCTAAAGCGCGCGCCTCTTCACGCACCGTAGGCGAGCGGTCGGCGGTGATCAGGATCGCCGGCAGGTCGCCGTAGCGCGTGCGCAGCGCGACGATCGCCTCGATGCCGTTGCCGTGGTCGAGGTGGTAGTCGACCAGCAAGCCGCCCGGGGCATGCGGGCTGAGTTCGATCGCCGCCAGCGCTCCGGTGAGATCGGATGCCTTGATGACTTCGCAGCCCCACCCGCGCAGCATGGTCTCCATGCCGTCGAGCACCGAGGGTTCATTGTCGATGCACAGCGCGGTGGTGCCGACGAGCTGGCTCGGATCGACGCGCACGTCGTCGCGCGCCGGCAGTTCGACGGCGACCGCGTTCGACAGCGGCACCGTCACCGAGAAGCGCGAGCCGCGGCCGACCGCCGAATCGACTTCGATCGCGCAGCTGAGCACGCGGGCGACGCGCTCGACGATCGACAGGCCGAGCCCCAGTCCGCGCGCGATGCGCGCGCCCTGATCGAGGCGATGGAATTCGACGAAAATATCGCGCTGCTGCGATTCGGGGATGCCGACGCCGGTGTCGTAGACGTCGATGCGCAGGCCGTTGCCGCGCCGCCGGCAGCCGACCAGCACGCGGCCGGCCGGCGTGTACTTCACGGCGTTGGAAACGAGGTTCTGCACCAGCCGGCGCAGCAGGCGGCGGTCCGAGCGCACCACCCGCGAGCAGCGCATGAAGGTCAGGCCAAGCCCCTTGGCGGCGGCGAGTGGCGCGAATTCCAATTCTATCTGCTGCATCAGGTCATCGAGGCGGAAGCTCGAGAGCTCCGGCCGCATCACGCCGGTATCGAGCCGCGACATGTCGAGCAGCGCGCTGAAGATCTCCTCCACCGCCTCGAGCGAGGCGTCGATATTGCCGACCAGCCGCCGCTCGTCGCCGCTGCCTTGGCGCTCGATCAGGCTGGTGACGTAAAGCCGCGCCGCGTTGAGCGGCTGCAAAATGTCGTGGCTCGCCGCGGCGAGGAACTTGGTCTTGGAGACATTGGCCTCGTCGGCCTCGCCCTTGGCGTGCGCCAGCGCCGCGTTGAGGCGGGTGAGTTCCTCGGTGCGCTCGCGCACGCGGCGCTCGAGCGTCTCGTTGGCGCGCTCCAGCGCTTCCGCCGCTTCCACGCTCGGCGTGATGTCGGTGTAGGTAGTGACGATGCCGCCGTCCGGCATGTGGTTGGCGCGCACCTCGATCACCATGCCGGGTTCCGCGAAGCGCTCGAGGAATGGCTCGCTCCCGGAGACGTAGCGCTCGATCTGCGCGCACACGAAATCGTCGATGCGCTCGGGCGCGACGTCGCTGCGCCGCCCGTTGAAATGCAGGATGTCGGCAAGCCCGCTGCCGACGCGGATGAGGCTCGGCGGCAGGTCGAGGATCTCGCCGAACTGCCGGTTCCAGCAGATCAGCTGCATGTCCTTGTCGAACACCGCGATGCCCTGACGCACATGGTCGAGCGCGGTCTGCAAGATCTCGCGGTTGTACTGGATCGCAGCATTGGCGTCGTCGAGCAGCTTGAGCGCGGCCTTGGTCGAGACCGTTTGCTTGCGCAGCAAGAGCGACAGCACCAGGCGCGAAGAGGCGGCGCCGATCGCCGAGGCGAGGATGTGCTCGGCGTAGCGCACCAGGCGGAAATCGGCCTCGTCCTTGGCCTCGAGGCTGATGCGGTGCGTGCCGGCGAAGGTTTCGAACGCGGTGCGCGTGCGCCCCTCGCCGAGATAGCGCGCGACGGTAGAGGTGAGCTCGTCGACCGTGACCGACGAGCGCCAGAGCCGGAAGCTCGGCGCGATCGGCGCGAGATCCGACGGGACGAAGACGTTGGCCTGCAGCCGTTCGATCGCCGATGGCGCGCGGCGCAGCGAGTAGCCGACATAGCTCAAGAGATTGACGACGAGGCTCCACAATACGCCGTGCACCAGCGGCGGCAGATCGAGCCCGAGCAGATGCTGCGGCCGCAGCGCCGCGATGTTCCAGGGGCCGTCGGTCAGGATGTGCTGGCCGACAATGCCGATGTCGGCGAAGGTCGGCAGCAGCAGCGTATAGGCCCAGACCACGATGCCGGCGGTCATGCCGGCGATGGCGCCGCCGCCGGTGCCGCGGCGCCAGAACAGGCCGCCGAAGAACGCCGGCGCAAGCTGCGCGATGGCGGCGAACGAAAGCAGGCCGATCGAGGCCAACTGCGCGTCGCCGGCGGTGCGGTAATACATGTAGGCGAGCAGCAGGATGGCGAAGATCGCCAGCCGCCTTGCCGTCAAGAGCAGCAAGCCAAGATTGCCGCGTCCGCTGAGCGCCTCGCGCCGCTGCAGCGCCAGCGGCATGACGATGTCGTTCGACACCATGATCGACAGCGCCACCGATTCGACGATCACCATGGCGGTCGCCGCCGACAGCCCGCCGACGAAGGCGGCGATGGTGAGCATGTTGGAGCCGGCGGTCAGCGGCAGCGCCAGCACGAACATGTCGCTGTCGATTTTGCCGGCCGGGAAGGTCAACAGCCCGGCGAGCGCGATCGGTACCACGAACAGATTGATCGCCGCGAGATAGAGCGGGAACAGCCAGGCGGCGCGCTTGATCTCGTTCTCGCTGTTGTTTTCGACCACCGCCACGTGGAATTGCCGCGGCAGCAGGATGATGGCGACGAACGACAACAGCGTTGTCGCCAGAAACGTGTCGAGCGGCGGCTGACGCAGGAACAGGCCGCTCGTCTGCGGGCTTTGCAGCGCCGCCGAAAACAGGGCGCCGGGACCGCCGAACAGCCAGAAGGTGACGAAGATGCCGACGGCGAGGAAGGCGAACAGCTTGATGATCGATTCGGTGGCGATCGCCAGCATCAGGCCGTCCTGGTGCTCGGTCGCGTCGATGTGGCGGGTGCCGAACAGCACGGCGAAGGTCGCCATCGACAGCGCCACGAACAGCGCGATGTCGCCGAGCATCGGCCGGGCGAGGCCGGCGGTCGGCGACAACTGGGCGACGATGGTTTCCAGCGAGAACGACACCGCCTTGAGCTGCAGCGCGATGTAGGGAATGGTGCCGACGATCGCGATTAGCGCGACGGTGGCGGCGACCGCCTGGCTCTTGCCGTAGCGCGCGGCAATGAAGTCGGCGATCGAGGTGGTGTTCTGCGCCTTGGCGAGCCGCACGACGCGCACCAGGAGCGGCGAGAACAGGCCGATCATCAGCGCCGGCCCGATGTAGATGGTGAGGAATTCGTAGCCGGTGCGCGAGGCCGAGCCGACCGAGCCGAAGAAGGTCCACGAGGTGCAGTAGATCGCCAGCGACAGCGGATAGATCAGCAGCCGGCTGCGACCGTCGCGCACGAGGCCGCGGGTGCGGTCGCCATAGCTCGCCACGAGGAAAAGCAGGCCGATATAGGCGAGCGCCACCGCGATAACGACCCAGCCTTGCAGCATGCGTGCTCCAGATCGGGCTAAGCCCGGGTTTCCCCTGTGATTTTAGCCTGCCTGGGCCTCGGATAACAGGCGTCGGGCCGGCGCTGAAGGAACGCTCCCCGCCACCCGCAAGTGCTCGTGGGGAGGGGATAGCAGCGCCGAAGTCGATCCGCCGTGCATGCCTGCCGCGATTTGACGCAAGGTCGGCTGCGCGGCATTGATCGCGCAACCGGCCCGCGCCCCGGGTTCCGCGAAAGCCAGCCCTTGTCCCCGCCGCACGCCACCCAAAGCATCGCCAAGCTCGCCCGCCAGTTCGCGGAAACGTTGGTCTTGGCGACAATCGGCGGGCTCACGCTCGGCCTGCTCGGCATGCCCGCCGGCTTCCTCTCCGGCTCGATCCTGATGGTCGCCATCGCCTCGCTCGCCGGGCGGCCGATGCTGATTCCGCTGCTGCCGATGCGCATTCTCTTGGTGCTGATCGGCATTTCGCTCGGCGCCGTGGTCACACCGGCGACGCTGCAAGGCATGGCCGCCTATCCGCTGAGCATCGCCGTGCTGATCGCGGCCATGGTCTGCATCAGCGTCAGCGGCGCCTCCTACCTGCGCGCGGTGCACGGCTGGGACAAAATGACGGCGTATCTCGCGGCGGCGCCCGGCGGGCTTTCGCAGGTGATGGGGCTGGCGCTCGAGCTCGACGCCGACATTCGCGCCATCGCCATCGTGCAGACGACCCGCGTGGCAATCATCGCCGTCGGTCTGCCGGCCGGATTGTCGCTGTTCGGGCTGGTGCACCACGGCGCGCGCAGCATCGGCGGCGTGTTCGACCCCTCGCAGCTCGGCGAACTCGCGATCCTGATCGCCGCCTCGACTGGCACCGCGCTGATTGCTCATCGCATCCGCTTTCCCGGCGGGTTGCTGTTCGGTTCCATGCTCGCCTCGGCGGCGCTGCACGGCAGCGGCACCATCCACGTGCTGATGCCGTGGTGGGTGACCAACACGGTGATGATCGCCTTCGGCGCGGTCACCGGCTCGCGCTTTGCCGGCACGCCGCTGCGCCTGTTGGCGCATTTCATCGGCGCCGCCTTCGGCTCCTTTGCCGTCGCCGTCACCGTCGCCGCGCTATTTTCAGTCGCGCTGGTCGCCATTCTATCGCTGCCGATCGCCGAGGTGATCATCGCCTACGCGCCGGGCGCGGTCGACGCCATGATGCTGCTCGCGCTCGCGCTCAATCTCGACCCGGTCTATGTCGGCGCGCATCACCTCACGCGTATCTTCTTCGTGTCGCTGGCCATGCCGCTGTTGGCGCGCCGCGCCGGGCGCACGCTCAAGGCGGTCGAATCGTTCAAGCCGCCGTTTGAGGAGTGACCGTCATTTTGGGGCGCACGTGCGAGCGTGCGAACCCGGAATCCAGAAACCGGCCCGGCGCCTGTGTCTGGATTCCGGATCGCCGCTTTGCGGCGTCCAGAATGACAGAGATCTTGCTTACTCCGCCGCCAGCGCCTGGTTGCGGGTCGGCAGCTTGAGGCGATCCCACACGTCGACCAACGCCTCCGCCAGTCGATCGATCAACAGATCGTCGTGGTACGGCGACGGCGTGATACGCAGGCGTTCCTCGCCGCGCGGCACGGTCGGAAAGTTGATCGGCTGGATATAGATACCGTGGTCGCTGAGCAGCAGATCGCTCGCGGCCTTGACCTTCTCGGCGTCGCCGACGAACAGCGGTACAATGTGCGTGGTCGATGGCATCACTGGCAGGCCGGCGGCGTTGAGCACTGCCTTGACACGGGCGGCGCGGTCCTGATGGCGGTCGCGTTCCCACTGCGATGTCTTGAGATGCTTGATCGCGGCGGTCGCGGCCGCGCAGATCGCCGGCGGCAGCGCGGTGGTGAAGATGAAGCCCGGCGCATAGGAGCGCACCGCGTCGATGACCTCGTTGCTGCCGGTGATGAAGCCGCCGAGGCAGCCGAACGCCTTGGCCAGCGTGCCCTCGAGCACGTCGACGCGATGCATCGCGCCCTCGCGTTCGCAGATGCCGCCGCCACGCGGGCCATACATGCCCACCGCGTGCACTTCGTCGGCATAGGTCATGGCGCCGTAGCGCTCGGCGAGATCACAGATTGCATGCACCGGCGCCACGTCGCCGTCCATCGAATAGAGGCTCTCGAACAGAATCACTTTCGGCCGCTGCGGATCGGCGGCCTTCAAGAGCTCTTCGAGGTGGCCGACGTCGTTATGCCGCCACACCTGCTTCTCGCAGCCGGACTGGCGCACGCCCTCGATCATCGAATTGTGGTTGAGCGCGTCGGACAGCAGCAGGCAATTGGGCAGCAGCTTGGCGATGGTCGGGATGCCGGTCTGATTCGACACATAGCCCGAGGTGAAAACGAGGGCGGCTTCCTTGCCGTGCAGGTCGGCGAGCTCGCGCTCCAGCTCGACCAGCGGGTGATTGGTGCCGGCGATGTTGCGGGTGCCGCCGGCGCCGGTGCCCATCCGGGTGGCGGTTTCGACCATGGCGCCGACCACTTTCGGATGTTGCGCCATGCCGAGATAATCGTTCGAGCACCAGATCACGACGTCGCGTCGGCCATCCGGCGAGTGCCAGTAGGCATGCGGGAAGCGGCCCGCGATGCGCTCCAAATCGGCAAAAACCCGATAACGGCGTTCGTCTCGCAACTTAGCCAGAGCGGACGCGAAAAAGGCGCTGTAATCCATGTGATATTTCTACTCTTGCGAGCCCCACGCGACCCCCTTTTTTAAAAGCCCCGAAGGGGGTTTGTCGAGGCAAGATTGGAGAAATTCCAGTCCCGCACATTGACCAATGTCAAACGCCCGCGATCGGTGGATTTCCCGGATTCTTGCGGCGCCCGGCGTTTCTCTTGGCGCCACCGGAACGAGCCACGATAGAGGTACCCTGTTAAGCAGGCTACGGTCCGTTCCATCGGTGGAGGTCGGACGGCTTGCGCGGCACCGTCCGCGCCGGCCGCCGAAGAAAAGTGGTGGCGAAGGCATAGCCGTACCAGCGCAGGTAAGCGGGCAGCCAGCGCAGCACCTGGAAGCGGCTCGCGCCCTGCGTGCGCTCGAGCCATTGCGCCGGTACCTCGCCGATCGTCCAACCGAGCCGGTGGCATTTCACCAACAGCTCGATGCTGTAGGAAAAGCCGCGGTCGGACTCGATGGCGATTTCGTCCAGCACGCGCCGCGAGAACAGGCGGAAGCCGTTTGTAGCGTCGTGCGTGGGCAGACGCGCGAGATGATACAGCGTGAAGCTCGCAACGCGCACCAGCGTCGCTTTCAACCAGGGGCAACCGACCATGCTGCCGCCCGGCATGAAGCGGCTGGCGCAGACAATGCCGCAGCCCTGTTCGCCGCGCGCCACCATGGCGTCGATGATGGCGGCGTTGTAGTCGTCGTCCGCCATAGCGACGATGACATAAGGCGTCGCGCTCGCGGCGAAGCCGGAAAGCACCGCGCCGTGCGCGCCGCGGCCGCGGTTGCGCACAAAATCGATCGCCAGCTCGCCGAGCGCGTCACGGTTGTCGCGGATTGCCGTCAGCGTGTTGTCGTCGTCGCGGTCGTAGCAGATGAGCACGCGCTTTGGCGTCTCAACCGCGCGCGCGATCGACTGCAACGTCGGCAGGATGTTGGCGCCTTCGTTGTAAACCGGAATGACGATGTCGAGACGTGGCGCGGCGGCGCTCATCGGATGACGTTGGCGCCTTCGACATGGCCCCACACGTCGTACACCGGCTTGCCCTTGAAATCGGCCGTGCGGTAGACGGCGTGCGGCGCGCACAGGATCAGCAGGTCACTTTCAGCGATCACTTCGTCGAGCGGCCTGAGCTCCGGATCGATGGTCACGAACGGGTCGGTGGTCAATACCGCGCGCGCCTGTCCATTCAGCAATTTCTTGAACTTGTAGCTGAGCGAAGCGCGCACGTCGTCGCTCTCACCCTTGAACGCCATACCGAGCAGCCCGACCGTCGTCTTGACCAGGTCACGGCGCCGCTTGATGTCATCGATGACGTGCAGCACGAGGCCCTCGTTGACCAACAGCGCGGCGTGACCGAGCGCGAACTGGTTGCGGGCGAAAGCGGAGAGCTGCATGGTGTCCTTGACCAGGCAGGGCCCGGCGGCAAAGCCCGGCCGCGGCATGCTCTTGAGCCGCGGGTAGTCCTGCTTCATCGCTTTGAGCACGCGCTGATAATCGATCCCGGCCGCCTTGGCGACCAGATAGAACTCGTTGGCCACCGCGAATTCGATGTAGCGATAGGCATTGGTGAACAGCTTGGCGAATTCAGCTTCCATCGGCGAAAGCACGATAACCTCTGGCGCGATACGCTCGAACAGCTTCACCGCCGCGCGCTCCGCCTCCGGCGTGCAGCCGCTGACGATCTGCGGCAGTTCGTGCAGCTCCTTCAGTCCCGCGCCTTGCACGATGCGTTCCGGACAGCATGCGACCATCAGGTCGCGGCCCTTGCTCCGCAAATAGGACGCCAGCCATTCGGTGGTGCCGGGGAACACCGTTGAACGAAGCACGAGCATCTGCCCATCGCTGATCGACGGCAGCAGCGCATCGATGCAGTCTTGCACCACCTTGCGCACCGGATTGAGGAACTCGTCGATCGGCGTGCCTATCGTGATGATCACAGGACCGCGTTTCGAAACAAGATCTGGCGAATTGGTGCACAGCAGACGTCCATTGAGCAGCGCCTTTTCCAGGACCGGTTGAGCGCCGACTTCGACGAAGGGCAGACGGCCCGCCTGCAGCGCATCAAGGCTCGCCCTGTTGAGGTCGTTGACGTTGACGCGCAGTCCGGCTTCGGCGAGCGCCAGCACCAGCGGAATGCCGACATGACCGGCGCCGCCGACGACGGTGACGTTACAATCATGAACGGTCGGGGGTGGCTGCGGCGTAACGTTGGCAGGGCGGATGGTCATGGACGCAGTCTATAACATGGCGATGGCAGTTTACTACAAACGGCCTTCCTCGATTTCCTGCCTGCACCAGGCAACAACCTCATCCACGGTCTCCTCCAGCGTGATCCTGCAATTAAATCCCATGAGGGTCTTCGCTTTGCTTACATCCGGCACGCGATAGGCGACATCGTATTCGAATGGAGGATCGTGAGCGACCTTGAAGGCGACATGCGGACCGTTAACGCTCCGCCACACGAGTTTAGCCAATTCCAGTACCGTCGTCTGTCGCGTCGTCGACAAGTTGAAATCCTCGTTCAACGCCGCCGGGTGATCGATTGATAGGGCGATGCCATGCGCCAGATCGCGTCCATGCGTGTAGCAGCGCACTTGGCTGCCGTCGCCGAGGATATGCAGCGGGCTTTGCCCCTTGAGCGCCTTCTGCACCAAGTCCGGCAAGACGTGGCTCATCGCCAGCTTGACGTTGCCGCTCATCACCTCGTGCTCGCCGAGCGCGCGCCCCTCGCCGACGCCGACGCAGTTAAACGGGCGAATGATGGTGTAGGGCAGCCGGTGCTGCTCCCAGGCGCCCCGCGCAAAGTATTCCGATGCGAGTTTCTGGAAGCCGTAGGTGCTGAGCGGTGGGGGACAGCGCAACTGTGCGCCTTCGGGCGTCGGAAACTCCGTCGCGCTCTCGAATACCATGCTGGAGCTGATCACCGTGATCTTCTTCACGGCGCCGGCCTTGAAGGCGCGGACGGCGGCATCGAACGTCGTGGCCAGGATGCGTTCGTTCTCGGCCAGAAGATCGTAGGCATATTTATGGAAGTAGCTGATGCCGCCGATCATGGCCGCGCCGGCGATGACGTGATCGCAATCCCTGGCGAGTGACGCCATCAACGCGGCGTCCTTGCAGTCGCCCTGCACCAGCCGGTAGCGCGGGTGCTGATCGTGTTTCTTGGTGACCGCGCCGTATTTTGAGAAATTGTCGACGCCGACGACCTCATGCCCGCGCGTCAGCAAATCGTTTACAATATATCCCCCCAGGAAGCCGGACGATCCTGTAATCAATATTCGCAAGCTGTACTCCTTGATTGGCTGCCGGCGCGGGAAAACTCGATTTCAATCGCGGCATGGATTTGGGCCAAATCGACATGCTAGGCAAGGGCGTTGTGATGCAGGCCTGGATTGGCTCATGGCCCCGACACGCGAACTCGCCGCTTCCGGTCGCCGGCGAAAGCTGGCGGCGCCGGCGCTGACGCTCGCCGCAGTCGGCCTGCCGGTCAACACGCTCGCGAGTTACGTCCCGCTGCTGATCGCCGCCGTGGCTATTTTCAGCGGCGAGGACACGGGTGCGCCTGGCGGACAGCGTGCTGGGGCGCGGACTCATAAACTGCGTGCGCGATACTGCCTTAGATGCGTCGTCCGACAAAAGGATTTACGGAGCTTGGCCTAGCCCGGCAATTCACGCAGGCAAAATACGTTATACTCCCATTCCTCGCCATGCCGCCGCCGCGAATGCACCGACGAGAAATAGACGGCATGGAACCCCCGCGCACGCAGCTCGCCAAGTAGTTCCAGATACGATTTTTGGCCAGCGTAAAGCGGTACCAGACTTACCTCGACCAAGATTGCAGTAATCTTCTCCAGCGACTTAATCGCCCCCGCCAACACCTGATCTTCAAACCCTTGAACATCGAGTTTTAGTAGCGTGGTCGCGGGTGACGGCACGAACTCGTCATAAATATCATCGAGCCGGACGACGCGTACGGTTTCCTGTCGACGTGGCGCTATTTGAGTTGGCGTCGCGTCCGCATACGGCATTCTCTCAAGTGCGAGAAACGAGGATATCGAGCTTTCATCGTGCACGTTAATCGGCGCCGCACCGGATGTTGCACCAAGTGCTAACGGCGGCGCTACTGTCCAGGCTCGATCGCCGCTGGCGGTTGATGCTAATCTAGCGTGCAGTTCGCTGATCGGCTCAAAGGAGAGGATGCGACCGCGGTAGCCGCAACGACGCAGTTGCTGGCCGAATCCTCCCTCGTGGGCGCCCACGTCCAAGACAAAATCAATGCGATGTTTGGCAATAAGATAGGCGACGTTGCGCTCATGAAAAGGCGGAAACCAGCGCAGCCAGGTTTTCTTACGCGGAAACGGAATGAAACGGCGAAAGTAAAGTCGATATAATGATGGGCCAATCATGCGGTGCAACCAATAAGCTGTTTTGGCTCCAGCGAGGACCAGCGCTGGCCAGCATGTACCTATGGCGCATCTTTATGATTTCTGCCAAGGATTATTGGAAATGTACGGTCCGCTTAAGTCTA
>Ga0335078_10005430_pt1 | contig 18845 bp, 18 predicted proteins | sample Lox_Sample_32_FD_206711 | JGI IMG/M metagenome (GOLD analysis project Ga0335078, IMG submission 206711) | Soil microbial communities from Loxahatchee National Wildlife Refuge, Florida, United States - Lox_Sample_3.2 | ecosystem: Environmental > Terrestrial > Soil > Wetlands | place: USA... | reverse complement strand
CGTGTGCGCCGACGACTGGGACCACCCGTACTCGCGGGAGCTGGCGGCGTTCCCCGCGCCGTGGACGCGCGCGGCCAAGTTCTGGCCGGCCGTCGGGCGCATCGACAACGTGTACGGCGACCGCAACCTCGTGTGCTCGTGCGCCGGGATGGAGGCGTACGCCGGGGCCCGGCCATGAGCCCGCTCCCCCGATGAGGATCATCCGGCACCAGACCCCGGCCGGCCCCGCCCACGCCGCGCTCCAGGCGGACGGGTCCGCGCGCGAGATAGCGGGCGACCTGTTCGGCGCCTTCCGCGAGACGGCCAGGGCCGTGAGGCCCGGCAAGATCCTGGCGCCCGTCTCGCCGGTCAACATCCTCGCGATCGGCCTCAACTACCGCAGGCACGCCGAGGAGGGAGGCAGGGGCGTCCCCGAGCGGCCGATGCTCTTCATCAAGAGCACCAACTCGGTCCAGAACCCGGGCGACCCGATCGAGCTGCCGCGCGCGCTCCCGAGCCACGAGGTCGACTACGAGTGCGAGCTGGCGGTCGTGATCGGAAGGTCCTGCAAGAACGCGACGCGCGCCAACGCCCTCGACCACGTGCTGGGCTACACGGCCGCGAACGACGTTTCGGCGCGGGACTGGCAGATGAGGCTCAACGGGGGGCAGTTCTGCCAGGGCAAGAGCTTCGACACCTTCTGCCCGCTGGGCCCCGTCCTCGTCACGCGCGACGAGATACCCGACCCCAACGCGCTCCGGATCAAGACGGTCCTCAACGGCCAGGCGATGCAGGACTGGACGACAAGCGACATGGTCTTCGACGTGCGCGAGCTCATCCGGTTCCTGAGCGCCAGCAAGACGCTCCTGCCGGGGACCGTGATCCTCACCGGCACCCCGCACGGCGTCGGCCACGCCCGGAAGCCCCCCGTCTACCTGAAGGCCGGGGACACGGTCGCCGTCGAGATCGAGGGCATCGGGACGCTCGTCAACCCCGTCATTGACGAGCCCGTTTGACGGGGCGGCCCCGCTGGCCGTCAGCCGACGAAGAGGGCGATCTGCACGCCCGGTCCGTGCACGCCCTCGATCATGATGCCCTCGATGTCGGCGGTCTTGGACGGCCCCGTGCACCAGATGACGTTGGGGTCGCGCCCGAGCGCGGCCACGGCGGCCGGAAGGTCCGCGTACAGGCTCGCCCGGTCGATCACGGCGACGTGGACCCACGGCGCGAGGGCGCCGAGGCGCGACGAGGTCGTCGCGTCGTTGAGGATGATCGTGCCGGTCTCGGCGATCGCGCCGGCTCCCCGCGTGATGCCGAACTGGTAGTCGTCCACGCGCGCCCGGTCGAACTCGGTCTCGATCGTGAAGCCTTTCCCGAAATGCGGCTCGAGGCGCGGCCACAGGCCCGGGTCGCAGTACCCGTGCGTCCAGCCCCGGTTGCGCAGCGTGGCCGCGACCGCCGCAGGATCGGCCGCCACCTCGCCGTTCACGGCCCTCAGGCGCTCGGCGAACTCGGCGAACGGGTCCGCGGCCCCGGCCCTGCTGCGGGCGAGCTCGATCCCCGCATCGTAGGCAGGCATGGGGGCGCGCACCTTGAGGGGCGCCAGGGCGGCGCGCACCTTGGCCAGGACCGCCTCGCGGTCGTCGGCCATGGGAATCACCGGGGCCCCCTTCTGCCGGGGGCGAGCAGGCGCTCCCGCCCGACGAGGTAGAGGAACGCGCACAGGCCCCCGAACAGGACCATCGACAGCGCGTCGGCGTACGGCCCGTTGAAGACGGGGTTGTTGGCGCTGGCCCAGTCGAAGAGCCGCCGGTCGAACGGCGAGAGGCGCGGCGTGCCCTGCATGAGGGCGATCACGATCCCCGCCAGGGTCCCCCCCGCGATGTACCCGGAGGCCAAGAGGACGCCGGGGCTCTTGTCGCCCTCGGCCGTCAGCTGCTCCTCGCTCAGGTTCTTGCCGTGGTGCTTCCGGCGGTGGTGCGCGTCGACGAGCGCGCGGACGATGCCGCCGGCCCAGATGGGCGTCGAGGAGGAGAGCGGCAGGTAGACGCCGACGGCGAACGCGAGCGACGGCACGCCGGTCATCTCGAGCGTCACGGCGATCATGACCCCGAGGAGGACGAGGGCCCAGGGCAGCTTGTGGCCGAGGATGCCCTTGATGATGTAGGAGATGAGGACCGCCTTGGGCGCGTTCCAGTGCTCCACCTTGGAGCCGTCGGGGCGCCGGGAATGGGTCCCGTTGATCCCCGGGTCCACGTACCAGACCGCGTTGCCGGCGTCGTCCACGAGGTACTTCTCGTCCGCCCCGCCCGAAGGGTCGCTCCGGTGCCACACGTGGTAGGTCCGGCGGTCGCCCAGGGACTGCGGCCCGACGAGGCCCTCGGTCGCCGCGAGCCGGGTGACGTCGACATGGAGCCCCGCCGGGGCCACCTCCGCGGCCGGCACGTAGACGACCGCGGCGTTGTTGAGCGCGAGCAGCATCGGGCCGAGCGCGAGTGCGGAGGCGAACGAGCCGAAGAGGATGGCGACCTGGAGGTACCGCGGCGTCGCCCCGAGGATGAAGCCGGTCTTCAGGTCCTGGGACGTGCTCCCGCCGTTGGACGCCGCGATGCAGACGATGGCGCCCACGGACAGGGCCGTGACGTAGTAGGCGCTGCCGGTCCACCCCACCAGGAGGAAGATGAGGCAGGTGAGCAGGAGGGTCGCGATCGTCATCCCGGAGATGGGGTTCGACGAAGAGCCGATCTCGCCCGTCAGGCGCGAGGACACCGTCACGAAGAGGAAGCCGAAGACGACGATAAGGACCGCGCCCACGAACTTCGTCCCGATCCCCGCGTCGAGGAGCATCGGGACCGCCATGATCGCCGCGATGAGGACGACGATCCCGATCCCGACGAACTTCATGGAGAGGTCCCTCTCGGTCCGGGGAACCCCGGGGCCGGCGGCCCCGCCGCCGAGCTTGAGGAAGCCGACGTCGCGCAGGCCCTCCTTCAGGCCGTGCCAGATGGTGGGGAGCGAGCGAAACAGGCTGATGATGCCTCCCGCGGCGACCGCGCCCGAGCCGATGTAGAGCACGTACGCCTCCCGGACCCCGTCAGGGTCCATCTGCGCAATGGGGACCCTGCCCGGCGGGAGGGGACCCTGGAGCTCGCCGCCGAAGAACTTGATCATCGGGATCAGCACCAGGTACGAGAGGACGCCCCCCCCGCACATGAGGGCGGCGATCCTCGGCCCGATGATGTAGCCGATCCCGAGGAGCTCCGGGGAGATCTCGGCGCTCACGCTGGCCCCCGCGAACGGCGCCCCGAAGACCTTCTCCGGTATGTCCTTCCAGAGCCGCGCCACGCGGTTGAGAATGTTGTAGGCGATGCCGACGCCGAGGCCGCAGAAGATCGCCCGGGCGCCGGGGGCCTTGCCCAGGCCCGCGGCCTCGGCGGCGCGCATCTCCAGGACGGCGCCCGGGGAGGCCTGGGCGCGGTCCTCGGCGGAGGCGCCGGCCGTCAGGACCGCCGCGCACGCCGTCCCCTCGGGGTACTTGAGCAGGCCGTGCTCCTTGACGATGAGCGCGCGGCGCAGCGGGATCATCATGAGGATCCCCAGGAAGCCGCCCAGGACGGCCACGAGGAGCACCCGCGTCAGCTCGAGGTCGAAGCCCAGGATCATGATCGCGGGCATCGTGACGCCGACCCCGAACGCCAGGGACTCGCCGGCGGAGCCGGCCGTCTGGCTGACGTTGTTCTCGAGCACCGTCGCGTCCCGCAGCCCCGCCTTGGAGAGGACGCGGAAGAGCGCGAGCGAGAGGACGGCCACCGGGATCGAGGCGCTGACCGTGAGCCCCACCTTGAGCACCAGGTAAAGCGAGGACGCGCCGAACATGACCCCGAGGAGCGTGCCGACCACGAGGGCGCGCACCGTGAACTCGCGCATCACGGTCTCCGCCGGGATGAACGGCTCCAGCTTGGGCCTCGTGCCTGGGGAAGGGGCCATGGGATCGCGGGTCAGCGCGGGGGCCTCCGGCCCCCGCCGCCGCGCTCGCGGCGCGCCTTGAGCCACTTCCTGAACTCGCCGCCCCGCCACTCGGGCAGCGCCCGCTTCGCCTCCCACGCCCGAAGCGCGGGGACGGGGATGAGCCGCGTCGGCAGGCGGTTGACCAGGTGGCCCGCCGCGAGCGCGGCCCTCCAGGCCACCGGCTGCGTGGCCAGCAGCGACCACACGCCCATCGGCGGGGTGCCCGGCGACGGGATCCCCTCCTGGTGCGCCCGGTCGCGCAGGCGCAGCAGCAGGTCCGGTATCGGGATGTCGACCGGGCAGACCTCCCTGCACGCCCCGCACAGGCTCGACGCCTTGGGCAGGTCGGCCTTCTCGGGGAAGCGCTCGCCCAGAAGCAGGGGCGAGAGGACCGCCCCCAGCGGCCCCGGGTACACGCTGCGGTAGGCGTGCCCCCCGGCCTGGCGGTACACGGGGCAGACGTTCAGGCACGCGCCGCACCGGATGCAGCGCAGGATGTCCCGGCAGTCGGTCGCGAGGACGTCCGTGCGCCCGTTGTCCACGAAGACCACGTGCATCTCGTCGGGCCCGTCCGGCTGGCCGGGCGCGCGCGGGCCCGACACGAACTCGTTGTACACCGAGAGCTGCTGGGCCGTGCCCGACCGGGCGATCAGGTTGAGGAAGAGGGCCAGGTCGGCGTCGCGCGGGATGATCTTCTCGATGCCGACGAGCACGATGTGGCACCGGGTGGCCGCCAGGCAGAAGCGCGCGTTGCCCTCGTTCGTCACCACCACGATGCGCCCGCTCTCGGCCACGACGAAGTTCGCGCCGGTGAGCCCGGCGTCCGCCTCCAGGTACCGGTGGCGCAGGTGCTGGCGGGCGCGCTGCGTGATCATCCCGGGCTCCTCGTCGTAGGGCCCGAGCCCGTTCCTCTCGAAGAGCTCCGCGACCTGCCGGCGGTTCTTGTGCATGATCGGCTTGATGATGTGCGACGGGCGGTCGTGGCCCAGCTGGACGATGAATTCGCCGAGGTCGGTCTCCAGGGCCTCGATGCCGTGCTTGCCCAGGTACTCCGTGAGCTCGATCTCCTCGCTCACCATCGTCTTGGACTTGACGAGCCTGCGCGCACCCCGCGCCCGGAGGATCGCGTGGACGGCCTCGCACGCGTCCTCGGCCGTCGGGGCCCAGTGGACCTGGGCGCCGTTCGCGGCGAGCGCCGCCTCGACGGCGGGCAGGTACGTGTCGAGGTTCTCGACCACGTGCTGCTTGATCTCGCCCGCGAGCGCCCTCAGGCGGTCGGGATCGCCGTAGTGGTCGAAGAGGAGCTTCGTGCGCTTCTCGTGCGAGACCTTCGAGCCCTCGTAGACGGCGGCCTTGGTCTCCGGCGGAAGCGCCGCGGCCGCCTGGTCGATGGGCTGGGTCTTCACGGGCCGCCCCCCAGGGCGTCGCGCAGGACCTGCGCCAGGTGGCGCGTCCGGAGGGCGACCCCCTCCCTCGCGGCCAGCCCGCCGAGGTGCATGAGGCAGCTCGTGTCGCCCGAGACCAGGACCTCCGGCTTCGCCGCGCGGATGTTGTCGAGCTTCAGGTCGCCGATGCTCGCCGAGATGTGCGGGAAAGCCACCGCGAACGTGCCCCCGAAGCCGCAGCACTGCTCGGCTTCCCCGAACTCGACCAGGCGCACGCCCTCGATCGAGCGCAGCAGGAGCGCCGCCGCCTCGCTGCTCGCGGTCCCGCGCGTGTGGCAGGAGCGGTGCAGGGCCACCGCGCAGGCGTACCGGCCCGGCCAGGCCCGCACGCCGAGGCCGTTGACGATGAAGTCGCCGAGCTCCCAGGTGCGCCGCCCGAGGCCCTCGACCTCGCCCAGGTCGGGCTCGCGCTCGAACTCGAGGGCCGCGCCGTGGAAGAGCATCGCCGCGCACGAGCCCGACGGGACCACGACCGGGTCGTCGCCCGCGAAGGTGCGCACGGCGTGCCGGACCACCCGGCGCGACGCGGCCCAGTCGCCGCCGTTGAACGCGGGCTGGCCGCAGCACGTCTGGGCCTCGGGGAAGGCGACCTCGCATCCCAGGTGCTCGAGCACCTCGACCGTCGCCGCCGCCACGTCGTCGTGGAAGGCGTCGCACAGGCACGTGGCCATCAGCTGGACGCGCCTCCCGACGATCGGTGTGCGGGCGGGCCTTTGCATCATCGCGCGGCCGGCCGGCGGCTTGCAGTCGTGGGGGTCGCCATAGCCGCCGATGATCGCCGGGGCGCCATGCACGGCAAGCGCGATGATCAGGGGGCGGCCGCCCCGGCCGGCGGCCCTACGGGCGCGGACCGCGCGGGCCCGAGCACAGGGCCCGGAGCCGCGCGTACAGGCTTGCGAGTCGGGGCATCTCGACGCCGGCGGCCCGCGCCCGGCGGAGCGGCTCGCCCCAGATCGGCTCGACCTCGACGTCGCGGCCGGCGAGGTAGTCGACGAGGCTCGACGGCTGGTACGTCCCCATCGCCGGCGTCACCTCGAACTGGCGCCTGAGGTAGTCGTCGGCGATCTTGAACCCGAAGGCCGCGGCCGCGCGCTGGACCTCGCGCATGAGCTCGCGGGCCTCGCCGGCGAGCGCGGGGTCGGCGCAGATCCGGTCGGTCGGCACGGCGCCCCCGGCGATGGCGAGCCCGTTGAACGGGATGTTCCAGACCAGCTTCTTCCAGCGCGCCTCGAGCAGGTCCTCGACGACGTGGGCGCGGATGCCCGCCGCCCCGAGCTGCGCGGCGAGCGCGCGCGTCCGCGGCGAGCTCCTCCGGCCGAACTCGCCGATCGACACCGAGCCCGGATGGTAGCACCGCACCTCGCCCGGGCCCGTCCGGCTGAGCGCCATGAAGACGAGGCCCCCGATGACGCGCTCGGCGCCGAAGAGCGCCGCCAGGCCCTCGTCGGCCCCGAGGCCGTTCTGCAGGGTGAGCACCGCCGTCCCCGGCCCCAGGAGCGGCCCCACGAGATCGGGAAGCGCGCCCCCCGAGGTCGCCTTGAGGGCGACCACCGCGAGGTCGACGGGCCCGACCTCGGCCGCGGACGCGAACGCCGCCACCCCCCTCGCCTCCCGCGCGCCGGAGTCGTCGCGGATCACCACCGAGCCGCGGGCCCGCACCGCGGCAAGGTCGCCGCGCATGAGAAAGCGCACGGTGGCGCCGCCGAGCGCCAGGTGCGCCCCGAAATAGCAGCCGACGGCGCCCGAGCCCACGACGCCGATCCTGGGGAAGGAGGGGTCCATGCCGACGCGGCGCCTAAAGCACCGCGTTGTCGGTGAGCCTGACCTCGTCGAGCCACGCCGCAATGCTGATGAGCGTCCTGCCGGGGACGACCTCGCGCACGGGCTCCATCGTATAGGGGTCGACGACCGACACGTAGATGACGCGGATCCTGCGGTGCTGGCCCATGATGTGGGTGGCCTCCGCGACCAGGCGGTCGCTGCTGAGCACGCCCGAGTCCACCATCGCCTTCACGCGCTTGAGCGCCTTGTCGATCGCCAGGGCGTCCTGCCTCTGGCCCTGCGTCAGCTCGCTGTTGCGCACGGCCGCCGCGAGGCCGTCGGCCTCGCGCACCGTCGGCACGACGACGACCTCGACCGCGTAGGCGAGGTCCGCGACCATCTTGCGCACGACCGCGACGTGCTGGGCGTCCTTCTGGCCGAGGTAGATCCGCTCGGGCCCGACGATGTTGAGCAGCTTGGCGGTCAGCGTCGCGAACCCCCGGAAATGCGTGGGCCGCGAGATGCCGCACAGCGGCTTGCTCACGTGCTCCTCGGCCACGTAGGTCGAGAAGCCGCGCGGGTAGACCTCCTCGACCGAGGGGGCGAACACGGCGCTCACGCCCATCCGGGCGCAGAGCCCGAGGTCCGCGTCCAGGCGCCTCGGGTACCCCGCGAAGTTCTCGTTCAGGCCGAACGCGAGCGGGTTCACGAAGACGGACACCACGACGGGGCCGCCCGCGGCCAGCGCCGCGCCGATCACCGCCTCGTGCCCGGCGTGCAGGGCGCCCATGGTCGGGACGAGGGACAGCCCCCCCCGCCGGCCCCTCAGCCGGGCGGCGAGCGCTCGCATGTTCGGCACCGATTCTACTTTTTCCATGGGGTCAAGAAGGGCTTGATCATTGCGGTAGCCGGCGGTTTGTTCAAGGATTTCGGCCGGAAGCGGCCCTCTTAACGCCGCATTTACGAACCCGCGATGATCCGGATCAACGACAATTACTCCAAGCTGACGGCCTCGTACCTCTTCGCGGACATCGCGCGCCGCGTGGACGCCTTCGCCGCGGCCCACCCGGGCCGCCCCGTGATCCGCCTGGGAATCGGCGACGTGACGGAGCCCCTGCCCGCCGCGTGCGTCGACGCGCTCCACGGCGCCGCCGACGAGATGTCGCGCCGGGCCACCTTCAGGGGCTACGGGCCCGAGCAGGGCTACCCCTTCCTGCGCGAGCTGATCGCCCGGCACGACTACGCGGCGAGGGGCTGCCGGGTCGAGCCGGACGAGATCTTTGTCTCGGACGGGGCGAAGTGCGACTGCGCCAACATCCAGGAGATCTTCTCCGCCGACGCGCGGCTCGCGATCCCCGACCCGGTCTACCCCGTCTACGTCGACACCAACGTGATGGCCGGACGGACGGGGCCGCCGGCGGACGGCCGCTACGCGGGCATCCTCTACCTCGATTCGACCGCGTCCAACGGTTACGTGCCCGCGGTGCCGGACGCCCCCGCGGACCTCGTGTACCTCTGCTTCCCCAACAACCCGACCGGCGCCGTCGCGACGCGGGCCCAGCTCGCGGCATGGGTGGCCTACGCGAAGCGCAACCGGGCGGTCATCCTCTTCGACTCGGCGTACGAGGCGTATGTGCGCGACCCGGCGCTCCCGCGCTCGATCTACGAGGTCGAGGGCGCGCGCGACGTGGCGATCGAGTTCCGGAGCTTCTCCAAGACGGCGGGCTTCACGGGCACGCGCTGCGCCTACGCGGTCGTGCCGAAGGCGCTCGCGGCCGCCGACGCCGCGGGCCGGCCCCAGTCCCTCCACGCCCTGTGGAGCCGGCGCCAGACGACGAAGTTCAACGGGGTCTCCTACCCCGTCCAGCGGGCGGCCGCGGCGGTCTATTCCGACGCGGGCCGCGAGCAGGTGCGGGCCCTGGCCGACTTCTACCTCGGCAACGCCCGGCTCATCCGCGCCGCCATGGCCCGTCTCGGCCTCCCGTGCGCCGGCGGGGAGAACGCCCCGTACATCTGGGTCAATGTCGGCCGCCCCTCGTGGGAGTTCTTCGACCTGCTCCTCGAGCGGGCGCAGGTCGTGTGCACGCCCGGGGTCGGCTTCGGGCGCTGCGGCGAGGGCCACGTGCGGATCAGCGCGTTCAACAGCCGCGAGAAGGTCGAGGAGGCGCTCGCGCGGATCGCCGCCGCGCTGGGCTAGCCCTTGGGAGGAATCCCGGCGAGGACCGCCCGGCCGAGGGCGTCGACGTCCTTCGTCAACAGGGCGGCGAGTCGCCCGAAGTCGCTGCCGTCCCAGGCCTCGTCCGGGGCGACAAAGACGCTCCTGGTGACCGCGTGGGCGCCGGCGCCCTGCGCGGCTATCTCGATCGTCGCCTCGAGGCTGGCGACGTGCCGGCCGCCCGACGTCGCGGTCCCCTCGCAGCGCACGACCCTGACCGTCACGTCGAAATCGCGGTCCTGGTCGAGGGGGAACGGCTCCACGAACACCTGCGCCACATCAGGCGACGCGAGGAGCGCGGACCTGAGGACGCGCGCGACCCCGACGCCGAGCGGCTCCGCCCACCGCTTGTAGTCCTCAAAGCGGATCTCGTTCGCGCCGGCCCTGACGACCATCGTGCGGTGGTCGAGGTAGCTCTCGACCACGACCGGCCGAAGGCCTATCCGCAGCCCGCCCGGGGCCGCCGCCCGCCCGGTCCCGCCGCCGGCCGATTCCGACAGGATGAAGTAGCGGGTCGCGTCCTCCTGGGCCGGCGGGATGACGTTGCAGCCGGCGAGCGCCGCCAGGAGGCCGGCGGCCGCCCACCGCAGGGGGAAGCGCGGATGGGGTGTTTCGTGATGTTTCATGGGCGCAGCCCTACTGGGGCTCCTTTCGTCCGGCCACGATGGCGCTGGGGTTTCGTTCCAGGAAATCGGCGAGGCGCTGGATCGACTCGGCGGCGTCGGCGACCTTCTCGAGCGCGCGGCTCGTGTCCGCCCCGAAGGTCTGCTGGGCGTTGATGAAGGCGCGCGCCGACTGGGCGGCGGCGCTGAACGACTCCAGGGCCGCCTTGGCCTGGACCAGGGCCGCCTCGAGCTCCTTGCCGCTCGAGCCGGCCTGCGCGTCCACGTGGGCGACCGCCGTGCGCACCTCGTCCAGGGTCCGGTTCAGGTTCTCGAACGCGCGGACGGCGTCCGGGGAGCGGGCCAGGGCGTCGACCGACTCGCCCGTGCGCTTCCACTGCTCCGTCAGGCCCTTGAAGTCGACGCCCTCGAGGCGCAGCCGCGCCTCGGCCGACAGCCGGGTGATCTCGACCGAGAGCGCCTGGAAGTCGACCTGCTGCATCTTGGCGAGGACCGTCGTGGCGTTGGCGAGCATCGTCGCGGCGCTGTGGCGCAGCTCGGAGATCTCGGAGGGAGCCGGGGGGATGACCACGTACCGGGCGTCGGCCGACCTGCTGAGGTCGGGGTAGCGGTGCGGGTCGAGGAAATCGAGCTCGACAAAGAGCAGGCCCGTCGCGAGGCCGCTCAATTCCAGCTGCGCCCGGAGGCCACGGTCGACGAGGCCCTGGAGCTCCGCGCGGTCGGACACGTCGAAGCTGGCCCCGTGCTCGTCGGTGATCGATCCTCGGTTGAGCTCGCACAGCACGGCCGCGAGCGACTTGCCGGTGGCGCGGTCGTAGCGGATCGAGGTTCCGACCACGTGGCCGACGCGCACGCCGCGCAGCTTCACCGGGGAGCCCTGGTCGAGGCCGCTGATCGACTCGTCGAAGTACACGATGAACCGCTCCGGCTTGGTGAAGAGGCTCAGGCTGCCGAGGGCGAGGAGCGTGATGATCCCGATCACGAACGCGCCCAGGACGAAGGCACCTACGACGGTGGGGCTGATCTTGGTTTTCATGTCGTTGGGCGGCTCGGGCTTCCCGCTGATCCTGACCGAACGGTCCGGCGTGTCAAAAAGTCTACGACCTTCGGGTCCGCGGGCGGCGCGATGAGCGCCGCGGGCGGCCCCTCCGCGATGATCCCCCGCGCGTCGACGTCAAGCATGATCAGGCGGTCGGCGATCCCGAGGATCGAGTCGACGTCGTGGGAGACGATGACGATCGTCGTGCCGAACGTGTCCCGGATCTGGAGGATGAGGCGGTCCAGGTTGCGGGCGGTGACCGGGTCCAGGCCCGCCGACGGCTCGTCGAAGAAGACGATCTGGGGGTCCAGGGCCAGGGCCCGGGCGAGCCCCGCACGCTTCTTCATGCCCCCGCTGATCTCCGACGGGTAGTAGTCCTCGAAGCCGGCCAGTCCGACCTGGGAGAGCCTGAAGGCGGCGATCCGGCCGATCTCGTCCTTGGGCAGCTGGGTGTACTCCTCGAGCGGCAGCGCGATGTTCTCGCTCAGCGTGAGCGAGGTCCAGAGGGCGCCGCCCTGGAACGACAGGCCGAAGGTCTTGAGCATCTCGCGGCGCTCGGCGGGGTCGGCGCCCGTGAAGGGCCTCCCGTTGAACCGGACCTCGCCCTGCACCGGCGTCGCGAGGCCCACCAGGTTGCGCAGGAGCGTCGTCTTGCCGGCGCCCGTCGCCCCGATCACGAAGAAGATCTCGGCCGTGCGCACCCTGAAGGAGACCCTGTCGAGCACCTTGCGGTTGTCGTAGGCGCAGGCGAGCTCGTTGACCTCGATGGCTGGGGCAGGCTCCGGGCTCATAGGCCGATGGCGTGGAAGAGGACCGCGAAGACGGCGTCCGCCACGATGATGAACAGGATCGAGGTCACGACGGCGGACGTCGCCGCCTTGCCGACCCCCGCCGCGTTGTTCTCGGCCTGAAGGCCGCGCAGGCAGCCCGACAGGCCGACGATGAGCCCGTAGACGACCGACTTGACAATGCCCACCGTGACGTCGGGCAGGTCCACGATCGTGAGCATCTCCACCCAGTAGGCGGTGGGCGGGATGTCGAGCACCGAGTAGGCGACGGCCATGCCGCCGAGGATGCCGAGGCAGTTGGCGTAGAGCGCCAGGAGCGGCATCATGAACGCGAGCGCGATGACCCGCGGCAGGACGAGGAAGCGGATCGGCGAGATCCCCAGGATCGTCAGGGCGTCGATCTCCTCGTTGGCCTTCATGCTGCCGATCTCCGCGGCGTACGCCGCCCCGGTGCGCCCCGCCAGGACGACGCCCGCCATCATCGCGCCCATCTCCCGGGTCATGGCGACGCCGATCAGGTCCGCGACCCAGATGTCGCCGCCGAAGCGCATGAGCACGATGGCGCCGGAATAGGCCAGCGTGATGCCGACCAGGAAGCTGATCAGGCTCACGATGGGCAGGGCCATCGCGCCGCACTTCTGCATCTCCCCGAGGCAGTCGAACCAGCGCAGCCCCGCCTGGCCGACGACCAGGCGCTTCGCGGCGATCCAGCACTCGCCGACGAACTGGAGGAAGTCGCGCCCCTGGGTCAGCGCCTCGAGGGTGGAAAGGCCCGCCTCCTCGAAGAGGCTGCGCGAGTGGTCGCTGCGCGCGCCCGTGGACACCGACTCCGCGAACTGGCCCCCCAGCAGGCGCAGCTTCTCCGGCAGGGGCTCCAGGTCGCAGGCGACGCCCGCCTCGGCGCACCAGCGCTTGGCCTCGCCGACAAAGGCGACGAGCGAGGTGTCCCACTGCGAGACGCCCTCGGCGCGCAGGCGCACGGCCGACGGCTTGGCGCGGCGCACCAGCGAGCCCCAGCGCGGCGTCGCCGCCTGCAGCCGCCAGGCGCCCTCGAGGGCGACCTCGAGCACCGCTCCGTCCGCGCGGGCCGAGGCGCGGGCGGTGGACGGCTCTTTGCTCGCGCGCATCGATGGGATTCTCGTTAACCGCGTCCCCGCGCGCCAGACCAATCTATCGCGGCACGCGCGTCCACTGCGCCCAGACGATCGCCCAGGCCCCGGCGCGCCGCACGTACAGCGTCGCGTACCGGGTCCGCACGCCCGACCCGTCGGCCCTGCGGTACGTGACGGCCGCGCCGACAAGCGCGGTGTTCCCGTACACCCGTATCACGACGTCGCTCAGCCGCAGGTCGCGCGCGTCGGGCGGCTCGGCCGCCTGGGCGAGGAACTGGGCCCTGTCGATGACGCGGCCGTCGGCCAGCACCCCGGTGAAGTCGGCCGCCAGGAGCGTGCGGAACCGGGCCACGTCGCAGGCGAGGAACGCGCGCACGTAGTCGTCGTTGAGCTGCCGGACGGCCGCCTCGTCCCCCCCGGCGGGCTCCGCCGCGACGAGGGGGACCGAGGCGAGCGCAAGGGACGCAAGGAGCGCGCATGCGGGGCGGACCATGGGGCCCGAGGATGGCGTCGCCGCGGCGCGGGATCAACGCCGCAGAAGATGCGCCATTGCCTCCGCCCGGCTTCTCGGGCATCGCTCGGATGAACCACCGCACGTGCCCGCCCCCCCCGCACCCTCCACGCTCACCGGAGTCGTCGAGCGCATCATCTTCCTGAACGAGGAGAACCACTACACCATCGCCGAATTCCGCCCCGACGCGGCCGAGGGGGAGCCGAGGAGCGAGACGGTGACGATCGTGGGCGCGCTCCCGGGCGTTGAATGCGGGGAGACCCTGCACCTCACCGGGGGTTGGACCCGCCACGCCCAGCACGGCGCCCAGTTCAAGGTCGCCGCGTTCAAGAGCGAGCTTCCGGCGAGCGTCTACGGCATCCGCAAGTACCTGGGCAGCGGGCTCGTCCCCGGGATAGGCCGGGTGTACGCGAACAAGATCGTCGACGCCTTCGGCACGGACACGTTCCGGGTCCTGAGCGAGGAGTCGGCGCGCCTGCGCGACGTCCCGGGGATCGGGCGCAAGCGGGCGGCCGCGATCAAGCAGGCCTGGGACGGCAAGCGGACGGAGCGCGAGCTCTACATCTTCCTGCAGACCTACGGGGTGAGCCCCGGCCAGTGCGTGAAGCTGGTCAGGCAGTACGGGGCGCAAGCCAAGGCGGTCCTCACGGCGGAGCCGTACCGGGTGGCGCGCGAGATCGACGGGATCGGCTTCAGGACGGCCGACCGGATCGCGATCAACCTGGGCTTCGCGAACGACGCCGCGCCGCGGATCGACGCCGGGATCCTCTTCGCCATGGAGACGCTCCAGGAGGAGGGTCACACGGCCTTCGGCGAGGCGGGGCTCGCGGAAGGCGCGGCCCGGATGCTGGAGTCCTCGCAGGGGCTCGTCGCCACCCGGGTCGCGGCGCTCGTGGCCCAGGGGCAGCTCGTCCGCCACGCCCCGGCCGGCGAGGGGGCGCCGGCGGGCGCCGCCCTCGTCCAGCTGCCCGGCGACGACCGGGCCGAGCGCAAGATCGCCGACGTGGTGGCGAGGCTGTCGCGCGTCGCGAGCGGCCTGCCCCCGCTCAGGGTCGACGCGGCGATCGAGTGGGCGCAGGGGCGGGCGGGCTTCGCCTTCCACGAGCTGCAGCGCGCCGCGCTGAGAAACGCGCTCGCCAGCAAGCTGTCGATCCTGACCGGGGGGCCGGGCACCGGCAAGACCTCCATCCTGCGGGCGCTCGTCGAGATCCTCCGGGCCAAGGGCGTCCGGGTGCACCTGGCGGCGCCGACCGGGCGCGCGGCCCAGCGCCTGTCGGAGACGACCGGGGGCCACGCCTCCACGATCCACCGGCTGCTCCGGTACGACCCGGCCGCGGGCTTCACCGCGAACGAGGGCCGGCCGCTCGCCACGGACTTCCTCATCGTCGACGAGGTCTCGATGCTCGACACGCGGCTCGCCTCGGCCCTCTTCCAGGCCGTGCCCGCCCGCGCCCACCTCCTCCTGGTCGGCGACACCGACCAGCTCCCGAGCGTCGGCGCCGGCAACGTGCTCCAGGACCTGATCACGGCGGCGGGGGCCCCGGTCACCCGCCTGACCGTCATCTTCCGCCAGGAGGGGCAGAGCGGCATCGTGCGGACCGCGCACGCGATCAACTCGGGCGACACCTCGCTGCCCCGGGTCGCCCGCGAAGTGGGCGCGATAGAGGCGGCGGGCGACCTCACCTTCGTCACGGCGGACTCGGCCGAGGCGTGCGTCCGCCGGGTGGTCGAGCTCTGCACGAGCTTCATCCCGGCCACCTACCGCGGGATCGACCCGGTCGGCGACGTCCAGGTGATGGCGCCGATGCACAAGGGCCTGGCCGGCGTCGCCAACCTCAACCTCGAGCTGCAGGCGGCCCTGAACGGGGGCGCCCGCGGCCTGCGGACCCCGGCGGGCGAGTTCCGGCCCGGCGACAAGGTCATCCAGCTCAGGAACAACTACGACAAGAACCTCTTCAACGGGGACATCGGCGTCGTCGCGTCGGCGGGCGACGGGCGGATCGAGGCAGACTTCGACGGCGAGCGGCACGAGTTCGACCGCGCCGAGATGGGCGACCTCGCGCTGGCGTACGCGATCAGCATCCACAAGTCGCAGGGGAGCGAGTACCCGGTCGTCGTCGTGCCGCTCCTCAAGGCCCACTTCATGATGCTCCAGCGCAACCTGCTCTACACCGCGGTCACCCGCGGCCGGCGCAAGGTGTTCATCGTGGGCGAGCCCGCCGCCTACGCGATCGCGGTGCGCAACCGCGAGTCGAAGCTGCGCGTCACCCACCTGCGCGAGAAGCTGGCCGCGTCCGCCGCGTGAGGCCGCCGGCCGCGGCCGCCGCCGGGGCTACTTCCCGAGCTTGCGCAGCGCCAGGTTCACCTTGTCGAGGTCGCAGACCCCGGGGTCGTACTCAGGGCCGAGCCACGCGACCCACTCGCGGCCCAGGTCGGAGGCCGGCTCCTTGAGGCACGCGAGCATGTCGTGGAAGGCGTCGAGGCCGCCGCAGTCCTCGGGCGGTCCGGCCCTCTCCCCGCCCACGCACGTTGGGTAGCGTACGCCCTTGCCCGCCGCGGCCGTCTTCTCGACGCGGATGTCGACGCGCCAGCCCTCCCCGAACTCATAGTCATAGGTCATCCGGTCGCGGTGCGCCAGGTTCAGGTCCGCCAGCGTCACGTCCCGGTCGTCCTCGACCAGGAGCTCGTCGCGCTTGACCGGGTTGCCGAACTTGAGGTCGTCGAGCGCGAACACGTGCGTCTGGTAGTCGAACCAGTCGAAGGCGACCTGGATCGCGTCGTGGAGGCGCGAGAGCCACATCGTCTCCAGGACGAGCATCCGCCTCCAGACCCTGGGCTGGGTGCCGGCGACGACCAGGCGCAGGCACAGGACGCGCGCGGCCGCCCGCCTGGCCCCCGGTCCCCTTCCCTCTCTGAACGAGATCATCGGTCGAAGTTGAACGCGCCGCGCGGCGCCGCGCAAAAGGAAACACGCCCCCGCCCCGGGGCCGGCGGCCGCCGCCTCGCCGGGGGACTCAGCGGTCCGAAACCCTCCGGTCGCCCGAGGGCAGCGTTATGATCTTGAGCCCCGGCTGCGGCGCGGCCGCCGCCGGCGACGCCGCGCCGACCTCGACCTTGGAGAACACGGCCGTCTCGAACGCGGCGTTGTCGTGCGCCGAGACCGCCAGCCCGATGTAGAAGGGGCTGTTCAGGTGCAGCTGGAAAAGGCAGCCCGACGGCCGCGGCTCCTCGCCGGCCTTGGCCACCGAGAGGTAGACCGTGTCCCCGATCCTGTCCAGGCGCACGCGCTGCGGTGAGGCCACGTTGGACTGGATCTCCTTCGTGGTCGCGCCCTCGGCGTCGCGGAACTGCAGCGAGGTCAGGCCGTCCCCGTGCACGGCGACGTCGACGTACGCGGAGCCCGGGTCCAGGTTCTGGCGGATGACCAGGCACGCCTTGCGGTGCGCCTGGGCACTCGTGCCGAGGAAGCTGATGTCGGCCGCGATCGACCCGTCGCCGGAGGCCCTCTTCCAGACGAAGTGCATCGCGTCCTCGGCGAACCACATGTTGGCGCCGCTCGCGCCCACCGTGTAGGTGCCGCGCGCCGCATCAAAGAAGGCCGTCCCCGGCCGGCTGACAGTGCCGACGTCGCACTGGCCGGAGAAGACGCCGAACTCGCCCGTCGGCATCGGCGGCTGCGCCAGGGCGACGGCCGGAAGGAACACGCAGGCGAGGAGGAGGCGCGACGGGGTTTTGGTCATCGTGGTGGGGCGCAGAATACAGCACGTCCGCCTCCGATTGGGAAGCCGATTGTCGGCTCGGCGGGCCGGGCCGGCGCCCGGGACGTCATCCCCGCGTCGCGGAGACCATGAGCAGGATGACGCTCACGCACGGCAGGTAGATGACCGAGCCGATGGCTAGGCTCCAGACGACGAGCCGCGTGCGCATCTCGCCGAATCCCAGGACCGCCCACCAGAAGGGCCACGTGCAGATGGCCACCAGCATGAGCACGACGTTGATGTCGACCCACTTGGCCCCGAGGTAGGCGAAGACGGCGTGCGCGAGGATGGCGCAGGCGGCCGCCCTTGGCTTCGCCGAAGTCATTCGCCGCCCCCCGGCGATGGGGGGGGCTTGGCGCGCGGGGCCGCGGCGGTGCCCGAAGTTCTCATGGGATGGGGTTCGTGGGCCGCACGAGCGGCGCCTAGTCGGTGATGATGAGCGTGATCGGCTCCGTGGCGAGCCTGCCCTGGCGGTAGACCGCGCGGACGCGGTACGCGCCCTTGGCATTCGGCGCGTAGGCCTGGTTCAGGGCCGCCAGCTGGGCCCGGGCGTCCGCCGGGCCGATCCGGCCCGCGAGCTCCAGCGCGCGGATCCGCCTCTCGGCTTCGTCCCGCGCGTCGTGGTTGCCCCCCAGCTCGAGGCTCACGGCGATGTCGGAGGGCTCCGGCGCCAGCCTGCAGTCGGCCCGGAACGGGACGGCCCTTGCGGCGCCGTTCTCGTCGGCCAGGACCTCGAAGCTCGTGTTTGCGATCCGCAGGTCGGGGCGGTTGGGCTCGCCCTGCCTCACCAGCGGATCCGGCATGTCCTCGGCGACCAGGGCCGGGTGGATCTCGAGGATCAGCCGGACGGGTTCGCCGGCGCGGAAGGTGAGCGGCCCGGCAATCGTCACGTACCTGCCGGAAGGGGACAGGGCGAGGAAGTGGAAGGGGCTCCGGTCGATGGCGTCGGCCTGCGCGCGGCCCGGGTCCGGCGCCGGGTTGGCCAGCATGTCGAGCTGGCGCTTCTCGTCCAGCGCGTTGACGCCCCTCGCCCGCTGCACGGCGTCCGCCGTGTGGGTCAGGCTGACCGAGTGCACCGCCCGGTCCCTCACGCGCGACAGGACCAGGGCCAGGACGATGACGCCAAGGATGGCGCCGAGCTTCTTCATCGCTTCGGGAGGGGCCCGCCCCGCCGGCGAGACGGGGCGGTCCCTGCGTGTGCCCGATCCTCCGGCGGCGCCCGGTGCGGCGCAAGCCCGCAGCCGGGGGGCGGGCCCCGCCGCGGGATTCTTACGGTCCGTAAACACAAGAGCCGCTCCTTTCGAAGCGGCCCGTGTGACCTAACACCAAGCAAACCGTAAGAGCTACAAACATACACCGTTCCTGTGAGCGGTGTTGACTACGCACAGTAAGACGCGCCGCCCGCCAAAACATTCAATCTTTCCGCGGAAATGCCCGATTTTTTACGGATTCACGCAACCCGCTTCAGGCCAACGGCTAATAGACGACAATCGGGCGCTCGGCGCTCGGCCCGGCGGCCTCCGCCGGCAGTCCGGGCGCCGATTTGAGCGGGTAGCGGTAGCGTTTGCCCTCGTAATTGCGGAAGACGACCTCGTCGTCCGTTATG
>Ga0335078_10005429_pt1 | contig 18852 bp, 12 predicted proteins | sample Lox_Sample_32_FD_206711 | JGI IMG/M metagenome (GOLD analysis project Ga0335078, IMG submission 206711) | Soil microbial communities from Loxahatchee National Wildlife Refuge, Florida, United States - Lox_Sample_3.2 | ecosystem: Environmental > Terrestrial > Soil > Wetlands | place: USA... | reverse complement strand
GACCCGCCGGGCCGCCATCCTGGGCAGCCGCCCGCCCGGCCTCCCTGCCAAGGCTATGCCTCACTCGCGCGGCGCTCCTTTCCAATCGAGCAAGCGCTTCAAAATGTCGTCCTGCTTCAGCCGGTCGGATTCCGCATGGAAATTGAGCAAAATGCGATGGCGAAGCACCGGAATAAAGAGCGCGCGAATGTCTTCGTAGGTCACGTGGTAGCGGCCTTTCATCAAAGCGCGCGCTTTGGCGGCCAGCACCAGAAATTGGGCGGCGCGCACGCTGGCGCCATAGTTCACATACTTTTGGACGAAGTCCGGCGCCGATTCGTCCCGGTTGCGGCTGGCGCGCACCATCTCCACGGCATAACGGGCCACGCTCTCGCCAATCGGCACCATGCGCACCAGTTGCTGAAAATCGAGAATCTCTTCGGCATTGGTCACCGGATCGGCTTGCGGGATGGTGGTGACGGTCGTGAGATCGATGACTTGCATTTCCTCGGAGGCGTCGAGGTAGTCGAGCACGGTGTTGAACAGGAAGCGGTCGAGCTGCGCTTCGGGCATTGGATAGGTGCCTTCCAGCTCAATCGGGTTCTGTGTGGCCAGCACGAAGAACGGATTCGGCAGCGCGTAGTTGTTGCCGCGCACCGTGCAGGCGCGCTCCTGCATCGCCTCGAGCAGCGCGCTTTGCGTCTTCGGCGGCGTGCGGTTGATTTCATCGGCCAGCAGAATATTGCCGAAAATCGGGCCCGGCACAAATGTCCAGGTGCGGCGCCCGGTGCCCGGGTCCTCTTCAATGATGTCCGTGCCGGTGATGTCGCTGGGCATGAGGTCCGGGGTGAACTGAATGCGCTTGAACACCAGGCCCAGGGTCTGCGCCATGGTGCGCACCAGCAGAGTTTTGGCCGTGCCCGGCAGGCCGGTAATCAGGCAATGCCCTCCGACGAACAAGGCGATCATCACCTGCTCGAGCACTTCCTCCTGGCCTACGATGACGCGGTGCACCTCGGTTTTGATGTCCGCCTGCACCTGGCGAAAACGCCCGATGCGCGCTCGCAGAGCCTCTGGTTCCATTGGTGAAGCAGCCGGTGTTGACATAATCGTTTCCGATCCTATTTCTTGGCTTCTTTCTTAACTTCGGGCTCATCCTGCTCCCCGCCGCTCAACTGCAACAACAACTTCTGTGCCTGCCGGAATCCGGGCGCAATCTCGAGCGCGTCCACCAGCTCGTTCCTCGCCTCCTCCGGCTGACGATTCAACTGGAAGGCGCGCGCCAGGTCGTAATGGGCTTGCGCCATATCGATCGGCCGGGCCGCCAGCAGCGCGCGAAACTCGCGAATCGCTTCGGCGGCGTTCCCCTGCTCCAGCCGGATTTCGCCGAGTTCCTGATGCTGGTCGCTGCGCATCGGGTAGATGTAATTCACGCGCTCGAGCACCGCGGCCGCCTCCTGCCGCTTACCGGCGGCAATCAGCTCCTTCGCCAGCAGCATGATGGTGTCCGGATCGCGCCCCCCGGCGTGCACATACCGGTCCAACTGAGCCGCGGCAGCCGCCTGATCGCCTTGCGCCAGGTACGCCTTGGCCAGCAACTCGTAAACGCTGCCGTGCTCCACGTAGTCCGGATAGAGATCGCGGATCTCGGCGCCCAGGCGAATCACTTCGCCGTAGTTGCGCGCGGCGGACGCCGCGCCCACCCGCTTCACCGCCTCTTTCCAGCGGTCGAAATTCTCCACCGTGTGCTGCGTCTGGGCTTCCACGGCGGCGGTAAACCGGCGGTCGAAATCGGCCGGCTCCATCTTCAGCTCTTTGCGGATCACGGCCGCGGTATCGTCGTTCCCGCCGAAATCGTGCAGCATGGCGAGAACTGTGTCCCAGCCGAACTGATCGGTAATGTAATCGCAAATTTTGCCCGCCTCGAAGTAGCTCACCACGATCTGCGCCGGACTCACCGGATGGACGAAGCCGCGGTCCAACTCCGCGACCGGCAAAAGCTGGCGATTCTTGATCGCGGCAATTTCGTCCACTCCCAGGCGGTCTCCCCATTCCGGCGATGCGGCCGTCTCTTCGTGGACCGCGACGCCCTCGGTGAACCAGCGCGGCACGCGGTAGTTGGTCATCGCGAGCGTGAACACGTGGCTCATTTCGTGCCACATGACGCTCGCCCAATGAAAGCTGCCCGGCGGCCGTCCCGAAGGGCTGTCCATGGCGATCACGTTGTTGAACGTCACGCCCAGGGCGCCCAAACCGGGCATGCCGAGCGCGCGCACTTCGAAATCCCCGTGCTCCGGGTAGACTTCGAGCTTCACCGGCTGGGCGAGTTTCCAGCGGTATTTCTTCTCATAGACCGCGATCGCGCGCTGCATTTCGGCTTCGAAATACGGGTGCAGTAGGTCCGCTTCCTTCTTGTTCAGCTTGAGAATGGTGCGGTCGGTCTGGAAGGTCGCAAAGTTTTTTTCGCTGTCCAGCAGCCGCAGCGAATTCTGCGTGGCGTTGTCCTGAAACCCGTTGTTCCAGCAGGTCTCGAGCTGCTGGGAAGCTTCCTGGTCCCGGCCCAGGCGCATGAGATCGATCCCCAGTTGGGAACGCGCGGTGTCAAGCTCGGGGTCGAGCGCGATGGCTTTGCGATAAAACGCAACCGACTCCTCATAGCGCCGGTTGATCATGAAGAAATGGCCGGCGGCTTCGTAGCCCTTGGCGGCGTGCGGATCCCAGGAGCTCTCTTTCTTGTCCGCCAGCCAGTCGAGAGTGGCCAGAATCGCCCTTCCCTGCACCGAATGAGGGTCGAGCGCCAAGGCTTTCCTGGCCTCGGCCTCCGCCTTGGCTTTGTTGTCGTCCTCGAGAGCCAGCCGCGCCAGCAGTTCCTGCGCCTCGACCAGCTTCGGGTCGCTTTGCAGCGCCCGCTGCGCCAGCTCCGCCGCGCTGCCGCCGTAACTTTCCGCCGATACCAGCGCCTTGCCCAGCAGCGCCCCGGCGTCATTGGGCTGCAAATCGAGCGCTTCATTGAAAAGAGCGTCCGCCTGGTCCGCCTGCCAGTGCTCCAGGTACATGCGGCCCCAGCGTACGCGAACCAGGGCGTTGCGCGGTTCGCGAGCCACCAGCTCCCGGAAGACCGTGTTGGCATCCTGGTAGCGCCGCGCCTTCCAGAGATCTTCCGCCTGCTGCAAGGTCTGTGCGGGTAGAACGGCCGCGAACCAAACCAAAGCGAGAACCGCATGCCGTGGCGAACGCATTGCCTTGCGCGGCGTCGCGATGGGTCTCGACGTTTCCGCGCCTCGGGGCGCCCCCGCGAAGAGAGGCCGCCGGCGCCGCGCGCCTTCACTTCTGCGGGGCATCGAGCGCCTCCTGGATTTTCGCCAGCTCGAGCAGAAGCTGGGTCAATTGCGTCCGGTAGTCGCCGGCATTCATGCCGGCCTTCTGGTATTTCAACTGGTCGATCGCCTGCTCGATTTCATCTTTCTTGGCGAGCAGCGCGCGTTTCGCGGGATCGCGCGCCGCATCGGCATTGGCCCCCAATCTCACCAGCGTGAATGCCGCCGCCAGGCCGCCCTCGCCGTTCTCGGGCGACGGATTTCGTTCTCCATCTCCTTTGCCCGTGTCTTCCAGCAGCGAGTGCTCGGTGGCCAGACGCTTCGAGGAGGCAAAAAACTCCGCCACCCTGAGCTGCGCGTAACGAAACGCCTCGAGCGCGGAGACCGCATCGTTCTTGTCGGTATCGGCCGCCGAGTCGCCCATCGCTTCCGCCCAATAACGGGCGAAGACGGTTGCCGTCTTTTCCGACCCGGTCTTGGTTGCCGTGATCACAATGCGGTTCGGCCGGCGCAGTGCCGCGATCGCTCCGCCGCTCGCGCTGGTCATCACCGCCACGCACTGGCGGGCGGCGGGAACCCGGTCGAGCAGCGAGGCCAGCTCGGCGGCCGTGATATCGGGGCCGGGAATGTTGAATTTGTAATCCACTCCGTCGTCGGAGCCATGGCCGATCAACATCACCACCAGCGAATCGTCCGGCTTCGCGGTGCGGGCCAGGTCCTGAAACCGCGCGCGAATCTGTTCGCGGTTCGGCGCCGTCAGCGTGCTCACGTCGGCCGCGCCCGCTTTCTTCAGGTTGGACTCGATATCGTGCGCCCACATCTTGAAGCGCTGGTCGTAATCGGGCTCACCGCCCAGGCCCGAAATCGTGAGGTAGTAAGTGGCCGCGGGCGCAGCCAGCGCGCAGGCGAGCAACCAAGCGCAGAGCTTCATACCACGCCCCACTTGCGGCGCAGCAGCCACTCGCAGGCGCGCAGCCCGAGCGCCAGCAGAAAGACCGCCGGCATGTCCCAAAGGTCGCGCGTCTCGCGCGCGGTGATCCCGGCTTCGGAATACGAAATCTCGCTCGCCAGCCTGGACGCTTCCTCCGGCGGGTAATAGCGGCCGCCGGTGTCGTCGGCCAGTTTCTCCAACAGCTCGCGGTTTTGCCCGGTGCGGAAGTTCTCCGCCACGCCGTCCTCGCGGCGAAAGGCGAGTACATCCCGGCCCAACTCCTCTTGCTCGCGTCCGGCGATGATCTCGGCCACGTAGGAACCGGGCGCTTCCGCATCGAATATGCCGGTATAAACGCCCTCTTCGAGCGGCTGCGGCGCCAGTTCCATGGTGGCGCTGGTTCCATCCGGCTGGAGAAGCCGCGCCTGCACGTGGGCGTCAGCCACCGGCTTATATTCCTTGTCGCGCACCTCCACCCGCAGCGGCGTGCGCGTTTCGTCGGAGAGCACCTGCCGGGGGGTGGTCACCGTCACCGGCCCGGGCGTATCGGTCACCAGGTAGCGCAGCAGCTGCTGCCAGAAGGTCTCCTGGGTATGATCTTCGTGGGGCAGCCACATCTTCCAGCGCCAGCTTCCGCCGGTGGCGAACACCGCGCTGCGTCCGCGGCCGTAATTCTCCGTCACCAGCAGCGGCAGCCGGCGCTTTCCCGCCGGCGTGGAAACCAGCAGGACGGTGGCGCCGGGCTTTTCGTCCCCAACCTCCTGGTAATTCGCCATCATGGGCATCTTTTTCCAGCGCTCGGCGTTGCGCGCCGCGTCGTCATCCAGCCGGCAAATCGTGCTTTGCGCCCCCGCCAGGGTCAATTCCTGGCCGGTGAAATCGCGATGAAACGTGCCTTTGGCTTCGGGCAGCCTGGTGGGTACAAGATCGGCCAGCGCGCTATTCGCCCAGCCGCCGTCGGAAAGAGACGCGCGCCCGCCCAGGAACAGCAGCCCACCGCCGCGGCGGTCCACGAAATCGTGGATGAGCTGCTGCTCGCTGGCCGTGAAATAGCTCAGCTCCACGCTGCCGATGATCAGCCCCTGATACGCGAACAGTTCCTCGGCTTTCACCGGGAACCCGTCTTCCAGTTCCTTCGGGTTGACGATGCCCTGGCGGTAGATCTTGTTCTGCGTGGTGCGCAGCATGCTGGCGATCTCCTGGTCCGGGTGATCGTCGTTGGGCAGGAACGGCAGCGCGCGGCGGATGAATTTGTAATCCCAGCGTGGCTCGCCTTCCACATACAGGATGCGCGGCTTGCGCGCGTCCACGTTCACCAGGCGCGCGACCGCGTTATTGCGCGTGTTCTCTTCTCCGGGCAGCGGGTCGATGCCGATTTCAAACGTCTTGGGCCCGGCCTCGCCGCCGTTGAACACCAGCGATTCGGTCTGCTGCCGGCCATCGGAAGGCAGGGTCACTTCCTGGCTGGCCAGCACCTTGCCGTTTTCGCGCACGCTTAGCTTGGCGTGAGTGCCGGAAAAGCCGAAGCTGGAAAACGTCGCCGTCGCCGTCAGCCGGGATTGCGGCAGCGCGCGCGCCGGCAACACCGCATCGGTGATCTCCACGTCGCGATCGGGATGCTCGCGGCCGAAGCCCACCGTATGAACCGGGATGCGCTCGCGGCGGATGGCGGCGAGAGTGTCCATGCTGATGCCGTCCGCATTGTCGGCTCCATCGCTCAGCAGGACGATGGCGCCCAGCGGCAGCGACGACGATTCGGCCAGCACGCGGTCGAGCGTATCGCCGATGCGCGTCGCCGGCTCGGAGGCGTTGAATGCCTCCGTCTTTTGCACGCGCTCCGGTTCTTTGCCGAACTTGTACAACCGCACCTGGAAGCGGTCCGCCAGCGATTTCAGCAGCCCGCCGTCGAGCACGCGCTTCGCCGCCGCTTCCCGCGTGCCGCCGGAATCGGCGATGCCCATGCTGCGCGAGTTGTCCACCAGCACGGCCACCACGTTCTGCTGCGGCCGCAGCGTGGCCACGCTCAGCGCGGGGTGCCACAGCAGAAAAAGGATCAGCGCCAGCATGCCGGATTCCAACAGCCAGATCGCCAGCGGACGCAGGCCGCTCAACATGCCGTGATTCCGCCGGACGTGCCAGTACAGCAGACCCATGCCGCACACCACCGCTGCCGCCAACAGCCAGGACGGCCACGGCGTCAGCAGGACGAACCGGCCCTTATGGAAGATACCTGCCGGGTATTTGAAGAAGAGCTCGAACATGAGGTTCCGACCGGCTAGCCGTGGCCGCCATGTGACGATAGACGTTGTCCTGGTGGGCGGGAGTTACCGGCAACCGCGGACTGCGGGAAAGCTCCACCTGCGCGCATTGCGCCTGGCCCTCGTATGTGAGTCAGGATAGCATGGGCGGACAGACGCGGATCTTCCCTTCGGCGCAGGGGCTATACTGGAAATACCCGTCATTCCCGTGCAAGACTACATCCGGATTCGCGGCGCGCGAGTCCATAATCTGAAAAACATTTCGGTTTCCATCCCCCACAACCAGTTGACCGTGGTGACCGGCGTTTCCGGCTCCGGCAAATCGTCGCTGGCATTCGACACCATTTACGCGGAGGGCCAGCGGCGCTATGTGGAATCGATGTCGGCGTACGCCCGCCAGTTCCTGGAGCGCATGGAAAAGCCGGCCGTCGACGACATCGACGGCATCGCTCCCGCGGTGGCGATCCGCCAGAAGAATTCGAGCCGCAATCCGCGCTCGACCGTCGCCACTTCGACCGAAAGCTACGATTTTCTGCGCCTGCTCTATGCCCGCGTGGGCCAGACCTTCTGCCCGAATTGCGGCACCGTGGTGCGCAAGGACACCGTGGATGAAGTGGCCGCGCGCCTGCTCACGCTGCCGGAAGGCTCGCGCTGGTACGCGTTGTTTCCCTGCGGCGACCACGCCGGCGCCTCATCCCTGCGCGATCACCTGTTCGAACTGCGCAAAAAGGGCTTCAACCGGCTGTTCCAGGCGGGGCGGCTTTTTGAGTTTTCCACGCCCGAATCGTTGCTCGATATCAATTTCGCCAAGCCGGTCTTCGTCCTGGTGGACCGCATCGCCATCGGACCCGGCCTGCACCAGCGCCTGGTGGACACCGTCGAGATCTGCTACCGCGAGGCCGGCGAAGTCATCTTCGAAAGCGCTGCCGCCCCAAGCGCCGCGCCGGCTCAAACGCTGCGCTTCAACGAGAAGTTCCAGTGCAAAACATGCGGCATGGAATTCGCCGCGCCGGAGCCGATCCTGTTCAGCTTCAACTCGCCGTTCGGCGCCTGCCCGCGCTGCCAGGGCTTCGGCAACACGATTGACTTCGACCTGGAGCGGGCGATTCCGGACAAATCGCTTTCGCTCGATGCCGGCGCGGTCGAGCCCTGGACCAAGCCCAAGTTCCGTTCCTGGCTGGGCAACTTCCGCAAATCGGCGCGCGGCAAGGTGCGCTTCCGCGTCGCCTTCTGCGATCTTACCGACGGTGAGAAAGAACTGGTATACGATTTCGTCCGCCGCTTCTTCGCCCACCTCGAGACCAAGAAATACAAGCTGCACGTGCGCGTATTCCTCAGCCGCTACCGCGGCTATGCACTGTGCCCGGAATGCAAGGGCGCCCGTTTGCGCAAGGAAGCCTTGTACGTGCGCGTGGGGGGCCGCAACCTGGCCGAAGTGGTTCGCCTCAACATCGCCGAGGCCGCGCAGTTTTTCGATGCGCTGGCGCTCCAGCCGGAAGAAACCGCCGTCGCCGATAAAATCCTCATCGAAATCCGCCAGCGGCTGAAGTTTCTCAACGATGTCGGGCTCGAGTACCTGACGCTCGATCGCCTGTCCTCCACTCTTTCCGGAGGCGAGGCCCAGCGCATCCAGCTCGCCACCTGCCTGGGTTCGCGCCTGGTGGGCGCCTGCTATGTGCTCGATGAGCCGTCGATCGGCCTGCACAGCCGTGACACCGGGCGGCTGATCCGCATCCTCGAGGAATTGCGCGGCCTGGGCAACACCATCGTCGTGGTGGAGCACGATCCCGAAGTGATGCGCGCCGCCGATTACCTGCTCGATTTGGGGCCGGGTGCGGGCGAGCGCGGCGGCAGCATCGTCTACCAGGGCACGCGCCAGCGCCTGCTCGCCAACGGCAACAGCTCGCTCACCGCGCGCTACCTGAACGGCGAATTGCGCGTCGCGGCGCCGCGCGCGCGCCGGCCGGTGGACCCCAAACGCGTGCTGCGCATTGGCGGGGCCAGCGTCCATAACCTGAAGAACATCGACGTCGAGATTCCCCTGGGCATGATGGTGGCCATTACCGGTGTTTCCGGCTCCGGCAAATCCACCCTGGTTCACGACGTGCTTTATCGCTCCCTCGAAGCGCTGCACAAAGCGCGCGAATCCGAGGGCGGCGCGGCGATCGAGGATGCCGCCGGCGACCTGGATGCCGGACCGCGCCTGGCCTGCCGCAGATTGGAAGGCGCCGAGCGCATTTCGAGCACGGTGATGATCGATCAATCGCCCATCGGCCGCACGCCGCGCTCCAATCCAATTACCTATATCAAGGCATTCGACCTGATCCGCACGCTCTTCGCCAACACCCGCGACGCGCGCAAGCAGGCCTACACGCCGGGCCACTTCTCGTTCAACATCCCCGGCGGCCGCTGCGAGACCTGCCAGGGCGATGGCACGGTGACCGTCGAGATGCAGTTCCTGGCCGACGTCGAGCTCATCTGCGACGAATGCAAGGGCACGCGCTACAAGAGCGCCATTCTGGAAATCCGCTACAACGGGCTCAACATCCACGAAGTGTTGCAGCTCACCGTGAGCGAAGCCATCGAGTTCTTCGGTGCCGTGCCGCGCCTGGTGGAGCGGCTGAGGGTGCTCGACGACGTGGGCCTGGGATATCTGCGGCTGGGACAATCCGCCACCACGCTTTCCGGCGGCGAAGCCCAGCGCGTCAAGTTGGCCGCCCACCTGGCGGCGGCAAGCTGCCGCGGCACGCTGTTTATCTTCGATGAGCCCACCACCGGCCTGCACTTCGACGATATCGCGAAGCTGCTGGCCGCCTTCGCGCGGCTGATCGAAAACGGCGGCAGCCTGATCGTGATCGAACATAATCTCGACGTCATCCGCGCCGCCGATTGGATCATCGACCTCGGCCCGGAGGGCGGCGCGCGCGGCGGTGAGGTGGTGGCTGCCGGAACCCCCGAAACCGTGTCCGGCGCCGCGCGCTCCCACACCGGCCGCTATCTCGCCGCTCGCGCGTGATTCCGCCGACCTCAATTCCGCGGTTCTTCACAGCGCTACAGTAGAATCGTACGGGGAGGTCCGAATGCGGTCCTTGCTGCTCGTCCCACTCGCCGGCGCGCTGGCTGTCTTCGCTGCCGAACCGCTGGCCATCGTCAAGCCGGTCATCAGCCAGATGGAGGAGGGCGCGCCGAACGCCCCGGGATTCTACTACACGCCCGGCGAGATTCTTTTCTTCACCTGCCGCATGGCGCATTTCGCCAAGACCGCGGATCTCAAGATGCGCATCGCCTACACGGTCCAGGCATTCGACCCTAAGGACGTGGCGCTGGCCGAGCCCTATAAGAACGAATTCGAAGACGAAGTCACCGTCGAAGACAAGGAATGGATGCCTAGAATCCAGACGCAGATTCTCATTCCCCCGTTAGCCGGCTCCGGGAATTACAAGATCGTCGTCAAGGCCGAAGACCTGGTCGGCAAGACTGCGGCGCAGCTCGATGTGCCGTTCGAGGTGCGCGGCCGAACCGTCGAGCCAAGCGACACGGTAATCGTGCGCAACTTTCACTTTTACCATGACGAGGGCGGCAAACAGCCCGACGAGAAGGCCGTTTACCACGCCGGCGAAACCATGTGGGCCCGCTTCGATGTCATCGGATACAAGTTCGGCGACGGCAACAAGGTCGATGTCAGCTATCTGGCCTCGATTATGCTGCCCAACGGCACCGTGGTTTGGACCCAGCCGGAGCCCGCCGGCGAAACCAGCGAGTCGTTTTACCCCAAGCGGTACATTTCCGGCGAGTTCAGCATCAACCTGCAGGCTGGCGTCCGGCCAGGCTCTTATATCGTCGGGTTGCAGGTGAAGGACGCCATCGGCAATCAGACCTACACGAGCCGCCATCCGTTTAGCGTCGAGTAGCCGGGCGCGCCGCCGCCCGCGAGTCCCCGCCTACCGCGTCTTCCCTATGTTGTAGACGTAGATGATGTGCTCCATCGAGCCTTCGCGCACGTGGGCGACCGCGAACGGGCGCCAGCCCTTCACCGGGAACTGGTTGGTCACCACCCGGCTTCCCGGTCTCAAGGACTTTTCGAGAATGGGGCGCAGCCGCTCATTGGAGCTGGTGAGCAGGCACATGGTCACCACGTCGGCCTGACGCAGGTCGGCACGAAGGGCGCTGCCCTCGAGAATCGTGATCTTGCCGTCCAGGCCAAGCGCTTTGATCCGCTCGCGCGATCGCTTGCACAGATCCGGCACGATTTCGATCCCCACCCCGCGCGCCCCGAAATCCTGCACCGCGGCGATCAGAATACGTCCATCGCCGCTCCCCAGGTCGTAGACGGTTTCGCCGGCTTTCACATGGCCGGCTTCCAACATCTTGTGCACGATCAGCTCGGGCGTCGGCAGGTCCGGAGCCAGATTCTCCATGGCCCCGAACTGCTGGCCCAGGCAAGGCAGACCGATAACGAGCGCGATCGCGGCGATTCGCATGGACTAAAGAGTTTGACGTCCTATTGAGAAGGCGCGTTACCCGCAACCGGCGGCCCCGGCTTGCCCTTCGCGATCCGGCTCATGATTTCGTTCCAAGCGAAGAACACGTCGCGCGGCCGGCTAATCGTAAATTCTACACCCTTCAGGTACTTAACAGCGGTGCCGATGGCATCGCGCCAAGGGTAGCCGGCCGGGTTCAGGTTGTAGTTCATGTAGAACACGGGAAACTTCACGTCCCCCAGCTGTTTGAGCGTGTCTTGCGAAATCACGTCATCCACCGCCAGCTTCGGCCCGGCAAAAATGAGCGCGTCCGGGTTGTCCTTCGTTTGACCCACTTCCCGCGTGAGCAGGCCCGCCAGAAACTCCGAGTCGCCATGCTTCTGGGCCAGCCGCTTCAGATCGATGGTGCCCAGGTTGAGCCCGCTGAGGGCGTGCCCTAGAGCCGGAAAATCAATCTGCGAGGCGTCCTGCTGGCGGTAGATCACCTTTTGCTCCTGCAGATTGAACGCGACCACCGAGAATTTGACGATGCGCGGCTCCCGGTCAATGCTGCGCAGGATGGAAATCAGCGCGCTCGTATCCATCGGCTGCAAAGACGCGGCACTCGAGTCCTGCGGGGCAAAGTTGACCACCACCTTCACGTTGAGGACCGAATCGTTCGCGTCGCGCCCCACCGGCGGATCCGCCTTGAAGGCCTCGGTATCCGCCTGCGCCACGACGCCGGCGCCAATGTTCAGCGTCATTTGCTTGTCGCGCAAAGGCAGCGCCGCCTCCGTGTCCCAATGGAACGAGCAGACGCGTTCGGAACGGTCGCGCATTAGCCAGTCGATATGGTACTTGCCTTCCCCCACGTCAAAAGCGCCCAGCAGAAAAGCAGGACCCCGTTCGTCGTCGCCGATGGCGGGCACGGATACATGCTGCGCGAAAACCGCCGGATCGTCGCTATGGCCCTCGGGAATCACGCGGAAGACCATGGTGAGCTGGTTGCCGAAGCCGGCAAGCTCCTGCAGCGGCACGCTCACCTCATACCCCGCGTGGAACTTCAAATCGAAGCCGAGCATCGCCCTGGTGGGAGTTACCACGCACGGCAGATCCTTGCGCGCATCCTGCGATTCCAGCACCGCGCCATCGGTGGCGAACAGGCGGACCGTGCCGCCGGCGCTCCCGGTCGACATCAGCTCCTGCGCGCAGAGCGGTAACGCCGCCGCCAAAAACATGCCGCAGCCCATCCACCGGTTCCGGCGGCTGGACACGCCATGCTGCTCGCCCGTCGGTGTCAAGGTTTCTGCCCGCCTCCTCCGGATCACTCTCACCCCAATGCTTGATTCGATTATGGCGCAAAACTCCTTCGCCGCGAACCGGTATTTTCGCGCAAGGCCGAACACCGTGGCGTGCCAGGAGGGCGCGCTGCGTGCCATGGTCGCGGCAAATGGCAGAATAGGAGCGGGGGTTGCTGTGTCTGGAATGGACCGCACCAGAACGCAAGGCAAGGAAGTTCCGTCGCCCGATTCTCAGCCGCCGGACGTGATCATCAGCCCGGACACGCGCCGCATCGAGCGCGTACCGCCGGGGCAGTCGCGCACCGAAAAGTGGCCCGTGCTCGACGCCAGCGGTCCGCCCGTGATCGATTTGCAGAGCTGGCGGTTGCGCCTCGGCGGCCTGGTCGCTACGCCCGTCGAGTGGAGCTGGGACGAATTCCAGAGGCTGCCGCGCGTCAAAGTGTTCGGTGACTTCCACTGCGTTACCCGCTGGTCCCGGCTCGGCAATCTGTGGGAAGGCGTTTCGACCCGCGAGCTGCTCGCCCGCGCCGGCGGCGTCCGTCCCGAGGCCCGCTTTGTCGTGGCCTACGGCTACGACCGCGGCTGGACCACCAACTTGCCGCTCGAGCACTTTCTCGCCGCGGATTCGCTGGTCGCTTTCCTGCACGATGGCGAGCCGCTCACCCTCGAACACGGCGGCCCCGCCCGCCTCATTGTGCCGGAACTTTACGCCTGGAAAAGCGCGAAGTGGCTGCGCGGCCTCGAGCTGGTGGAGAAAGACCGCCCCGGGTTCTGGGAAGCCAACGGTTACCACATGCGCGGCGACCCTTGGACCGAAGAGCGTTTCGGTTGGTAGCCGGCCCCGCTTCGGCCGCTTCCACCGCCGTGGCGCCGGCTGTCCAGCCGCCCGCGGAGATCCGCCGCAGTCGCCCTTCACTCCGTCCCATACGAACCGACCGCTCGCAAGCGGTATGTTTCGCAAATTGTATTTGACAGCCGCGCATTGCTGGCATAGACTATCTATGTCATGATGCGCGGCGAACGCGACGAGATCCCGCCCGGAACGCTCGAGATGTTGATCCTCACTACCCTGGCGACCGGCCCCGCCAGGCATGGGTTCGAGATCGCCGAATCGATTCTCTCCATTTCCGATGACGTGCTGCAGGTGGAAGAAGGATCGTTATATCCGGCGCTGCAAAGGATGCTCCTGAAGGGCTGGATCCAGGGCGACTGGGGGAAGACACCAGAGAACCGGCGGGCGCGGTTTTACCGGATGACGGCGGAAGGCCGCCGGCAGCTCGGCCGCGAAGTGGAGCGTTATCGCCGCGTGGCCAGAGCCATCGCGCGGGTGCTGGCAACGGCATAGAGGTTGAGCGAGGGTCTGCCTTCTTAGGCCTGCGAAAGCGCGGGAGGGCTTGCCGGAAACGGCATGCGAGGGAACGATGCGTTTTAGCGAATATTGGCGCCGGCTGGCGGGCATTTTCGGCCGGGACCAGGCTGCCAGCGAACTCGAAGAAGAGATGCGCCTTCATCTGGAGCTGCGCGCTCGCCAGTTGCGGCAGCAGGGACTCGCGGCGGATGAGGCGGGCTACGCCGCCCGGCGGCGCTTCGGCAATCGAACGGCGCTGCACGATGCCAGCGCGCGCGTGTGGGGATGGGCCTCGTGGGAACGCCTGCTGAGCGATTTTCGCCAGGCGTTTCGCGGCCTGCTCAAGGCTCCCGGCTTCACCTCCGTGGCGGTCGCCACGCTAACCGTGGGACTCGGCATGAATGTCGCGGTCTTCAGCCTGGTGCACGCCGTCATGCTGCAAAGTCTGCCGTACGCCGAACCGGGCCGGCTGGTTTCGTTGTGGGAGGAGTCCTTCCTGGAGCAGCCATCGCAGTTCAACACCTCCGGGTCGCCGCTGGGTGGAGCCGCGGCGGCGCAGCGCACCACCGTCTCGCCGGCCAATCTGGCCGACTATGCGCGCTCCCGGAAGTTCGCCGGTCTCGCCAGCTTCGATCTCGCCGCGAAGAATCTCACCCTGCTGGGCGCGCCGGAGCGCTTGCAGGGAGAGGCGGTCTCGGCAAATTTCCTCGACCTGCTGGGAGTGAAACCCGTCCTCGGGAGAAGTTTTCTGGCCGAGGAAGACCGCGAGGGCGCAGCGCACGTGGTGATCGTCACCGATTACTTCTGGCGCCAGCGGCTGGGCTCCGCCACCGACGTGCTGGCGCGCTCCATCATGCTGGACGCGCAGCCGTACCAGGTTGTCGGCGTCCTGCCGGCGGGCTTTCAGTCGCCCTACCAGCTCACTGACCCGGAGCGTGTCGAATTCTATGTGCCCGCCGCATATCCGAAGGAACTGCTTTCCAACAACGGTCGCGGCGATCACGAAGTCAACGTGGTGGCACGGCTGCGGCCGGACGTCACCGTCCAGCAGGCGGAAGCCGATCTGGCGGTGATCTCCGCCCGCCTGGGAAAGCAGTTCCCCTCAAGCAACTGGCATATCCGCGCGTCGATCGCGCCGCTGCGCGACGATATTGTGCGCAATGTTCGCCAGTCGCTGTGGATCCTGCTGGGGGCCTCGGCGTTGATCGTGCTCATCGCCTGCGTGAACCTGGCCAACCTGCTCCTGGTGCGGGCCACCCGCAGGCAGCACGAATCGAGCGTGCGCATGGCCTTGGGCGGCGGACGCTCGAGCCTGGTGCGCCAATCTCTGGCGGAAAGCCTGACGCTGGCCGGGGCCGGCTGCGCGACGGGCCTGGCGCTGGGCTTCGTCCTGATGCGCCTGCTGGTGTGGCTGGCGCCGCAAAGCATTCCGCGCATCCAGAACGTGGCCATGGATTGGCAGGTGTTCGCGGCCGCGGCTGCCGTGGCCCTGGTAACCGGCCTGGTTTTCGGCATGGTCCCCGCGTGGCACGCGTCGCAGGCCCAGCCGGCGGAGGCCTTGAAGACATCGGCCCGCAGCACCGCCGCCCGCGCCCAAGCCCACTGGCGTGCCGCGCTCACCGCGGCTGAGATTGCGCTTTCACTGATCCTGCTGGTGGGCGCGGGGCTGTTGCTGCGAAGCTTCGCCCGCGCGATGGGGGTCGATCTCGGATTCCAGCCGGAGCGCGTGTTGGCGTTGAACGTCAATCTGCCCGAGCTGCGCTACCCCGGCACGGACCAGCGGCTCACCTTCTTCGAGGAGCTGGAACGGCGCGTGGCCGCCTTACCCGGTGTGCAAGCTGCTGCTTTCGCCAACCGGCTGCCGCTGCGCGGCGGGTGGTCCTCGGGGATGAACCTGGAGAGTTCGCCGGAAGTGATGCTCGAGCCCGATTTTCAGGCCGTGAGCCCGGGCTACTTCGCGACCCTCGGCATCGGCCTCGAGCGCGGCCGCCTGTTGGCGCGCGGCGACCGCAAAGGCCAGCCCAATGTCGCGGTCGTCAACCGCGAGTTCGCCCGCCGCTATTTGCAGGGTGCCGACCCCATCGGCCGCCGCTTCCGCCGGGAGGGTGAAGCCTGGGTGACCATCGTCGGCGTGGTCAACGATATTCGGCGCGCCGGCAAAACCGGCCGCCTCAACCCGCAGGTGTATCTTCCGGCTGCCCAGACCGATCTCTATCCCGTGCGTCTGGCCGACTTCGCGGTGCGCGCTCACGGCGACCCGCGCCAGTTGGTCAATGCCGTGCAGCGCTCCGTTTGGGCGATCGATAAAGACCAGCCCGTGACCAATATCCGAACCCTGGAGGAGATCATCGGCCGGTCGCTGGCGGAGCGGCGATTTGAGATGGCGCTGCTGATTGCCTTCGCGTCGGTCGCCGTGCTGCTGGCCATGATCGGGATCTTCGGCGTGCTTTCCTACATCGTGAATCAGCGGATGGGCGAGTTGGGTATTCGCGTCGCGCTCGGCGCTTCGCCGCCGCGCATTGTGGGGATGGTGCTGCGCCAGGCCGGCTGGTGGATCGCCGTCGGCACCGGCCTCGGATTGGGAGGAGCATTCGCGCTGGCGCGCTATCTCGAAAGCCTCCTGTTCGAGGTGCATCGCGGCGATCCGTGGACTTATGCTGCCGCCGTCGCGCTGCTGCTCGCGGTTTCCCTAACCGCCGCCCTGATCCCGGCCCGCCGCGGCGCCCGGGTGGACCCAATGGCCGCGCTGCGTTACGAGTGAATGCCGGGCACGCTGCAGCTTGCCGAACTGCGCGGCGCAACCGTTGGCCTGCAAAACATAACCGCCCGTACCACGCTACGCTACAATGGCCAACAGCGATGGCGCTCTCGGCGAATCCGGCTTTTTTGCGCGCGATGCTGGAAGAGCGGTTTGCGCTTCTCGTCGCCGACGTCGAGCGCGAGGCGGGAGAGGCCGGAAAGTATGCCCGCCAGGAATGCGCAAATCAACTGAACCAGTCGGTGCGCCTGCTCTGGCAGGCCGCGGATCTGGCGGAACTGGCCGGCACGCTGGCCGACGCGGCCGCACAGTTTGCCGGCGGCGGCGCGGTGCTGTCCGTCGCAGGCCTCATGGCGAAAATCGAAGCCGTCCGTCCCGGCGGCGATGCCTCCCGGGCGGCGGGCGGCCGGGTGGCGCTCGCGTCGGCGCCCGCACTGGCGGCGGCCATCGAGAGCCGTGAGCCGGTGATTGCAGCGGCGCTCGAGAGCGAGGTTTCGGAAACGCTCGCCGCCTGGGCCGCAGCGGCCGGCGGCGACCGCGTGGCCGTCTTTCCCGTGACCGCCCAGCCGGAGGTGCCGGCGCTGGTGTGCGCCTGGGGTTCCGTGGAAGCCGCGGCGGTGGAACTTCTGGCGCAGGCCGCGGGCGTGCAATGGCAGCGCCTGGCGCGCGCCGCAGCCGGGGGCGGCCTGGTCAGCATTGCTCCGGCAGAGGACAGCTGGGAAAACCTGCCCGCGCGCGAGCAGCGTCTTCACCTGCGCGCGCAGCGTTTTGCCCGCGTGCGCGTCTCCCAGTGGCGGTTGCGCTTCGGCGCGTCAGTCCGCGCCGGCCGCGCTCAGAGCGACATCTACCGCGAGCTCGCGCCGCAAATCGACGAGGCGCGGGAGAGTTTTCGCAACGATTTTTTCGCCCAATGCCCCAGCATGATCGACTACCTGCACGTGGAGATGGTGCACTCGCTCGCCAAAGACGATGCGCAACGGCTCGGCAAAGATTACCCTGGCCCTCTGCTGTAGCGGCATCTCGGGGCTGGCGATGGCGGGCCGCCCGGCGCCCAGCTCGCTGGCCGCGCTGGCGCGCGCGTACCGCGCGTCCCCAACCTCAGCCCGCCGCGCGGCGGTCGAGCGCTGGGCCGCCATCCATCCCAAGGACGCGCCTCTGGCGCAACTCGCTTTGGGCGTGGTGGCCTATGAGCAGAAGGACTACCAGGCGGCGGCCGCCAGCCTGCGCCAGGCGCGCCCCAAGCTGGCGCGCATTGCCGATTACCTGGCCTACTACCTGGGCGCGGCCCGGGTGGATGCCGCCGACTTCGATGGCGTCGCGCACGACCTCGAGCCCGCGCACCAGCTCCCGCTGTCGCCCCTTGCCGGACGCGCATGGTTGCTCGAAGCGCGCGCCCGGCAAACCACCGACCCCGCCGGCGCGGTCAGCCTGCTGCGCGATCATTATGCCGAATTGCCGCAGCCGGAGGGCGACTTCACGCTCGCCGACTGCTACCTAGCGGCCGGCGACTTGGCCGCCGCCGCGGATTTCCTCGAGCGCGTCAACGCACAATTCGTCACCGGCGACCCCGCCAGCCGCGCCGCGGACGCCTTAGAGAGCCTCCGGCAGCGCATGGGCGCCGCGTTCCCGCAGGCGCTTCCCCAGCAGGTGTTGCATCGCGCCGACCGGCTCTTCGAGACGCGCCAGTATGGGCAGGCGCGCGCCGAATACCAGTCGGCCGCCCGGCTTCTGAACGGAGCGGAGCGCGACCAGGCGCTCGTGCGTGCCGCCGCCACCGACCTGCTCGACGGGCGCCCCGACCCATCCTGCATCGCCCTTGGCGGAATGACCCTGGACGCCGGCGAGGCGGACGCCGAACGGGACTATTACCTGGGAGAGTGCGGCCTCCAGGCGGGCGATGACGCGAAGGCAATCGCGGCACTGGACGAGTTGGCGAAGCAGTATCCGCAATCGCCCTGGCGCCTCAAGACGCTGGTCGCGGCCGCCGGTCATTTCTGGCTGCACAATCAGCCCCAGAGCTACCTCCCGCTCTACCAGGCCGCGTGCCAGAGCTTTCCCGGCGATTCGCGTGCCCCTCAATGGCATTGGAAGATTGCCTTCCACGCGTATTTTGCGCGCGCGAGCGATGCCGAAAGCCTGTTGCGAGCGCAGTTGCAGAATTATCCCGGCAGCACTTCGGCGGCTGCGGCGCTGTATTTTCTCGGCAGGCTGGCGGAGGAGCAAAAAGACTTCGGCGCGGCACGCGCGTACTTCGAGCGGCTGTCGGCGGATCTGGAAGGCTATTACTACGCCGGGGAAGCGCGCCGGCGGCTGCGCCAGCCCGAGGTGCGGAACGCGGTCCGCTCGGCCCCGGCGCTTGCATTTCTCGCCGCGCTCACCCTGCCCTCTGCCGCCGCCGTGCCCGCCAGGCCGACTCCCGCCACCGGCCTGCGCATCGAACGGTCGCGGCTTCTGCGCAGCGCCGGCCTCGCCGACCTGGCCGACCAGGAACTGCGCTTCG
>Ga0335078_10005428_pt1 | contig 18853 bp, 12 predicted proteins | sample Lox_Sample_32_FD_206711 | JGI IMG/M metagenome (GOLD analysis project Ga0335078, IMG submission 206711) | Soil microbial communities from Loxahatchee National Wildlife Refuge, Florida, United States - Lox_Sample_3.2 | ecosystem: Environmental > Terrestrial > Soil > Wetlands | place: USA... | reverse complement strand
CTTTGGCCGGAGCGTCGCGGTGGCTCACGGTTGGGGAGAGGTAACGCTTTTGCCGCTGCCATCCCCGGCGCGACTCGATCATGCGATTCTCGAAGAGGATTGCTCAACAGGCCAGCACATTCGCAGCTACAGGCTGGAAGGTCAAGCGCAGGGAAAGTGGGGGACGCTGGGAGAGGGATCGTCCATCGGGCACAAGAGGGTCCAACCTTTCAACCCGGGCGTGTTCGAAGCTGTGAGGCTTATTATCCCCTCGAGCCTTGGTGACCCGGCGATACGGCGCCTGGCGGTGTACAACACCGGCTCTCCACCGCCTCGAACCTGGAATACCCCCGCGCCGGTGTGGGCCGACGACGCAGTGGGTGAGTGGAAAGACCATCGCTTCAGCGTCGATCTTTCCAAGAAGATCACCGCAGCCGGCACTTACCAACTGCGCTTCATGCCGCAGGGGGAGGACACGGCCTCCATCCGGGATGTCGAATTCTTGCTGGACGGAATACCACAGCCGCACCCCATGCGGCGAGTCGCGCGCTCCTCGAACGTCCTCATCCTCACACTGCCTGGCATTGGCCAAAAGGCTGCAGTCAAAGGCCAGGTGCGCGGAGCGGAGCAAGGGACAATATTGTTCCGCAGACTCTAAGGTGAATCGATTTACAGCCTTCTCGCGTTTAAGATTCTTCTCCGCTCCCCTTGGGAGCCTGTGTGAAAGCCTCTCCCCGCTTTCGCGCGGACGACGCTGGTTTAATGACTCGCGTAGCTCGACGGCCCTTTGAAACATCCAGACCGCAGCCCTTCGCTTGGCGCCAGCCCACGGAACGGCGGGCCTGTGGGGCACGACAGCCCCAAACGAAGGGATTTCGCTATCGAAGAAAAGTTTGCGCGGCCGGGGGAATTTGGGTAAGGTGACGGAAGGCAGGGCGAGGGAGGATGGACACGATGGAAGGTACCAGGATTCGAAAATCGCTAGTCAAGTTGCTCGCCATCGTAGTGGCATCGGTCCTATTTGCACTGGTTGTCCTCGACTTTTCTGCGGCCTCACCCAAGCTCGTTGCGGCCGCCCGGCCCCAGACACATCGGCCCCCCATCATCGGAATCGCGCATATCGCGCTCAAGACGGACAACCTAAGCGCGGCGCGCGAATTCTACACGCACACCCTGGGATTTCAGGAGCCATTTTCCGTGAAGGTGGCGCAGACCTCCGTCGCCGATCTCGCGGGCTCGCCGGGCGATCTCATCATGACTTTTTTCAAAGTCAACGATCATCAGTACATTGAACTCACACCCGATCTGAGGAATCCGACGGAAGACCGGCTTTCGCACATCGCATTCGAAACCACGGATATCCATGCGCTACGTGACTACCTCGCCGCAAACGGAGTAGAGGTGCCCGTTACACTGAAGCCCGGGGTCGCCGGAAATCTCAGCTTTACAGTGAAAGATCCGGACGGTCACACTGTCGAGTTCGTCGAGTACCTCGAGGGCTCCTTCCACAGGCGGAATTTTGGCAAATTCCTCCCCGCGACGCGCATCTCACAGCGCATGATTCACCTGGGAGTCACGGTGCGAGACCGGGCGGCCGCGGACCGCTTTTACAAGGATATTCTAGGCTTCCAGTCGATTTGGTACGGCGGCATGACGGAGAACCGAGTGGATTGGGTGGACATGCGCGTACCCGATGGCACCGATTGGCTCGAGTACATGCTGAACGTCCGCAACCCCTCGCCGCGCACTCTTGGGGTAATGCATCACTTCGCATTGGGTGTGCCGGACATCCATGCGGCCTACAAAGAAGTCGTTGGCCGCGGGTATAAAGCCGAACAGCCCCAGATCGGACGTGACGGCAAGTGGCAGTTGAATCTTTACGACCCTGACTTCACCCGGGCCGAGTTGATGGAGCCAAAACCTGTCCGGAAGCCCTGTTGCTCGCTGGTCATGGGTGAGTGAGTAGCGCGGAGGCGGGCGCATCTTTCCCTCCTCTGCGGCGTGTCCTGCCACGCGAACGGCCGCGGAGGAACGCCAAGTACGCGTACCTCCGCGCTACCGGCACCCGCCTTACATTTTAAAACAGTCCAATCGCCCCGAAGGGGAACACGAGCGAGGGCGAGGTGAGCACTCCCGATCCCTCGGCAGTCGTGCAGCCTTTGGCGCCGGGCCCGGCAAAACAGCCCCACCAGTTTTCCGTAGCGTTCACTGTGCCTGAGCCGATGTTGTCGATGCCCACGGCTCCACGGCCAAGGAAGGTATTCAGATGCGCGTTAACTTCGGCAGCGGTGTTGATCACAACATCGTAGGCTTCGTTGTCGACCAGGTTCTGCGCGATCAGCGTGCCGGTAATGGGATATGCGCCGTAGATATTTATCCCCGCCGTGCCAGGCGTCGCGGCGTCTTCGGTATCGGCGCCGTTGCCGGCGATCTGGTTGCCGATGATGACATTGTCGTTGAGAACTTCGCCGGGGCCTCCGGTGTTATGCGCGTGGAAGGCGACTCCGGGAAGTCCATTGTTGAACAGCCGATTGTTGATTATCACATTTCCAGATACTGTCGCGCCGGGCAGGAAGCCGAATATGCCGACTCCCGCGCCGGCTCCGGGGACTTGATACCCATTGTGGATCGACGCGTTATTGGCAATGGTGTTGTGAACGATGCCCGACGTCGTTCGTGAGTAAGGAGGGTGCGAGGCGAGCGTGATTCCGCAATCGAAAGGATTGTTCTGCACGATGTTCCCCGTAATCAGGTTCTCGTCGGTTTCGCCGGTCTCATCGGTCAACAGAATCCCACCGGAGTTATACTCGGAAGCGTTGTTCGCCAGAATGGAGTGATCGACCGCGATAAGGTGGATTCCCTCGCCGCAATCCTCGCCTTCCGCCGTTTGGAATGGCGGCAGGCCGGGACAAGTGGCAGTGGAGATATCCAGACTCGTGTCATTACCGATTACCCTGTTATTGGTGATGGTAACGAAGGAGGCATTGGTCACCAGGATTCCTTCGAAGTTGGCGTTCTTGACCGTAAACCCGGTCACCACCACGTTGCCCAGGCCGGTATTGTCGAGACCGTCGATATAGATGCCATTGGGAAGGCCAGTGGCGTCGATGACGGTATTCTTCGGATTCGCGCCCACCAGCGAAAGCGGCATCCCGATAATCACGTCTTCTTTGTAGGTCCCCGGAGCTACGTTAACTATGTCATTAGCCATGGCCGCCGCAACCGCAGACCCAATCGTCGCCTTGCAGCCATTGGTTCCCCCAGGATTCACGCACCAGGTAGTCGCGCCGACCGGCTTCGCTAAGCCCGCGACCAGCCCCGCGCAAAACACAAGAGTTGCTGCTAAAGAACGGATGTTCCCCTTCATTGTGGTTTCTCCCTGTTTGGTTTTTTGTGGTTAACTCCCTGAAGAAGAATCATATCACCGCAGGCTGGACGACGGAAAGAAAAATAAGAAAAGGGCGCCGTCCTGGTTTGAACGTAGCGCCGACCTTCAGAGCCCGCCCTGAGCAAAACGAAGCGCCCGCAGATGCCGGCCTAAAGGCCGGCGCTGCGACGAAGCTGGGACAGCACAATGACTCCCTAGCCCCCTGCCCCTATTCGTTCCACCCTTCGTGTTCCTGCCAATCCACGATGCGCACGTGCTCTTCCTGGCGGGGGAGTTCCGATAAGGTCTTTTTCATCCCTTCATCCAGGTTGCCGTCCTGCGACTGGTAAAGCCAGCCCATCTCCTGCTTGAGTGCCGCGGCTTCGCCGCTCAGGTAGACAACGGTCTTTTCGTATTTATATGGGGCTGGCTTAAACCCGCCCGCGCCATACGCCTTATCGCCCCAAATGATGGTCTGCGGATCGATTCTGTGCTCACGCAGCAAACCCTGGCAAGCCTTGATCGCGAACCAGTTCGTGGTGCGGTGATCCACGTGGCGCTCGTCGGGATGGGGCAGCACGATCATGGCGGGGTGAAAGTCGGTGATCAGCTGCTCGAGCGTGCTGATGACGGCGTCGCGCGCGTAAGGCATATTCGGCTTCAGGACATGTTCGTACGGCGAGTGGTCGACCGCAAGGTAAACCGATAAAAACGGATTTGAGATTTCGATGTGCTGCGACCAGATCGCTCCCGAGCCGCCATCGGGCAAGCCCAGGATATCAACCTTGTCGCGGCCGAGGCCGAGGTGTTCATAAGCTTCGCGGCTTTCCTCCATGCGCACCAGGCCAAAGCCGCGCGCCTCGTTCGGCCCGCAGGGCTTGTTGTAGTAGCGCTCGCACTCGCCCACGTCACCGCCCGTAAGGATCACCGCGCGCACCGGAATGCCCACTTCCACTGCCGCGCGGATGAGCCCGCCGTAAGCGGCTTCGTCGTCTTCGTGGGGGTTGATGATCATGAGCGAAGACGGGAGCGTGTTGATCGCGATTTCGGTGGTGGTTCCCGCCAGTGTTCTGCCTCCCTCGCCGGATAATTCCAGTCTCACGCGGTACGTGCCGGGGGCCTGGTTCGGCGGAATCGCCCAGGCATCTGAATCAACGGCCAGGGTCTCGCCAGAGGCAAGATTGACTTTCGAGCGGAGTGCCGCTTTCTGAATGGCTTTCCCCGCGGGATCCAAGATTGTCGCCTGGAACTCCGCGCCCTGCCATGGTTGCTCTCCTGAATTCTTCAGGGTGCACGCGATTTTGACTTGATCACCAGGCCGGTAGAGTGTACGCGAATGGTCCACGGTGATAAAGGGCGAAAGCTGCCCAGGCGCGTAAAAGTGCCGGTACTTTTGAAAGTCAATATCCGAGTTGTACGGATGCGTAAAGTCCCTGCTGTAAGGGATGGGAAGTTCCTGGTCCCAGGGCCGCACAATCGCGTAGTCCGTAAACCTCATGTCGTAAAGGATGGTGTGGTCAGCATTCCACACGGCCACGGTGTAGTTATCCACTTCCGGCGGCGGCGTTTTATCGTGGCGCTCGGGCAGGCCGGAACCCATCACCTCTTTCTGCTTGCCCTGCAAAAAGGTAGCAACCCCAGCCTTCATCGTGGGAATCTCCGCTGTCCCGCGGGCCGGCAACTTCAAATGGTTTCGCAAGACTTTCAACGCGAGGTCAGGATTCCCGCCCGCGTCCGCCGAGTAGAGCGCAATCCAGGGATAATTTGAATTCGAGAACTCGACGGTAAGGTTGTCAAGGGCGGAATCGGTCAGGTTTTCGAGAGTCAACTCGCACTCGAGCGGCTCGCCGGCGGTGTAGAAGGTCTTATCCAGGCTTAAACGCGAAATCTGCACTAGCTTCTTGTAAGCGACAAAGGGCCGCAGCGATTGCAGCGCCACGGCGCGACGAGTGGTGCGATCCTCGACGCGCACGGCAACTGTGTAGAGTCCTGTGGGCGCCTGCGCGGGAATCGGCCAGCCGATTTCGTATTCAGCCTCCCCGGGTTTCGAGTCAGCTACACGGTCCATCTGGACGCTGGTGGTGGACGTTGTCCCTGCGTACTGGATTTCTGCAAACGCGGTGTAACGACTCGGATCACTACCTAAGCCTTTCACCGTGGCACGGATTGTCGCCACCGTGCCGATGTTAAAGCCAGTATCGGCCGGGGCGCCTTCGACGGTGATATCGGCCGCGTGCGCCGCGCTCGAGACCGCGAGCAATGTTGAGATCAACGCCACCAAGAACAGAGTTCGTGTGAGCATAGGTTAAGAGTCCTTCCCAAAGAATCCCGTTCATTATGCCGTGATTCAAAGCAAAACTAAAACAGATTGTTCGTTGTTTTGCCCGATGACTTGGCCTTAACGTCAGGAGGCGCGCGGGCTTCGTGCCTCCAGGGCCTCCTCGATCCTGCGCAGCATGAAGACGTCTTCCCGGTTGTAGGTCAACAGTTCCTGAAGGAGGCGCTCATCGCGGGTGGCCTCATAATTTTTCCACGCGCCGTTGGCCCATTTCCCGTCTCTGCCAGGAAGTTCCCGCTTAAGGCCCAGTATCTCCTCGATGGCTTTCTGCCCTCCCCAAAGGCCCGCGCTCCAGCATGCCGGGCAGAGATCGAGGTGCTCGAAGGTCGAATCCAGGACCACGCCTAATTGAGCGGCAATTACCGGAAAGTCGAATCCCGTATGACCTTTCACCTCATCGGGGATCGAGCGCCCGTTGTAAGTAACTATGCGCATTACCCCGGCCAGCACCGCCATCAGCGATTCGCAGGTGGCTTCCTCGGCGACGAGTTGGATGAAGGCGTCTTTCTCGCCCTCCATAATCCTCACCCCGATCACCGTGATCTTGTGGTTTTTGCAGTCCCTGAAAAGACGCTGGTCATTGTAGGTCCCAACGTAATTCGTTTCAATGTCGAGGTAGGCTGTCTTCACTATTATCAATCCTCCCTCCCCAGAAATTCCCGCCGTTTTCGTGGTTTCGTCGATTTGCCGGGTTCGAGCGAACGCGCCAGCTGGACAGCTTCGAAGCCAAATCGTTCGCGCAGCTTGTCCGCAGCCTCAAGAATCTTACCAAGTTTCTCGTGTTGAGGCGCTTCAAGCAGGTTGCGCTGGAACACCTTGCGCTCAAGGTTTGAGGCGCGCACGCCTACCAGCCGGACTTTCTTCTTCGTATCGTATGCGGTTTCAAAAAGGCGCAGCGCGTTCTCAAAAATGACCGAGTCGAGATTGGTCGGTTCGTCGATGGTGACATCACGCGTCAGGGTTTTGAAGGGTGCGAAGCGTAGCTTTAATCCCAGCGTGTGCGCATACAGGCCGTGATCGCGCAGACGGCGGGCCACGAGCTGGGCTAGATAAGAAAGCGTGCGCTCCAGTTCCTCGAGGTCGTCGATATCGCGGTCAAAAGTGGTTTCGTGGCTGATCGATTTGGGTTCCTCGGAATAACCATAGGCTTCGATATCCCGCCCGCACGACTTGGTGTAAAGCCACTCGCCGAATTTGCCGAATTTCGCCCGCAGCTTCTCTTCGCCCATCTGGCGAAGGTCTCCAATAGTGGTGATGCCGGCAGAGCGCAGTTCCGGCTCTGTCACTTTCCCAATCCCCGGCATGCGGCGTATAGGAAGCGGAGCCAGAAACGGCGCCTCGCAGCCCGGAAGGATGTAGAGCAGGCCGTGCGGCTTGGCCTGATCCGAGGCGATCTTGGAAACCAGGTGAGATGTGGAGAGGCCGATCGAGCAGTTAAGGCCGGTGCGTTCTTTGACCGTGCGAATCAGCTTGTCCGCCGCACGAAACGCCGAGCCGTGCAGGCGATCGCAACCAGTGAGGTCGAGGTAGGCTTCGTCAATAGACATCATCTCGACAACCGGAGTGAATTCGCCGAAGATTTTGTAGAGCCTGTGTGAATAGTCTCCGTACTTTTCATGATGCCCGCGCAGAAAAATGGCATGCGGGCAGAGCTGCTTGGCCTGGCGGATCGGCATGGCGGAGTGGACGCCGAACTTGCGCGCTTCATAACTGGCCGCAGCCACTACGCCACGCCCGTCGGGATCCGCCCCCACAATTACGGCCTTACCCTTCAGCGAAGGATCTTCAAGCTCCTCCACGGAGACGAAGAAAGCGTCCATGTCGACGTGCAAGATTTGATTGACCATCGCTCAGTCACACCGCAGAGGCGCAGGCGCGCGGAGGACTACAAGGCAAGGTCTTTCTCTGCGACTCAGCGTCTCAGCGGTGAAAGGTTCAACAATCTTCCGAACAGGTAGCCCCATCCGCAGCGCCATTCACCGGGCGTCTGGCTATTTCTTTCGTGCGCTCACTACGCGAGGAATTCCTGCCAGATCCGGCGTGACTTCAATCTCCGTCCAAGCCGGGCCGAGCAGGGCGAGCACCTGTTCGCGCATATTGTAGCCGATCTCGACCACCACATAGCCGCCGGGCTTTAACACTTCGAGCGCTTGCGGGAAGAGGCGGGCATAGATTTCATCGCCGCGGTCGAGGTTTCCCCAGGCGATTCGAGGCTCGAATTCCCTCACCTCCCGCTGCACCCTGTTGAGATCGCTCTTGCCCACATAGGGCGGGTTCGACACCACAAAATCGAAGGTGCCAATAAAATCTCTGTCAAGAAAGCGACCCAGGAGATCGCTTTCGAGGAACTTGACGCGCTCCGGCATGTGCAGTCGGACTGCGTTTCGCGACGCCACCACCAGCGCCAGCCTGGAGATGTCGGCTCCAAAGAGGATGGCGCGGGGCAGTTCGGTAGCCAGCGCCAGGGCGATGCACCCGGAGCCGGTCCCTACGTCTGCGACCCGCAGCCGCGAGTCCTTGGGCCACCCGCCGCGACGTGTCAGTTCCAGCACTTGCTCCACCGCGTGTTCGGTCTCGGGGCGGGGAATCAGAACGTCCGGGTTGACCTCGAAGTCGAGGCCCCAGAATTCCTGATGGCCGGTAATGTATTGAGTCGGCTTGCCGCTACATCGCTGGTCAACCAGCTCGAAGTAGCCTTGAACCTTCTCGGCCGGCAGCTCCATCTCTGCGTTCGAGTGGAGAAAGGCGCGGTTAGAATTAAGAACGTGCATCAACAGCAGTTCGGCGGCGAGTTGCGCGGAAGGAACCTGGTTTTGAAGAAGGGACTCGAGGCCGGTCTTGAGCGCAGTGCGGAGCTGCATGGAAGAAAGGGAGTTTTCAGTTCGCAGTCGTCAGCTGTCAGTGAGGAACCGCAAACTGACAACTGACTACTGATAACTGCCTTTCACGCTGCCTCCGGCGGCTGTTTCAACTTCTCCGACTGAAAGTATGCGATCAGCGCCTCGATGATGTCCTCGATCTTTCCATCCATCACTCGGTCGAGCTGATGAATGGTGAGCCCGATGCGATGATCCGTCAGGCGATTCTGGGGAAAGTTGTAGGTCCGGATCTTCTCGCTTCGGTCTCCCGTGCCGACCATGGAGCGGCGCTCTTCCGTGATCTGTTTCTGCTGTTCCTGGAGTTTCATCTCATAGAGACGCGAGCGCAGCACGCGCAGTCCCTTGGCGCGATTCTTGATCTGCGATTTCTCGTCCTGGCAGGAGACTACCATTCCGGTGGGCAGGTGAGTGAGGCGGACTGCCGAATAAGTCGTGTTCACCGATTGGCCGCCCGGCCCGGAGGAGCAGAAGGTATCGATGCGGATATCTTTGGGGTCAATCTCAATCTCGACTTCGTCGGCTTCCGGAAGCACGGCTACGGTTATGGCCGAGGTGTGGATACGGCCCTGCTGCTCGGTGGCCGGCACCCGCTGCACGCGGTGCACGCCGCTCTCATACTTGAGCTTGCTGTAAACCTTCTGGCCTTCGATCAGGGCGATGACTTCTTTGATGCCGCCGATGCCGGAAAGGCTGGTAGAGAGGACTTCCACCCGCCAGTTCTGCGACTCCGCATAGCGGTTGTACATGCGGAAGATTTCCTGCGCGAAAAGCGACGCTTCATCCCCGCCGGTGCCGGCGCGGATTTCCAGGATCACGTTTTTCTCGTCGTTCGGATCTTTGGGAAGCAGCAGGATTCTGAGTTCCTCCTCTACGTTCGTCCGCCGCTTCTCCAGGTCGGCGAGCTCTTCGTGCGCCAGAGCTTTCATCTCGGCGTCGGTAGAGGGGTCGTCGAGAAGCGTCTTGGTCTCTTCCAGCCCTTTACGGATGCTCTTCCACTCCTGGTACTTCTCTACAACTTCCCTGAGCTCCGAGTGCGCTTTGGCGGTCTTCTGATACAGAGACTGGTCTGCCAGTACGCCCGGGTCTCCAAGTTGCGCCGTCAGCGCTTCGTACTTTCTCTCGATTTCTGCAAGCTTATCTACAAAGTGCATTGTTCACCAAACGATGTGGCAGTAGGCAGATCGGCAGTGGGCAGATCGGCGGGTGGCTTGGTAACCGCCTGGGGGCCGGCAGCGCCCACTTGTCCCTATGTCGGCCCACTGCCTACCCCACCACCAACTCCCCCCCGCGCGCTTTCTCGAGCTCCGTCGCCGTGTCGATGGCCTTGATCGCGGTCTCGAGTTGGCTGTCGTCCGGCTCGCGTGTCGTGACCCGTTGCAGCCAGAGTCCCGGCTGCGCCGCCCAACGCCACAGCTTGCCCTGTGATTTTGCCGCGTAGCGGATGAATTCGTAGGACACACCCGCAATCACCGGCAAGAGCGCCAGGCGTCCCACGAACCGCATACCAAATGAGCGGAAGGGCAGGAACATATAAAACACCATGGCTATGGCCATCACCACCAGCAGAAAGCTGGTTCCGCAGCGCGGGTGGAAGCGCGTGCAGGCGCGCGCCGTGGTCACGTCGATGGCGCCGCGCTTCTCGAACGCCCACACCACCTTGTGCTCGGCCCCGTGGTATTCAAATATCCTCCGGATTTCCTTCCATTGCGAAATGAAGAATAGGAAACCCAGGAACAACAGCATGCGAATTGCCCCGTCGAGGAAGTTGAAGATCAGCAGGTTGCCCGCCGCCGGATAACGCCGGCTGATCAGAGTGGCCAGAGATAGCGGCACGTACTTGTAGAAAAAAACAAAGAATCCCAGCGACAGCGCCAGGTTTGCGGTCAGAATCCAGTTGCTCAACTCGGTCTTCTTGTCAGCTTGGGCGGGTTTGCCCGGTTCATCCATCGCTTGTTCGGCGGAATAACGCAACGCCCGGATGCCCAGCACCATCGCCTGACCCAGCACCCCCAGCCCCCGCAGGAGCGGGTATTTCAGCCAAGGATGCTTGTCCGCCGGTTTTTCCAGGTAGTCTTTGGCTACTGCAATCGTGCCCCCGGGCTGGCGCACCGCCACTGCGTAGCTGTGCGGCGAGCGCATCATGACGCCCTCAATGACTGCCTGGCCTCCCATCAACGCCTCTTCCGGCGCCTGGAGAATCGGCAGCGCCAGCAGGCTGGGCAAACTGCGCATCCAATATTTCACGTTCGTCGAAAACAGTCTCATAAACCTTCCGGCTCCTCGCCCCGCCGCATCTTCCACCGTTGAAGACTAAGTAATGTGGAGGCTGGTCCAACTTCGGATAAGCGCTCACGATGCGCGGCGGGCCGCTGAAGGATTAGATGCGCGCAAGCGAGCCATGGCTCACCCAGCATAGCCGCAAAGAAAGGGGGTGTCAATTGAGGCTCAGCGGCAACGCGGACTTGCGCCCATGGCCCTGGGGATTCGAGCTCTCGTTTGATTGGCGCGTGCGGCTCTGCCGCCCGGCCTTGCGGAAAGGCGGAGAAAATGTGAAAAAACCAGCCGCCTGTCATCCTGAGCGAAGCGAAGGATCTCGGCAGTTGGTTGTAAGTCGTTGAGCAAACGGCAAACTGCGGAGATCGTTCGCTTCGCTCAGGATGACAGATTCCGAATTTCTTCGCGGTTTCGGAGCCTTTCCGCAAGATCGGGCGGCAGAGCCGCCGGGCGGTTGAGACGACAATAATGGCTTGGATACGTGATTTAAGCATCGTTTCGATTGACACCTGGGAGAGCGTTACTCTACGATAAAGGCAGGTGCAGGGCTGCGCCTTTCATTTCGACTGCTTCAGGGAGCCGGGTTTATGTTCAGGCTCGATGCTGATAAGAAAGTTCACTTTTGCGACGGCGTTACCCGCCGTGACTTCCTTCATGCCGGCACGATAGCCTTCCTGGGATTAACCATGCCCGAGTTCTTCAGCCTAAAGGCTCGAGGGGCGGTGAAGTCAGGCAAGGACATCAATTGCATCCAGCTTATGCTGGTGGGCGGGCCCAGCCAGCTTGACACCTGGGATATGAAGCCTGAGGCCCCCGCCGAAATCCGCGGTCCATACAAGCCAATCAAAACCAACGTGCCGGGAATTGAGATCTCCGAGATTTTTCCGCGCATGGCCAAGCATGCGGATAAGTTCGCCCTCCTGCGGTCGGTTTATCACACCGCGGCGGCGGTGCACGATACCGGTTGCCAGATGATGCAGACCGGGCGCTTGTTCCAAGGCGGTCTGGAATCTCCCAATTACGGCTGCGTGCTGCGGCTCGAAAAGGGGCCCAAGGGCGATATGCCGCCCAATGTCCTGATTCCCTATACGATTGGCGCTCTGGGCGGGAATCTGCCGCACGGCGACACGGCCGGTTTCCTTGGCAAGGCCTACGATCCCTTCGTTCTTAACGCCGACCCTTCCGACCCGAGCTTCAAAGTGCCGGACATGCTCCCGCCGGATTACATCTCCGCCGTGCGCGTCGATCGGCGCCGCGATTGGCGCCAGGTGATCGACCAGTCGGTAAGCTACTTTGAGAAAACCGATCAGGACGCAAAGCTGATGGACTCGACTTTCCATCAGGCGTACACCCTCATGACCTCGGCTACGGCGAGGGAAGCCTTCGACTTGGCCAAGGAGCCTGAGGAAGTTCGGAAGCGTTACGGCATGAATCGCTTTGGCCAGGGTTGCCTGCTGGCGCGACGGCTTGTCGAGCGCGGCGTCCGCTTCGTGACCGTGAACATGTTCGAAACGGTCTTCAATGAAATCACCTGGGACATTCATGGCTCGGCTCCTTTCAGCCCCATCAGTTGTTACCGCGATCAAATCGGCCCGATGTTCGACAATGCTTACAGTTCTCTGCTTGAGGATCTGAGCGACCGTGGATTGCTGGATGCCACGCTGGTCTTGTCGACCGGGGAGTTCGGCCGCACGCCGCGCATCAATCCGGCGGGCGGGCGCGACCATTGGCCGCAATGCTGGACCGTTGTGCTGGCCGGCGGGGGTATCAAGGGCGGCCAGATTGTGGGCTCTTCGGACACGATCGGAGCCGCGCCCAAGGACCGCGCCGTCATGCCCTCCCACGTCGCCGCAACGGTTTACGCGGCCCTGGGCATACCCCTCGACTTCATCATGAAGACGCCGCAAGGGCGTGAGGTCCGGGTTGTCGATCATGGCTTCGATCCGATTACGGAATTGCTGACGTAGGCGGTTCGCGCACCGCCCCTGGTGTCGCGCCGTAGGGGGTCGCCCTTCTGGCCGCCCCGGGCAATCACGGCTACTGAGGTCGAAGTTCATCGCGGCGCGCAAAGTGAAGCTGATCCTTCGCTTCGCGCGGGATGGCATGTCATTCTGAGCGAAGCGAAGAATCTGCATGTGGTTGGGGCTTTTTCGCCGCGCTGTGTCCTCTGTGCTGGGCTTTCTCGAGTTCCCAGAGGACACGGAGAAGATAAACGGTATGTGCAAGATTCGCGTCATTTCTTCCGTCTTTTTGGCCTTCCTGATCGCTGCGAGTAGTAGTATATTTCGGGCGCAAACGCACCAACCTACTGATCAGCCGTACCACCAAAAGGACATGAGCGGGGCAGGGACCAACTCTTCGACCAGCGCCGTTCGTCCGCCGCATCCCGTCGCCGCGCATTCGACTTTCAAGGGCGTCGCCGTCAGCAACCTCGAAGTGCTGCCAACCTCGATTTCGATCACCGGGCCTCGCTACACGCAGCGGATGGTAGTGGAAGCGACCTTCGCGGACGGGAGTCAGGAAGATGTGACGGGCGAGTCGGAGATTTCCATTTCGGATTCAAAAATCGCTCGTGTCGATCAGGACGGATTGATCTGGCCCCAGTCTGACGGGCGCACCACGCTCACCGCCACCTTCCGCGGCCAGCGCGGCGCCGCGAACGTCGAGGTGTCCAAATTCAGCGCGCCGTTCGAGTGGAGTTTCCGCAACGACGTCATCCCGGTGATGACCAAAGTGGGATGCAACCAGGGAGCCTGCCACGGGGCCGCGGCGGGGAAGAACGGGTTCAAGCTTACGCTGCGCGGATATGACCCGGAAACGGATTACTACACGCTTACCCACCAGGCGCTGGCGCGCCGCACCGAGCGGCTCGAGCCTGCCAAGAGCCTGATTCTTTTGAAGCCCACGCTCACCATTGCGCACGGCGGCGGCAAGCGCTTTGCGGTGGGTTCGACGGAATATCAGGTCATTTCCGGCTGGATTGCGGACGGCATGCCAAAACCTCAGGAGTCCGACCCGCGCGTGGCGAGCATCGAGGTACTGCCCGGCGAGGCTTCACTGCGGCCCGAGGCGGAGCAGCAACTCGTGGTCACGGCCGTTTTCACGGATGGCCACCGTGAAGACGTTACACACTGGGCGAAGTACGACAGCGGCGACGAAGGCGTGGCGGCGGTTGACCCGGATGGGCACGTCAAGATGCACGGGTACGGCGAGGCGCCGGTGACCGTCTGGTACCAGAGTCACGTCACCTTCGCGCGCCTGCGCATTCCCTATCCCTACAACATCAGCGCCGACGTTTACAAAAATGCGCCGCGGCATAATTACATTGACGAGTACATTTTGAAACACCTCCAGGTTCTCCACATTCCACCTTCGCCTCCCGCCGGCGATGCCGAGTTCATCCGGCGAGTCTACCTGGATGCGGCAGGCATTCTTCCTGCGCCCGCCGAGGTCGAGCGGTTCCTGAAAGATACCGCGCCCGACAAGCGCAAGCTGTTGATCGAGCAGTTAATGCGGCGGCCGGAGTTCGTTGACTACTGGGCTTACAAGTGGTCTGACCTGTTGCTGGTGTCGAGCAATCATCTCTCCGACGAAGGGATGTGGAGCTACTACAACTGGATTCGCGAGAGTGTGGCTGCCGACAAGCCGTGGAATCAATTCGTCAACGAGATCGTGACGGCTAGCGGGAACGCGCGCGAGAACGGCGCCGCGAATTACTGGGCCATCCACCGCGACCCGCTCGATATCTCGGAGAACATGGCCCAGGCATTCCTCGGCATCACCATCACCTGCGCCCATTGCCACAATCATCCGCTTGCGAAGTGGACGCAGAAAGATTACTACGGCATGGCCAACCTCTTCTCGCGAGTGCGGCTGAAAACCTCTGGCCGCACCATCTCGCGAGTCGGCGTCGGCCCGGTCTTTGAGGACGTGACTGTCTACTCGAATCCCTGGGGGCAGTTTACCGACGACCGTTACACGAAGCCGCTGCCGCCCAAACCGTTGGCCGCAGCAGCGCTGCCTGCGGATTCGCCGCAGGACCCGCGCCTCTATTTCGCCAAGTGGCTGACCTCGCCTGAGAATCCTTTCTTTGCCCGGGCTATTGTGAACCGCGTCTGGCGAAGCCTGATGGGCCGCGGTCTGGTGGAACCGGCGGACGACATGCGGGATACGAATCCGGCCACCAACGCCGAGCTGCTCGACGCGCTGGATAAGGACTTCATTAAGCACAACTATGATATTAACTATCTCGTGGAGACTATTCTCGGGTCCGCTGCGTACCAGGCTTCTTCACGCCCGACGGATCAGAACGCCCAGGACGAGCAGTATTACTCGCACTATTTGATTCGCAGGCTTCCCGCGGAGGTCCTGCTGGATGCCTACTCGCAGGTGACCCAGGAACCGGAAAAGTTCGAAGGCTACCCGTCCGGGACTCGGGCGTTGCAGTTGCCGGACGCCGCCGTCAGGTCATACTTCCTCACCGCCTTCGGCCGGCCGGCGCGCCAGCAGACGCGCGAAAGCGAACGCACGTCGGTTCCCACCGTCACCCAGGCCTTGCACATCATCAACGGCGATACCTTGAACTACAAGCTGCGTGATGCCGGGAATGCGATTGATATGCTTATGAAACTGGGTTTTTCCGATGAAGAAATCGTGAATTATCTTTACCTGGCGTCGCTCAGCCGGTATCCTGCCGACGCGGAGCGAGTCGCGCTGCTGAATGCGCTTCACGAAGCTGAGAGCGCGAAAACACCAGGAATCTCCGACCCCCGGCGAGCAGCACTTTCCGACATGACGTGGGCTTTGTTGACGAGCGAAGAGTTTGTTTTTAACCACTAACCCCACTTATAAGAGAGCCCTCTCCCTTGGGGAGAGGGTGTCGCACGCCGGCGTTTTCATCGGCTGGAGCGCGACCGGTGAGGGGTCGTTTGGCGAGTACAGAACGGGCATGGCGGCCATACGGACTGATGCGAACCTCCGGCAGAAAAACTCGGAGAGCGAAGGGAAGTAACCCCGTACCCGACCCGCGACGGCTGGTGAATGCCCCGTCGCGGGCCACCCTCTCCCCAAGGGAGAGGGCTGCCTCGATTATTTGGGAGACGGCGTCGTGCATAGGGTTTCTTTGTTGCGGCGTCGCCTGGGTTGTGCTGTGGGCAGCGGTTAGGGCTCCGCTCGCCGGCGCTGCCAGCACGCCATCCTTCACCACTGACGTCGCGCCCATTCTTCAGAAGAACTGCCTGGCCTGCCACTCCAGCGCCGCCAAGATGGGCGGGTTTGTGATGGAGAGCTACGACCTGATGATGAAGGGCGGCAAAGACGGGCCCGTGATTGTTCAGGGCAAGAGCGAGCAGAGCCGGCTTATTGAGATGCTCGAGGGGAAGGTCCAGCCTCGCATGCCGTTTGGGACAGACCCGCTTCCGGCAGCGGATATTGCCGCATTGAAGGCCTGGATTGACTCCGGGGCCAAGGGGCCGGCGGCAGGCGAAGCTGCCCGGCCGCTCGCGCCCGTAGCCATTCCCGATATCAAGCCGAAGGCGCCGGCGGTTTCGCCCGTCGTGTCCCTGAGGTTCTCGCCTGACGGACGCATTCTTGCCGTTGGAGGTTATAAGGAAGTCCGGATGATCGACGGCTCCACCGGCAAGCTGATCCGCACGCTTGAGGGTCACGCCGACTACGTCAGATCGATCGTCTTCAGTCCCGACGGCAAACAACTGCTGGCCGGCGGAGGTCCGCCGCAGCAATGGGGTGAAATCAAGGTCTGGGATGTGGCCAGCGGCGCGCTGCTGCGGACGATGCGAGGCCACAAGGACTGCATCTACTCGCTTGCAGTCAGTCCTGACGGAAAGCTGGTCGCTTCCGGGAGCTATGACAAATCCATCGAGATCTGGGACGCCCAAACCGGAAAAGAACTGAAGACCCTGCTGGATCACATTGACGCTGTATTCGCCGTGGCATTCAGCCCTGACGGAAAACTTCTGGCGTCGGGATCGCAGGATCGCACTGTCAAGATCTGGAATGTGGCCTCCGGCGAACGCCTGTACACTTTGGGCGATGCGCTGGACGGAATCACCGGCATTGCTTTTTCGCCATCCGGCGAATACCTGGCCGGCGCGGGCTACGACAACTCCATTCACGTATGGCGGATCAGCGAGAAGGAAGGCAGCCTGGTGCAATCGCTCATCGCGGACGAAGACAGCATCCTCCAAATCGTCTGGTCGCCGGATGGAAAGACGCTGATCACGAGTTCCTCCGACGGCTCTATCCGCTTCCGCGATGCCGCAACACTCGACCCGTTGGGCGTGCTTCCTGGCCAATCCGATTGGGTGGATGCGTTGGCCATCAGCCCGGACGGCAAGTGGCTGGCCGCAGGACGATACGACGGAACGCTGAGTCTCTATGACTCGAGATCATACAAGCCCAGGCTCGGACCGCTGATGGCGGAAGGCAGTCGGCAGATGGGCAGGTAGGCAGCGGGCAGTAGGCACCTCGCCAAAGTACACAAGGCCTTCTCCACTGGCGAGAGGGTGTCGCCCACGGCGGTTCCAGAAGCCGGAGGGCGACGGGTGAGGGGTCTTCCGCCGAACGCGGAACGCCGTTGCGAAAGGGGGCGGGAACCAATGCGAACGTTAAGGAAGAGAGGGTCACGTTTGGGCGGAAGTAACCCCTCACCTGTCCCTCGACGGCTGGAGAGGACGCCGTCTCAGGGCACACTGTCCCCAGGGAGAGGGCTGTGCTTCCAAATTCCGCTCCTTGCGTCATTGGCCGCGTTGCTTCTGGCGCCAGCGCCGTTAGTTTTTGCCGACGAACCCATCATTCCGCCCGCTCTTTCCCGGATCGCGCCCGCGGGAATGGAGCGTGGCACGACCGCAACATTCAAGCTCGAAGGCCGAGGCCTCATTGCGGCGCGCGCCCTGCTTTTTGACACTTCGGGTTTCACGGCGAAGATCGTGAACGTTACGGCGATTCATGAAGAGATCCAGGCGGCGCGCGCGGGCGTCGATTTGGCAGCAGCCGTCCCACTGGGGGTAAAGTCAGAAGCCCAAGTGGAACTCACCGTATCCAAAGATGTCGAGCCGGGTGTGCATTGGTTCCGCATCGCGACGCCCAACGGCACGTCGAACATGCTGCCGTTGGATGTCGGATCGCTGAAAGAAGTCAGCCAGCAGCGAAATTCGTCCGGTCCGCAGCAAGTCGAGCTTCCGGCCACTCTTGTGGGGGCGGTTTCCGCGGTGGGCGAAGTGAATGGCTACAGCTTTGATGGCAGGGCGGGCCAAGAAATGGTTTTTCAGGTGGTGGCATCGCGGTTGGACTCACAACTCGAATCGTTGTTGGTACTGCGCGACTCCTCCGGGCAAGAGATTGCGAGCGCCGGAGAATACCTGCGCGAGCCCGATGCGGTACTGGTTGCGAAGCTTCCGAAGGACGGCAAATACACGATCTCGATTTCCGATCGCGACGAAAAAGGCGGCTGGGATTACTTCTATCGGCTCAATGCCGGTCCCCTGCCCTACGTCACCGGCTGGTTCCCGCTCGGTGTCCCCGCGGGCAAGCCGGCAATGGTGTCGATTGACGGGGTCAATCTAGGCGGGGTGAAGCAAGTCGAAGTGCGGCCATCCGCCCGCGTCGATGCTTGGACGACTCTTCCGCTGACGGTTGCCACGCCCTCCGGACCACTTCTCAATAAACCCCGGATCGGGGTGGGCGACGTGCCGGAGGTTTTCGAGAAGGAACCCAACGACAAGCCATCGCAAGCCGAAGCAGTTTCCTTCCCCGTCACCATTAATGGCCATATTAATAATCCGAATGTCGGGAAGCACGCCGACGACGATTATTTTCGCATTCACGCCGTCAAAGGTCAGCGCCTTGTGATCGAAGTGGCAGCCGCCCGGCTGGGCTCCCCTCTCGATTCCGTCGTGGAAGTGCTGGACTCGCGCGGGAACGCTGTGCCGCGCGCGACGGTCCGTTGCCTTTACCAGACACAAACCACCTTGTCGGACCGGGACTCGAGAAGCGAAG
>Ga0335078_10005427_pt1 | contig 18856 bp, 16 predicted proteins | sample Lox_Sample_32_FD_206711 | JGI IMG/M metagenome (GOLD analysis project Ga0335078, IMG submission 206711) | Soil microbial communities from Loxahatchee National Wildlife Refuge, Florida, United States - Lox_Sample_3.2 | ecosystem: Environmental > Terrestrial > Soil > Wetlands | place: USA... | reverse complement strand
TCTCGGCTCCTCCGGGGGTCCGGGTCAACCCCGGCGGACGCCTCCAGGCCTGTGCATTCCGGCCGCCCAATAGGCATGCTCGACGAGCCGTAGCGTCTGCAGGTTGTCGTCGGGATCGGTCTCGAAGGGAGCGCCGCTCTCGAGGCAATCGACGAAATGCGCGATGACGCCGTCGAAGCTTGCCTGGTACCCGACGTCGCCGTCGTAGCGCTCGCTCCTCGGCTTGGGTCCGAGGAGGCGAAGCTCGAAATCCCCGAAGACCGCACTCGCCTTGCGCCCCACGATCTCCAGTCGATCGCCGGCACGGGGTGCGAATCCCGGCGCTGCCATAGTTCCCGTGACCGTCACCGGCACGCCCTCGGCCGTCTCCATGAATATGTCCGCGAGTGTCTCGCCCGCGACATCCGGCAGAGTATGCGCCGCGCGCGCGCTCACCACCCTGAGCTCTCCGCAGAGATAGCGCATGGTGTCGAGATGGTGGATCAGCACCTCCGCGATCATGAGCCGCGCCTCGTGCTGCATGAAGGGCTGGCGGATGAACGCCGCGCGGCGCCCTTCAGCATCGGGCAGGAATCCCGATCCGATCTGCGCCATCCGCCCCAGGAGAATCTCGCCGAGCTCGCCCGCGGCGATCCAGCGCTTGAGCTCGCGATACCAGGGACGAAAGCGCCAGTTCTCGTGCACCATGAGGCGGATCCGGTCGCCGACATCGCGCACCAGGGCCTCGGACTCCGCAAGCGTCGGCGTCATCGGCTTCTGGCAGAGCACGTCGATACCGCGCTCGGCCGCCCCTCGCACCCAGTCCGCATGCGTCTCGCGCGGCGAGGCCACATCGAGCGCATCGATCTTTTCGCTCGCGAGCATTGCGGCGGGATCGGTATAGACCTTGGCGATGCCGAATTCGGCCGCGCGCCGTGCCGCGTTCTCGCGGCTGGGATCGCACACCGCGACGAGACGGACGCGCTCGCCGAGCTTCCGCCAACCGATCATGTGGAAATGGCTGATCATGCCGGCGCCGGCGAAAGCGATGTTGAACGGCGGTCTCCTAGCGGCGTGCATTGCCATGAGCGATCTCCTTGCCGAAGCCGAAGAGGCGAGCGGGATTGCGCGCGAGCACCTGTGCCCGCTCCTCCTCGCTCGCGAGCCAGCGGTCGAGCGCGCGGAGCGCGGCATCGTACGTGAACCCGCCGGGCACGTTGACGAACGGCCAATCCGAGCCCCAGATGCAATTCTCGATCCCGAAGGCGGCGATCACAGCCTCCGCAAAGGGCCTGAGCTCGGCAAAGCCGGTCTCCGCACTCGCGACGCGGAAGGGGGCGGAGAGCTTGACCGCGGCCCTGCCCTCGCGCCCCAGCCCCAGGACGGCCTGAAAACCCGGCTGATTGAGGCCGAGCCCGGGCGCATTCACGCCGAAATGATCGACCAGCACACGTACGCCGCTGCGACGGAGGATGGGCACGGCCTCGGCCCATTGCATGTCGTTCGCGAAGACTTGCGCGTACCATCCGAGTGCCTTGATCCGCGCGAGGTGCCGCTCGGCGCCCTCCCCGCGGAGCGCATCGCCCCTGTAGCTCGCGAGATTGAACCGCACGCCGACGACGCCGCGTGCGGCGAGATCCTCGAGCGTGCGCTCGCTGCTCTCGGGATCGACCACGGCAATCGCCTTGAACTTCTGCGGATGGTGCGCGATCGCGTCGAGGATCGCGCCGTTGTCGTATCCATAACCACTGAGCTGCACCAGCAGCGCATGGCGCACGCCGTGGGCGTCGAGCACGGCGGAGAACATCTCGCGCGTCCCCGCCTCCTCCGCCTTGGGCTTGTAGCCGGGACCATCGACGAATGGAAAGCGCGTGGGATCGATGATGTGGGCGTGGGTATCGACGATCGCGAGATCGGTCATGGCTTCTGCCGCAAGCTAGCACTCGCCGCTGCGCCCGCGAGGATCACGCGCGTTGTCGCGGGATCGAATAGCTGAATCGCCGAGCGGTCGAGCGAGACCGAGGTTCGCGCACCCGGCTGCAGCGCGGTGTCGCGGCCGATGCGTGCCGTTACCTCCTCGCTCGTGCCATCGATCGCGAGCAAGATCAGCGTTTCCGCCCCGAGCGGCTCGACGGCCAGCACGCGCGCCGGGACCGTCGCAGCGTTCGGGGAAGGCGCCACCTCATAGATGTCTTCCGGGCGAATTCCGAGCAGCACCTCCTGCGGGAGGGTCGCGGGGATTTGTCCAGGCGCAATCTGATCGAGCGCGACGGTGGCGGCGCCGAGGCGCAATAGGATGCGCCCGCCTTCGAGCGCCGCCCCCACTTTCAGCAGATTCATCGGGGGATTACCGAGGAAGCGCGCGACGAAGGTATCGACGGGGCGACGATAGACCTCGAGCGGTGGGCCGATCTGCACGACCTCGCCCTTGTTCATGATGCAGATGCGGTGCCCCATGGTCATCGCCTCGACCTGGTCGTGGGTCACGTAGATCGTAGTGATACCGATCTCCTGCTGCTGTCGGATGAGCTCGTTGCGGGTCGAGACGCGGAGCGCCGCGTCGAGATTGGAGAGGGGCTCGTCGAAGAGGAAGACTTTGGGCTCGCGCACGATCGCGCGTCCCAAGGCCACGCGCTGGCGTTGCCCGCCGGAAAGCGCATGCGGCTTCCGCGCCAGGAAATCCGCGAGGCCGAGCTTCGCGGCGACGCCGCGCACGCGACGGTCGATCTCCTCCCGTGGCACCGATCTCCGGCGGAGGCCGAAAGCGAGGTTGTTGTAGACGTCCATGTGCGGATAGAGCGCGTAGGATTGGAACACCATCGCGATGTCGCGGTCGCGCGCGGGAACCTGATTCATCACGCGCCCGTCGATCGCGACCGAGCCCGAAGTGATGGGCTCGAGCCCCGCGATCATTCGCAGCACCGAGGACTTGCCGCAGCCGGAGGGGCCGAGCAGGACCATGAACTCGCGGTCGGCGACCTCGAAGCCGACATTCTTCACCGCGAGCTCGCTGCTTCCGTCGTAGCGCTTCGAGAGCGCCTCGATCCGAACCCGCGCCATCTAGCGGACCGCCCCCGCGGTCATGCCGCGGATCATGGTCTCCGAGAAGAAGGCGTAGAGCAGGATCACCGGCGCTATCGCGATCATGAGGCCGGTCGCAAGCATACCCACGTCGAGCTGGTGGCTTCCCATGAAATGCATGATGCCCAGCGGCAGCGTGCGCTTGCTGTCCTCCGTGAGGAGGCAGACGGCGTAGAGGAACTCGTTCCAGAGGATGATGAAATTGAGCGTCACCGTCGTGAAGATCGCGGGCAACCCGATCGGCAGCGTGATGCGCCAGAAGATCTCGAAATCGGTATAGCCGTCGACGCGGGCGGCGTCGAAAAGATCCTGCGGGATCTGCGCGAAGAACCCCTCGAGGATGTAGACGGTCATTGCGATGTGAGCCGAGACGTAGACGAGGATCAAACCCGTCAGCGTGTTGTAGAGATTGTATTCCAGCAGAATCTGGAAGAGCGAGAGCACGAGAAGCTGCGGCGGCAGGATAAGGCCCGAGAGGATGATGAAGCGGACCGTCCGGCTGCCGCGAAAGCGGTACCGCGCGAGGCAGTGCGCGACCATCGCGCCGATTATCGTGAGGATCGCGACCGCACTCACGACGACGATGACGCTATTCCAGAAATAAGTGCCGTAGTTCGATTTGGTCCAGGCGTCGACGAATTTCTCCCAATGGATCTTGCCGGGTAACGCGTAGGGGCTCGCGAAGATCTCCGGCGTCGTCCTAAGCGACATGACCGTGACCCAGAGGAAGGGGCCGCCGGTCAGCACGGTGTAGACCACCACGAAGAGCAGCAGCGGACTCCGCCGGAGATAGGAGATCCAGTTGGCGGCGGTCGTGTCCATGTCTCTAGAACTCCAGCTTCTCGCGTTGCCGGAAGAGGCGCGTGATCACCGTCACGAAGCCCATGATGATGAGGAACCAGAGCACGGCGATCGCGGAGGGATATCCCAAATCGAAAGTGTTCCAGTCGAAGGCGCGCTTGTAGACATAGGTCGAGACCGTCTCAGTCGACCAGAGCGGTCCGCCGGCGGTCATGATCCAGACGAGATCGAAGATCATCATCTTGCCGATGAAGGAGAGGATCAGGAGATTGACGATCGTCGGCCGCAGCATCGGGATGACGATGTAGATGAGCTTCGCGAACCAGCCGCAATTGTCGAGCTCGGCCGCACCCAGCACTTCCGTCGGCAGCGCGTAGAGAGCGGCGAGGAAGATGATCATGTTGAAGCCGAGCCACTTCCAGATATGCGTCACCATCACCGAGCCGAGCGCGGTCGAGGGATCGCCGAGCCAGGATTGCTCATAGGCCCCGAGCCCGATCGCGCGCAGGATGACGTTCGCGAGCCCCCAATCATAGTCGTAGATCCAGACCCAGATGACGCCGACGACCACATAGGACATCAGCACCGGTGTGAACCAGAGGAGCCGCAGCACGCGCGCAAAGGGCGCGCCCGCGAAAAGGCAGAGCGCCAGCAGCAGCCCGCCGAAGACATCGACGATCGTCGCGATCACCGTGAAGATCGCGGTGTTGCCGACGGCCTTCCAGATCACGGAATCGTCGGTCAGCAGCTCCGCGAAATTGGCGAAGCCCACGAATTTCTGGACGTTCTGCGGCCCGATCGTGTGCAGGCTGTTGTAGAAGGTCCGCAGCACCGGATAGACGATGAAGCCGAAATAGAGCAGGAGCGCCGGGACGAGGAAAAGCGCGAGCGTGCCCAGGGAGGCACGCCGCGCATCTACCTGCCGCAGCGATCGAGAGGCTCGCTCGGCCTTTTCTTCCGACAGCGTCCTGCCCCTCAGCCCTTGAAGCAGGCGGCGTTCATCTGCTTCAGCGTGTCATCGACCGAGAGCAATCCGCCGGGGAATGCCGCGTTCATGACCTGGCCGAAGGTGTCCTTGCACTTGCCCGTCACCATGTCGAGCGGCCCGCCGACGAAATAGTCCTCGCCCTTCTGCCGCGCCATCAGCTCCGTGAAATAGGCGGCATGGGGTCCGGTGAAGTTGTCGACTTTCGCCTTGACCGCCGTCTGCAGGTAGATGGTCTCGATCCACTTCTGACCCATCTCCGGCGTCGACATGGCGTTCAGGTACTCGGCCGCGAGTTTTTTGTTCTTGCTCGCTGCATTGATGCCGAAGCTCGCGCCGATCGCGGAGGTCTTGCATTGGTTGCAAGCGCCGCCGTCCATCGCCGGGAACTGCATGATGCCCAGTGGGAAGTCCGCGGGCTGCCCGCCCTTGTCGACGGGAACGAAAGCGCGACCCGTGTACCAGCTACCCATCGGCAGCATCACCGCAAGCGGCTTACTGTAGAAGTAGTAGTGCGATTCCCCGAGCTTCAAAGTCATGAAGTTCTTGGGATAAGCGCCGGCGTCCACGAGCTCCTTCGTCCATTTGAAGACCTCGACGACCCGCGGGTCCGTGAAGGAGAGCTTGCCCGTGAAGAGCTTCTCGTAATCGGCCTTGCCGAGCTTGCGCAGCAGGGCCTCGCCGACGATATAGGCTCCGGGATATGGGCGGTCGCCCACACCTTGCGCGATGGGCGTGATGCCCGCGGCCTTCGCCTTCTTGATGATCTCCAGGAACTGCGACTGCGTGAACTGCGCGTTGGCGGGCAGCTCGAAGCCCAACTGCTTCAGCAGGGCCTTGTTGTAATAGAGCTCGTTCGTATAGGCCTCCTGCGGAAGCCCGTAGGTCTTGCCGTTGTGCACCCAGACCTGACGCGCCCAATCCTGGATATTGCTCCAGTCCACGAGATCGTCGAGCGGCGCGAGATAGCCGGCATCGACGTACTCGGTCCAATCGGGCTCGACGTAGAAGACGTCGGGGCCCTGGCCCGCCGGCAGCGCGGTCTTAAGGGCTGCGAGGAGCGGATTCTTCTCGTACCACGTGATCTTCACTTTGACGCCGGGGTGCGCCTTCTCGAGATTGCGCGCGGCAAGCTCGCGGAAGGCAACCTTCGCGTCCTCGTCAGCCTCGTGGCTCCACACCGTGAGCGTCACGTCTTCGGCATGCGCGCGGGGCGCGCCGAGCCATAAGCTTGCACCGAATGCAAGCACAAGAGCCGCGATAAATCGCGGCGCCATCTTCTCCGTCATTGTAGCTCCCTCCCTTTGCACGACCACCTTTGGGCAGTCGATGTGGCGGCGTGTCGAACGCGACGTTCTTCACCGGACTGGAAGCGCTGGAATGATAGTCCTCACCCCCGCGCCGAGCAACCTGGGTTGTCAATTTGCGGGCTCTCGCCGATAGTCCAGCGATGCACATCAACCCCGAGCACGCGAGGCCCAATCTCTTCGAGATCGACCTCGGCGCCATTGCCGCGCTCGCGCGGAACGTCCGGAAGCTGGTGGGACCCGAGGCGAAGATATTCGCCGCCCTCAAATGCAACGCCTACGGGTTCGGCCTGGTGCCCGTCGCGCGCACCGTCACGCAAGCGGGGATCGACGCCATTTCCGTCGTCGACCGCGCAGACGCGATCGCGCTCCGGGAGGCCGGCATCACGGCGCCGATCCTCGTCTATCCCGGCGCGCTCGCGGACACGGCGGCGGTTTCCGCCGTCCAGGCGTACGAGCTCATCCCGACCATCGTCGATCTCGCCTCGGCCGAGATCTATTCGAAACTGGCGACGCGGACGCTAGAGATCGCCGTCAAGGTCGATACTGGCCAGGAGCGATTGGGCTTTCCCGCCGAAGAGGCCGCGGACGCGATTGCCGCGATCTCGCGCATGCCGCGCCTGCGCGTGCGCATCGTCAACTCGCATCCGAACGTGCCGACGCCACCTTCGCTCGAATACCTCAACTGGCAATTCCAACGCTTCGAGGCGATGTGCCGCAAGCTCGAGGCGCAGGGGATCGAGATTCCGATCCGGATGGTCGCGAGCTCGAAGATCCTCTCCGTGCTGGGCCGCCTCGCTTTCAATGCCGTCGACCCCGGCCAGATGTTCTTCGGACCCTTCCGCGAGGAAGGCGACGTCCCCTGGCCGACGACGCGCCGGCCGCTGCGGACGATTTCGAGCCGCCTCATTCACATGCGCAGCCTCGCCAGGACGGAGTTTACGAAGGAGGCGCCGTTTCCGGTGCGTCCCGGCACAAGAATGGGTGTGATCCCCATCGGCTCGGCCGATGGCGGCGCGCGCCTCCATGCGGGCGAGGTGCTCGTGCGCGGGCGGCGCGCGAGATTCCTGAGTGGCGCCTCGCTGGAGCACATGCGCGTCGACCTCACGGAGATTCCCGAGGCAGAGCTCGGTGACGAAGTCGTTTTCGTGGGCGAGCAAGGCGGCGACGCCATCACAGCCGAGGCCGTCGTCGAGCACCAGAAGCTTCAGCGCGTCACCGACATCGCGATGTCCGTGGGCCCGCGGATTCCTCGCCGCTACCTCGACGCGGAGTGAAGGGCACGAATGGCGTCGCGGAGCCTTTCATATTCCGCGGGCTCGTTATAGGCCTGCGCGGCGATACGCACCCAGAGACGCCCGCTCATCGCATTGATCGCGGCCTCGATCTTGTGCGTGTCGCTGAGATAGGTGCGGATCTCGATCGCGCGCTCCTGCGTCGCGGGTCCCGCGAGCGGCAGCGCCACTACCGTCATGGCGGCAAATAGCTCCTGCGGTGCGGCAAGCGGCGTTCCCCAGGACTGCGCGAGCATCCGGCCCATCTCGTGCGCGAGGTCGCGGTTTCGTGCCATCAATCGCCCGCCGCCGAGCCGCTCGTGGAACTCGATCCCCGTGGGGGCCGCGAGCCAGGCGGAAGGATCGCGCGTACCGGTCCAATCGAACTCCGCGTGGAAGCCCTGGCCGAGCCCGTGCGAGATCGTCTGCGGATGCAGCTCGGCCTGCAGCTCGCGTCTCGCCCAGAGGATAGCCGTACCTCTCGGTGCGAAGTACCACTTGTGGAGATTGGCGGCGTAGTAGTCGGCGCCGAGGGCACGGAGATCGAGCGGCATCTGCCCGGGGACGTGTGCCCCGTCGATCAGCACCCGCGCGCCCGCCCGGCGCGCGAGCGGGATCAACCGCTCCAGCGGCAAGGCAATCGCGGAGTGGGAGGCGACGTGGTCGAAGATCACGAGCCGCGTTTTCGCGGAGAGCCGCGAGGCGACGGCGGCAAGGATCGCCTCGGCATCCGCGATCGGCAGCGGCACCGGCACCTCGACCGGCGTCGCTCCGCTGAGCTCCGCAATGTAGCGGACCGTGTTGCGGACGGCGTTGTATCCGAGGCCGGTTGTCAGGATTTCATCGCCCGGGGCAAAGCGGAGCGAGCGCAGCACCGCGTTGACCGCGGTGGTGGCGTTGTCGCTGAAGACGATGTCGGCTCCCTCGGCCCCGAGCCGCGCGCCTACGCGTTCCGCGGCCGCGCGCAAGGCCGGGCGCAGGTCGCGCGCCATGAAGCGTGTGGGATTCTCCTCGACGCGCCGCCGCCAGGCATCCGCCGCCGCGAGCACGGCCAGCGGTGCGAGGCCGAAGCCGCCATGATTGAGATAGGCGAGGCCAGGCGTCATTGCCCATTCGCCGCGGAGCGCCGCGCCCCAGGCGCCGCCGGTGCTGTCAGGACTCATCGCTCGGGCTCCACTACGACGGCGGCGGCCGGCGACGGCGCGAAAGTCGCCCCCGTGTTGAGGTCGATCGCGAACTCCCGCGAGACACCCGAGGGCATCGCAAAGGGGCTGGGATAGACGGAGTTCTCCACGGTCTCGATTGGCAGCGCCGCGCGAAGCGCCGCGAGGATCTCGGGGTCGAGCCGCGCATCGCAGCCGACGGTCGCCTCGCTCGCATCGATGCGCGGCGTCATGAAAGCCTCCTGGAGCGGCATGCGGAAATCCACGAGGAAGGAGATGATCTGCGCGACTGCGGGGATGATGCGGCGCCCTCCGCAGGCGCCGAGCGCAGCCCAGGGCCTGCCGTCGCGCGTCAGCACCGCCGGGCACATGTTCGCGAGCGGCTTCTTGGCGGGCGCAATCGAGTTGGCCCGCCCCGGCGTCGGATCGAACCAGAGCATGCCGTTGTTCATGGGAATGCCGGTCGTAGGCAACACCACCTTGGAGCCGAAGCGCGAGAGCAGCGTGTTGGTGAGCGCCACCATATTCCCGGCGCTATCGACCGCGGAGAGGTGCGTAGTGTTGGTGAGGCCGGGCATGGCGTGGCCGAGTGTGCGGAGACGATCCGCGAAGGCCTCGCGCAAGGTCTCGGCAAAGGCGATGTAGTCGGCGGCGCCGGGAAAGGCGATGGGCTTGTCGGGAATGCGCTTGGCGAGCGCCGCAAGTGCTCGCAGCAGGGTCGTGCCGCCCGTCAGCAGCGGCGCTGCGTTGACGGTGACGCCGCGATAGTCGAGACGCTGCGGCTCGACCACCGACGCGCGGTAGGCCGCGAGATCGCGCGCGGAGATGGCGCTCCCGCCCGCTCGGAGGTCGGTTGCGATATCGCGGGCGATCTCTCCTTCGTAGAAATCGCGCGGACCTGCCTTCTGCAAGCGACGATAGGTGCGGGCGAGGGCGGGTAGAGGTAGGTAGCGGACGCGCTCCGAGACCGGCGGCACCGGCGGCAGCTCGTTCGGCAGATAGACCGCGCGCGAGCCCGGGAAATCCCGCAAATCGGCGGCGGCGAGCGAGATATTGAGGGTCGTGTACCAATCGACTGGAAGGCCTTGCTCGGCAAGACGAGCCGCGGGCTCGATCGCCTCGGCGAAGGATTTCGTGCCGAAGCGCTCGAGCGCTAGCGCGAGGCCCGCGACCGATCCCGGCACGCAGATCGACTCAAAGCCTCGGAGGTTGCGGTTTCCCTCGACGAGCGGCCAGCCGAAAAGCTCCGTGCTGGTGCCGCCCGTGAGCGGATATCGCTCGGGATCGGTCTCGGCGGCGGAGATCAGGGTGAAGTCGACGACCTTGACCTCGCCGGTCGCGGCCTTGCCGAAGATGAGGAGGCCGGAGCCGCCGATGCCACTCATCCAGGGCTCGACGACGCCGAGCGCGAGCGCGGTCGCCACCGCCGCATCGACGGCATTGCCGCCGGCCGCGAGCATCTCCGCCCCCGCCTGCGCCGCACGCCAATGCTGCGCCACGACGAGCCCCCGCTTGGAGCATTCCGCGGGCTTGGAGAGTCTCCACCGTTCGTTCGGGATGAAGGTGTCTGTCATGGCCGAGTTTCTAGCATGTGCAGATTGGGGATGGGGTTCAATCCTCCACCCGCGCTCGCCGCATCTGCTTCACCTTCGCGCGGCGGCCTTTGCTTTCGAGGCGGCGGCGGCGGGAGGCGAAGGTGGGCTTGGTGGGTTTACGCGGCACAGGGGGAATCGCTGCGCGGCGGATAAGGTCGACGAGCCGGGCGAGCGCGTCGCGGCGGTTCGCTTCCTGCGTGCGATGCCGCTGCGCCGTAATGACGAGGATGCCATCGCGCGTCAGTCGGCGGCCCGCGAGGCGCAATAAGCGCTCGCGCACCGGCTCCGGAATCGAGGGCGAGTGCCCGGCGTCGAAGCGGAGCTGCACCGCGGTCTCGACCTTGTTGACGTTCTGCCCGCCAGGACCCGAGGCGCGCAAGAACCGCTCCTCGATCTCGCGCTCGTCGAGCGTAATCATATTCGTGACGCGGATCATGGCCCCGACTATACAACGGCGGCAGGAGCCATGCGCGTCGACGAATTCGATTTCGACCTGCCGAAGGAGCTGATCGCGGACCGCCCGGCGGAGCCGCGGGAATCGGCGCGGCTTCTCGTCGTCGGCACACGACTCGAGGACCGCCGCGTCGCCGATCTGCCGCAGCTCCTGCGTGCGGGCGATCTCCTGGTCTTCAACGACACCCGCGTCATCCCGGCGCGGCTCCAGGGACGGCGCGGCGCGGCCCAAGTCGAGGTGACGCTTCACAGGGATCTGGGCCAGGGCGTGTGGCTCGCCTTCGCCCGCGGAGCGAAGCGGCTCAAGACCGGCGACCGCCTCATCTTCGCAGAGGAATTCACGGCCGAGATCACGGGAAAGACGCCTGCGGGCGAAGTGGCGCTGCGCTTCGCGCTCGAGGGGCCCGAATTCCGCGCGGCGCTCGAGCGCCACGGCGCCATGCCGCTTCCGCCCTACATCAAGCGCCCGCGCGGCGGCGATCCCCGCGACCGCCGTGACTACCAGACGATCTTCGCGAAGAAGGAAGGCGCGGTCGCCGCGCCGACCGCGGGGCTGCATTTCACGGAGCGGCTCGTTGCCGACCTCACCGCCGGCGGGATCGAGCATCTCACGGTGACGCTGCACGTCGGTGCGGGTACCTTCCTCCCGGTAAAGGCGGAGGACACCAGCGAGCACACGATGCACGGCGAGACCGGCTTTCTCGACGCCGCCACGGCCCAGCGCCTCGATGCGCGGCGAAGGGCTGGCGGCCGCATCGTCGCCGTCGGCACGACGAGCCTCCGCCTCCTCGAGACCGCGGTCGATGCCAAAGGCCGCTTCCATCCCTTCGCCGGCGAGACCAAGCTCTTCATCACGCCGGGTTACCGCTTCCGCGCGATCGATGTGCTCGTGACCAACTTCCATCTGCCGCGCTCTACGCTCTTCATGCTGGTCTCGGCCTTCGCCGGTCTCGAGCGTATGCGGAACGCCTACGCGCATGCGATCGAGAGGCATTACCGCTTCTTTTCCTACGGCGATGCCTCGCTGCTGCTGCCGGAGGATGCGGCGTGACGGCGGAATTCACGCTTCTCGCAACCGACGGCGCGGCGCGGCGCGGGCGGCTCTCGACCGCGCATGGGACCGTGGAGACGCCTGCTTTCATGCCCGTCGGCACGGCTGCGACCGTTAAGGCGATGCGGCCCGCCGACGTGGCCGCGACCGGCGCGCAAATCATCCTCGCCAACACCTATCATCTGATGCTGCGGCCCGGCGCCGAGCGCGTGGCGCGGCTTGGCGGCCTCCACCCCTTCATGGCGTGGCCAGGCCCCATCCTCACGGATTCCGGCGGCTTTCAGGTGATGTCGCTCGCGAAGCTGCGCGAGATCGATGCGAAGGGTGTCACTTTTCGCTCGCATCTCGACGGCACCCAATACGAGCTCACGCCGGAGCGTTCTGTCGAGATCCAGCATCTCCTAGATGCGGACATCACGATGGTGCTCGACGAGTGCACGCCCTTCCCCGCAACGAACGAGGAGGCCCAACGCTCGATGGAACTTTCGCTCGGTTGGGCCGAGCGCTCGAAGCGCGCCTTTGCGCCGAGGCCGGGCTACGGGCTCTTCGGCATCGTGCAGGGCAGCATCTATCCGGAGCTCCGGCGCCGCTCGGCCGAGGCGCTCGCGGCGATCGGCTTCGACGGCTATGCCATTGGCGGACTCGCCGTGGGCGAGGGCCAAGCGGAGATGTTCCACGTCATCGAGGAGACCGTGCCGGCGCTGCCGCAGGACCGCGCGCACTATCTCATGGGAGTCGGCAAGCCAGCGGACCTCCTCGGTGCGATCGGCCGCGGCGTCGACCTCTTCGATTGCGTGCTGCCGACGCGCTCGGGCCGCACCGCGCAGGCCTTCACCCGCGGCGGCACCGTCAATCTCCGCAATGCCCGCCACCTCGACGATCCCCGTCCGCTCGACTTCGACTGCGGCTGCACCGCCTGCACGCGCTTCTCGCGCGCCTACCTCCATCATCTCTCTAAGGCGGGCGAGATCCTTGGGCCCATGCTCCTCACGGAGCACAATCTCCGCTTCTACGGCAACCTCATGGCGGGGGCGCGCGCGGCGATCGCGGAAGGCCGCTTCGCGGCCTATGCGGCGGAAGCGGCCGAGCGGGAAGCGCGCGGCGACATCGCCGCCCTCTAAGCGCCGCCGCCTGGGATGGGCTAGGATGGCCGGATGCCGAAACGCAAGACCCCCGCTCTGACCCAGCTCGGCCACCCCGTGCGCATTCCCACCTCGCCGCAGGAGGCGGCGCTGGAAAAGGTCGCGAACCCGCATCGCGACGTCGCCTATCTCGTGCGCTTCGCCGCGCCGGAGTTCACCACGCTCTGCCCGATCACGGGACAGCCGGACTTCGCGCATCTCGTGATCGACTACGTGCCGCGGCGCTGGCTCGTGGAGAGCAAGTCGCTGAAGCTCTATCTCAACTCCTTCAGGAACAGCAGCGGCTTCCACGAGGATTGCACCCTCGCGATCGCCAAGCGCCTCCTCACGGAACTCGCGCCGCGATGGTTGCGGATCGGCGGCTACTGGTATCCCCGCGGCGGCATGCCGATCGACATCTTCTATCAGACCGCCGCGCCGCCCGCGGGCATGTGGATCCCCGATACCGGCGTTGCGCCCTATCGCGGACGAGGCTGAGGATCAGTTCGTCGACGTGCTGTTCGCGGCAGCCTCCAGCTCGTGCTGCATGCGAAGCCACAACAGGAAGACCTGAACCGCCTTATCGAGGCCAATCGGTAAATCCAGCAGCACCGTGCTGCTGAAGACCGCTTTCTTGGCGACGGTCCCGAGTTGCGTGTCGCCTTCCGGCGGATAAAGCGCCCAAGCCGTGTTGAACAAGGCGATCCGCCTGTAGCGGTACTCGCGCCCACCATGGCTGAGCGCAATGCCCTTGCGGGCGGGGAGCGCGGTCGCCACGGCAGCGCCCGATGCGTCCTTCAACAGGAAGGGATTCGGCAGCGCCTTCTGAGGCGCCTTGCCATGTGCGAGTGCTACCAGCGCGCGCCAGACCGCGTTCTCCTCCGGGCGCGAGCGCTCGACCTCGTAGCGACGGCCGTCGAGCGCGACATAGCCAATGTAATCTCGCCGGCTCAGCCCCATCTCGCCGACGGCGATCTCGCCGTCGAATATGTCCAGCGTGAGCGGCGAGCGCAACGTGCTGGTGCGGTTCTTCTTCGACGCCGGTCTCGCGATCAGCATGATCCCCCCTCGAACTCCGATATAATAAGCTGCCATTCTCGCGATGTCCGGAGCAAGCATGGGCGCCAGCGCAGCGCCGTCTTTGGCCGTCAAATCCGCGATCCGTGAGCACGCGCTCGCGCTCGGCTTCGACGCCGTGGGCTTTGCTGCGGCCGAGATCGCGCCGCAGGCGCGCGCGGATCTTCGGGCATACCTTGCGAAGGGTCTGCACGGCGACATGGGCTGGCTTGCCGCGCGCTCTCCGGAGCGCGGCGATCCGAGGACACTGTGGCCGGAAGCGCGGAGCGTCGTCGTCCTCGGCATGAATTATGGGCCCGAGGAGGACCCGATGGCGCTCCTCGAGGAACGCGAGCGTGGGACGATCTCGGTCTACGCGCGCGGGCGCGACTACCACGACATCGTCAAGTCGCGTCTCAAGACGCTCGCGCGCTTCATTGCGGGGAAGTTCGGCACCGAGCTCAAGCTCTTCGTCGATACCGCGCCCGTGATGGAGAAGCCGCTCGCGGAGCGGGGCGGCATCGGTTGGCAGGGCAAGCACACCAACCTCGTCTCGCGCGAGCTAGGCTCGTGGCTTTTCCTCGGCGAAATCTATCTCCCCCTCGACCTCGAGCCGGATGCCCCTGAGACCGATCACTGCGGCCAATGCGAGCGCTGCCTGACGGCGTGCCCCACCGGCGCTTTCCCCGCACCCTATCGGCTCGACGCGCGGCGCTGCATCTCCTACCTAACGATCGAGCACAAGGGACCGATCGCGCCCGAGCTTCGCCCGCTCATGGGCAACCGTATATACGGCTGCGACGACTGTCTCGCGGTCTGCCCCTGGAACAAATTCGCGCGCGCGACGCGGGAGCCGGGGCTCCGCGCGCGCGAGGCACTGAAAGCGCCGGAACTCGCGCGGCTCGCCGAGCTCGACGATGCCGCCTTCCGCGCGCTCTTCTCCGGCTCGCCGATCAAGCGCATCGGGCGCAACCGTTTCCTCCGCAACGTCCTCATCGCGATCGGCAACAGCGGCGAGCCGGAATTGCTCCCGGCGGTGCACTCCCGTCTCGACGACACCTCGCCGCTCGTGCGGGGCGCGGCGGCCTGGGCCTTTCTCCGCCTCGCTTCTGGGGCCGAGATCGACGCCACCCGCAGGCGGCGCCTCGCCACCGAGCCCGACGCCTCCGTGCGCGCGGAGTGGCGAGCGCCAGGACCGCACTCCTAGCCGCGTCATAGCCGGGCTTGCAGCGCGCTTCGCTTGTCGGTAAGACAGCTCTGTAGAATTCGGAGATTTCACATGTCGGAACAGCAAATAGATTGGCGTACCCACGGCGTGCGGATCGTCAAGGGGAGTGAGCTCGATATCAACACGCCCCAGACCCCCGGGATGAACCGGGCCGCGGCGATCACCTACGCGAATGCCGGCGCGCAAAAGCTCTGGGCGGGCACCGTCACCATCCATCCCAACGCCAAGACGGGCGCGCATCATCATGGCGAGGTCGAGAGCGTGATCTACGTCGTCAAAGGGAAGGCCCGCATGCGCTGGGGCGAGAAACTCGAGTTCGTGGCGGAAGCGGGACCCGGCGACTTTATCTACGTCCCGCCCTACGTCCCGCATCAGGAGATCAACGCCAACCCGAGCGAGCCGCTCGAATGCGTGCTGGTGCGCAGCGGCCAGACGCCCGTGGTGGTGAACCTCGACATCGAGCCGACGGAGAAGCCGGAGGAAGTGCGCTGGATCGATTCGATCCACCGGCACTGAGCTCTGCAAGAAAAGAGGCCCGGGTTTTGCCCGGGCCTCAGTCTCGCGATAGCGCTGGAGCTATGGCTGATCCGGAACCAGCGGCGGCGCGCCGCCGACCTCTTCCCAGATCTTCACCTCATGCGTGGGCTCCCTGATGCCAGCGAGGCTCACGATGACGCCGAGCGCGGCGATACCCATCGGATAGAAGAGACCGCCCAGAGCGATGCCCGTGAACTGCGCGATCGAGGCGCCGGCCAGCGGCACCAAGCCGCCGAACACGCCGTTGCCGACGTGATAGGGCAGCGACATCGAGGTGTAGCGGATCTTCGCGGGGAAGAGCTCCACCAGGAACGCAGCGATCGGTCCATAGACCATGGTGACGAGAATCACCATGTAGAAGACCAGGATCGTCAGCATGACCGGGTTGTCTTTGTATGTGCCCAGCCAAGTGAAGACCGGCCAGTAGGAGATCACGGCCAAGGCGAAGCCGAGCGTCATGATGTTGCGGCGCCCGATCCGGTCGGAGAGGGAGCCGAATACGATGAAGAACGGCGCGCCCGCGGTCAGCGCGATCATCATGATGATGTAGACGGTGACGTAGTTAATCTTCAGCACCGCCGTCATGTAGAAGAGCGCGTAGAACTGGCCCGTGTACCAGACCACGCCTTCCGGCGCCGTTGCGCCGAAAAGCGCGAGCAGGATGAGGCCCCAATTCTTGCCGCTGCCGAAGCTGTCCTTAGCCGGATTGCTCGATGCCTTGCCCTGTTGCTTCAGCGCCGCATAGAGCGGCGATTCCTCGAGCTTCATCCGGATGTAGATCGAGAGTATCACGAGGATGGCCGAGATAAGGAATGGCACGCGCCAGCCCCAATCGCCGAAGACCTCGTCACCAAAGGCCAACCGGCAGACGAGGATCACGAGCAGCGCAAGCACGATGCCCATGGTGGCGGTGGTCTGGATCCACGACGTCCAGAAACCGCGCCGTCCGTCGGGTGCATGTTCCGCGATATAGGTAGCGGCGCCGCCATATTCGCCGCCAAGAGCGAGGCCCTGGACCACGCGCATGGCCACGAGGAGGACCGGCGCCAGGGTCCCAATGACGTTATAGCCGGGCAGAAGGCCCACGACGAAGGTCGCGGCACCCATCAGCAACAGCGTCAACATGAACGTGAATTTTCGGCCGATGAGGTCACCGAGATGCCCGAACACGATCGCGCCGAAGGGCCGCACGAGGAATCCAGTCCAGAAGACGGCGAGGCTCAAAATGAACGCGATATTGGGATCGAGGGTCGGTGGGAAGAAGTGCCTGCTGAAGAAGAGCGCGAGTACGCCGTAGAGATAGAAATCGTACCATTCGATCAGCGTCCCCACGGAGGAGGCGCCAATGATGAAAGGCAAATTGAGGGGCCGTTGATACCCGCGTGAAACCTGCGCTGTCGCTGCCATGGGCGTTTCCCCGTCTGTTTGTGGTTCGTTTTTCGATTCGGCCCCGCGCTCGCGATGCCGCGCGAGTTAACGGCCGAAACGGCCTTATTTTACTTTTCATGGATGCTACAGTGCATGTCCGCGCTGCGCAATCACCCTTACCCCTGAGGCGATTACTCCCGAGGGATGCGCCCTTGGTGCGGGCGTGGCGGGTAAGTCATTGGCGCCGCGTTATTTTGGGCCTAAAGTAATTTTGGGCGCGGCACGCGAGACCGGACTCCCGACGGCATGAATATCGTCAGCATCGGCGGCGGGCCAGCGGGGCTCTATTTCAGCATCGTACTGAAGCGCCGTGATCCGCGGCACCGCATTCGCGTGATAGAGCGGAACGGCGCCGACGACACCTTTGGCTGGGGTGTCGTGTTCTCGGACGAGACGCTCGGGAACCTTGCCGCGGCCGACCCCGAGAGCTACGCCGAGATCGCCGCGAGCTTTACGCATTGGGACGCGATCGACGTCCGCTACCGCGGCCGCACCCTCACCTCGCGGGGCCATGGTTTCTCGGGCCTCGCGCGGCGCCGCCTGCTCCATATCCTGCAGGAGCGTGCGTTGGCCCTTGGCGTCGAGCTCGAGTTCCGCCGCGAGGTCGTGGAGCCCGGGGAATTCTTCGACGCGGATCTCGTCGTTGCGGCCGACGGCGTCAACAGCCAGACGCGGCAAAAACTTGCGGAACATTTCGACCCGGAGCTCGACGTCCGCCCCAACAAATTCATCTGGCTCGGCACCACGCGCCGCTTCGATGCCTTCACCTTTTCCTTCAAGGAGGACGCGCGCGGGCTTTGGCGCGTCCACGCCTACCGGTTCGACGACACACACTCGACCTTCATCGTCGAGACGACCGAGCGCGCCTGGCGCCGCGCGGGCCTTGACAAGGCGAATGAAGACCAGAGCCTACGCTTCCTGGAGACGCATTTCTCCGAGGAGCTCGAGGGTCATCCGCTCCTCAAGAACCGCTCGATCTGGCGGAGCTTCCCCACCGTACGCAACAAGCGCTGGTCGCACGGGAAAGTCGTGCTGCTCGGGGATGCCGCACACACCGCGCATTTCTCCGTGGGCTCCGGGACGAAGCTCGCGATGGAGGATGCGATCGCACTCGCGGACGCCCTGCAGCGCGAGCGCGAGGTGCCGGAGGCGCTCAAGGCCTATGAGGCCGAGCGCCGGCCGCAGGTCGAGAGCCTGCAGCGCGCCGCGCAAGCGAGCCTCGAATGGTTCGAGAGCACGGAGCGCTACCACAGCCGCCTCGAGCCCATCGAGTTCGCGGCAAGCCTGCTCACGCGCTCGCTCCGCATCACGCACGAGAGCCTGCGGCTCCGCGATCCCGCCTTCGTCGAGCGCATCGACCGATGGTTCGCGCGCAAGGCGGCCAATCAGAGTGGCGTCAACATCCCGGCGGAGCCCCTGCCGCCGCCGATGTTCACGCCGTTCCGGCTCCGCGACATGCTGCTGGAGAACCGCGTCGTGGTCTCGCCGATGTGCCAGTACTCGGCCGAGGAGGGGCTCATCGGTGATTGGCATCTCGTCCATCTCGGGAGCCGCGCCTTGGGCGGCGCGGGTCTCGTCGTCGCGGAGATGACCGACGTCTCCCGCGACGGCCGCATCAGCCCCGGCTGCGCTGGCCTTTATGAGCCCGCGCATGCCGAGGCCTGGTCGCGTATCGTCCGCTTCGTCCACGAGAACTCCCGCGCCAAGATCGCGATCCAGCTCGCCCATGCCGGGCGCAAGGGCTCGACGAAGCGGCTCTGGGAAGGGATGGACGAGCCGCTCCCCACCGGCAATTGG